>Ga0187847_10000714_pt1 | contig 34385 bp, 24 predicted proteins | sample June2016WEW_4_10_FD_132458 | JGI IMG/M metagenome (GOLD analysis project Ga0187847, IMG submission 132458) | Peatland microbial communities from SPRUCE experiment site at the Marcell Experimental Forest, Minnesota, USA - June2016WEW_4_10 | ecosystem: Environmental > Terrestrial > Soil >...
CACAAAGCGAAACAGCCCACCCGTATGGATCTCCCCGTAAACCATGGTCGCAAGTTCCCGCGAAGTGTCGTTCGTATCCCGGCCCAAAGCGTTCCTGGCGGTAACTGACTGTGCGAGTCTAAGATTGATTCTTTCGAAGAGATCTGGCGTAGTTTCTCCGTTGGAATCAAGCTCACCGAGCATAGCCGTATGGAATGTGTCATGCACCGTTGATGCAATCTTGGCCGAAAGGATTCCATGTCCCTGCGCATCGACCACCAATACGCCAGCAGTGGAGTATAATTTTTGCAGATTCTCGGCAACCCTCAGTTGCTCTGAGCTCTTCGCCTTTCTGTAAGCCGCGGCATCGGCTGCATGGTTCTCTGGCTTGGATTGCAACCACCTTACATGGGTATCCACACGGTTTCTAGGTCTCGTTCCGTCGGGAAGCGGTTCCAGGTACCTCCTTGATAACTCGTTTGCGCGCGCGATGCGGGCGTCGATGTTATACCGCTGCTGAAAATTGATGTATTCAAAAAGATCGCCGCCCGCCTTTTCAGCGGGAATCGAGTTCCCATACATTTCAATTCCATCTAAATGGGGGATGGCTCCTTCAACCGGTTTCAATCTCTTGCGCAGGTATTCGTCAATGCTGGAGTCGATTGTCGTTTCGGTGGCCGCGCAAGGACGGGGTTCAGATTGCAATTTTCTCTCCTATCCGTCCTCAAGCTAACGTGGCGTCTGCAATTGGATCGGGCTTTCAGCACGAATTATAGACGGACACGGCGTCCAACATTCGAACCGCATTCGCAGTAGTGCGGCCGATTGCAGGCACCCCTGGGCTATCCGTAAGGCCCGTGGCTTTGATTCACCAGCGCCTCATCTGGACTCGACAAATATCAAGTGTGTCGAAGACCCAAAATTTGAACAACTCCTTGTTCGAGCATTCGTTCCGCTCGAGCCAGAGTTTCTGAAACCGTGCGCTCTCTTGTGTAATCAAATCGGTCAAGAATCGGACGTCGAGAAACGGACGCTGTCGATGTCCCGACAATCGATCGGATCACGGTCTAAGCATAATTGGATCTTGCGAAGGACAAATGCCGCAAATACAAGCAGATACAGGATAACTCATCCGTATCCCGGTTTGGCGCAGCAAGTGCATCAACAGCATCGAGTGGGCGAGACTCGTCTCCGGTCAGTCATTTATGAGGTGCAGGATGCCAAATAGAAAGCAAGAATTTGTGCCCGTCTGAATTCAGCGGTTCGAATACGAGTTCTCCGGTGCGCCCTCCGCCGTCATCGCTCATCGCCCTGATCAACTATCATTTCGCGAATTTCAACGACAGCACTCTTGAAGCTTCTCTTTGGGCAATCAAGGCAGGTATCCCGCAATCCAGCACGACGCAAATCGCTTCTTTGACTCTTTGGAGGTTGGAACTTCCCATGGCTAAGTATTCCATCGTCGTACCTTTCCACAACGAAGACGAAAATGTCAGAACGCTATATGCTCGCTTGAAAAAGTGATGGAGCAGGTGGGCGATCCGTTCGAACTGGTGCTCGTAGACGATGGGTCCCGCGACCGCACCTTTGAGCTGCTCGAAGAGATTGCCGCGGTCGATAGCCGAGTACTGGTGGTAAAGCTACGCCGAAACTTCGGCCAGACTTCGGCTCTGGCAGCGGGATTCGACCACGCCTCGGGCGAATTCATCATAGCTATGGACGGAGACCTGCAGCATGACCCGAACGACATTCCCAAGTTTATTGATAGGCTCGAAGACGGCTATGATGTCGTCTCGGGCTGGCGTAAAGAGAGAATTGACAACTTCATCATGCGGCGCGTTCCCTCGCGCTGCGCCAATTGGCTCATGGCCAGGATTTGCGGTGTAGACATTCACGACTTTGGAACAACTTTCAAGGCGTATCGCTCAGAGCTGATTCAGAACATTCCCTTGTACGGGGAAATGCATCGCTTCATTCCCGCGCTGGCGAGTTGGTATGGCGCGTCGATTTGCGAAGTTCCAATCAAAAACGTAAATCGAGAGCGGGGCGAGAGCCACTATGGTATCGGCCGTACCTTCCGTGTCTTTTTCGATCTGCTGACCATTCGCTTCTTGCTCAAATTCATAGGACGGCCTCTACACTTTTTCGGAGCAATCGGCGCAGTGGGCATGATGATCGGCAGCATCCTATCGGCAATCCTGCTGGGCATCAAAGTCCTTAGCCCTCAACTGAAAGTGATGGATCAACATGAACCGATCGCTGTAATCGCCGCCGTGCTGATATTGGGTGGCATCCAGATGCTTGCCATTGGCTTGCTGGGTGAGCTCCAGGTTCGCCACTATTACACCAGGCAGCAGCCCACTCTCTACACTGTCGATCGCACGCTACGTCTACCTTCGCCGGAAGAGCAGACAACGCTCTCCGAACGCCCGGGGCGCAGGTCTTTGGGTTAGCCCAGGCCTTTGCCCGAACTCAACGCGGAAGTCGATCAAGCGGCACCGATGTCATCCAAGCACCCTGAATTTATCGCACCGCAAACACCGTCAGGGAATTCGCCGGCTCTTCGATCTCCAGCTTTACCGCGCCTGCCACCGAAGCCGTTCCTGCCGCGGTCTGCACGGCGCGAAACTCTGTACACCCTGCCAACGCGGTTCCTTCAGTGGTCAATTGAATCTTCCTGCTCTGCCTCGCCTTGTTTGCGACAATCAAAAATCTCTCAGCTGAGTGATCGGCCGAGCAACCTGCCGCGACTGGCGTTCGCACAAAAGCAAACACATCCTCGTCGGCAAACAGATTCTGTTCCAGGCCCGTTTGCAGCACTCGTTGTCTCGCGCGCAGCGCCAGCAAACCAGAGGTCCAGGCAAAAACCTCCTGCTCGGTGGCTGTGCGTCCATCCTTGGTAAATGCGTTGTGCGCGTCACCGGCAAACCCGCCCGGGAAATCGTGCCGGTTATCGGGGTCCTTCCCACCTGTCATCGCAATCTCGTCTCCAGAATAGATCTGCGGCATTCCGCGGAGCGTCAAGAGCAGACCAAGTGCCAGCTCCTGTTTTGTAACGGAACTATTCGCATCGGTGAAAAATCGCGTGGTGTCGTGATTGCCAATGAATGGAACCAGTCGCTCCGGGTGCGGGTACAGCGCGTCCTGCCGCAGAACCGTTGCCAGTTCTGTCATGGGCTTGTCCTTAGTCAGAACATCACGTAGCGCAAAATAGATGGGAAAGTCGAACGGTGTATCAAGACCTGTATCGATACCGTTGTGCGGCTCTCCTCCCGCAAAAAATGAGGTTACTTCAGGATCGCGATGAAAGATCTCGCCTACCGTAGTCAGGTGCGGATAGGTACTATGCAGGGCAGCGTGGAAGTCATGCCAGAAGGTGCGGTCCACATAAGGAAAAGTATCGAGACGGATGCCATCCAAGTTAGCCGTCTCAACCCACCACATGGCATTTTGGATTAGGTAGCGCGCGACCAGCGGATTCTCCTGATTCAAGTCAGGCATGCCATCGGTGAACCAGCCAGTGGTGATATTGATCCACGCCGACGTGGGAGCATGTGGGTTGACAAGCTGATAGAAGTCGCTTTGCGCTGCCCGATGATTCTGAAACGTGCCGTGCAACCAGTCAGGCGCAGGCGAGTCAAGTATCCAAGGATGCTGAACACCGATGTGGTTCGGTACAAGGTCGATGACCAACTTCATCCCCTTGGCATGCAGCGCATCAGAGAGTTTTTTGTAATCGTCAAGCGTGCCAAAGTGCGAATCGACCGCATAGAGATCGGTAGCCGCGTAGCCGTGATAAGACTCGGGCATTGTGCCATTGGATACGACCGGCGTCGTCCACACTGTCGTCACGCCGAGGTCGTGCAAATAATCCAGATGCTGCCTGATGCCTTCGAGGTCTCCACCATGCCACCCGCGAGGTGCCGCGCGATCATAACCTGGCTGATTGTTGTTCGGATTTCCGTCGGCGAATCGGTCGGTCATGATGAGGTAAAGCACATCGGCGGAAGAGAAACCGCGATGTGCATGTGGGTCATGAGAACATTGACCCAGCTTATACGCCTGTCTCACCTGGCCATGATTATTGACGGCACTCAACTCTAGCGTCTGCGCGTTTGCGGCGCGAGTATCAAGCCACAAGAAGGCCCAATGGCCATTGTCGGAGGTCTGCGATCGGGTTAGTTTTACGTTCTCGCCCTGCACGGCGAATCGAGCATCTTGAAGGTTCTGTCCATGCACCAAGAGCATCGGGTCCGGCAGCCCAGCCCACCAATCGGGAGGGTCGATCTTGTCGATGCAAGGGGCGCTCGGATCTTGCGCCGCGGAACAAGTTGACTCAGTTTGTCCAGATGCCAGCACACCGCATGCGACAAGAAATGCAGCAATAACAACGGTGCGCCTGGAGAGTGGCATGCTGTCACCAATCATTTGTGCAGAAGTTTACCGGCGGGGCACGGTCAAGTTCAGAACGGTTGCAATTGGTTCTCTGCGCCACGACCGCCGGTTAGCCGTCGTGGCGCAGAGGGGAGAGGGCCAAGGTCAAAAAGTGAAACGAGCGGCCAGTTGAATCTCGCGGTTGCTGTAAACTTCGGTTCCTTCAATCTGTCCGAAGTTCTGTCCGGTCAGGTTGGAATTTGGGTTTGTGAATTGAGGTGTGTTGAAGAGGTTGAACGCGTCTCCGTGCAGTTCCAGCGTGTACCCCTCCGCAAGGTGAATGTTCTTTTGCGCGCTCAAGTTCACCACGCGATAACCCGGCCCGTAGATCTGGTTACGGTGCAGAGTTCCGAGACGCTCATACACGGTTTGGCCATTTGCCGAAACTGTGGGAGGATTGGCGAACGAGGCCGGATTGAACCAGTGTCCGGAGATGCTCTTGGGATACGAGATGCCTGCCACCACGTCTGGACGGTTTCCCGGATTGAACTCTCCCGTGGAGAGATCGGTTGGAGTGCCAGTCTGCACCAAGGCAATCAGGCTGGTTTGCCATCCGCCAATCAGCCAGTCCATGGGGCGCGAAATATTTCCGCCAAAACGTTGTCCCCGGCCAAAGGGAAATAGATAGAGGATCGACGTACTGAACACCTGCCGCTGGTCCTGGCTGGAGTTCCCGTAGCTCGCCCTCGGATCGTAATAGAGAGCTGCGGTCTGCCCCTGGAACGCTCCCGTTGAGTCGTCCAGCGTGTGGGACCACGCATAGGACACAGTTCCAATCAGCTCTTTGTTGGCACGGTGTTCTGCGTGTATCTGCAATCCGTCGTAGTTTGAAACGCCGTTATAGTTGTTGTAGTTGATGTTTCCCAACCCCGGGAAGTTCTGGATTCCTGTCCCGAACTGGTAGAGATTGTACGGGTAATACGAGGAGAGGTTCGTGCCCCGCGTTCCGACGTAAGCGACATTAAGTACATTCTTGGAACCGATCTGCCTCTCCACTTGCAGGTTCCACTCCTGCACCGTGCTGTTGTTGTTGTCCTGGTTCACGGCAATCATGCTGGTGCCCGCCGGCGGGTGCGCTGGATTGAAATTGGGATAGCCACGAGCCGGAAGTGCAGTGACCACGGTAGACGGGGTGGTGTAGCCAGTGCAGTTGTAGCCACCGACAGCGCGGTTTGGTGTTACTGACGAGAGCTGACCGGTGAACGTAATGCAATAACCGTTGGTGGCCAGATAGTCGTTGCTGCCACCGAAAGGCGCTTGTTCACCGAGCTGATTGTCGATGCCGCCGTAGTCAAGGAAATAGAAGATTCCATATCCGCCGCGGACTACAGTCTTCCCATCTCCCAGAAGGTCATAGGCAAATCCAAGGCGTGGACCGAAGGCATGGTAATCCTGGTGGACGATACTCCTCGGCACTCCGCCCTTGCCCGCCAGCAGGACAGTTCCGTTGCTCAGATCAAATGAAGATTGCTGATTGTGCTCTTCATATGGGCGCGTCAACAGATCCCAGCGGATACCCAGGTTCAAAGTCAAGCGCCGTTTTATGTGCCAATCATCCTGCGCAAAGATGCCGTCTTCCTGGCCGACATTGGCGAAATAACCCGACTGTGAGCCAATTTCATATTGATCCACGCCGCCCGCCAGCAATTCGGATACCTCGTATCCGGTGAAGTCGACCGTGCCTGAGTCGATCCAGAAATATCCCTTGCCTTCTTGCGGATTGAAGTACTCGACCTGCCGGTGAAGCCACGTTCCACCGTATTTGAAGAAATGCTGCCCCTTTGCCCAACTCAGCGAATCGGTCGCCTCAAGAGTATTCTGCGGAACCGCATACAGGCCGTAGTCTCCGGTGTATTCGAGATCGCCCTTGTACCCGCCAATCAAGGCTCCGCCCGAGGTCTCCTGGTTGATGTTGGCATTCACAATCCCGAGATTCTTGGATACATTTACGCCATAGAGCGGAGGCGTGTAACCATAATTGTCGCGGTTATACGCGATGTGCGCTTCATTCACAATGGTCGGCGAAAAGATATGGGTGAAGCCAATGTCATAACCTCGCGCGTGAGTGGGATTGATGCCCGTTCCACCGCCTGCTGGAAGGTTCACAAACTCTGACGTCTTGGTATTAACGGAGTTGTCATAGCTGAACCGAATAAACGCCTTGTTATTGGGCGATGCATTCCAGTCGATCCTTGCGTCGAATGTATTGTACCTGTTCGCTTCCGACTGCGAGTCAAGATAATTGTCGAGATAGCGATCGGTACGGCTTGGCAACGGGAACGCATTCAAATAGTTGACCGCGGCCGGATTCAAACGCCCCGCCGGAATGATGTTCCCGCTGAATGGCTGGCACGTGGTGGGATCAAATATAGATCCCGCTGTTGCGCCAAAGGTGGTTTCGCCGGCGAGGGGATGGCCACTGGCATCGGTACCGGGATAGCAGCGCGGATACTGGGTTTGAATACCATTCCCGTTCGAAAGCGCGACATTCTCGAGCTCTGTGAAATTCCCCGTACGCATCAGCGCTGTGGGGACAGTCAGGTAGTGCGGAGACACAGGTAGAGTTTCGCGCAACGCCTGGTAGTCGCCGAACGCAAAAAGACGATTCTTCAGAATCGGTCCGCCCACGGCGAAACCTTCCTGGTTGCGATTGAAGGGCGGGGCCGCAGTGGCCGGAGCATCGTTGAACTGGTAATTCGGATTGGAATCGAAGTTACCGCTGCGATAGAACCAAAAGGCCGCACCATGAAACTGATTGGTCCCCGACTTGAGGGAGCTCACAACGATGGCTCCGCCTGCACGGCCGAACTCCGCTGGGGCGACACTGGTACTCACTTTGAATTCCTGCGTCGCATCTATATTCGGGAAGAACAGAATCGTGTTGACCAAGCCGTCATTGTTGTCCACACCGTCCAGGATGTAGTTGTTCGCCTGGGGTCGAAGTCCATTTACGGAAAGCGCTGCGCTGCCGCTCTCGTTGTTGCGAATCGTTTCTGTGGTATTGCTGCTGCCACCACCGCTGGCTTCATCTCCGTAGGCTCCTCGGGTCACGCCAGGCGTCAACAGAGCAAGATTGGTGAAGTTACGGCCATTTAGCGGAAGCTCCGTTACCTGCGGCCCGCTTATCGTTGCTCCAATGTTCGAGTTGGAGGTATCAATCAGCGGCGCGCCCGCGGTAACTACCACCGTGGTCGAAGCTGTTTCCGGCTGAAGTTGGAACACGACTGTCTGTGTCGCGGTCACTGTTACCGTGACCGGGACCGATTGCGGTTGAAATCCTTTCGCGGTGATTGTCACGGAATAGTCGCCCGGCGGCACAGCCAGAATTTCGAATCCGCCTGTGCTGTTTGTCACGGCGTTGAGTTTGAGACCGTTATCCGCATTCATCGCAATGACAGGCGCGCCCTGGACCACAGCTCCCGTTGGGTCGGTCGCTGTTCCTGCGATGGCTCCGGTGTCACCTTGCGCCAACAGGTGCGATGTCATCACGCAAACCATCAGGATCGTTAGCGCCGCGCATGGCAAATGACTACGCAACCTTATCTGTTGTTGAAATCGAGGCACTTGAAACATCACTTTGTAAATGTAGCTTTTCACTGGAGCACTCCTTTTGTGAGAATTCACGCGCACGTACCCTGACGTCCGTCTCTCAGGCGCCTCGCTTCTGTAGCGTCGGCGGTGAAGATATTGCAATACGTTTGCCAAACCCGCTCATGTGGTAACTAATTACGCTTCGATGAATTGGCATGAACAGCCATGGAAGTGTCACCTAGTGTCAAAAACATTCTCGACACTTGTGGCGAATCGTGGCTGCGAATTTGGCATTGACCTCTCGAAATGCTTCAGCCACCACGCAACACCACTCAATGACACTAGACCTCGATGTTCAGACGCTCACATAGAGGCGCCTTTGCGACTCTGTATTCCTCACTGCACGTGCTGACGCAGCTCTTTCCTCGCGCGCAGCAGCCTCGACTTGACCGCCGGCACTGAAATGCGAAGGGACTCTGCAATCTCTTTCAACGAAAAATCATTAACCTGGTACAGTTCGACCACTTTCCGATACTTTGGTCGCATGCGCTGAATTGCAGCTTTGAGCCGCTGCTCCGTCTGGACCCGTGCATAACATTGCTCCGGGTTGTCTCTGACATCTCGGGGCTCAGGCATCTCGCCGATCCCATCCTCATAGATCGAGCTATCGATGGTGGTCACCGGGCAGTTCCGTCGCTTCCGCAACAGCATGAGTGCCGAATTGATCGCTATCCTGGTTAGCCATGTCGAAAAGCTCGACCGGTTTTCGAAAGTGTTGATGTGAATGAAGGCGCTCATCAGCGACTCCTGAACAACGTCTTCCGCGTCTTGCCAATTGTTCGTGATGCGGTAGGTCTTTAGCAGAAGCCGGCGAGAATAGCGCTTGCTGAGCTCAACAAATGCATAGGAGTCTCCCGACTGCGCTGCGGAGACCAGAAACTCATCCGTCATTGGATTTGAGCCCAGTGGATTTGAGCCCAACGGCAAAACGTCGGTATCGCTCTCGAACTCGGATAAATTCATGGCGGTATCTCCTTGTGTGGGGTATTTGTCTCGGCGGTGAATGTCTTCAAGAAGTCTTCTTCGGTCTCGTATCTTCTGTTCTCTTCGTTTCGGATGAACCTCGGCCCCAATCGCGCTCACTCCACCCGCTGCTCGGACGTCATCGAGTTCATTGGTCCGGAGTGGACGTTCCACTGAAGCGAGCGAAAATCGAAAGAACCAGAAGGCGTCCGTTTAGCACACCTGGGCACCTCAACCGGTTGATCCTCAACCTTCCGCCCGAACTCAAATCCAGCTTTCAGGCTTCGACTCGGATGTGATCTTCCGCGATGCAGCGAGACGTCCGATTGTTCGCTTTCGCTCCAGGGCGCTGCAATAGGATCCGCCCGGCTCAAGCGCTCCAGGACATCATTCATCGTGTCCTCGATGCGCATTCCCGGCCGATGGAGCGCACGCGTCGCCCTCGAAACCAGCCTTGCGAGTTGGTAGCGATTTGAAACGCGCACCTTGGTTCTAAAAATCAGATCAGAACGCATGAAACGCTCCTCCGGCGGAGACAGGTTGTTGTCCTGCACTCGATGTCCCAGATGCATGTGCAATGCCAAAGCAGGGAGGATGTCGATGTACTGCTATCTGGATGTACTGGTGGGTCTTCTTAGGTCGAAATGCCCGCCGCGTCCAACGACTGACCAAGACTATCTGTCGAAATCCCGACAAATATGGCTGACTTTCGACGGTGACGCGTCGTTCTCTTGACTAACGGTTGCGTTCCAATTCCCGCTCGACAGCTCGCCTGCGCCCCTCCAGCAATTCCTGCGCGCTGATTCGCCCGCGAACCTAACCGGTTTCCCAGTGCCCCCAGGTATACTAGCCACCTTGAAGTTGCTATCTCTTCGGCGACCGACCACAAGGTCTCGTGCGTGTAAGCCAGAATCTCGAGTCACGTATCCTCTTAGGTCGCGCGTGTGCTGTACCCTGTCAGCTGACATCCACAGGTCCGTCATTACTTCTGCCATGCTGGTCATTTCAAGTGGATCAACGCCGTAATCGCGAGGCGGGTGGTATCTATAAAACGAAACTCAGCTAACGTTCTAAGGATGGAAATGGATCCTGGCGTTTCCGGTTGAAGTTTCATCTATATATCGATACACGATATATATAAATCGGCACGAGACCTCCTCCAGCATGCCCGCTATCGTCCCTGGCGTCACAAAGCATCACGGGGCACGCGGATCAAACCCTGGAAACGTCCTTATCCGATCTGTCGGACGAAGCAGCCGAACTGGGCACTTTCGAACCGAATCAGCCGAATGTGAAGTCAAACGCCTCCGCCCCCGAATCGAGAAACTGGATTTCGAACCCGCGATCCGCGACAGGTTCCGGTTGCCGGATCAACTGATACAGCCGCTGTTCCCTCACCGTGCCGTTGCCCTGATCGTTGACATCGCTCCCGTGGGCAATGCCCGGCGCCTGGCCATCGAGGGACACGCGAAATCGAATGGACGTTCCTTGCACTGCCGGTCCCATGACCAGATTGAGATCGCGAGCATGAAAACGGTACGCGATCCGCCCATTCTCTGCATTCAGCGCAACCGCCTCTTTCCCCACCGTCCAACTACCTGAAAGAGCCCAATGATTAATGCCAAACCGATTCGGGTACGCATAGTTACGAGGCTTGTTGAAAGCTGCGCCTCCAGGAGATGAAAAGCTCTCCGCATGTTCATAACCGACATAGCTCTCTGAAGACTTCAAACTGCTCCAGTCTGCGGCCACTTCAAGACCACGCGGTTCGACTGAAACCATTTCATGATTGACACCGCTGGCTCCAGCCTCGGTCAACAACTGCTGAATAACTACTTCCGATCGTTCGTAATCTCCTTCGCCGAATTGATGATGTCGAATATCCCCCCGTGCATCGACGAAATAGAGCGCCGGCCAGTATTCGTTGTTGAAAGCCTGCCATATGGCGTAATTGTTATCGATCGCGATCGGATAGTCGATCGTCATATCCTTCAGAGCCCAGCGAACATTGTCGATTTGGTGCTCAAATGAAAACTCAGGCGTGTGGGCGCCGATCACCATGAGTCCATCGTTCTTGTACTTTTCCGTCCACGCGCGGAGGTGCGGCAGCGTGCGTCGCCAATTGACGCATGTATATGTCCAGAAGTCGACGAGGACGACCTTCCCGCGTAAACCGCGGGTTGTCAATGGTTGCGAATTGAGCCACGCCGTCGCGCCGCCAAGGGAAGGCATATCACCCTCGACAGGCAATTTGGCTTCCTTCGAGGTCAGTGCCATTGCGCAACCACCCACGCCGAATTGCGCGGCGGCAATGCACAGCACCGCTGCCCCAAGTAGCTGACGCCGATCGTAGTCCACTTCTTTCAACTTCTACTTCTCCAATTGCAAACGCTCGTACCATGAAAATGGTCGACCTTATCTCGTGACACCCAGACGGCCGTCCGAACTGTGCGAAACTCCGCTGCCACGACCATCCGTAGTGTGGACCTTGATTGTGCACTGTGTTTTGCTGAGTTGCGCCATGGTACATTCTCATTCACGCGATCTTTATGCGTAGCGATCGATTTGTACAGACGCTCGGCACAATTGCGATTAGGCCAGAGGCGTGCCGGTGGGTCTATTAGACAAAAGTATCGATTGATACCTTGGTATGCCGCCCCCAGAGGAGTGTATCCAAACTCTTTCCGATCAGGACTTCACTGTGAACAAATTCCACTTTCTTTCGATGGGGGATTTCCAGGGATTTTCCAGGATCCCGAGGGCCGCGGCTGCGAAGATTCTTCAGGATTGATTCAGCCCGCCAACACTCTCTCCCGCCTTGCGCATCTTGCCGTCGCGGGGGCGTCATCGCTAACATCAGCTTGAGATGTTGTCCAGAATATGATGGACACTCCCCGGATCGTTGATGCATCCTTTTGTCAAAGAGTTCGCCATGAGTGTAACGTGGCAAGAACCTACTTTCCCCCGCCGGTACGACGCCTGGACCGGGCCAGACAGTTCCTCCAAACAAAGAGGCTGAGTTTGTGTTACCCGAGGCTGTGGAAGTTGGCCGAAGAAGACAATTGATAGGCAAGAGCCGCCAAGCGTAGACCCGCGTTGCATCGACTCCATGCGAAAGGAATACACCATGAAGAAGGTCACGGCGCCCATTCCCTTTGCCGGCTCAGAGCTCGGCGAATCTCGTCATGTCTGTGCGTTCTTCAACAGCAACGAAGAAGAGTATCGCGTGTTGCTTCCCTTCATCAAAGACGGCTTCGAGTCTGGCGACAAGGCGATTCACGTCGTTAATCCGGATCAGCATACAGATCATTTGAGACGATTGGCGGCAGTGGGAATCGACTCGGAAACCGCCCAGCAGCGCGGGCAATTCGAGCTTCGCACCAACCCTGAAGCGTACCTCCGCGACGGCCGGTTTGATCAGGATCGAATGCTGGAGGCCTTCGAAGAGTTAGCCAGCGCCACTACCAGGCAGGGCTTTCCGCGCAGCCGTATTGTCTGCCACATGGACTGGGCGGTTGAGGCCGGATCGCACGTCGAAAAGCTGGTTGAGTTTGAGTCGCGCGTGAATGATGTTTGGCTTCGCCACGAAGATGCGGTCATCTGCACATACAATCTCGCGAAATTCGGAGGCGACACAGTGATTGACATGATGCGGACTCACCCCATGGTCATCATTGGTGGAATCCTCCAGGAAAATCCGTTCTTTGTCCCGCCAGATGTATTCTTGCGTGAGTTGCGCGAACGGCGCGGCGCGCAGACAAAAGCAACACCGACTGCAATCTAACATGGAAGCTCCACTCGAACATCCCGCTGAAGAGATCAGGCGCCTTCAACGTTGTGTGAGTGATCTGGTCAGTATTCTAGCTCTTCCGGCCATCTGGAGCGGGGGTGAGATATCCCAGGTTGTCAACACTCTGCTCGACGCTCTCCTCGGGATGCTTCATCTCGATTTCGTCTATGTTCGACTGAATGATTCCTTCCGGGACGCGCCTTTCGAGATGCTCCGTGCGGCTCAGTCGATGAACCTGGCCGCCCTACAGAAGAAGTTTTGCGATTTGGTCGACTGCTGGTTGGTCGACGACCCAAAGAGATGGCCTCTCGTGGTCCGGAACCGTGTTGGAGACCGAGATATTTCGATCATGCCATTCCGAATGGGCTTGCAAGGTGATATCGGAATAATCGTCGCAGGGTCTCAGCGAGCAGACTTCCCACAGAATACCGAGAGACTTGTCTTGAGCGTGGCTGCCAATCAGGCGGCGATCGGGTTGCAGGAGGCAAGGCTCCTGCGCGAACAGAAGCGCATCGCAATCGAGCTCGATCAACGGGTCGGGCTTAGAACGAAAGAGCTTGCCGAAACCAACGAAGAGCTGCAACTACAGGTTGGATTACTGCAACATATTCCCGTAGCCGCCTGGACGCTTAAACCTGATGGGAGGCCGGACTTCGTGAATCAAGTCTGGCTTGAATATACCGGTCAGACAATCGACTTTGTCCGTTCTCGCCCCGAGGCCTGGCTGGCTGCGCTCCACCCTGATGATCGAGAAGTAGCATCGAAGAAATTCTGGGATGGGGTGCGTTCAGGGCAGGGGTTTGAAATGGAAACCCGCTTTCTCCGCGCGAAAGATGGGACTTATCGCTGGCATCTCAATCGAGCCGTGGTCTTGCGTGACGCAGAAGGAAAGACTCTCAAATTTGTCGGCACGTCGACAGATATTGAGGATGTGAAGCAGTCCCAGGACAATCTCCGTGGCGCCGAAGAAAGAACCCGGTTGATCATCGATACCGCCCTCGATGCGGTGATCACAATGGATGCGCAGGGGACAATCACAAGTTGGAACAAGCAAGCTGAAATCATCTTCGGATGGAGCTACGACGAGGCAATTGGACGTCGCATGTCGGAGATGGTCATCCCTGAGCGGCAGCGTGCGTTACACGAGCGTGGTTTGCGGCACTTCCTGGCCACCGGGGACGGCCCCATATTGCGACGACGTATCGAGGCCACTGCCCTTCGGCGTGGTGGCGCCGAGTTCCCGGCCGAACTGCAAGTCATGCCGATGAGACTAGGCCCAGATTGGGTATTCAGTGCCTTCATTCGCGATATCACTGACGCCAAGCTAGCGGAAGAAAAGCTTCGACAGAGCGAGCTCAATTCCCGCAAGATTCTCGACGGTATTCCTGGGTTTGTGTGTACCTTGAGTCCGGTCGGTCAGGTTGAACTTCCCAATCGGCGACTCTTGGAGTACTTCGGGAAAACACTCGAGGAAGTGAATTCTTGGTCAAGCAACGATCTTGTTCACCCGGATGATCTTCCGCGCGTGACCGCGGAAGTTACCCATTCGTTCACAATCGGAACTCCGTTCGACAGCGAACTCCGTTATCGCCGTGCCGATGGCGTTTATCGATGGTTTCAGGTTCGCATTCTTCCTGAACGAGATTTGGAAGGCAGAATCACGAAATGGTACGGCCTTATAACCGATATAGAGGACCGGAAGCGCGCAGAGGACGCGCTGCGGGCGAGTGAAAACAATCTCCGCCAGACCGTCAACAGTATTCCCGGGCTGGTCTGCACCATGAGCCCAGCCGGTGAGATTGAAGAGCTCAACCAGCAACTCCTGGAATACTTCGGCAAGAAACCCGAAGAACTGAGGAGTTGGAAGATGACTGATGCTGTTCATCCGGATGACCTCCCTCGCGTGCTCACCGCCTTTACATACTCGATGACGACCGGAACTCCATACGAAATAGAGCACCGTTGCCGCAGGGCCGATGGCGTCTATCAGTGGTTTCAGGTTCGCGCCCATGCCGTGCGAGACACCAACGATCGGACAACCGGCTGGTATGTCTTACTGACTGACATCGACGACCGGAAACGCGCAGAGGAAGAATTGCGACGGAGCGAGGCATTTCTCGCGCAAGGCCAGCGCCTGAACTTGACCGGCACCTTCTCCTGGAAATTGGATACGGACGAAATTACATTTTCAGAGCAAGCTTACCGCATATTCGAATTGGACCCAGGTACGACCGTGACACTTGAACAGATCGGCATGCGAGTCCACCCCGATGACATTCCGCTATTCTCTGAAAAAATGACGGAGGCACGAAGCGTCGGCGACGATCATGATTATGGGATGCGCCTGCGTATGCCTGACGATCGAGTCAAGCATGTGCACCTTGTATCACACACAACCCGGCACCAGGACACCCGTCTGGAGTACATCGGAGCGATTCAAGACGTAACGGAGGACTGGCTGTCGGAGGAAGCGCTCAGCAAGATCCGCTCGGAGCTCGCGCACATGACCAGGGTCGCAAGCCTGGGAGCCTTGACAGCGTCAATCGCGCATGAAGTCAACCAGCCGCTGTCGGGCATCATGACTAACGCAGGCACCTGTTTGCGTATGCTGACTGCCGATCCTCCCAACGTTGACGGTGCGCTCGAGACCGCGCGGCGCACGATTCGCGATGCCAATCGCGCGACGGATGTGATAAAGCGGTTACGCGCACTCTTTACCAAGAAAAAAACTGCGACTGAAACGGTGGATCTGAATGAGGCCACGCGAGAAGTGATAGCTCTGTCTCTGAATGAGATCCAGAGAAACCAGGTTGTTCTGCGAACTGACTTTTCCGAGAATCTTCCGGTCGTAATGGGTGATCGGATTCAGATTCAGCAGGTCATCCTGAACTTGCTCATGAACGCCTCTGATGCAATGAGCAACGTCGACGATCGTCCGAGGGAGTTAGTCATCGGAACCGCGCAAGACGGCAATGGTTGTGTGCGCTTCTCAGTCAAGGATGTTGGGGTCGGTTTCGGATCACATAATACTGAGAAGTTCTTCGAGGCATTCTACACAACCAAGAGTAGCGGCATGGGGATCGGACTCTCGGTCAGCCGCTCCATCATTGAAAGCCATGAGGGCCGTCTCTGGGCAACACCCAACGATGGCCCCGGAGCCACGTTTTCATTTTCCATTCCTTGCAGGCTGCCGGTCGCGGAAACACTTGTAGTGTAATCGGACAATCACCCTGAGTCACCTCTGTCGTCCCCGTCACTTAGTAGCTATGTAGCCAAGGCGAACTCGTCTCGCCTTGGCCGGCGTGATTGATGATGACAACCGGACCCACTCATTTATCGGAATGGGGATCTATGCCGCTTCCTGCGCAAACAGGTTCTGAAAAGGTTGGCGCGCTTTGCGCGTAACTCGCCGCCGCAAAGCGAAACAGCACGATCAGGACTGCAGGCGGCACGATGAACCCGTTAATCATCCGATCTCCCCGTAGCGGCTTGACAGTCGTCAATGTTGCTACTCATAGTCCTCTCCTTTCTTGATTGTGAAGCAAGCCATTTGAAGACGGCAGGCAAAGACAACTACATCGCAGCTCATCTCTGCGCTTTCATGAACTCAAGTACCAGTCCCGCAATCTCATTGGCCTTCGTATCAAGTGCAAAATGTCCTGCGTCGAGAACATGAACCTCCGCATTGGGAACATCCTTGTGGTAGCGCTCCGGCTCACCAGCGTCGAAAGAAAGATCGTGCTTGCCCCAGAGAACAAGAAGCTTGGGCTGCGTCTTCTGCATCCATGCCTGCCACTTCGGATAGGCCTCGACATTTGTGCGGTAGTCGTAGAAGAGGTCGCTCTGAATCTGTGCCTGCCCTGGAGCGTTCAGAAATGCATATTCATCTGTCCACAGATCCGGATCGTAAAGGTCAATGTTTGGATCGTCCCCGATGTGGCGAGTTTTCGTAGTCGCAAGCGAGAGAAGGTTTTTGCGCAGCGCTTCTTCATACGCAGGCCGACCTGCCCAGAATGCTCGCCTCGTTGCCCAGTTCGCCCCAAGGCCTTCATTGTGAGACACCGCATCTTGGACAATGAGAGCCTGCACTCGTTCCGGATGCGCCAATGCCATGCGAAATCCAACCGGTCCGCCGTAATCCTGCATGTAAAGCGTGTAGCGCGATAGGCCCAGCGCTCTCGTGAAACCGTCCATCACGATCGCAATATGGTCAAAGGTGTAGCCGAATTGTTTCGGGTCAGGCCAGTCGCTATGCCCGAAACCCGGATAGTCAGGCGCAACCAGATGGTAGTTGTCCCCAAGCCGCGTTAGCAGCGGCTGAAACATTCGCGACGACGACGGAAGGCCGTGCAGCAGAAGAATGGCTGGGGCGTCCTTCGGCCCTGCTTCGCGGTAAAAAATCGAAAGCTCATCGACCTTCACTGTGCGATAAAGAACCTGCTGTTCCATCCCCTTTTCCTTTTTCTGTGCACTGATGCTCAGTGTTATCGCGCAGGCAAGCAACAGCATTGTACTGGTCGCTGCTCCAGGAAACACATGTTTCGTCGAACTCACTCTACCTCCGATCGCAAACTTCTAGTAGAGCTCGTGCGGTCTGCAGGTCACTTGGTCTCTGGCTAGCTTTCAATTCTCCGCTACCTCTAAGATGACCTCGAGTTCCACCGGCATGCCAAGAGGAAGGCTGGCAACGCCGATCACCAGTCGAACACCTGTCTTATCGGCGCCGAATACACTCTGAAACAGATCTGAGGCACCATCAGCAACCCTCGGCTGATCAAAGAAATCCCCTGAGGTCGCCATAAAGACTCCAAGCCGTACCACGCGAGTCACTCGATCGAGCGAACCCAGATGTTTCCTGGCCGCCGCCAAGGCACTCAGGGCCGCCGTGTAGACCGCATCCCGTCCGGACTCCGCATCGAGTTCCTTACCGAGCCGGCCAAGGTACTTCGGCTTGTGGTCCACAACGGGTAACATTCCGGTGAGGAATAGCAGGTTGCCGGTCTGCAGCGTTTCGACATAAGTACCAAACGGCGTTGGCGCGGACGGCAGCCGAATGCCAAGGTCCTGCAACCGGCGCTCCGCACCGTTAGGCTGCGAACCCTTCGCGTTCACCATTTGCCGACGTGCGCCCCGCCATCTACGTGCAGCACCTCCCCGGTAACATGACGAGCTTCCGTTAGATATACGACTGCGTCAGCGATGTCTTTCGCGTCGGAAATCAGGCCCGATGGCGAAAGAGATTTCAGAAACTCTTTCGGGTCGTTTTTGTGAAGCGGTGTGTCAACCTGCCCCGGCGCAACCACATTGAAACGGATGTTCTGTTTCGCATATTCCATCGCCAGACTGAGCGTTATCGCATTTAGTCCGCCTTTGGTGATCATCGGAATCGATGCCGTTACGCCCGCGATGGGATGCTCCGCCAGTGTAGTTGTAATACTCGTTACGCTGCCCCCTGTGCCCTGAGTAAGCATCTGCGTGACTGCGAGTTGAGTCATAAAAATGAACCCTTCCAGGTTCGTCGAGACAACATCGTGAAAATCTTTCGTTGTGTATTCCGTGAAGGGTTTGGCTGAGAAGATGCCCGCATTGTTGATGACGTGGTCAATCGATCCGAACGTTCTCACCGCGGTTTCTGTCACCTTTTCGGCCGTCGTCGCCTTGCCGATGTCTCCGTCAACGAGCGCAAGCGACGCACAGCTTGCGAAGCCGGCCTTCGAAACGTTGCGAGAAGTTGCAACCACGTTATAGCCACGATCGAGGAACGCCGCGGCAATGGCCGCCCCAATCCCTTGCGAGGATCCGGTTACAATAACGGTTTTCTCTGCCATGCTCCACTCCCTTTGTTTCTCCAAACAGCCTTCAATGAGCATCCCCTGTGTATCTGAACTGTTGACTGCTACCTGCCCCTGACAAGAAACAGTGGGAATCAGGCCACATTTACAACCCCTTGTGAACAGGTGGTGATTCAGAATCGCAATACCGGCTATTATTTCCGACAAGAGATCCGTACCTACGCATCTCCGACAATTACCCACCTGCCCTTCAGTTGAGATTGATTCGGAAATGCATGAGCCAATCCGCTAGCCCACGCCGTCACAGACCGGATGGGAATACGCAATCACGTGGATCCATTTCATGCCGTTCATTCGGGCTGTCATTGGATGTAACGTCCTGCCTTCCATTCGAGCAATTCCTCTGAGACTCCCCGCTTCAAAGGCAGAGGCAAATCATTCGGACGGCAGATCGCGGCCCCCTGGGCAGAACCAACGCGAAGCCTCGCAGCCATTTTCACCAGGTCAGGGAGAGAGCTGGCCTGCATCTTCAGCATCACCTTCCCTCGATGCGCCTTCACTGTGATCTCGCTGATGCCTAGTTCGCCGCCGACCTGTTTATTCAGCAAGCCGGACACTACCAATGCCATGACTTGGCGTTCACGAGCAGTAAGGGACGCATAACGAGCTCTCAGCACCCGCATCTCGGCATCGCGATCGAGCGTAGTCTGGCTGCGATCGATCGCCCGCCCAATGGCATTCAACAGGACCCCGTCGTCGAACGGCTTCGTCAAAAATTCCTGAGCTCCCGCTTTCATCGCTTGGACCGTCATTGGCACATCGCTCGAACCCGTGATGAAGATGATCGGCATTTCAATCCGCTCGGCGACCAGACGCTTTTGCAGTTCGAGACCATTCAGGCCTGGCAACGCCATGTCAAGCACAAGACAGCTTGGGACAATTGCCCGTGGGCGGGCCAGGAAATCTTGTGCGGATGCGAATGCCTCCGGCTGCCAGCCGGCGCAGCGTATGAGAGGCTCCAGGGATTCGCGTACCGATACATCGTCGTCAACAATGAACACAATAGGCGTGATTCCTGCCATGGTGATGCTCCTACCCAGAATAGATGCACTCGTTGAAATCGTGAACAGATCCGGGAAATGGACTCGTGGATCGTTCTGCGGAGGCGAAATCCGTCGTTCCTCACTTCACCTGAAGCCATGTCACTCAGTGGATTGAACAGACACTCCCCGACGCTTCGATCGATTGGTCGTCCGCCGGTGATCTAATCCTTGTGCGCGAAGGAAGGGCGCGCAAATTAAGTTCTCACGATCACCTCCGTTGAGCCAACTTTCGCGAATCTGGTCAATCTTTGAACGCTGGTTATATCGTTACGGAGGGTCGTGTCGGCACTTACTATGTCAGTACGTTATTCACCTTGCAATCGGAGTTCCAACCTGCCAGCGCCTTGAGAATTGCGCCCTCGCTTTGATCTGCCTTGGATTCAGAAGTCTAGCTACTCCATCGAGAGGTCTAACGAAAACAGCCCCGGCTCGTCCAGACTGGGGCGTCTTCAGCGTCAAAATGTTGACTACTGCGGCGTCATTTCGACGGCGTTCACCGCGTCGAGAAATAGCCTTTCTGCTAAATCACTGGCACAAGCACTCGATCGAATCGCATCCGATCTTCCGGCTCCCGCAGCATTCTCAACCGCGCGGGGAATGGAAAACGAAAACGTGGCCCCCGGACCAAAATTTGGCGTCGCCCACAAGCGGCCATGATGACGCTCGATGATCGACTGACACACGGATAGCCCAATTCCCATACCGTCATTCTTCGTCGTGTAGAACGCTTCGAAGAGCCTCTCTGTCGTTTGAGGGTCGAATCCCACTCCCGAGTCAACCACGGTCAGGCGCACGCAATCGCCTCCGTCTCGCTGAGTTCTTATCACCAATAGTCTGCAGCGGCCGTCGACAGCGCTCATCGCGTCTGACCCATTCCGCAATAGGTTCAGGATCACCTGCTGAAGCTGAACGCGATCACCATTCACGAGCGGCAGATCGGCGCCGAGTTCAACTCTAAGAACTACTCGGTTTCTCTCAAGTTCACTCATCAACAACGCGATCACTTCGCGTGTTACCTCGTTCAGGTCCACCGGTTCGGTGGATGCGTCCTTCTTGTTAAAGAGTGTGCGCAACCGCGTCACCACCTCAGAAGCACGATTGCCGTCGCGCAGCAAGCGCCGGGCCGCGTCGCATGCGGCGTCGACGTTTGGAGGATCTGCCGCAAGCAACCGCAGACAGGTGCGGGCGTTGAGGATGATGGCCGAAAGCGGCTGGTTGACTTCGTGCGCAATCGACGCTGCCAATACTCCAAGTTTCGCAACGCTGGTCGAGCTGCCGAATTCACCGCGCGTTCCAGTCTGGGTTATCGAATATGCAAGCGAACTCATATCTCACTCCCTGCTCTCTGCTCGCTGATCGTCCGCCAATAGGCACCGAGCGTTTTCGAATGTGGATTGATTGTGGACCAAATAGCGATTTGGCAAAACCCCAGTTCGAGCTTTCCGTGAACTGGATCGTGTAACCATAGGGCTCTTTCGAGTTGTTCTGTTCCCCTCATTTTCAATAGGTGGGTGCGAGCGTTGGAATGGCCGAACGACGCGGGGGCTGGCGGCAAAACCCAGAGTCTCGGTACAGTTACTCGTACCAGCCCTCGATGATTCTGGATTCACATTGTTGGGCTACGGATTCAGCCTCAAGCAACTCCGCCGTCAGCGATCGAAGTCAATCCTCTTCCATCCGAAGAACCAGGCATCCAGCGACCACGCTCCCGGTCCCACAAGTGCCAATGCCGCGCCGATCGTGGCCAACAAAACACCGGAAGACGGATTTTCATGCTGCGCGAGGGCATCCCACAGAGCGAAAAAGACCACCAGAGATCCCGTGATGGGCGTCCACAATCCCGCAATCAGCAGCAGACCGTCTCCTATCGCAAGGATGTCGAATATTGACGATTCAAGCGGCTGGCCCGTCTGGAACTTCCCGATCCCGTCGGCGACCAGAGACACTCCGCCAACCAACCGCAAGAGCAAGAGCCCGGCTCCCGGCCAGCCGCGAGCGAATGTCGAGAATAAGCGACGCAAGAAAACCTCAACGAGAGGTTACGCGTTCCCTGCATTCGCGCGACACCCCCGAAAGGGTTCAAAGCATGCTATTTCGAGTCGTTAGAGTTCGATAATTCCGCGTTTTAAGCCGATCGTCGCCGCGTGGGTTCGATCGTTTGCGTTTAGTTTGGAAAGAATGTTCTTGACCCTGCCCTTGACCGTCTCCTCTGTGATCGAGAGTCTATCTGCAATTTGTTTGTTTGCGTTCCCGACAGCGATCAGCCGCAGCACCTCCACTTCGCCGTTGGTCAGGGCGTCATCCGTCGCGTGTTCGGCAAGTTCGAAGGAAGCTTCCGGAGACAGGGCCTTCTTGCCGGCCTGAACCGCACGGATGGTATCCAGAAGCTCCTTATGCAAGAGGTTCTTGAGCAAATAAGCACGAGCCCCGGCTTTCATTGCTCGAAGCACCTGAACATCGCCAGTATAAGTTGTCAGCACAATGATCTTTGCTTCGGGAAACTCGCCACGAATTGCGATCACTGCGTCCAGACCGTTCATTTCGGGCATCTGCAGGCCCATCAAAACAATGTCCGGATGGTGGGCGCGGTACTGCTGAATCGCCTCCTTCCCGTTCGAGGCTTCAGCCACCAAATGCATATCCTCCTGGTCGGCGAGGAATCCAACAATCCCATGACGAAAGATTGCGTGGTCGTCGACCACCAGGATTCGGATCACATTGGGAGTGGTATTCATCACGTTAGCTCCGACGGATAAGTCTAAGAACGGACCAGCGTTTTGCATGCTGTCGTACGTAAGCGCTCGCGGCTGGTATGCTCAGCTCGACTTCGGTACCGGAGTCGAGTTCGCTCCAGACCTCGAAACTGCCTCCGACAAGTTTGGCACGTTCACGCATGCCCCGCAGGCCCCAATGCCCCGGTGCATGGCCACTGTCCAGCACGCTCGGAACTATCCCCTTTCCGTCGTCGCGAACCCGGAGCCGCAGTTGCTCTTCGTCGTACCGGATCTCCACTTCAATCTGCCGCGCATTTGCGTGCCGGATAGCATTACGCAGTGCCTCGGCCGCAATCCGGTATGCCTCATCCCGAACAATCGGATTCAGCATCCTCGGCGTCCCCTCCACCTGGATGCGCGACTCGGGCGGATTTTCGTTTGTCGGTTGGCTAAGGAGTTCCTTCCCAAAACTGCTCACAGCCTGTGCAAGATCAACGGTGATCGATCCGCCAGAACGCAATTCGTGCACCGCATCCCTGCCTTCGGTGATCGCCTTCGCTGCCTGTTCAATCGCAAGATCAATCCGTTTCTTGGCCTCCTCAGGGCGTGCGGGCAGAAGATTCGAACCAGCTTGAAAATGCAGCAGCAGCCCGTTGAAGCTTTGCAGCAAAGTATCGTGCAGGTCCCGCGCTATTCGAGTGCGCTCGGCCATGCGCTCCTCGAATCGCACGTTCATCGTCCGCACCAATCGAACCGTACGCAACCGATACCCCGCAGTCAACAGAAGAAGAACCAGCATGGCCAGAAGCGCCTGGAACCACCATGTCTGCCAGTAAGCCGGCTGGATCGTGAACGGAACCGTCGTGACCGGGCCGTTCCACAAGCCCGCAGCATTCGAGGCAATCACTTGAAATCGGTATGGCCGCGGACCGAGGTGTGTATAGGTGACCTGCCGGGTATTTGTGGCGTCGCTCCAGCCTGTGTCTGCCCCCTCTAGTTTGTATCGAAACCGAATCCGATCGAGGTTGGCAAGACTCGTTACGCTGAAGATGAATGTAATACTTTTGCTGTCCGGGCCGATCCGTAGATTCCCAGCCGGGTTCATGGCGACCCGATCTGTACGCACCGAGTCGACTCGCACCACCGCCGGAGCCCCGTCCTGCAAAGTCACTCGAGCGCCTGTCATGGCGATACCGCGGTCGAGCGACATCCAGACTCGGTGTGACCCGTCGCTCACAACAGACCGTTCGCGGCTGATGCCCTTCACGCCCGGCAGACCGTCGTCCATTCCAAAGCTGCGCACATCAGACTCCGTAGTGGAATCGTTGAGCAGCTTCTCACGGCTGACTTCAAGGACCTGGTCCGTTGTACTCAACCAGAGATTCCCCATCGTGTCCTCGGCCATTCCCGCTACCGGCTCGCGCAATGAATCAGGTGCATGCCTCGGCGCATGAAAGCTTCCGCTACTGAGATACGCGAGCCCCTCCGCAGTGGGGATCCAAAGTACGCCTTCCGTATCTTCAAAGACTGTTCTGATATCTGCGGAGGGCAGTCCGTCTTGTATCCCGTGCGTCGTCCACCTTCCACCATTGAACTCGTCAAGCCCGTTCGGTGTCGCCGCCCAGATCGTACCGTTCCTGCCCTCCTCAATGGAGATGATTGAATTCGACGAAAGGCCGTCGACTGTTGTGTATGTCGTGAACTTTCCGTCCTTCAGCCGGCTGATGCCTCCGCTCACCGTTCCCGCCCAAACCGAGTGGTCACTCGCGACTTTTACTGTAAAGACGCTGTCCTGAGCCAGGCCGTCGGATTGGCGGTAAGTTCTCGCTGTGAAGGAACCGCCTTCCCCCTCCAGAACCGTCAGGCCTCCCCGCTGACGCCCCAGCCAAAGCGCGCCGCCGTCTCCGGAGATCGAGTAGACTACGTCCTTGCCGAGGCCCGCGACTCGCACCTCTTCCACTGCTGAACCTTTGAACCAGTAGAGCCCGCCAGCTAGCGGCGCCGCCCAGGTCCGTCCGGAGGCGTCTACCCAGATAGGCCCGTTCTTATCGCTGGGCAGTCCTTGCGTCGTGGTAAAGGAAGTGAACGTCCCATCTCGCAGCCGCTCCACTCCATGCGGTCCTCCAAACCACAGCGCCCCCTCACGGTCAATGAGCGTCGCCGCGACCTGCACTCCGTTCGCGCCGCCAGACCGGTCGATAGTTACCTGTCCACCGGCAGTAATTCGCACCAGTCCCTGGTCGGTTCCAAGCCATGTGCTGGCATCAAAGTCCTCCGTCATCGACAGAATCTGGACCTTGTCGAGCGATGCATCGTAGACATCGTGAAGAATAGCCTTCTCATCCCACAGAGCCAGACCGTGATCCGTTCCGATCCAAACACCGCCGTTATTGGCCGGCAGCAGCGCGTTTACGTTTCTCTCCGCCGGGCCGTCCGAAACCAGCGAGAGCAATCCATCCCGTACTCGAAAAAGCCCATCGTCATGCGTCCCGATCCACAGTGTGCCATCGCGCGTTTCGGCAATCGAAGTAATGGTTCCAGGAACGTCCTTCGCTGCGGGCACCGGTTGAATCTGACCCTTTCTCCAGGCGTATATGTCATTTCCAAGCTCAGAGAAAAGAACTCCGCCATCTCCTGTTGAAGACATGCCCGTCACCACCAACTGCGGCAGATTGAATTTCATAAGCACGTCTTCAAACACGCCATTCTGGTAGCGAAGCAGGCGCGCGCCGTCATAGCGTATCCACACCGCGCCTTCTCCGTCGGAAACCAACCCGCGCACCGGCCCGGCGGGAGCCAGCCCCGCGAGCGGCTGTTCTATCAATTGAAAGCTCGATCCATCAAAGCGAAACAGCCCTCGCGTCGTGCCGACCCAAAGATAGCCGTCGCCGGACTGCGTGATTGCGTTAACTTCACCGCCAGTGAATCCATGCCCTGCTTGCCAACGGTCGTGCACATACTGGTTCAATGCCTTCGATGGATCCAGCCCCCGGGCCGCAGGAAGAAAAGAACAGCATGCCATCCATCCTAGAAACCATCCACGAATAGCGGCGCCTGACATCCGGGTCATGGGAGATACTCGAACTTCTCAATGACAACCTCGGCGGGTTCGTGCACTGAGTTTTTCGAGTAATGGTAGTCGAAGAGATCGATGTGAGCAGTCTGACCGGTAGCGCTCGGGATGCCAGACGTAAACGTATGCTGGCTCACCGTCTCTCCGCCTGCACCGCGTGTCGTCTTGAACGCCGCGCTGTCGCTCTGCCACCGGAAGGAATAGGTCAGCGTTCCGGGAGGAGCGTTAAAGCGGAACTCATTCTGCGGAACAAAATATGGTTGCACAACATACTGCGTATTCTCACGATCCGGATTGCCCCACCGGCTCAAGTCCACATCAAGCTCATTGCGGGTCGCATCAATGCTGTCGTCATTGAAAGTGAACAGCTCCACCGCGGCGGCATTGCCAATGCGCGACATATCCTCCACGACAAACCGGTACGTCCCGTATCCGAGATTTCGTTTCAGCGCGACTTCGGCACAATGCCACTCACCATCGCGCTGCACCATCTTGAGATGAAGAAAACCCTTTGCGTCCGTCCAGGCATTGTCGGAATCATAGAATCGCGGTGCCCCGCCCCGGTCACTGCCTGCGGTTCTCACCGTCCAGTCGTAGCCACTGAATTGAATCGTCTTGGTAGTCACCTTCGCTTGGGGGCCAGGGCTGCTCACCGCAACCGCCGCCACGCCGCCGCCCACCGGAGGAATGTTCTGTAGTCTTGCCGGCGGATTGTATCCCGGATTCACAAGCAGCGCCGCATACTCCGTTCCCAGGTGAGTTGTGTTCTTCCACGTTGAGTCGGTCTGAACCTGTGAGAATGGGTTGTTTGCGAATGGCTGCACCCACCAGACGCCGCTGTGAGCGTAGAGCACGACTTGCTGCCCCGGCGCGCTGACTTGTGCCTTCCCCTCGATGTAGTCCATTCTCTGAGGTCCGCCTGGATCCGACGGAGGCACGTGCGTGAACGTGATCGATGCTCCAGCTGCGCTCTTGTCTTTGTGCCCGCAGCCGTCCACAAGCACCGGGAGCACACAAAGTCCGCAGAGCAGCAACTGCAATCGGGGTCTCCAGGACCAGTCTTTCAAGCGCTTCAAATGATTGCCTCTCTACCGGAGGGGGTCGCCGTCGAGTCGTTCGATCCCTGATGGAATCGATTTGAGCAACAGTCTACAGCATCGTGAATTTGGAGGTGCGAAAATGTGCGCACCACTCCTTAGAGAATGCTGGAGTGGTTTCAGTTTCATTGTCTTCGAAAAGAAACGCCATCAAGGCGTGCTTGGGAGATAGGACAACAGGATCGCAGGTTGCTACGCCAACGCCCTCGGCCACGGCGCCAATTCACAAACCCCATCCGCCCCATGCAGAATTGAATTCAGCCTCTCTACCTACCGGTCTGAAAGGAAATCATTCGCCTGCTGATTGCCACACCCGTTCGCCTTCCCAATTCTCGCCAAGTCCGTCGAGCGGTCGTGAAATCCCGAGCTTTTTCATTTTCGCAATAAGAGTAGTCCGCTTAAGTCCCAGCCGTGCGGCAGCCCCGTCCGCTCCTCCGTTCACCCAACCCGTCGCCTCCAATGTCCGCAAAATCAAAGATCGCTCAGATTCCCTCAGCGTACCCGGTCCAGGAATCGTAGCCGAAGTTGAGATCGAAACGGGCAAGTGGTCTCGCCCGGTATCCCTCGGCGTCTGCCGAACAGCAGCAGCCACAAATGTGTCCCCGGCGCTCGCCGGCAAAGGATTTGAGAGCACGCCGTCGTTCGACCGGATCACCGCGCGTTCCACTAGGTTCTGCAGTTCCCGCACGTTTCCCGGCCAGGAATATGCGCTAAACGCCGCGAGTGTTTCCGCAGGTATATGTTCGATCCGCTTGCCCATGCGCCGGGAGAAAAACTCCACAAAATGCCTGACCAATTGAGCAATATCCTGGCGACGTTCCCGCAAAGGCGGAACTGCGATGGGAAACACATTGAGACGGTAGTAGAGATCGCTGCGGAATTCGTTCCTGTTGACCATCTCCCCCAGATTCCGGTGAGTCGCCGCAACCAGGCGAACGTTTACACGGTGCGTCCGGCCACTGCCAAGCCGTTCGAACTCCTGGTCTTGCAGTACCCGTAGCAATTTGGGTTGTAAAGCCAGCGGGAGATCCCCTATTTCATCCAGAAAAAGTGTGCCCGTGTGCGCCATTTCAAATCGGCCGACCTTCTGCGCAATAGCTCCGGTGAATGCGCCCTTCTCATGGCCAAAGAGCTCGCTCTCCAGCAAGTCGAAGGGGATGGCAGCGCAATTCAGTTTTACGAATGGGCGCCCACAGCGTGGACTTACATTATGAATGGCGCGGGAGATCAGTTCCTTGCCTGTTCCGGTTTCTCCCAGAACCAGCACGGTCGTATCGGTGGGCGCAACTCGCTCCACCTCTGCGAGCGCGTATTCCAGAGAAGGGCTATCGCCGATGATCTGTTCAAATCTGCGCTCTCCACTATCCTGTTCACTTAACGGTATTCTGTTCGCATATTCCACAGATGACCCCACACATGGAATTCCTGCTACTAACGGAGAAGTTTAACGATCCAGTGCTGATCGCACGCTGTCGAGCAGCGCTTCGTCGTCGAAAGGTTTGATCAGAAACTCCACTGCCCCTCCCCGCAGGGCTTGCATTCGCACTTTCTCGTCACCGTGCGCCGTGATGAAGATTGTGGGGATTTTATAATGATCTTCGTTCAGTCTTGATTGGAGTTCCAGACCTGACATTCCCGGCATACGGATGTCCGTGATCAGGCACCCGGTGTTTTGCGGTTGACCAGAATCCAGAAATGCTTCTGCTGATGCAAAAGCCAGTGTTGGAAGGCCCGCGGTCATGATCAAGGCCTCCAAAGCTTCCCGAACCGAATCGTCGTCATCTACGATCGCAACCACTTTGCCTTCTTTCACGGCTGTCATGCTGCCTAACAATAGCCCCGGCCCCGAAAAAGAAGCAATTATGCTTTGGTATAACCGAGGAAAAAAATTGGCCTGGAGGGGGGTATTTGGTGAGACGAGCACAAAGTTCGTGCATCAGACTACACGGGAATGCCGCTGAGATCGGGAACCGTCACGACGAGCGGAAACGCTCGAGCTTTTCCGCCATCTTGACCAGATCTGCCAGAGATCCAGCCTGCATCTTTTGCATTACGCGGCCGCGATGAACCTTGACCGTGATTTCGCGTGTCCCCAGTTCCGAAGCAATTTCCTTATTGAGCATTCCGGAAACTACGAGCTTCATTACTTCTCGCTCACGCGGGGTCAGCGTGTCGCTCCGCTTCTGTAGAACAGAGATCTCCGCATGCTCTTGGCGGCTGGCCAAATCGCAAGCCAGCGCCTGTTGAACCGCGTCCAGCAGCGCCTGATCTCCAAAAGGTTTGGTCAGAAACTCTACCGCTCCCAACTTCATCGCCTTCACTGACATCGGGATATCCCCGTGTCCGGTAACAAAAACGATAGGAGTCTTGCGGCCCGCATTTCGCAGTTCCTGTTGAAAATCGATGCCGCTTATTCCAGGAAGACTTACGTCGAGTATCAGGCAACTTGGACCATCCGACGGCTCTCTTTGCAGATACGATTCCGCCGTCTCGAAACATTCTGATCGCAAGCCCGCCGACTTCAGTAAATCCTGCACCGATTCACGAATGCTGATATCGTCATCGATGATGTAGACAGTCGGGTTTCTCGCGAACTCCATCTACCGTCCTCTTCGGAATGCTCTCACTTCGCGGGGCAGGGCGGCGAATTGTCAATGCCGACCTCGGCTCATTGCTCTTGCTTCGGAACGGTCGCACCTCTCGGTTGCCGCAGGGCCAGCTTCGTGGGACCTCCGGAGGCCCACAACCTCTCTGATTCTCCGAACTGAATCATAACTCAAATATGAAGTTTTGAAGGTCTGTGAGCCTAGCCCCGTCCATCAGCGTACCAGCCACAACACACACGTCAACAACATGGCTGTCATCACAATCACTGATGTCCACAGTAGCCCGCCCCCGACGACTTTCGCGAGTGCCGTCCAGTTCTCTGCCAAACCCGACTGCAGCGCGCACAACGCAATGAGTTCCCTCTCCGCCACTTCGCGGCTGCCATAGGGTCCACGCCTCTCCTCACCGCTACAGGCGAACCACCCCAGGCCAGGCACCGTATAAACCCCAAATGGGATCCCCAATTGCTCATCTGCGGCCGCCAAAACTCCGGCAAAGTCAGCCATGGATTCCTCCTCGCATGCTCGCACTCATCGCGTGAACAGGTTTTTTGCGCTGGCCAAAGACTTCCGCCACACTACGCATGCATGCAAGTCTCCAAATTCCGCTTCGGCCTAAGTGGTCGTTCTACGCAAACCGGCGAAACACCTCCCGAAGAGAGGTGTCCAACTCGTGACACTGTGTCGCCATATCGACGGATATCGGGATCGGGCGCGGAACTAAGTTAGGAATAGACGACGGACAAGGCGTCGCTTGACCGTCATTTCTCGGCAGCTTTGCCTATGGATTCTGAAGTAAGCTTCTCTTTTATGCGCCGTGGCTTCATCTTGCCCGGAAGCGATTCATATCCGCGGTTCTTGGGTCTGAAGGTCGCGGTCCCGAACTCCAACAAGGTAGAGCAGTCCATCCAGTCCGAGGGATGAAATGGATTGGTCGACATTCTGGCGAACTACGGGCTTAGCGCGATAGGCAATACCCATACCTGCTAGGCTGAGCATCGGAATGTCATTGGCGCCGTCGCCGACCGCGACAACCTGTTCAAGCGAAATTCCCTCCGCGCGAGCGATCTCTGCCAACAGTTCAGCTTTGCGCGTTCCGTTGATGATGGGAGGAATCACCCGGCCGGTAACAACGCCATCTGCAATTTCCAGCTCATTGGCGTGAACAGTGTCAATGCCAAGACGCTTCTGCAGCGAGCGGGCAAAAAAAGTAAAGCCGCCGGAGAGGATGGCCGTCTTGTAACCCAATAGCCGCAATGTCTGCACCAGCCGCTCGGCGCCTTCAGCAAGCGGAATCATCTCAAGCAGGCGATGAACGCGTTCAGCGGAAAGTCCCTTGAGAAGCGCTACGCGTCTCGTAAAGCTCTCGTCGAATCCCAGTTCCCCGCGCATCGCCGCTTCAGTGATCCGGACAACGCGATCGCCAACTCCAGCCATCTTTGCAAGTTCATCGATCACTTCACCCTGGATGAGCGTCGAATCCATATCGAATGCAAACAAACGACGATTGCGGCGGAAAATACTTTCGCGCTGAAATGCAATATCGATCGAGAGTTCTTGTGCGGTCGCCAGAAACTCCGCGCGCATCGAGAGTTCGCGCGATGAGTCTCCGCTGACAGCCAACTCCACACATGCGTTCGCTGCCTCGATTTCTGGTGTGAGCTGCCCCGAGAGGCGATCGATTCGATCGATGTTCATTCCGTGGGCGGAAATGATGGCGCTCACGCGCGCCAGTTGTTCGGCAGTGATCGAACGCCCAAGAACGGTAATGATGAAATGATCGTGGTGAAGGCCGTGCACCCAGTGTTTGACCGCATCCTTGGGAATCACTGTGAAGCGCGCCTGGAGCCCAAGCTCATGCGCTCGGTTCAGCAGCTCTGACTTGAGCGAGGTCAAGCTGCTTCCTGCAGGTACCTCGAGCAGCATCCCGAGAGCAAGGTTTTCATGGACCACTGCCTGCCCAATGTCGAGAACACTCAAGTTGCTCTTTGCAAGGATCCCGGTGATTGAGGCCGTGAGCCCGGGCGCATCGGGCCCAGAGAAGTGGATCAGAACGGTCTTGGGGATTGTTTCTGATGGCATGCCTAAGTCCCAATATACTGGACCAATTCAGACTCGCGTCCGGTATGCGAGATTCCCCCATGGGTCTCGACTACTGCGAGTGTCATTCCATCACGCCCCCAACATTTCTCTACGCCGATGAGCGGCAATCGCCCGATCGGTAACAGGCGATAAGATGTAGCTCAACCGCCTATGTCTACAAATGAATGAACCCGGCCCGGATCAGCGCGAGCGATCCGGCCGCGACAATAATCCAGAGGGCAATTCCTTGGATAAGCGGTCGAACTCCGACTTCGCGGAGAGTCTTCATGGAGAGCCCAGTTCCAATCAGGTAGAGCGTTACGGTTAAGCCGGTGACGCCTAGATGCTTGAGCGCTGGATACCATCTCTGCAATTGGTGAATGTAGCTATTGGCAACGGCCGCGAGGCAGAAGAAAAGAATGAACCACGGCCAATGGATGCGCGCCTTGCTCCTTTTGGCCATTGCAGTTCCCACCGAAAGTGGCACGATCCACAACGCTCTGGCCAACTTGACGGTTGTGCCTACAGCAAGAGCTACCGCACCAAATTTTGCCGTTGCGCCCACAACGGAGCTTGTGTCGTGAATGGCAAGCGCCGACCAGAGGCCGAACTGGGTCTGCGTCATGTGAAGCAACGTCCCGATCACTGGAAACGTAAGCAGCGCCACCGAGTTCAGCACAAACACCGTCCCCAGCGATACGCCAATCTCTTCCGCCGTCGCGTTGCTGATGGGCGCAATGGCCGCAATCGCGCTGCCCCCACAGACAGCCGTTCCTGTTGAGATCAGAAATGAGATCCCTCTTTCGACTCGCAGAAGTTTTCCCAATCCCCAACCAAGCAGCAGTGCGATGCTGATGCTGGCAGCGGTATAGACAAACCCGGAGCGGCCCGCTTGAAGAACCTGCCCTAAATCCATACCAAATCCTAGACCAACAACTGACAATTGCAGTAGTATCCGGGATAGATTCTTCGATTCGACATGAAATGGATGAACAAAAGAGAATCCGTAGATCAAGCCTCCAGCCAATGCGATGGGAGGCGAAACCAGGCCGCTGGCTGCAATGATCAATCCGATGAAGAATACATTCTTGGACACACATCCAGTCTTCTCGAAGAATGTCTCGGTGTCCAAGCAGAAGTACTCATGTCCTATTTGCGAATCTTATGAGCTCTCGCCAATTATGATCGTTTTACCCTCATCGCAGTCCTTTGCTCGCCCGCACGTGCAATCAGAAACCTGCGGAATTCGATGGCAAGCCCCTGCAGCTCCGGGCCTGCGGCACATGCGACGAGAAACTGCCGCGCAATTCTCAATCCTTCGACCTCGACAATTTTGAAACTGTTATTGAGCCGTAGGTCCTTCGCAATCGCCCAACGCGAGACGAACCCTATCCCCAGTCCCGCTTCTACAGCGGATTTGATCGCCTCGGTCGAATCAAGCTCCATCACGATCTGCAACGAACTCCTCTTGACGCCTTGCCGCTCAAGTGCCATTTCAACAACATGCCGCGTTCCTGACCCGCGCTCCCGCATGAGCAGCGGAACAGAGGAAATCGCCGCACACGGAACCGAGTTGAGTTCCGCCCACTCATGGGCTGTGGACACAATCAGCACCAGTTCGTCTTCAAGAAACGGTTCCGTCTTCACCTCGCGGTTTCGTGCCGGCCCCTCGATGAACCCCAACGAGATCTTCTGTTTCCCCAGCGCCTCCACAATGTGCTCCGTGTTACCGCTGATCAGAGTCGGATGAACGCGCGGATTCTCTCGCCGAAATTCTCCCAGCAGCCGAGGCAACACGTACTGTGCAATCGTCGTGGAAGCGCCCAGCGCCAGTTGCCCAACGTGTTCTCCGCTCAAGGCCGCAATATCGCGCTCGGCCTCTTCCAGAAGCGCTTTTACCTGTTCACCATAGTGCAGAAGCGTCTTTCCAGCAGCCGTCAGTGTGATGTGAGTTCCCGCCCGATCGAAGAGCTGAACGCCAAGATCCTCCTCCAACGCCTTGATCTGGAGACTCACGGCAGGTTGCGTTAGGTACAGCTCTTCTGCAGCCTTGCGGAAGCTAAGTTGTTCCGCGACTGCCCGAAAGACCACGAGACGGAAATTCTCAAGGCTTGCCATTTGATGATTACAGCGGGTTCTACAATCACTTTACCGCGACAGCCGGTGCCAAGTGAATTTTTCCTCAAAGAGAGGTCACCTCGTACGACGGCAGTGAGCGCACGTGGATTGTGAAACCGGCCGAGGACAACGGCAAGTGCTGCCTCCGGTCCTCTAGGATCCAGCGTGGCGATGCCGGCTAGCGCCTCCGAAGATCAATGCGGTCTTTGCCAGAGAGACGGGCATCAATGCTCCATGCGCAAGGTCCAACTATCTATGGTTCCTCTTTGAAGCTACGGAGGCTTAGACTACCGCACTGGACGTTTTTTGACCCAATGGATCGTGTCAACTACCTCCGGCATCCAACCCTTGTGGGCTGGTGGATTGTAGTCCCGTCGTAGACCTAGCTTAAGATACTCTCTCGAGAGATTGAGTCGCCGACTTCTTTCGTTTGAGCATCGGCGCGAAGCCACTCGGGCAGCCTCGGGATAGAACATGACGAATGAGATGGCAACATGCGGTAGTGCATTAATCCCGCATCCTTGCGCTTTATCCCGCTCGACGAGCCGGAGGGCAAAGGCTCCAGCTAATTTCTAGTACAATTCGAGTCCCAACAAGGAGTGTAGTGAAATGGAAGAATCAAACGAAAAAGCCATCCTCGCTGGTGGCTGCTTCTGGGGTATGCAAGACTTGCTCCGTCGCTATCCCGGCGTCGTCTCCACGCGCGTTGGATACACCGGCGGCAGTGTGACGAACGCCACTTACCGTAACCACGCGGGTCACGCCGAAGCGATCGAAATCGTATTCGATCCTAGGAAACTGAGCTATCGAAAGGTCCTGGAGTACTTCTTTCAGCTCCATGATCCAACTACCTTAAACCGGCAGGGTAACGACATTGGAACCAGCTACCGTTCGGCCATTTTCTATACGACGGATGAACAAAGGCGAATCGCCGAGGAGACGATCGCCGACGTCAACGCTTCTGGACTCTGGCCCGGTATGGTTACCACCGAAGTGAAGCCCGCGGGCGCTTTTTGGAACGCCGAGCCAGAGCATCAGGACTA
>Ga0187847_10000717_pt1 | contig 34248 bp, 30 predicted proteins | sample June2016WEW_4_10_FD_132458 | JGI IMG/M metagenome (GOLD analysis project Ga0187847, IMG submission 132458) | Peatland microbial communities from SPRUCE experiment site at the Marcell Experimental Forest, Minnesota, USA - June2016WEW_4_10 | ecosystem: Environmental > Terrestrial > Soil >...
CCCGCAAGGTGCATGTCGACGCGAAGTGCAACCACTTGAGCAGCCTTTTCGCATGGTTTGTAACCACTTGAGCAGCCTTTTCAGCTATGTAGTGCAACCCTTTAAGCAGCCATTTGCCGCCTGAGAACTGATCACTTCCGTGTGCCTGATTCAATCGAAAACGCTCTAGATGTGGCAGCTTGCCTGGCCGCGCTTTTCAAGGTACCGCTGGTGGTATTCCTCGGCGCGCCAGAAGGTCTGGGCCGGTTCCACTTTGGTCACAATGCGCTTCGGTTTGAAGCGGCCTTCCGCGGTAAGCTGTTCTATCTTCGCGCGGGCCCGGGCTTCTTGCTCCGCAGAATGAAAGAAGATTGCCGAGCGGTATTGTGTGCCCCAGTCCGGCCCCTGCCGGTTGAGGGTGGTCGGGTCGTGAAGGGAGAAGAAGGCGTCAAGGATCTGGTCGTAGGTAACGCGGGAAGGATCGAAGTCGAGTTCGACGACTTCCGCGTGACCGGTGCTGTCGGTGCAAACGTCTCTGTAGGTGGGCCGGTCAAGTTCGCCGCCCTCGTAGCCCACTGCGGTAGCGGTGACGCCTGGAATCGCGGCAAAGGCGGCTTCCACGCCCCAGAAACAGCCTGCTCCGAAAGTTGCTTTTTCAGTACTCATGGTTGAACAGATGCGCCAGACGCGGATTCGGTAACAATTTTGCGAGTTCGGAAGTCAATGGCGACCGGACCCGCTCAACTTTCAGATTGGGTAGGCGACCGGTCATAATAGGCGGAATAGATGGAACCGGAAGTGTGGGCCAACTCTTCGCATTGATGCCTCAGAGGGAGATCACGATGACGATGACAGCAGGCACGGGGATTGTGAATGTACCAAGCCATCACTCGGTCGACCAAACGGTGGAGAAGCTCAAGTCGATTCTGAATGAAAAAGGCGTAACGCTGTTCGCGCTGGTGGACCACAGCGGCGAAGCCGAAAAGGTGGGGATGAAGATGCCGGCGACGAAGCTGTTGATTTTCGGCAGCCCCAGGGCAGGTACTCCTTTGATGCTCGCCGCCCCCAGCGTTGCCATCGACCTCCCGCTCAAGATTCTTGTTTGGGAGGATGGCGAGAAAAACGTCTGGATCTCGTACAACGGCGCGGCCTATTTGCAGCAGCGGCACGGCCTGCCGCAAGAGTTGCTCAAGAACATTCAGGTGGTAGAGACATTGGCTTCGAAAGCGGGCGAATAGGCCAGGCCGACCGCGTTGGGTATCAGTCTTGCGGAGCCGTCAAGTTGTAGATGAGGCCGTAGGGGTCTTTGATGTAGATTCTTGGGAATTCCGGTTCGTCTTTGACAATCTCGCATCCGCTCTCCACCAGGTGCTGCGTGGCTTGCTTCACATCGGGAACTGTTACTTCGAGAACCGGGCCGAGTGCCGGTCCGCGCTCGATGAACAGGTTAATGTGCGTCCCGTGAAGGCTCATCATCTGCGTGCCGTGACCGGTGATTTCGAACCCGAGATGTTTTACATAGAAGGCGGCCGCCTTTTCGGGGTCAGGCGCCTGGATGAGGATGTCGGTACCGAAGCTGTTTGCCACGCGGGCTCCTTGGTGTGAGGGAAACCATTGAGTCTTAGCCAACAATCGCGGTCAGGTGAAGGACCTTCTCTCCCAGAATCGAGTCGCCTTCGATTTCGATTTGGGTTCGAACTGAGCCGGGATCGATGCCTTTGGTAAACAGGCGCCATGCGAGCGCTTGGGGTATTGTGACACGAGATTTGCATCCGGCCGCTGAATTTCTGATGAGCGACCAGGCGAGCGGGCCTTTGGCCAGGCTCCATTGCCCACCGCAATCCCCGGAGATTTCAATCAGGATAGTTGTTCCAGTTGGAGCGGCAACGTTGCGGAAGGCATGCGGGAGCCCGCGCAGGAAGCAGTCCAGCACAGGGTGATAGAGCTCCGGAGTCATTAGATCGGGGCGATTGGTAGCCAGACGAATCTGCTGCTGATGATGCCAGCGCTCGGTCAGTTCGCGGGCGGTGTCGAACCAGTTGAGGGATCGATCTTCACCGGCCCAGCTCACATTGAAGGCAGCCTGGGCAAAGGGATCGAGCGACTCGTGAAAATCGGCGCTCTGCTTGTAGATCATGGACATCAGTTCGATCAGAATGGATGGGCTGAGACGGCGGTAAACGGCCACACCCTCGCGATTGAGCCGATTGACAAGAGCGACCAGGTCCGCAGGCGAGCGAATCTCGACGGCCTCGACGAAGTTGCCGTCGCGCACCATGGAGAGCTTGCGGAGAGCGGTGTCGAGCAGGTGCGCAGCAACGTCGCGGACCTTCCAGGCGGGCGCGATGGTTTGCAGTCCCCAATCGTCCGGGTTAAGCGAGCGCAGCAGGTCAATCAGTGCTCCGTCCACCTCGCGAAGCAGGGGAGCGCACAGGATGGGATCGAGAGCTGTGGAGGGATTGAGCATCTCAGGCTCTCAGAATAGCAAGCAAAATGCTGTTTCATAGCCGCACTGTTCCCTATCCCGTGGGAAGGTGAAGGGGTTGGTGACCGGCGCGTATATGCTACTGGCAAGCCTGGGGGCTGCATGCTTGCTCTTCGGTGTGATCGCTGCGTTTACCGGTGAATCACGCGGAGTGATGGTTTCTCTGTTGGTGCCTGGAGTCGTGCTCACGGTGATCATGGGCATTTTTTCGCCCGCAGTCATTCGTGAGTATCAACAGTTCGAGTTTCGGAAACTGGCGGCAGAGATCTTCCGCCGCACTTAGGCCGCGAGGGTGCTTAGGATCGTTTCTTGCCGCCGGGCTTTCCCTTGAACCCGGATTTGGAGAAACCGCCGGGCTTTGAACCGCCTTTGAATGGGGGTCTCGACTTGCTGCCGGCACCAGGCTTACCCTTGCCGCCAAAGCTCGGCTTGGGCTTCCAGCCAGGCTTTCCAGCGGAGCGCTGACTTGAGCCTGAACCCGTCCGCGGCGGGCGCGGGGCAAACGAACCTTCGCCTTCTTCGCGGCGGAATGAAGGCCTGGCAGGGCCGCTTGGTCTTGCGCCAAAGGACCGGGCCGACGCGCCTGAATTTGGTCGACCGCCGGGCTTCCGCTCCGTGAACGAAGGCCTGTCACCGGTGCGACCGGGTTTGCTGTTGGGGCGTGCACCGCCGGCGCGTGGTTTGCCGGTGCTGGTGGTAAAGGGTCGCGGCATTCCGCCTTCGCTGCGGAAGGGACGGGGTGAGCTTGGCCTCTCCGAGCTTGACCGGCCGAAGCCGGATGGTCCGGCGCTGGAACGGCCGGGCGCCGAGCGGTAGGAACTCGGTCTGGGCCCACTGCGGCTGGACGCGGGGCGATCTGAACCTTTGATCTCTTCAATGTGGAGGTTTGGAGGCCTCACCGGGCCCAGGTCGTCTTGGAAATGTGCTGGTTCTCGACGTGGCGGCGCGGGACGGTCTGCGGGTGAGCGCTTGAAAGGCGGCCTCTGCTGGCCTTCGGCTTTCTTCCAGGCGGGCTTTGCGGGAAAGCTGTGCCCTTGAACGGGTTTGCCGGCGAAAGGCCGCGGTGTGGCTGGTCTCTCGCTGTAGGGCCTGCTTGCGGGTGGGCTTGTCCGCTCAGTTCCGCCGAATTCCGGCTTCGGAGTGTGGGGCCGGCCTTCAGTGTTGCTCCTGCCGAATGGCTTGGCCCCAAACGGTCTCTTCCCGAACGGCTTTGCGCCAAAGGCCTTGCCGGCGGGTGGACTGGTTTCGCCGGTTGAGCCGACGGAGAAACGCGCGGGCGACCTGGACGGACGGTCATCCTCCTTCCATGCCGGTCGAGAGGCGCCGAAATCCCTGGCAGGCGACCGGTTAGGCCGCGTGGGGCTGCCCGCTTGGGCGTCCTGCGCGAAGGAGGACTTTGGACGATAGTCTTTTGGGCCCGGAGCCGGACGTTCTTCGAAGGACTTGGCGGCAGCAGGGTGAGCCGACCGGGGGCTGGGCTTAGGAATGACGGTCGGCAGATGGCCGGCGTCGGCTGCATTGCGGCGCCGAAGGTCCTTGGATTTCGGGGTGCGGAGGGAGCCGTCGGCGGCTTTGCGCAGGAGCGCGAGTTCCTTGGGATCGAGTTCGCGGAGGTTGCCCGGTTCCTGGTCAAGCACCAGCGGGCCATAGCCGACCCGGCGAATCTTCTCAACGAAGTGGCCGATCTCCTCAAACATCTTGCGCAGTTCTCTGTTACGGCCCTCAATCAGAACCACTTCGTACCAAGGGTTGTCTCCCTGGCGGACCTGTCGGATGCGGGCGGGTGCCGTGCGGACTTTCGAAGTTCCCGGGCCGCCGCGTTCGATTGCGACTCCGGCGCGGAGAATGTCGAGCTCGCCTTCGGTGGGCTGACCGGCCACTTTCACGAGGTAGGTTTTCTCCACGCCGGCCGCGGCGCGGGTGAGCCGGTTGGCGAGCTCGCCGTCGTTGGTCACAAGCAGAAGGCCTTCGCTCATGTAGTCGAGGCGGCCTACGGGGTACAAACGCTCCTTGAACTTGTCAAAGAATTGCATGACAGTGGGGCGACCCTCGGGATCCTTGACCGTAGAGACGAAGCCCTTTGGTTTGTTCAGGACGAAGTAACGGAGGCGCTCGGCGCCGTGCAGCAGTTTGCCGTCGACGCGGATATGGTCGCGGCCAGCATCGGCTTTGGTGCCAAGCTCGGTCACTGTCTTGCCATTCACCTGGACGCGGCCCTGCTCGATCATCTCCTCGGCTTTTCGGCGGCTGGCTACGCCGGCCTGGGCGAGGATCTTTTGGAGCCGTTCCAGCTTGGCAGGGGGACGGGGCGCAGGACTAGCTTCGGTATACGAGTCACTCCCCAGCTTATCTTCCGATTCGGATCGGTCTCCCGACTCATCTTCCAGCTCGTCTTCGGGCTCCGGCCGCAGGCTGGTGGCGGGCTCAGCCTCGAGCTCGTCATCCAACTCGGATCCAGGGGCGGTAGTCGGCTCGACCATAGTGTAGGCGTCGCCTTCGATTTCTGCTTCGGCGAGAGCCTCCACTTCGGCGCCTTCGATTTCGGATGCTGTTGCCGAGATGGCTCTCGGCTCGAGGGCAACCATCGCCTCGCCATCGGTCTCGTCGCCGATGGGGTCTGCTAAGACGGCTGCCTTTGCCGGCTTTTTGGTCTTGAGAGCGGCTTTGGTTCGGGCCTTGGATTTGGGTTTCACGACCTCGCCGGAATCGGTGGTTTCCGGGGTAACGGCTTCACTGCTCTGACTGGCCTTTTTCTTCGCCATGAAGGGAATTCTCTGTTTCTGCCTGCTCAATTGCCGGAGGCGCAGCAGGCGCGGCCTCTTCCGGGGTTGGGGATTCCGTACTGGCCGCCGTCTCGGCGGTCTGTTGGGTTTCAATGGTTTCCTGTGCTGCTAGTCCGGCGAGCTCGTCTGCCGAGCCTTCTGCAGCATTTTCTTCAAATTCGATGCTAAGACTTGCGTCGGAATCGGGGTTTGAGCCGGGTTCCGACTCTTCGGTGCCCCTAGGCTCCGGCTCGTCAAGCTCGATGGCAGCCATTTTCTCGAATTCCTCCATCGACGGCAGCTCGGACACATCTTTGAGGCCGAAGCGGAGAAGAAACTCACGCGTGGTTTTGTAAAGGATCGGCCGGCCGATGACTTGTTTGCGGCCCGCAGTGACTATGAGCTTGCGGGCGAGCAGAGAACCGAACACGCCGGACGAGTCGACACCGCGGATTTCATTGACCTCGGGAGCTGTTACGGGTTGCTTATAGGCGATGACGGCGAGCGTTTCGAGAGCCGGCAGTGAGAGTTTCATGGGTGGCTTCAGGCTCTTTACGAACGCGCGCACGGCGTCGTGGCACTCCGGCTTCGTGGCCATGCGGAAGCCACCGGCAATCTCGCGGATTTCGACACCGCGGTTGTCGGAGGCATAGTCGGCGATCAGTTCGTCCAGAACTTGTCGCAGGGTGGCGCGGATTTCGCGTTCGCGCAGTCGGGCGAGGCGGCGGAATTCGAGCTCGGCATTGGCGCCTTCCACGGCTGCCTGAGCGTCTCCTTCGGCGGCTGGCGCTTCAGGAGCGGGATCGGCTTGCGCTGTGGCATCGGCAGGCGGGTCAGTCGGAGAAACTTCAACCGGCGGTTCATCACCTGTGTCCGGCATGGAAGAATCGCCGGGGGCTTCTTCCAATCCCAATTGCGCGGGGTCGGAGTTCTGGTCGGGCTCCGTGGTCAGATCGGCTTGCGCTTCGCCAAAATCGGGTTCGGAACTCGACTCCGGTGCGGAGGCGAGTGTGCGTTTCCAGTCCTCGGCTTCAGAGGCAAAGAGGGTCGCGAGCTGAGCCAGTGTGACCGGCTCCTCCGCGGCGTAGATGACAGCTTCCAGCTTGGCTTTCAGGCTCATTCGAGAAAAGGTACCTCAAGTATGGTACCGGAAGCGGGGGGGGCTGTGTGGGCATTGCGGCATTAGAGGCTGCTGGGTGCGAAAAAAGGGCGTTCGCCGAGGCGAACGCCCTAATTGGCAGATTGAAAAGCAGCTTAGTGAGAAATCTGGCTGAAGGCCCAGAACAGAGTCCCGGAAAGCGTAGCTGCGGCGGGAAGAGTGAATACCCAGGCAGCCGCGATATTGCGGATGGTGGAGATCTGCAGTCCGCTGCGGTTGGCCGCCATGGTGCCGGCAACGCCCGAACTGAGCACGTGGGTAGTACTTACGGGAAGTCCCCACCAGTCCGCGGCGAAGATGGTGCACATGGCCACGAGCTCGGCGCTGGCGCCCTGCGCGTAGGTCAGGTGCTCTTTGCCGATTTTTTCACCCACGGTTACCACAATGCGCTTCCATCCGACCATGGTACCCATCCCCAGCGCCAGGGCCACGGCAACCTTGACCCAGGTAGGAATGAACTTGGTGGCCTTGTCCACCTTACCCTTGTAGTTTGCGAGAGCGGCGTTTTCATCCGGTGTGAAAGGCACGCTCTTGTTTTTCTGGATGAGGCGAATGGCTTCGCTGGCCACATACATGTCGTTGCGGACGTTGGTCTGCTGGGCGGCGGGAACGGACTTGAACTCCTTGTACAGGCCAACTTCGTGGTTCAGGTCCTCAACCAGTTCGCGCAGAGCCAGAACGGTATCGGGCTGAACCTGCTTGGTGCGAATGTAGGCGGTGACTTCAGAGCGGGCATCCTCACCGAGGACGCCGTTCTTGTCCACGTAGCGGTCAAGAATGTGGCCGGCTTGCTCTGAGGCGGCAATGAAGTCTTGCACGTCGTGCGCCGAAACGGCATGGTTGAGCGCGTAGGCGGTGGGGACGGTGCCGATGAGGATCAGCATGATGAGGCCCATGCCCTTCTGGCCATCGTTTGAGCCGTGGGCAAAGCTGACGCCGGTGCAGGTGAGCACCAGCAGCAGGCGGATAGGCCACGGCGGAGGCTCCGCGCCTTTGGGCGCCTCGTACAGGGCGGGGTAGTTGATGCGCCACTTCATCAGAAGGAAGACCAAGGCGGCGCCAGCGAAGCCGACAAGAGGCGAAATGAGCAGGACCTGGAAGACCTTTGTTGCCTGGCCCCAATCCACGCCGGAGGTGCCGTTATGGCCATTAACTAACTGGTTGGCGAGTCCTACGCCGATGATGGAGCCGACCATGGTGTGTGAGCTGGAGGCAGGCAGGCCAAACCACCAGGTGCCAAGATTCCACAGAATGGCCGCGATGAGCAAAGCGAATACCATGGCAAAGCCCGCGCCGGCGCTGACTTGGAGGATCAGCTCAACGGGAAGCAGCGTAATCACGGTGAATGCCACAGTGCCTGAGGACGTTAGCACGCCTGCCAGGTTGCAGAGCCCAGACCAGACTACGGCGATGTTGGGATCCAGGGAGTGGGTATAAATAACTGTGGCAACTGCATTTGCCGTGTCGTGGAATCCGTTCACGAACTCGAATCCGAGTGCGATCAGCAGTGCGGTCACAAGCAGCAGATAGGGCCAGATGCTGCCCAGGTTGACTCCGGAAAAATCATTGTTGACGTGAAAGCCGATGTATCCCAGGCCAAGAATCAGCGCGCCGAAGACCACGATGCCGCTGACCATGGCGTGGGATTTCTTCATCGGCTTCTCAAGGAGTGCTGCCGCAGGGGGCCGCGTAGGTAGGGCTGTCGCCAATTCTGACATGACTGGTGCTCCAGGTTGGGATGGTTTTACGTCCAGAAATGCTCGGGGCGGCAAGAACCAGACACAGCAATGGATATATCAGTCATGTGAAAGGGGAATGAATTGTCGCCCAGATCTGGGCAAATCGAGAATGAATGAACCGATTTCAGGGCAGAAAAGAGGGCGTCTCGAGGATTCCCGACGCCCATCAGGATCCTCATGGCCCTGGCTCAGGAGAGGGCACGGAAGAGCCAAAACAGTGCGCCTGAAAGCAATGCGGCGGCGGGAAGAGTGAAGACCCAGCCAGCGGCAATGTTGCGGATTGTTGCGAGGCGGACGCCGCTGCCGTTGGCGACCATTGTTCCCGCGACGCCAGAACTGAGAATGTGGGTGGTTGACACAGGCAGGCCGAAGCTGTTGGCGGCAAAGATAGTTGCCATTGCCACCAGTTCGGCGCTGGCTCCCTGAGCGTAGGTCAAGTGCTGCTTACCGATCTTTTCTCCCACGGTGATAACGATGCGCTTCCAGCCGACCATGGTGCCAAGGCCCAGCGCCAGCGCGACGGCAACCTTGACCCAATCGGGGATGAACTTGGTGGCTTTGTCTACTTTGCTCTTGTAGGTCGTGAGAGCTGTTGTCTCAGCAGGTGTGAAGGCAGGGTTGTGGTTCTTCTCCATGAGGCGAATCGCTTCGCTAGCCACATACATGTCGTTGCGGACGTTGGCCTGGTCCTGCGGCGGAACGGACTTGAAGACCTTGTAGAGAGCAACTTCGTGGTTCAGGTCTTCAACCAGTTCACGAAGTGCCAGGATGGTGTCCGGCTGGAGCTGCTTAGTGCGGATATAGTCGGTGACTTCGGCGCGCGCATCGGAGCCGAGGATGCCGGTTTTATCGACGTGGCGATCAAGTATATGTCCAGCCTGCTCAGATGCGGCGATGAAGTCCTGAATATCGTTCGCAGTCACAGCATGGTTGAGCGCGTAGGCGGTGGGGACTGTCCCGATGAGGATGAGCATGATGAGTCCCATTCCCTTCTGGCCGTCATTGGATCCGTGGAAGAAGCTGACACCGGTGCAGGTGAGCAAGAGCAGGCCGCGAATGGGCCAAGGTGGTGGCTGATTTTGCTTGGGTGCCTGATAGAGGGCGGGGATTTTGACGAGCCGCTTGGACAGCATCATGAGAATTGCGGCAGCGCCGAAACCGATCACGGGCGAGATCAGCAGTACCTTCAGAACCTTCATGGCCTGTTCCCAGTCGACCCCTGAGGTTCCACTGTGGGCGTTCATGAGCTGGTTGGCCACGCCCACGCCAATGATGGAGCCGACCATGGTGTGTGAACTGGAAGCGGGCAGTCCGAACCACCAGGTGCTGAGGTTCCACACGATGGCGGCGATAAGCAGCGCAAAGACCATCGCGAAGCCAACGCCGGTGCTCACTTGAATGATGAGCTCGACAGGCAGCAGCGTGATGACTGCAAAGGCTACAGTGCCTGTGGAGGCAAGCACGCCGGCCAGGTTGCAGATTCCCGACCAGACTACAGCCATGTTCGGTTCGAGCGAGTGGGTATAGATGACCGTGGCCACAGCATTGGCTGTGTCGTGGAATCCATTTACGAATTCAAAGCCGAGTGCGATGACCAGGGCCAGGGCAAGCAAAACGTACGGCCACACGCTGGTCATGGTCACCGAATCCAAGTCTTCAACGACATGGAACCCGATGTAGGCGAGAGCGCCCAACAGGGCCACGAGGAAGATTGCGATGCCGATTCGGCTTTGCGATTTGGAGCGCTTGCGATCAAGCAGGGATGCCCCTGCGGGCATCACTTCAACAGTCGTTGCCATGCCAGCCATTAGAAGTCTCCGAAGCGGCCGGAGAAATCCCGGTGGCGCCTGGGCTTCCATGGTTGGAAATTAACAATGTCAGTTGAAAGCGGATAGAAAGGAGATGAATTGGAGGAGGAGAAAGAAGAGGCCGATAAATGGACGTCCATATAACCCCAACAACCGCAATCTTGCGCAGTTGTTTTGCTCGGAAAGCCAGGGGGAAACCAGCTCTACTTCTTCGATTTTACACCGGACAAGCGAGATGCCGGAAATTCAAGGGGTAGGATGGTGGGAATCGGGGCCGAAACTCAACGGGTCAGGAGTACGCTAACCGTTGGCGGGTCTTGCTGTATTGTTCCATTACTTTCCTCGCAGACTCTAGCCGCTTTCTTAGTTCGGGATCGTTCTTGGCCCTTTACTTAGCTTCAATCCCGAGAAGGCTCTTTCCGATCCCGACAAGGCCTTTCCGGTCTTCGGTGCGTTTTGATTGCTCTTCCATCTGTATTCGGCACCTACCGCCAGTCATCCAGAGCGTCGGCCGCGCCATCGTTCATCACGGCGTCAAAGCCGGTGTGCTTTTTGATGAAGATTTCACTGAAGGCGCGGTCCTGTCGCAGCAGCACGGCCTGCAAGCGGACCAACTCCAATAGAGCCAGGAACATGGCTACCAGCGCGCGCTCGGAGCGGGTATGGCTCAACAGGCGGCGCAAGGCCACCGGTTTGTCCTCAATGGAGAGGCGGCGGGCGAGGAACTGGATCATTTGGCCTACGGTGACCGAGTCCTCCTGAAGGTCGAGAACGGGGCGCTTGCGGGCGCGATCCAGGATGTCGCGGAAGATGCGGACCAGGTCGACGGTGTCCGCGGCAATCTCCGGCTCGGCGGCGGCATCGTCCTGGAACTCGCGGAAGCCAGGGTTCGACCAGGTTGCGGACTCCAGCATTTGCTTCTGCTGCAGCATCTGGGCGGCATTCTTGAAGCGCTCGTGTTCCAGCAGCCGCTCCACCAGTTCGCGGCGGGGGTCTTCCGGGGCATCGTCGGGACCGGAAGGCAAACGCGGCAGCAGCATCTTGCTCTTGATGTGAATCAGCAGCGATGCGGTGTAAATGAACTCGCCTGCCACGTCCACGTCGCTGGCCTTGAGCTGGTTCACGTAGCTAAGGAACTGCGCCGTGATGGTGGCGATGGGAATGTCATAGATATCGATGTCCTGCCGCCGGATCAGGTCCAGCAGGAGATCGAGCGGGCCGTCGTAGACCTGCCCGACGGAAACGGAGAAAGGCGAGGAATCGTCCTGATCACCCTTTTTCTTCTGCTTGGGGGAGGGCTGATCAGCGAGTGTCTGTGCTTGAGCCTGCTGCAAAGCATGTTCATACACAGGCGCGGTTGCCTGCACGGCCCCCAGAATGTCTGGCAGCGGATGTCCGGCTCGGTGACCATTGGCCGGGAGAACAGCGGATTTTAGCCGGGGGACCTGCACAAGGGCTGTACCCAGTATGCCCTGAGGACCGAGGGCCTGTCTCTCGGGGCCGGCGGGTTTGAGCGGGGTCTCCGCCCGGTCCAGCATTGGCGCCGCGATTTCGGCGGCCATCTCGGCCTTCGGAACCAGGGCGGGCGCAGGCTCTTTGGCGGCTGTAGCCTTCGTCGTTTTCCCGCTTTTGCGTCGGGATGCGGATTGCGCAGTGCGCTTTTTGCGGGTTGCAGCCTTGGTTGCCGCAGCCTTTCCAGCTGGAGTTTTTGTGCCCGCAGCCTTTTGTGGCGTAGCCTTCTTGGCTATGTCCTTTGTAGAGGCGTTGCGTTTCGGCTTTGGCTTGGTGGCTGGTTGGGCAACCGACTCGATACGGACGAAGCTCCCGGCGACGGAGACCGGCTCTACCGCCTGCAGTTCGATTCCGAGAACCTCTTCAAGCCTGTTGAGGAAGCCATCCGCTTCTGGGGGCTCCTGCTTGGCCGGGGCCGTGACACGGCCAAATCTCGAGCGAATGCCTCCCCATGCGTGGTTGAGGGCAATGCGCAACGATAGAAATATCGATTCGGCCATAATGGGTCGCTTGGTTGCGCGTCCGTCTTGCTGTCAGAGCGAGAGATTTCTCTTATCTTGGAGAGATTTACCCCTGAAGCACAAGGTCATTGCTGCCTTCCTAAGTGTTAAACGCAGCGGACGAAATGGTTAGCACGCCTGCATGTTCATTACTTTGGAGGCTAAGAAGAGTTTAACGGGTTACCGCTAACCGTGCGATGAGTGCAGTCCCAAGGCCCAGGCAACGCCCGAAAAATGGTTTCAGAGGCCCACATTCATCTGCATGGCGCCTCGCACCTCTTGCATGGTCTGTTCGGCGCGGGTTCTGGCACGCATTGAACCGTCTTCCAGAATTCCCCTGACTTGGGATTCGGAGAAGCTGTCGCGGCGTGCCTGGATGGGCTCCAGAACCTGCACCAGGGCGTCGGCCGCCCATCCCTTGCACTGGATGCAACCTATACCCGCCGAGCGACAGCCTTCATAGACTTCGACAAGCTTTTCAGGCGGGGAAAAGACCTTGTGCAGGTCGCCTACGGGGCACTTGTCCGGGTCGCCGGGGTCGGTGCGGCGGACGCGGGCCGGATCCGTGACCATGGTTTTCAGCTTCTGTCGGACAACCGGCTCCGAATCGGTGAGCAGGATGGTGTTGCCGTAGCTCTTTGACATTTTGCGCCCATCGGTGCCTGGGAGCTTGGGTGAGGGAGTGAGCAGCACTTGAGGCTCGGGTAGCACTTCCGAACCGTTCAGCTTGTAGTGCTGGTTGAAGCGGCGCGCCACCTCGCGAGTGAGCTCGACGTGGGCGGTTTGATCGTTACCAACCGGAACGAACTGCGGCTGGTAAATGAGGATGTCCGAGGCCATGAGAAGCGGATAGCCGAGGAAGCCGATGTTCGACAGATCCTTGTGGGCCAGGTTCTCCTGCTGCTCCTTGTAACTGGGAACGCGCTCCAGCCAGCCGAGGGGCGTAATCATGCCCAGCAGCAGATAGAGCTCCGCATGCTGAAGCACCTTGCTTTGCAGGAACAGCACACTGCGTTCCGGATCGAGACCGGCCGCCAGGTAATCCAGCATCACGTCCATGATGTTGGGGACCACTTGCGAAGTGTCGGCGTACTCGGTGGTGAGCGCATGCCAGTCGGCGATGAAGAAATAGCACTCGTACTGGTCCTGCAGCTTGACCCAGTTGGCTAGCGCGCCCATGTAGTTGCCGAGATGGAGCTTGCCGGTGGGGCGCATTCCGCTGAGGACACGGGCACGAGGCGAGGAGATTGCAGATTCGGACATTTTGTTTTCGATTCCGAGTGATGCCGAGGATGCGGCCGTCATTGAGGAAAGCTCAGGGATGGCTGATTCCATTGTAGCGGGAGGCAGTGGGAGGAGACATGTCGATAGACAGGCGATGAAGAGTTCAGGCTTCGGCCTCGATCCTCATCTGTGCCAGAGCTTTCTTCGTGCTTGTCGCAGCTGAGCCGTCGGGACTGAGCTTTAGCGCCTCATTGAACGCTGCTTGCGCCTTTTTCCATTCACTCAGCGATCGCCATGCTTCCCCTGCAAAGTATTGCAGGCCAGCCACGTCGCGGGGTTTCAGCGCAGCGGAACCGGCAAACGCCTCCTGAAGCTTTGCTTCGGCTTCCGGCCGCCGCCCGCTGGCCGCGAGCGCCCAGGCATAGCGAGCGAGACGCGTCAGGTGATCGGAGGTTCGACCGTAGCCGGCGGACTTCAGGTCCGCAGAGGCGAAGGCCTGCTCAATGAGCTCGCAGGCACGGGTGGCGTCTTTCTTCTGACTCAGCAGGCATGTGGCCAGCGCCATATGAAAAACCGCCGTACGCTGCGGCACAGCGACCGCGGCTTCGAGCAATTTCTGTGCCTCAGCTTCCTTATCGTCATTCTCCAAGGCAAGCGCATAGGTGTAGAGCTCGGTGCTTGTGAGCCGCGGCTGGCCGTACTCATCGAATGCGAATGGCTTTACAAAAGCCCGCGCCTCGGGATACCGACCAGCATTGAAAAGGATCGGCCCTTCCAGCGGAGCTCCGTATCCGGGAATCCGTGAGTAGCGGCGGTCCAACTGGATGGCGTGATCGAAATCGCCCTGCCTGGCTAGCGCATAGGTGGTGCGCTTGAGCCTTGAAAGCGTGCCTCCCCATGCAAACAGGAGACCGATGGGGACAAGAACAGCGGCGGCCTTGATCGCCGGCGGTAGCGGCAAGGCCAGCGTGGCAATGATGGCGGTGACGACAACCCAGACTATGACGTTGGTTAGCCACTTCCGCTGACGCGGCTTGCCCTCGCCCGCCACCATGCTTCTTTCCTGAATATCGGACGGGTGGGGATTCTTTTCAGGCTTGCGAACGGCGTGCATAATCGTGGCCTGGATGGCTACGACAATGAGCACGCAAATTGTCATAATCTGCTTCACGGACGAAGGAGGGAGATTTCTTACTGCGTGGAAGATGCCGATGAGAAGAGCGATCCCCACGAGGGTGACTAAGATAAATGCCTTTTGCTTTTCGTCGATCCATGGCACTCTCTCCGTGCCAAATCCTGCGCCTGGTTGCGGGCTTTGCTTCTTCCTGCGGCTGTATGACTCAACAAAGACGCCCACAAGGGCGAGCAGGTCGAAGATAGGGTGAGCCGACTGGGAGATCCCCGCCGGATAGGAGGGCCAAAGGTACGTGAAGTAGGCTCCTCCGAAGGACGCGACTGCGGCTAAAATGAATACCAAAAAGGTCATCCATTTGAAGGCTGTCCACCGTCTCTTTTTCGCAGCTTCCGCGGCTGTTTCGGTGGATATGAGCCTGGGGGTTGCGCGCGCACCGGCCTCGCGCATGAGCAGTCCCAACCAAATGGCGAAGAGCACCCCCGCAGCGCCCTCGGCGAGTGTAGGCGCAACCACCCAAAAACGGTCGTGGAAGGTTGGCAGCGGGGGAAGCTTGTGAACATTTTGCCGGGTGGCCATCCAAAAGGAAGCGACGGCTCCGGTGAGCGAAACGATGAATCTAGCTTCCCAGCTGAGCGGCTGGTGGGCTTTTTTCTTGCTTGTGGCCCGAGTATCCCCGCTTCCTTGCAACATGGAGTTCCTTTCTCCCCTGTCCACGATGAATTGCAATAGTAACCGGCCGCAGCGTAATCATTCTGTGACGGACGCTAGAATTCATCGTTTTGACCCGAACCTACACGTGAATAAGGGCCCAGGTCACCAATGCGAGCGCGGGGGCGAGGAATAGCCAGATCACAGTGCCGCCCACCACCATCATCAAGAGGTAGCTGACCCAGAGGGGAATGCGGTCGTAAGTCTGAACGGCATTGTAGGGCAGCATGTTTCGCAGCAGGTGACTGCCGTCCAGCGGAGGAATGGGCAGGAGATTGAAAATCAAGAGAGACAGGTTTATCCGAATTGCAAGTAGGCAGAGCAAAATCACAGCCTGGAGACCCGAAGAAACCCCCTGAAATAGGCTGCCGCGGGAAATGTAAATGACAATCGCGTGGTTGGTGGGTGAAAAAAGGGAGATGCCAGCCATAACCAGAAAGGCGAATAGCGCAATAAGCAGGTTCGAAGCGGGGCCGGCGAGCGTAGTCAGGTTGTCGTCGCGGACGATTCTGCGGAAGTTCCTCGTAAGAACCGGGGTTGGCTTGGCCCAGCCAATCAGCAGGCCGCTGAAGAAGGTAAAACCGACCAGAGGGCCGAAGATGATGATTGCGGGAAAGAGCAGCGTGCCGATAGGGTCGATATGCTCTATCGGGTTGAGCGTGACCCGCCCCAGTTCGCGCGCGGTGTTGTCGCCAAGGCGTGACGCCGTCCAGGCGTGAGCGCATTCATGAACGCAGAGCGAAAAGAGCAGCAGAACAAACTCGAAGACCGCAAGAATAGCATCGCCAGATTCCAATGAATACTCCACGAACTGGAAAGCTCAGAGTAGCATGGAGGGCGCGCAAATAATCGATTGTGCATATGAGCAACCAGACGAGCATCGTAGTCTAATCGGACATGAGATCCAGGCATCCCTGGGGAAGAGGAACAGCGTGCAGCGATGGAATGCAGGGATGTGCCGATGGGCTTTGGCGGCGATTGTCGCGAGCTCCGCATGGGCACAGCAGGATGAGGCGGCCAGGGCCAACGCGCTCTACAACGCGGGAAAGCGGCCTGACGCGCTGCCATTGTATGAGGACCTGGTCAGGGCGCATCCCGACGAGTGGTTGTACGCCGAGCGCCTGGCCGATTGCCTGGGAGCCAAGGCGGCGCAAAGCGACGATCCGGCCGAAGTGAAAGCGCTGCGCACGCGGGAGCGCGACGTTGCCAAGCGGGCCATCGAGCTGGGCGATCCTAACTACTTTGTGCAACTCATCGCGAAGATCGATCCGGACGGGCCGGTAAAAATTGCCGCAACGAGCCCCGGCGGGGACCTGCTACAGCAAGGCGAGAAGGCATTTACGGCGGGAGATTATCGGGCGGCGTACGCAAAGTACTCCCTTGCGGCGGAGGCGGATCCCAAGCTTTACGTGGCGCCGCTGTTTGCCGGAGACACGGCGTACCAGCTCAGAGACCTGAAGACCGCGACCAAGTGGTTTGCGCAGGCTGTTGCGGTCGACCCGAACCGTGAGACGGCTTACCGTTATTGGGGAGACGCGCTTTTGCGGATTGGCAACGACCCGGCCGCGGCCAAGCCCAGGTTCATCGATGCCATTGTGGCCGAACCCTACAACCAGCTTTCGTGGAAGGGCTTGCAGCAATGGGCGCAACGGACAGGTGCCATTGTGCTGCCGCCGAAGATCGAGCGGCCCGCAGGGCCCGTGGTCGATCCCAAGAAGCCGAACAACATCACCATCAACTTGGCTTCTGCTCAGGGCGGCGACAAGAACAATACCGCCTCTTCCGCATGGCTTATGTATTCGATGATCCGCGCCAGCTATCGTGGGGACTTATTCAAAAAGGAGTTTCCGGACGAAAAGGCATACCGCCATTCGCTGAAGGAAGAGGACACGGCCCTGAGCACGGTAGTGACTTTTGTGAAGGAGAAGAAACTGGGCCCGGCGACGCTGGATGACAGCCTGCGCAACCTGGTGGAGCTGAGCGATGCGGGGATGCTGGACTGCTGGATCCTGATCAACGGCGCTGACGAGGGGATTCAACGGGACTACGATGCCTACCGCAAAGGCCACCGCCAATTGCTGCGCGATTACCTCGACCGGTTTGTCGCGCGTGGTGGGGTGAACTAGGCGCTGTCAGCAGGGAAACTACCTACTGTCTCTCCAGGAGCGACACTATGGCCTGCAAGCACAATGGCGTGGCTGGCGATGCGCGCGCCGTCGCCAATGACAGTGGGCACCAGCGTGGCCTGGTCGTAGTTGTCCGGCGCATAGGTTTGGGAGTAGATCCGCGCGAAGGAGCCAATGACCGCGCCCTTGCCGATTTTGATGCCGCCTCGATCGTTCAGCAACGCTCCCTGGCGGATGGTGACCCCATCTCCGATGCTCAGGTTGTAGCCATACGTCAGGTCCACGCCGTGATGGATTCTGACTCCCGAGCCCATCTGATCAAAAAGATGCCTGCCAAGCATGCAGCGAAAGCGCAGGCCCAGCCAGTGATTCAGGCCTACGGGGGAGCGGTCGAACATCTGCCAGAACCAGAGCAGTGGCTTGCGCGGCGCGAAGAGGTCGCGGTTGACCTCGGGATAATGGCCGGCTTCGAGCGTGATGTTCTCCGGGTCGAGCGAAAGGCTCAATACGTTGCCCGGCAGCTCTGAGGTGAGTGTGAGGTTCAGTTTTCCGCCGTGGGGGCGACCCAGGTAGAGCTGATAGAGCTGGTCGCGGACAATCTCGGAGCGTCGCTCCGGAGAGCTGTGCCGAACAAACTCATCATCGAGAAACTGAAGCCAGCGGCGGTAAACTTCTTCCGCTTCAGCCGCAGGATGGGGTGCGGTGCTCACATTCGATGCCATACGCATTCGACGATACACCAGGGATCCGGGACGCATCGAGGACGACGGCTCGGAGTGTGCATTGGCGCGTAGTTCATCCATTTCTCAGAGCCCCACTCCGTTTCCATCTCCATCGAACGGAGGATGTGCGGAACCCGACGTTCTGGGTAGGATGCTGGAACGATGCAGACGGATCAGCAGGGCGGGCGTCAGGCCACGCGCCAGATGGGCGTGTGGGCCGCGACCGCCGTTGTCACAGGCGAGGCCATTTCCCTGGGAATTTTTCTGACGCCTGCCGGCATGGCTAAATCTCTGGGCTCCCCCGCGCTGCTGGCAGTCGTGTGGTGCGGCATGGCGATCATCACGCTGGCTGGCGCGCTCTGTTTTACAGAACTCGCGGTGCGATTTCCGCAGGCCGGTGGGGAATATGTCTACCTAAGCCAAGGCTTTGGACGGCGGGTGGCGTTCCTTTACGGATGGATGGCCGCTGTGGTCATGTATCCCGGCGTGGCAGCTGCGCTGTGTGTCGGGACCGTCCCCTACGTGCAGGCGCTCGCTCCTTTGCCGCTCTGGCTCGCCGGGTTCCTGCCCGCCCTTATTCTGCTGGCGCTCGGCGCTATGAACTACGCCGGAACCCAGCTAAGCAGCGGAGTCATGACTACATTGAACTGGATGAAAGTCCCTGTGCTGCTGGGTCTGGTGGCATGGGTTGTGGTGTGGGCGCTGGACGGGAGTCACAACGCAATGGCTCACCTGGCTCCTTTGACTGCTCGCCGCGCGGGCTCAGATCCAATGGTGGGAGCCATCGCCGGCGCGGCTATCAGCGCATTCTTCTGCTTCGGCGGCTGGTGGGAAGCCGGAAAGATCGCTGGCGAAGTGAAAAATCCGCAGCGAACTCTTCCGATTGCCTTCACCGGCGGGGTACTCATCGTCACGGCCATATTTCTTCTTGTCAGTTTCTCGTTTGTCGCCGTAGTGCCCATGGAGCAGATCAAGACAAACACCGAATTTGTGGCACAATACGGTCAGGCGCTTTTTGGGTCGGCAGGCGGACGGGTCATGTCCGCGTGCGTGGTGCTGAGCGTTCTTGGCGGGCTAATGGTTCTGAGCATGGCTGTGCCGCGCGTGACCTATGCGCTGGCGCGCGAGGAAGCCAGCAGCGATGGACAAGCCGGAGTGCTCGGGTTCTTCAGCAAGTTGCATCCCCGCTTTGGATCGCCGGCAAACGCTGTGCTGTTGCAGACGGGGTTGGCCTTGGCTGTCCTGGGCCTTGGCGCCTTTGACCGCATCTTGGCATTCATCATCTTTTCTGCAGTGGTGTTTCTGGCGCTGACCGTCGCGACGCTGTTCCGGTTTGCTGTCCCGGTTCGGCGCTGGTGGTTTCCGGTTGCCCCATTGGTGTTTCTTGTTGGCAGTGGAGCACTGGCGGCCATGTTGCTGATGCACAGTCTTTGGCCTTCTCTTCTGGGCGCGGCCGTTGTGCTTGCCGGTTTGCCCGTGCGCTGGCTGCTGGTACGTGGAAACGCCACGGCATCTGTCGTGGTGCAAGAATCAGCAGTTTCCTGACTTAACTTTCAGACGGAGGATTCCCGCATGCCCCATATCGCTCTTCCCCCTGGATTGTCCGGCATCCGCAGCGCAATGGCTTTTCGCCCGGAAACGGCGCGGCCCTTGAATGCACTGGTTGAAGTTTTGCTGACGGGCCCAAGTACGATGAGTCGCGGTGAGCGCGAGTTGATTGCAACTTACGTCTCAAGCCGCAACTGCACGCATTATTGCCACAGCATTCATGGCGCCATTGCCGCGGCGCACCTGGGCGGCGATGAGCAACTGGTGAAGCAGGTCAAGACGGACTTTATGCAGGCGGCCATCAGTCCCAAGTTAAAAGCGCTGCTGACCATTGCGGGAAAAGTGCAGCAGGATGGCAAGCTGGTGACGGCGGCCGATGTGGAAGCCGCGCGTGTGCTCGGTGCGACGGACATTGAGATCCACGACACAGTGCTGATTGCTGCGGCGTTCTGCATGTACAACCGCTACGTCGACGGCCTTGGCACGGAGCAGCCAGACGACGAGGCGCTGTATCGCGAACGCGGCAAGCGTGTAGCCCATCATGGGTACGTCACGGTGAGCGAAGAGTACCTGGGAGCTCACGCGCACGTAGGAGCGCCCTAAGGAGGAGTTATGGCACACATCAATTTGCCGGAAGGCTTTCCAGGCATCAGCGGTGGATTTACCTACCGGCCGGAAACGGCGAAGCCCATGCGCGAGCTGGCGCACGTGTTGCTGCATGAGCCAAATTCCCTTACGCCGGGCGAGCGCGAGCTGATTGCCGCCTATGTTTCCTCAAGGAACCAGTGCTACTTCTGCCACGCCAGCCACGCCGCCGCTGCAACATGTCATCTTGGCGATGCATTGGTCGTAGAGCAGGTAAGTACGGACTTCATGGCCGCCCCAGTGAGCCCGAAGCTGAAGGCTATGCTGGCTATTGCCGACAAAGTGCAGCAGGATGGCAAGCTGGTGACGGCAGCGGATGTGGAGGCGGCACGGAGCCAGGGAGCGACAGACATCGAGATTCACGATACCGTGTTGATCGCCGCGGTGTTCTGCATGTTCAACCGCTATGTCGACGGACTGGGCACGTGGCAGCCCCGGGACCCAGACATGTACGCGCGAATGGGCAGGCACTTGGCGGATGAGGGCTACAAGGAGCCTTCCATCCGCCAACCGATTCATGCAGGTTAGCGCACTATTTACGAGAAGCTAAGGGGACAGGCCTTGGCGCGTCCCCTTGTTGTTTCAGGACCCATATTGCCTAGCGGCGGCCTTGGATCGTAGGCGGTCGGCCATTGCCTCTTTTCGCGGCTTTTTTGGCGGCGATGGCATGGAGTTCCTTGCCATCCTTCGTTTGATTGATGATGAGCTGGAAGGAGAGGTTGATCATGTTGCTGGTACCCCAATAGAGCGCCAGGCCCGAAGCATAATGCCACAAGATGAAGCCGAAGAACACCGGCATCATGAAGGCCATCATGCGGCGCTGGGCGGGATCCATACCCGGCGATGGCGTAATGAACTGCGTTAGAAACATGCTCAGGATGATGAGGATCGGCAGGGCGTGGGAGGGGTCGGGCAGCGAAAGATCAGTGAGCCAGAACCAGTGAGCCTGGCGCAGCTCAATCACGTTTGACAGCACCTCAAAGTAAGCGATGAAAAGAGGCATCTGCACAAGCAGCGGCAGACAGCCGCCCACCATGTTGATGCCCTCGGCCTGATGAAGGGCCATGATCTCGTTGTTCATCTCGGCCTTTTTGGGATCGTTCAACTTCAGGTGCGCATACTTCTTCCGGATGGCGTCAACCTTAGGCTGGATGCGCGCCATCTTGATGGAAGACTTCATCATCACGAAGCGCGTGGGCAGCATGAGCAGATTGAAGGCCGCGGTGAAGATGATGATGGACCAGCCCCAATTGTTGATGCCGGAGCCAAGCACTCTGTCCAAGAAGCGCAATGCAATATACAGCGGCTTGGCCACGATGCCGAGCCATCCATAGTGGATCAGCGGCTCAAGTGATGGGCCATCCGCCTTGCCGTCAGAACCAATGGCGTGGATGGTGTTCAGTACATCCATCTGCTTCGGGCCTGCGTACAGGCGGAGGCTGGTTGAACCGCTCTGGTCTCCCATCGCCAGGCCGATAACGTGAGTAGGTTTCTTCTGGCTGTTCGGATCGCTCAGGTCGCCGGGCAAGTCGATGGAGTTGTGCAAGGTCACAACGCTGGCGTCCGATGGATAGCTGGGCAGAAAGGCTGCGGCGAAGTAAAGGTCGGTTATGCCAGCGTACTGATAGGGCTGGTTCACAGTGGCATTGCCGCTGACCTTGGCCGCAGGCTGCTGATCCGATTTGCCATCGATAGACCACGCAAACTGGGAAACGGTCGGGATCATGCCGCTGGGCGCTTTGCCGGGCCTGAACTCCTCCATGTCGCCAAGTCCGGCAGGCCACTGCACCAATGCACGAACCGGGCTGCCGTTGTGCTTGACTTCCGTATCAATGGAGACCACGTAGCTGGAGTCGAAGTGCAGGGTCTTCACCACATCCAGGCCGTTGGCGGCGTAATGGAAGGCCAGCGAATTCGGGGCCAGCACCAGGCCCGTCGCGGAAGGCTGATAGAGCACCTGGTTCAACTGCGCGGTCAGGGTCGGCTCATAGGTAAAAAACGATAGAGGGAATCCGAAGCGCGCGGCGGTCTGGGGCTGGACCATGTCCAGCGGTTTGCCGCCGGTGTCTTTATAGCTCTTCAGGATCCAGCTCTTCACTTGCGCGCCGCGATTGGTGAAGACGATCTTGTACAGCTCGTTCTCCACCGTGGTCTCGGTTTCGGAGGCAGCGGTAATGGCCGGGGCGGAGCTGGAAGCCTGTGCTCCGGTAGGGAGCGACTGCGTCTGGCTGGGCGCGGCTTCCACCTGAGGAGATTGCGATTGCGACTGGGTCTGCGGGGGAGTGATCGGGGCTGTCTTGGGCTTGAAGAAGTACTGGTAGCCGAAGAGCACGGCCAGCATCAGAACGAAGAAGGCCATGGTGGAGCGCATATCGCCGCCACCGCCACTGCCGCCGGGGGTACCAGGCGTTTGCAGATTGGGATTACGAATTTCGGGCAAAGGATACTTCCTGTCGGTTTAGGCCTGCGAACAGGCGCTGAAGGGCAGATTTTCGAACCGCCTCGTTCTCTATGGTAACGGTTCGTGCGGGAATGGTCGTGGAACGGCTGGGGGTGGCACCTGGTCCAGGCCGCCGCGCGCGAACGGATGGCAGCGTAGCAACCGGTAGAGGGCAAGCGCGGCCCCCCGCACAGGGCCATGCGTAACGATGGCTATTTGGGCGTATTCCGAGCAAGTTGGCTGGTAGCGGCAGCCTCCTGGACTGATGGCATGAATAGCCGGAGAGAGCCAGCGGCGGTAAAAAGCGAGAGTGGCGAGCAGCAATTGCGTCATAGAGCGGACTTGGCCGGACCGGGTTGCTCTCCGGAATACGACGGCGGGGTCTGAACCAGTCCCTTGGCCGCATCGGCTTTAGCCTGCTGAAGGATACGCACAACCTCGGCTTCAAGTTTCGCAAAATCGAGAGTGAGCACCGAACGGCGTGGATGGAGGATCAGGTCGTAACCCTGAGGAAACAGCGCGGTGTGGCGGCGCAGGGCCTCTCGCATGCGACGCTTTATGCGATTGCGCTCATGGGCCTTACCCACTACTTTGCCGGCTGTAAGTCCCACCCGCGGACCCGTTACGCGCGCATCGAGTTGCGGGTGCCGTGGCGCGAGGAACCAGCACATTGATGCCGATTGGCGCTTGCGGCCCGCATTATATGCGCGCTGATAATCAGCATGCTTTCGCATGCGCAGGCCAGTCAACGATTGGTGCCGAATTGTCTTGGGAGGCGCCTGCCCGGTAGGCTGATCCTGGGCGGCGTGCGGCTGCTTCGTCATGGCAATGCCGGAAAGCATGTGGACCGGAACAGCGAAGGGAACGCTGCGGTCGAATCTGGCTCCGCAAAGGTCCGGTTCCACAGAAGGTCGGCGAATTAGTCGCGGAAGCCGGCACTGACGGCAACGCGCTTGCGCCCGATGGCCCGGCGGCGGCTCAGCACGGCGGCGCCGCTCTTGGTCTTCATGCGGGCACGAAAGCCGTGAGTCTTTACGCGCTTGCGGCGATTGGGTTGAAACGTGCGCTTTGGCATGGAAATGCGCTCCTGTTTACTTGTGAGAATCTGCGCCTTAACGGCAAGTCTTAAGTGTATCGCAGGTTGAGCCAGGAATCCAGCACGAAGTCGTTTTGCGGGACGAGTTGGCGGCATGAAATCGGCCGGTCAAAAGTCTCTACGAGAGAAGAATTGAGTCTCTACGAGAGAAAAACTGACCGGTTCGTACACCTGCGGTAGTGACTCAAGTAACCATTAAAAACAAGTTTCACCGTCAATGGTGCAACGTCGCAAATAGGAAGAAAACTTATGTGAATAGGACATTGCAATGATCTCCAAATGTGCTACTATCGGGTCCGTTCTAGAAAAGTTTCCCAGCGTCCCACGGAACGGAATTTATCCACGCTCCAAGGCCGAATTCAGGAGCAGACAAGCGGCTACCATGCAGTAGGCAATTGAAATCAGGACGAAGAGCCGACAGGCGCTTCGCCAAGAGAGTTCTTTTGCTTAAAGCGCCGCAGATAAACAATTCCGGCAGTAAACAGGCGACGCAGGCAAGGATAAGCTCGATGGCATTTGCAACTTCGCCGGCAACGGTACTTAATCCCTGGCTGCAGATTCTCGCAGCACTTGAAAAAAAGGTTATCCGCCAGTCTTTTGAGACCTGGTTCAAACCCACGCGGTATAGCCATGCAGCGGGCCGCATTTTGTATGTGCGCGTGCCAACGCCGGAGTTCCAGCACATCGGCGATAAATATGGCGACCTGATCCAGGAAGCAATCGAAACACAGTCGCTGGAATTCGATGACGTATGTTTTGTGACCGCGGAAGAGGATCCATCGATCCCGCCGCAGCGCAAGGATGGGGGATTCGCGCCGGTTGCGGCGCATGCGCCCACCGCGCCGCCTCAGGCGCCCGCGCGTTCGCCGGAACAACAGCGTTTCGACTGGGCCACAGCCGCGCAACTGAACTCGCGCTACACTTTCGATGCATTTGTCATTGGCAACGGCAACCAGTTTGCGCGGGCAGCGTCGCTGGCCGTCGCAGAGCGGCCCTCGAAAGCCTACAATCCCCTGTTCCTCTACGGCGGCGTCGGTATGGGGAAGACGCACCTGATGCACGCCATAGGGCACGAGGTAAAGCGCCGTCAGCCCATGGCCAGCATCTGCTACGTTTCGGCGGAGAAATTTACCAACGAAATGATTACCTCGCTGCGCAACGATCGCATGACCAGCTTCCGTGATCGTTTCCGCTCCGTGGACGTGCTGCTGATCGACGACATTCAGTTCATTGCGCAGAAGGAACGCACGCAGGAAGAGTTCTTCCACACCTTCAACGCCCTACACGAGAGCATGAAGCAGATTGTGATTGCCTCGGATCGTCCTCCGAAGGAACTCGCCGAAATTGAGGATCGCCTCCGCTCGCGCTTCGAATGGGGCCTAATCGCCGACATTCAACCGCCTGATCTTGAAACCAAAGTCGCGATTCTGCAGAAGAAGGCAGAGAGCGAGCAGGTGCAACTTCCCACGGACGTGGCGTTGTTTGTGGCTTCGAACGTACGCACCAACGTGCGCGAGCTTGAGGGCGCCCTCGTGCGGCTGATCGCGTGGTGCCAGTTGAACCGCATGGAGATTACGCTGGCTTCCACGCAGCAGTGCCTCAAGCAGTTCATCGACATGCAGGTGCGCAAGATCACCATCGAAGCGATTCAGCGCGCTGTAGCCGAGCAGTTCGGCATGCGGGTAAGCGACCTGAAGCAGAAGAACAATTCGCGTAACGTTGTGGTGCCGCGGCAGATCGCGATGTACCTTGCCAAGCAGATGACGGAAGCAAGCTTGCCGGAGATTGGCAGGCAGTTCGGCAACAAGCACCACACCACCGTGATGCATTCGATTGGCAAAATCGACGAACTGCGCCGGACCGACAAGGACCTGCACCGCACGCTCAACAAGCTGCAGGAGCAGTTGAACGCATAGAAGAAGCAAGGACGCGAAAATAGCGACAAACAGAAAGCCCACGTTTCGCGACGTGGGCTTTCTTGTTGCCATGGCTCTGGTGGGCCCGCCTATTTTGCGCTCGTGCTCGTCATTAGGTCGACAAACATTTTCTGGAACCGTGGCAGGTCAAGATCGAGCTGGGCGTTGACCGCGCGGACGCCCGTAACTGGCTTGAGCGTCTCATTCCAGGTGAGCGTGGATCCGTAGCTGGGGCCATGGCTCAGGTCGACGTCCATATAAAGCTGTTGCTGTTTGGTGATGAGCGCCGGGTCCAACCACGCGCAGGCTGCCAGTTCGTCCCACATGTAGTAGCGGTCCTGGCTCCAGGCTGCAATGTAGCGTGCCGTTGGCGTCTGCGATTTGCTGATCTCGTTCAGCATCTTCTGGGTGAAGGGCGCCTTGATGGAAACATCGACGGTGGTCACGTCGACGCGCGGCCATGCCGCCCGCAGCGCGATATGCGTCGCCTCCGGATCGAACCAGAAGTTGAATTCATGACGCGGATTGGTGGCGAACTCTGGATCGCCGGTCTGCGGGTTCAGGCTGCCACCCATCACCACCAGCCCCTGCGTGAGCGCAGCAAATTCAGGATCAATGGAGATGGCAAGCGCAATGTTGGTCAGCGGTCCGGCTGCGTAGATTGTCACCTGGTGCGGATGCGCGTGGACCTGCCGGATGAGAAAGTGGGCGGCATCCTCATCCATGGGCTTGAGCGTGGGCTGTCCCTCGGGCATGGGCGGAATATCGTACGGTCCGTGCGACTCAAGGTGATCCGGTGTTACCGGCTTGACGCCGCCAGGCGTCTCCACCAGCATGGTTGGACCCTGTCCCCATGCGCCCAGCCAGGTCACTTTGCCGTCCAGCGCTGAGGCCAGGCGAGTCTCTTTCTGCGTGCGGACCAGAGGAAAGACAGCGCCCCTCGCCAGCGGCACATCGCTGTGGCCGGTCAACTCCAGCATGCGCAGCGTGTGCTGGACCTCCTCATCGCACCAGGCGTTGCCCGTCACCATAGTGATGCCGAGAACCTTGACCTGCGGCGCCTGCAGCAGAGCAAGGATCGCCATCTGGTTGGAACCGCCGGGGCCAGAGCCATCCTGATCGATCAAGACGAGTCGTTTTTGCGCAGGAGATAGAACTGCCGTGGCAGCCACCAAAAGCAAAAGAAGTTTAGTTCTCATTGCTGGGTATTGTGGCACACACTCGCCGGTTTTTGAATTTCATTTGCGGCACATTCCGGCAATTGCGATTTAAGCCGGCATCACGAGACAGGAGCCAACGTTCCTTATCTCCGCCGGTCACGTCCGCGGTCCCGCCCACCTCCGCGCTCAAAACTCCGAGGCCGAACAGGAGCTGCAACAGGCAGGTTCGTCTTCCCCGCGGGAAAGACGGCGAGGAAGCGGTCCTGGCCTTCGCCGGAACTGGCAGTCTCCACGCCTTCAATATCGCGGAAGGCCATGTGCAGCAAGCGCCGTTCGCGGCTGTTGGTGGGCGGGAAGGCGAAAGGAATGCCGGACCGGATCACCTTGTCGGCAGCAACTTCCGCCTGCAGGCGCAGTTCCTGTGCACGCAGAGCTTTGAAGTTGCCTGCGTCAAAGCTGACCAGGTCTTGCTCGCGCTGGTCGAGGCGGAGAATCTGCGCTGCAATGGTCTCCAGGGCGCGCAGCAGCTCGCCGTTGTGCTGGGTCACCAGCGGCACGTCGGGACCCGCGAGTTCCACATAAATCACGCGGCCTTCCAGGCCCTGCGGGTCGCGCGCGCCGTCTCCGGCGGTGATGCGGTACTTGAGGCGCAAACCGCCGAGCCTGTTGAGGGTTGCAAGAAATCCGGCTATCTTCTGGGCTGCTTGTTGCAGATCGGCAATTGGCATGACAAATTAGTATCGCAGAACGGGGCGGGAGATGAGCAGTGATGCTCATACTTTCTCTCGAGAGCCGCACCGCCGAACGGTGGGCTTTGGTGCGAATGCGAGGGATGGAGTGTTAGCTTAAGCGAAGGCAATTGCCAATGACAGGATTGGTTTTCGCAGGGAGTTCTCAATCATTCGAATGCGCAAATTGCTTCCACTGCTGATTCTGCTGGCAATCGCATGCGGTGCTTCCCCGGCCAATGCCCAGGGCGGCCCGCCTTTTATTACGGACGATCCCGGCACCCCAGGCAACCACCACTGGGAGATCAACTTCGGCTGGATCGCCGACCACAATCCCGGCAATGCTTATTACGAGACCCCCGACATCGACATGAACTACGGGTGGGGCGATCGCATCCAGCTCAAGTACGAACTGCCGATGGCCGTCGCGACGGATCTGAACAACACCACGCGCGCAGGGCTGGGAGAAAGCCTGCTGGGCGTCAAGTGGCGTCCCTATGAATACCATCGCTCGGGCGAACCAAAATCCGACGACAACATGCTTTTCTCGCTGGGAACCTATCCGCAGGCCTCCATCAACAATCCCACTAGCGCGGTGCGCCGCGGCATTGTGGAGAATGGTCCGCAGTATTACCTACCTATGGAATTCACGGCCAAAACCGGCTGGGTCAACTGGAACGGCGAGGTGGGCCATTGGTTTGGCAACCAGCTTATTCCAAGCCGCTGGGGCCGCGGCTTGATTGCTGGCCATGAATTCAACGACTGCCTCGAGCTCTATGCGGAAGTCTACGATTTGCAAGACGCAAACCGCATTGGCACCGTGCCCAAGCAACGCGAATTCACGGCGGACTTCGGCGGCCGGCAAAGCCTAACCCACAGCAACAAAATCCGACTGCTCTTCATGGGCGGTCGCGGCATTCAGGCGGTAACGCGACAGAATAGCGAGCCCAATTGGATTGCATATCTCGGCGTACAGTTTCTTCTGGGTCCCAAAGAGGAAGAGACGCCGGGGCAGAATCCATGAAGGACCCACGAAGGTTGGTAGGATTGAGCTATGCCGCCGAGTGAACCGATTGTGCTTACAGCCGCCGGAGCCCGCGTGTTGGGCGCGCTCATTGAAAAGGAAATCACGACACCGGACTACTACCCTATGTCGATGAACGCGCTGATCAACGCATGTAATCAGCGCTCGAATCGTGAGCCCGTTACCGACCTGGATGAGGATGCGGTTCGCCAGGCCTTGCACGGCCTTGAAGATCTGCGCATCGCAGGCCGCGCGCGAGGGGCCGACGGCCGAGTGTCAAAGTACGAGCACTGGTTGGGCGAAGTCTTCAACTTCAGTCGCGCGGAGACGGCGCTGATCTGCGTTCTGCTCCTGCGCGGTCCGCAAACGCCAGGTGAGCTGCGCGGGCGTACAGAGCGGCTGCACCGCTTTGACGAAATCACGGATGTGCTTGCTGGGTTGCAGAAGCTCATGGATCGCGAGCCGTCCCTGGTCGCTGTGCTACCGCGCCAGCCGGGTACCAAGGAGTCGCGCTACGTACATCTGCTGTCGGGCTCCCAGGATGCGTTGCGATCCGCAGTCCCTGAACCTTGGACCCCCCGCGAGAGCAGTTCACCAGAAGTAGGAGACCACCGCATCGCGCGCCTTGAAGCCACCGTGGCCGAGCTCAAGCAGGAAGTCTCAATCCTGCGGAAGAAAATCGACGATCTATTTGGGGATGGATAGGACCGAAACGCAATTCTTCCGTAACGCATCGCGTGATTCAGTGTCCAATTAATGATACAGAGAGGCTGAAATCATGCAATCCATACCTAAAATCAGTTTAGCGGTAGCATCACTTGGACTTGCGATGCTGTTTACTTCCACGCCATGTTTGCGCGCGCAGACGTCAATGGCTCCGGCAGCACCGCTGCCCTCGCAGATCCTCACGGCGAAAAAGGTTTTCATCTCCAATTCTGGAGGTGGATTCGATAAGGTCTCTTGGACCGGTGGGCCGGATCGAATCTACAACGAATTCTACGCGACCGTGAAAAGTTGGGGACGATATGAACTTGTGTCTGCCCCTGGCGATGCCGATCTGGTTTTCGAGGTTAACGTAATCTGGACTCCGGGCTTTGCGCAGTTCAAGCTCGAGATACTGGACCCGAAGTCGCGAATTGTCTTGTGGACCGTGTACGAGCCGATTAAGTTAAATGGCTTGCTAAAGACTCGCGACAAGAGTTTCGACGACGCAATCGATAAACTCGTCGGCGATCTGAAAGCGATAACGACCCAGTCTGCTGCTGCAAATTAATTGGACGTATCCTGCCATGCGCCAGATCGACGATAATGGCCGCGCACCAAAAGGAAAGGTTGGACCCATGCTGAAAGTCAGGCTGCTATGTCTTTCCCTTGCGACGTTAATTTCGCTCTTGTTCGTTCCCTCTCTCGCAGCGCAGACTGCTGTGGCGCCCTTGCCCTCGCAGATTCTGACCGCGAAGAAGGTATTCATTGCAAACGCCGGCGGCTTGCTCGACCTGGACATTGTTAGCGGAGACCCAAGGCGCGACTACAACCAGTTCTATGCGGCGATGCAGACCTGGGGCCATTACTCGCTGGTTGGTTCCCCCGCCGAAGCCGACCTGATCGCGCAAATCAGCATCATTTACATCCCGCGCCAGGTTGGCGCAGAAACGCATCCGTTTCCATCTTTCCGCGTGGCGCTGCTGGACCCGAAGAGCAATGTCACGCTCTGGGTACTCGACGAATTCCTGGTGGACAAGCCCACTTTGGGCCTGATCTTCAAAAAGAATCGAGACAAAGTCTTCGATGAGGCAATTGATAAGCTGGTGAGCGACTTGAAAGCGCTGACTGCTGTACCCGGAGATCCTGTGAAGTAGGTAGGTAACTCTGACTACAACGCCGCTGCGATTCTCTTGGGGAAAATCGCGCGGCGTTGATTGTTCCAAATAAAACTAAATCAGTTCGTACCCAGCAAACCAATAGCCAATCTCGAACGCGGCGGTGTCTTCGGCGTCGGACCCGTGGATCGCGTTTTCCTGCAACGAGCCGGCGAACTTCTTGCGGATGGTCCCCTCCTCTGCGTTGGCGGGATTGGTTGCGCCCATCAGCTTGCGCAGGTCGGCAATCGCGTTATCCTTCTCCAGAACCATCAGAACCAGCGGCCCTGATGCCATGAAAGCACACAGTTCGCCAAAGAATGGCCTGGCCTTATGGACGTGATAAAAGCCCTCTGCTTCCTTCACGGAGATGGACTGCTTCTTGATGGCTACAATCTGGAATCCGGCTTTGTAGATTTCGGCGAGAATTCCGCCGGCGTCGCCTTTGCGGACCGCGTCCGGCTTGATGATGCTGAAGGTGCGTTGCGGCAAGTGGTTGGCTCCTTGTTGAATTACGTCTTCTTCTTCATTGTAAATGTCGCCCTATGCGGCAACATGCGGACCTTCGAATCTGGTACAGTTTCGGCATGTTCAGCTGTCGCTCTCCCTACCGCATTTCATGCGTTACTCTTGGTTTCCAGTTGGCGGGTTTTGGTCTCGCATTGGCGTCCGCACAAACGCAGACCACCCACGAGCCGGTAGCCAAAGTGCCCGCAACACCGGAACTCCATGTCTTCGATCCGTCGCTGATCGATCAGACGGTCGACCCCTGCGAGAACTTTTACAAGTTCAGTTGCAACGGTTGGTTCAAGCGCAATCCGCTGCCTGCCGATCAGGCCCGTTATGGCCGCTTTACCGAACTGCATGAGCTTAACCGCCTGCATCTCAAGCTGATTCTGGAAGCAGCGGCTGTACCCAACCACAGCGCCAGCCCCCGCACGCCAAACGAACAGAAGATCGGCGATGAATACGCTACATGCATGGATACGGCCAACGTCAATCGCATGGGCATTGCGCCTCTGAAGCCGGAACTGAATCGCATTGCCGCTCTCAAGACCTCGGCGGAGTTACCTGCGCTGCTGGCTCACCTGCACTCCATCGGCGTGAACGCGTTCTTCGGCATGGGATCGAATCAGGATTATGCCGATTCGAACTCGGTCATCAGCTTCTATAGCGCCGGCGGTCTCGGCCTGCCGGAGCGGGATTACTACACCCGCACAGACGCGAAGAGTGTTGAATTGCGTCAGCAGTATGTGGAGCATGTGCGCAATATGTTCGTGCTTGCGGGTGAGCCAGAGAAGCAGGCAGCCGCTGATGCAAAGACAGTGCTCGCCCTCGAAACGCGCCTGGCGAAGGCCTCGCTCACCATCACCGAGCAGCGTGACCCGCAGAATCTGAATCACCCCACCGATATCGATGCGTTTTCGAAAGAGCTGACGCACTTCTCACTAGCGGACTATGTAGCCACAATGCATGCGCCCGCCGCGGGCAAGATGAACGATATGGAGCCGAAGTTTTTTACGGAGTTCAACCAACTCGCGTCTGACACGCCCATCCGCCAAATCCGAACCTATCTCCGCTGGCACCTGCTGCACGCATATGCCGGAACCAGCATGCCGGAGACCTTCGATCACGAGTCATGGCACTTTTACGCGCACATTTTGAACGGCGCGGAAAAGGAGCAGGACCGCTGGAAACGCTGCACCAGCGTCGTTGACAACGACCTCGGCGAAGCGCTGGGACAGGCGTTTGTGGCCAAGTACTTTCCTCCGGCGGAAAAGAAGCAGGCTCTCGAAATGACCTTGGCCATCGAGCAGGCCATGGGCAAGGACATTGATTCTCTCGATTGGATGAGTCCCGAGACCAAAGAAAAAGCCAAAGAAAAGCTGCACACCGTGATGAACAAGATCGGCTATCCCGAAAAATGGCGCGACTATTCGAAGCTGGAGATTGTGCGCGGAGACGCGTTGGGCAATGCGATGCGCGTGCACGAGTTTGAATCTGCGCGCGATCTGGCCAAGATCGGCAAGCCCGTTGACAAAGACGAATGGGGCATGACGCCGCCCACTGTCAATGCCTACTACGACCCGCAGATGAACAACGTCAATTTTCCCGCGGGCTATTTTCAACCGCCTTTCTATAGCGACAAGGAAGATGACGCGGCCAACTACGGCGACATGGGTTCAACCATCGGCCACGAGCTCACGCACGGATTTGACGACCAGGGCCGCCAATACGACAAAGACGGCAACCTCAAGGACTGGTGGACCAAGGAAGATGAGGAGAAGTTCAACGATCGAGCCGCCTGCATGGTGAGACAGTATGACGCCATTGAAGCCGTGCCCGGTGTGCACCTAAATGGCAAGCTGACGCTCGGAGAGAATCTTGCCGACCTGGGTGGGTTATGGCTGGCGTGGCTGGCATGGGAGGAAAAGGCGGGGGCCGCACATCTCGACATGAATGCGAAGATCGATGGCTATGCGCCAGACCAGCGGTTCTGGATCGCCTATGCACAGCAGTGGTGCACGCAGACACGTCCGGAGCAGTTGCGCACGCAGGCGCAAGGTGATCCGCACGCGCCGGATGAGTACCGCACCAACACAATCCTGTCCGACTTGCCGGAGTTTGCGAAGAGCTTTAGTTGCAAGAAAACCGCGCCGATGGTCGCACCAAATCCTTGCCGCGTGTGGTGAAACCCAGTTACCAACTGCGGAACCTGAAATGGAAAAGCAAAAGGCCCGCCATCGCGGCGGGCGTAGAATTCGCGCAAGCGGCGAAGGCCCAAACGGAAGGAAGCGCCAGTAGGCGGCTTGACTCGATGAGCGGCAAGCAGCAAAATCCAGCTTCGGCTGGCCCTTCGCGAGGAGACGAGGAGTGAAGCTCCGCAGTCTGCTGGTGAAGGGTCCGAAACGTCCATGGCGAAGCGTATGATCGAAAGCCCGGCCAGCAACAGTGAACAACTGATGGAAGACGTCTCCGAGCGGGAGAACTGCTTGTAGGCATACAAGCGAGTGAAGCCCAACAAGGGTAGTCCGCGCATCGACGGCATGACCGTCGAGGCACTCCCGGGGCCACTCGAGGGAGCACTGGCCAGCCATCCGCGAACAACTTCTTCGAGGGACCAACAAGCCACAGCAGGTGAAGCGGGTAGAGATACCAAGCCGGACGGCGGGGCACGTCAGCTGGGCATCCCGACGGTGCTGGACCGCATGGTTCAACAAGCTGTGATGCAGTTCTTGCAGAGCAGTTGGGACGCGGGGTTTTCCGAACACAGTTACGGGTTCCTGCCCGGACGGTCGGCACATAAGGCGGTAGCGAAGGCGCAGAAGCACATCGCCGAAGGTTGCGGCTGGGTGGTGGATCTCGATCTGGAAAAGTTCTTCAACCGGGTTAACCGCGACAAACTGATGGCAGCCGTGGCGCGACGGGTTAAGGACAAGAGGCTATTCAAGCTTATCCGGGCGTTCCCCACCGTGGGCGTGATGGAAGATGGGCTGGTGAGTTCGGTGGATGACCGCACGCCGCAAGGCGGGCCGCTGTCACTGCAGTCGAACCTTGTGCTCGACGAGCTTGACGACAGTTAGAGCGGTGCAAGCACTGCTTCGTCCGGTATGCAGACGACTGCAACATCTAGTTGCGCAGTCGGCGGGCAGGAGAGCGTGTGAAGCGGAGCATAGTTGACTTATCATCTCGATTTGGGGTAAGTTGTAAGTGCGATGATGAATCGAGTCAATCACGGCTTTACACCAGCGACCGCCCAACCGCGGCATGGCGTACCTATGTGATTGCTCGGAGGACTCTGTAGTTGGATTCCACTTACCCTCTGAGCCAATTGGCCAGAGGGTTTTTAGTTGTGCGCCCATCATGGGCGCACTCTTACGGGTGCAAGTCCGGTCACAAGCTGGTCACAGTGAGTGAAGTGAAGCGCAACTGCATGAGGGCGACCGAGTGTGGGGAGGAAGCGTGGAGCGAA
>Ga0187847_10000718_pt1 | contig 34213 bp, 34 predicted proteins | sample June2016WEW_4_10_FD_132458 | JGI IMG/M metagenome (GOLD analysis project Ga0187847, IMG submission 132458) | Peatland microbial communities from SPRUCE experiment site at the Marcell Experimental Forest, Minnesota, USA - June2016WEW_4_10 | ecosystem: Environmental > Terrestrial > Soil >...
CAATGTCGGGTCGATTCGTTCCTTGCTCTCTGATATCCGACGGGCGGCAATCACTGCTATCCGTATTCCGCCGGCGGTTAGGAATCTCGAGATCCCAAGTCTTCCGTCGAGAGTCCAGCCCGAAGGGGACCCCGCATGCCGTTAACGGGCGCCGGAAGTTCAGTACCACTGGAGTGCAACGTTCCCTGGCCAGGGAGAAGGACGAGCAGCGGAGCCTGGCGCCACAGTCCTGATTCAAGTATGAAGCGTGCGTCAAGGGGTTTGAGAGGTAAGTGATTGAGTTAGTTGGGGAGATGGGTGGTGACTGCACTCGGCGGCTCGGTAACGCCGGCGGTCTTCGCCGCCGGTTCTTTGTGACATTGCGGCAGGCGGCGCTGGCGGTGAACGCGCCGGACGGCGCCCGGCGTTGGCAGGCGGAAGCGCCTGCCCCGCGGTTGGCAGGTCGGGGACCTGCCCCACTATGGCATTTTGAAGGAATCGTCGAAGGGCACGGTGACTTCGGTGGTCTTGCCGGGATCGATTTTGACCGGCTCGGGCGTTGGAGGAGTTTTGGTGTACACGCCCATCGAGGCGCCGGATGGCGGCGGGCCGGATTGGCCGTCGTATGCGCCGGCCGGGTCGTAACAAACGGCAATATAGATTGGCGAGACAGTCAGGTCGGAGATGGTTACGGTTCCGTCCTTGGCGGACGCCGAGCCGGACGCGATCGGCATGCTTCCGCCTTGCATGAAGTCCGGGTTGTCGAAGACAAACAGGAAAATCTTGTGCTTCTCATCCACTGTGCCGGCCCCGGTGTAATTCATCTTGGCTTTCAATGTGCGGCTGGTGGCCGGTTTCTCCTCAGGCTTGGATTGCTGGGCGGCGGCAATCATGGAGGTCAAGCCGAGCAAACCGGCGGCGAATAGCATGCGCTTCTTAAGAGTCATCCAGGTATTCCTTCCGTATGGATACAGTTTAACCGTTCTTGGAGCAGATACGCGGCCATCGGTGGTGAGGTTCCCGAAATAAACAGCGGGTTCAGCCTGGGTTCCGAGGTTAACCTCGGCGAAGCGCATTCCCATTGCGGAGCACGATTAAGCGACAGGTCGGCGGCACGGCTCAAGCCGTGCCCTGATACAAGGCGTCCAACTTCGGAATTCGGGTTCCGGGCAAGTTACAGCTTGCCCTATCGGGTTCTGGGCAACCGGCGCGCGTTAGTGGGCTGAAGTCGCGGTGGTGTGCTTCTTGGGCGCGGGATGGGCGGCTGGCGCGGGCGCTGGGCAGCGGTAGCCTAGGTCGGTCAGTCTGGAACACGCACGGGGCGCCATGTTGTCCTTGGGAAATCGCAGGAGGAGATCGCGGTACTCCTTTTGCGCGTCGGTGCGCCGGCCCATCTTCACCAACGTCTCACCCTTGTAAAACAGCGCGTCCGGAGTCTTGTTGTTGTCCGAATACTTCTCCAGCACAGTGTCGAAATCCTTGTACGCGGCGGGATAGTCGTCTTGCGCAAGGTGAATGGTACCGATGTAATACTGCGCGTTGGGGGCCAGATCGGTCGAGCCGAAACAGCGCAGATAGTCGCCGAATTCCTGCAATGCAATGTCGGGTTTACCGCCCTGCAGGTCGCGCCGCGCGTTGTCGTACAGGTCCTTGGAAGAACTCGGGCAGGGAGCTTCACCCGCGGCGGCGGACGGTGCGCCGGGGTTGGGCGGCGGAGCGGGCGCCGGCGTCTGCATCACCTTCACCGCGTTATTCAAGTCGGTCATCTGCGATTGCAGTTTCACCACCAGACTGGTGAGATCGGCGACGGACTGCTGGAGCGTAGTGAAATTATTCGACACGCTGTCCATGCGGGTGGAAAGCCCGACCACCGGTGCGACCACCTTGCTTTCCAGTTGGGAGTTGTTAGTTTGAGAACTGTCTTTAATGACTTCCACAGCGGTGTTGGCGCGATTGGCGGCATCGACGGCCTGCTGCACCAGCACAGTGAGGGCGGCGAGTTGCTTATCCTGCGACTGCTGGAGCTGCCGCACCTGTTCCTGCAACAGCGCCACATCGCGTTGCAGTTCCTGCATTTCCTTGCTGGCGGCGGCGAACGCCACCACGGGCGCGGCCGCGAGAATCAAAACGCACAGACGTCGAAACATAGAATTCCTCTTTAAGAACGGGAGGGGGCGGACGCGCGCCCCCTCCCTCGGTTGCCGTGGCCGGCCAAGCGGTTACTGGCCGGTCGAGAAATGGGCGCGCCGGTTCTTCTGCCAGCAGGATTCATCCTGCTCCGTGCACTGCGGCTTCTCCTTACCGTAGCTGATGGTCTTCAGCTTGTCGGCGGGAACGCCCAGTTGCACCAGGAAGTCCTTGGCGGCGCTGGCGCGCTTGTCGCCGAGCAATTGGTTGTATTCGGCAGAGCCGCGTTCATCGCAATGGCCTTCGATGGTGACGACGGCGTTGGGGAAATCGGCGATGACGGTCTTCAGCGTAGCGGCATCCTGCGTCAGCGCGGTTTGCGCATCGGCGCGAATATCGCTCTTGTCATAGTCGAAGTACCCATCTTGCAGCTCCGCGACCCAATCCGTCAGCGTCTTGGCGGGGGCTGGAGGCGGTGGCGGCGGAGGTGGCGGAGGCGGCGCGGATACGTTCACGGTGGCGCTGGCGGTGCTGGTGCCGCCCGCCCCAGTTGCGGTCAAAGTGTACGTGGTGGAATCGTTCGGCGACACGCGGCGGCTGCCGGTGTTCTGCACTGTGCCGATTCCCTGATCGATGGAGACGCCGGTCACGTTGCCGGAAACCGTCCAACTGAGCACGGACGACTGGCCGCGCACGATGGAAGCCGGGTCCGCGCCAAACTGGGTTACCGACGGCGCGGGTGGCGGCGGTGGCGGCGCCGGCGGCGTCACGACTGGCGGCGGGGGCGGCGGCGGCGCCGGGGCTTTCTTCTTGCATCCGCCGGCGAAGATCGCCAGGGATAGTGCCAAACTGATGAGAGTGATCTGTCGTTTGCTGAACATGAACTTCCCTCCTGATTTCCTTTTCATCTACATTCCCCACGCGGGGCTGTAATTGAGCCCGTCGCGGGTGAGTTGCTGCTGCGCGGTACCATCCGCCAGCATGCTCCAAATCTGCGATCGGCCGGTGCGGTTCGACATGAAGGCCAGGTGCGCGCCATCCGGCGCCCAACTGGGATTTTCATTCCGGCCCTGATCGTGTGTCAACTGCAAGTACTGGCGCGAAACCACGTCCATGGTAAAGATATTGAAAGCGCCCTGAGCGTACCCGCGGGTCCAGGCGTAGGCGATCAATTGGCCCCCCGGGTGCCAGGAGGGGTTCGACGCCTCGCCGGTGCCATCGGTGAGCCGCTCGATATCCGCGCCATCCATATTCATCATGTAAAGCTGCTCCGGACCGGAACGGCCGGAGGAGAACACGATGTTGGCGCCGGTCTTGGGGTTCACCTTGGGCTCGGCGTCGATGCCGCCTGAAGTGATGGGACGAAAGCCTCTGCCATCGAGACCCGCAATGAAGATGCGGCAGCAGCGGCCGGCCGAAGAAGAATATACAATCTGCTTTCCATCGGGGGTGAACGACGGCTGTCCGTTCATCGAAGCAACCTGATTGTAAAATCGCAAATCCCGAACCGGATCCACTGAAAACACAAATATAGCAGGTGAACCCTTGGCGTAGCTAGTGAATGCGATTTTGCTGCCGTCGGGCGAGACGGAGGGTTCGATGGAAAGATTGTTGAAGCGGGTGACGTAATGCTGGTTGCGGCCGTCGAAATCCATCACCCAGATTTCCTTGGGAGCCCGGAAGGCGGCTTGGTGGACGAAATAAATGTGAGTGCCGAAGAGGGTCTTTCCGCCGAACATCGCCAGGATATCGGCGGCGAATTGATGGGCGATCTGGCGGGCGCCCTTCTCGTCGTCGGTGGAGGCGAGATAGCGCTTGCCGATCATCTGCGCGTTGGCCGGTGTATCGCGGCTCAAATCGAACAAGTTGCCGAACAGCATCAGCACGCCGTTCTGCTCGGCGCCGTAACCGAAGGCCAGGTAATTGGCTCTGGCGGGCGGATTGGACCAGTCGCTCATCCAGAACCCGCCGCCATCGGGCGCGGCTACCATTTGGCCCTGCCGCGAGCGGGGAGCCACGGCGGTAGGAGGAGGCTGGCGAAAGTCGGCGGGCCGCTGCGGGAGGCCTTTGGGGTACAGGGTCTTGGGCGCCAGCTTGAGCACGCCGGAACCATTCAGGTCGTCCCACAACGCCTGGTTGAAGGCCGCCATGAGATTCTGCGCCTGGCCCGCGCCGAGCAGATCCGGAACGGCGATGACCGGAAGCTCGCCGGCCTTGGTGACGTGCAAGGTCATGTCCGGGCCCTGCTGGGCGTGGGCTATGGGCAGGGCCGCGGCCGCGATAAACAGGAGTACCTTGAGCATGAGATTCGCTGCGAAGAAAAGCCGAGATGACTCTCGGCTCTGCAGGCTTGACAGCCCGCGCCACGACCGGAGGGAGCGGCACGCGGCATGGAGTGCGGCGGCACAAGCTCGAAGATCTAGCCTGTTCATGATTTTCCTCACTTTAAACTGAACAGCAATTCCACTTCCGCGTCGTTGCGCGGATATTGATCCGGCAGACGGGGGAAAGGCGAGGCGTCGAAAATCGCGCGCTGGGCGGAGAAATCGAGGGCCGTATTGCCGCTGGGCTGTGTGATGTGGACGTGGCTCACCGAACCGTCGCGCATCACGGTGAAAGTCACCGCGGCGGTCACGGTGACATTGCGCAAGTCGGTGGTGCGCCAGGAACGGCCCACCTTGTCGACAAGCAACTTGGCATACCAACCGAACTGGGTCCCAAACGGCGACGCTTCTCCGACGCCGACGCCGCCTCCGCCCTGGATGCCATACATAGGCGAGCTGACGCGCTGGCCGGCATCGCTATAGAGCTGGTTGGGGCGGTCCTGCTGCTGGGCGCGGAACTTGTTGGGCGCGGCGGATTCGAGCGAGCGCTTCTGCGCATTGCGCGACGGGATGGGGATGGCGTCCGGCTCCGGCTCGACCACCCGCGCCTTGGCGTGCAGCTTGGGCGGCGGAGTGGGCACCTGCGATTCGGTCTGATTGGCCACCGGGTTTTCTGGAGACTGGCGCGCGGGCAGAGGAATGCGCGCCACAGGATTCACCGCCACGGCGCCCATCGCGCCGCCGTTGGGGCTGCCCCACTGTTCGACCTTGTGACGGAAGGCGACGCCGTAAAACAGCAGCGCCAGAATCAACCCGAGGTGCAGTCCCAGCGAGCGGACGAACCAGCCGGCCAGGCGATCGGGTTGATCGAGAATGTCGACGTGCTGCGCCATCACCTTCTGCCCGCGGCGGAAGTGTCCTGCGGTTGCGTCACCATGTTGACCTGAAAACCGCCCGCGCCCAACTCCGCCGTCACCTGGGCGATGACGTCCCAGATGGCTTCCTTGTCGGCGCTCACGTATACGCCCTTGGCTTTGCCAAAGCGCCGATGAATGGCGGCGCCCAGGTCGTTGATATCGGTCGGCTTGCCGTTCAGATAAGAGGTGCCATCCTTGGTGATGCTCACCACCGGCATTTCCTGCGCGGTATCCTTCACGAACTTGGTGTGCGGCACGTCCACTTCCAGGCCGAACTGCATGACGTGAGCGGTGAGCATGAAGATGATCAGCAGCACCAGCAGGACGTCGACAAACGGGGTGATGTTGATCTCCGCCAGGCCGGCGCCGCCTCGCCGCCGCGAAGTAAAACCACCGCCGCCGTTGGAGGAGAATGCCATGGCTACTCGCTGAAGGTGCGCTCCGCCAGGTTGAGAAACTCGAGCGCGAAATCGTCCAGGCGCGCGCCCATCTCACGGATGCGGTTGCCGAACAGGTTATAGAACAAAGCGGCGGGGATGGCGGCAAACAGGCCCAGCGCGGTGGCGATCAAGGCTTCGGAAATGCCAGGACCCACGGCGGCCAGGCTGGTGGAGCCCTGATGGCCGAGCGCGTTGAAGGTGCGAATGATTCCCAGCACGGTGCCGAGCAGGCCGACGAACGGCGAAACCGAAGCGGTGATGGCGAGCCAGTGCATATTGCGCTCGAGCTTGGCCACTTCCTCGCTGACGCCCAACTGCAGCGCCCGTTCGAGCGCGGTGCGATTGGTGAGGCGGCTGCGAGCCTTGACCTGCCGCTCGACTTCTTCGTAGCCGAAATCGAACACGGAAACCAGCGGCGACGGCCGGAACTGCTCGCTGGCCGCCACCACCGCTTCGAGCGTGGTGGCCTTGCGGAAGGCCCGCAAGAAGCGCCAATTGGTTCTGCGCGCGCCGGAGAGCGAGCTGAACTTGGAGAAAATCACGGCCCAGGAAAAAATGGAAAAAACGATCAGGATGACCAGGACCACCCAACCGGCGGGACCGGCTTCCTGAACCATCTGGACGAGGTCACTCTGAAGAAGGAAGGCAGCGGGAGCTTCGAAACTCAATGGTTCTCCTCTCTAAAAGCTATCACATAGAGGCTCGCCGGCGCAGAGAAAACCGGCGTTTGCGGTGCGGGAATGCACATGCGGAAGTGAGGTTGCGGCTGCGAGTGGCCAAAACAAAAGGGTGGAGTGTTGTTCTGGGGAGAAACGTGGTATGGGAACAAATGGCAAGCTAAAGAGGCTGCTGAAAAAGTCCGCAGAAACATTCTTGGGCCACGGATGCTTTTCAATCTGTGTACGTCTGTGTTGATCCGTGCCATGACGCTTTTCGTGTTTTTCAGCAAGCTCTTCGGCTTGCCTCTTAGCCTAGCAAGCGCCGAATCGTTTGCATCGGGAGAAAGAGTTTGTCGGGGCGGTCAGGAAATTGGATGAACCCGTATGAACGATAAAACTCAACCGCGGTTTCATGCTCCGCCTCCACAACCACTGCCAGCGAGCCGACTTCGAAGGTGCTGGCTAAGGAGCGTCTCAGTGCGTCAAGGAGAAGCTCTTCACCAAAGCCTTGTTTGTGGTACCTCGCTATCAAACCCAACTGCGGCTGTGGATCGCGGAGGGCATAGTCCGGACGGCGCGCGCGCTGAGGAAAATGCGTCTGGCCCCATATCCTTCGACGGCGCGCCCGCTGCGGGAAATGCGTCTGGCCCGTCCGACCCCTTTTCCTTCACCTCGCCAGCCCGTTCCTGATCAGCAGAGCCCTCGGATCCGGGTCGCGTCCCATGAAGGCGCGGTATAACTCGGCCGGGTCGGCGCTGTCGCCACGGGAGAGAATGTTCCGCCGAAACTCGCCGCCGACTTCGCGGCTGAAAATTCCGCGCTCGCGGAAGCGGGTGAACGCGTCGGCCTCCAGCACTTCGGCCCACTTGTAGGAGTAATAACCTGCGCCGTAGCCGACCGGGCTGGCGAACAAATGCGTGAAGGCCGCCAGCATCGCGTGCTCCGGCGGGAGCGGCGCCGGGCTGAATGCCTGCAAGATGCGGCGCGCGTACTCGACCGCGTCGCCATCGCGCGCGGGCGAGTACCGCACGTGGAGCAGCAGGTCGATATAGCCGAAGCCGAGTTGCCGCATCTGCGCGTTGGCGGCGCGGAAGGTGCGCGCCCGCTTCATCTTTTGAAATAGATCGTCGGGCACCGGCTGGCCGGTTTCCCAATGACGCGCGAACAGGTCGAGCGACTCGCGTTCCCAGCACCAGTTCTCCATGATCTGCGACGGAAGTTCGACGAAATCCCACGCGACATTCGTGCCGGCCAGTCCGCGCGATTCCACGCGGCTCAGCAGGTGGTGCAGCAGGTGGCCGAATTCGTGGAAGATGGTTTCCACTTCGCGGTGCGTGAGCAGGGCGGGCTTGCCGCCCACCGGCGGCGTCAGGTTGCCGCAGACCAGGCCCAGGTGCGGGCGGAATTGCGCGCCCTCCGGACCGCCGGTAATGAGAGCATCCATCCAGGCGCCGCCGCGTTTGTTTTCGCGCGGGAACCAGTCGGCGTAGAAGCCGCCCAGGAATTCGCCGCTTTCGTCGTGGACATTGTAGTAGCGGACGGCTTCGTCCCACACCGGTATGCCGGCCTCTTGTTCAATGCGAAGTCCATACAGGCGATGTACCAGATCGAATAATCCGGCCACAGCCTGTTCCAGCGGGAAGTAAGGCCGCAGGGCTTCTTCGTCGAAATCGTAAAGCGCGGCGCGCTGCTTTTCCGCATAATACGCCACGTCCCAGCCCGCCAATTCGGCGGCGTCCGCGCCTTCGAGCGATCGCCGGAATTCGAGCAGCTCCCGATTCTCCTCGCCGAAGCGTGCCTCGGTCTTCACCTTCAGATCGTCCAGGAAGGCGAGCGCGCGCGCGCCATCGTGCGCCATGCGGTCTTCCAGCACCAGGTCGGCGAAGTTCGCGAAGCCCAGCAGGCGCGCTTTCTCGTTGCGCAATTCCAGAATGCGCGCAATGAGCGGCCGGTTGTCGCGCCCGGCCTCCGTGGCGCGCACGCTGAAAGCCTCGTACACCTGCCGGCGGACCTCGCGGTCGTCCAGGTAGGTCATCACCGCGAAATAATCCGGCGCGTGCAGGGTGAAGCGCCAGCCGTCTCGACCCTTGCGCGCGGCGCTCTCGCGGGCGGCGGCCACTGCGCTGGGCGGCAGGCCGGCGAGCGCGGCGGGATCGGTGACGATCAGCTCGAAGGCGTTGGTGGAATCGAGCACGTACTCGGCGAACTTGATGGTGAGCTTGCTCAGCTCCACATCCATCGCTTCCAGCCGTTGCTTGCCTGCCGGATCGAGGTTGGCGCCGTGGCGGCGGAAGTTGTCGATGGTCTTGGTGAGGAGGCGCCGGCGCTCGCCTTCCAGGTGCGCGGCCTCTTCGGTCGAGGCAAAATCTTTTACCGCGCGCCAAAGGCCGGCGTGCAGCGGGATACCCGAATAAAATGCGCTGACCTGGGGCTGCGCGGCGCTGTAGGCGGCTCGCAGCTCAGGGTAGGTGGCGACGGCCTCGAGGTGGCGCACCACGCCGATGGCGTATTCGAGCGGCACGGCGAGATCGTCGAGTGCCCGCATCGTGTTGACGAAGCTGCGCGGGCCGTTGGCGGCCGCTATCTCTTCGAGGCGTTGGCGCGCCTGGCTCAGCAGTTCCTCGGTGGCCGGGGCCACGTGTTCGGCGCGGATGCGGTCGAACGGCACGCGAAACTCAGGCGACAAAAGGGGATTCAAATCGTGAACAGACGGCATCTTTTTGAGGGTACCAGTATCCGTACCGTCCGAGAATTCCGCTGTAGCGGTTCGCCAGCGGCGCGCGAACGCTCTAGAATGGTGAGAAGCAATGAGTTCTGATCCGAACGGGCGATCGGGCCATATCCCGCCCGAAGAATGGTTGAACGTCTTCGCCCTGGTCACCTACATTCCGGCTCCGCTGGGGGAGTTTCTGGACGAACTGCGGCGTGAACTGGTGCCGCATGACGACCCTCGCGCGCACGTCAGTTTGTTGCCGCCTCGCCCGCTGGCCGGCGAGTGGCGCCAGGCCTGGGCCGAAGTGCGCAGCGCGCTCGAGCGCCGCGCGGCGTTTGAAGTGGAACTGACGGGCATCCGGACGTTTCCGGTGACCGACGTGATCTACCTCGAAGTTGGCGCCGGCGCCCAAGAGCTGTGCGAGATTCACGCTTCCATGAATGCGAATTCACTGGCCTTTCAGGAGCCGTTCGCCTATCACCCGCACGTGACCCTGGCGCAGGACGTCGCTCATCAGGACGTGGCCGAGGTGCTCAAGCTGGCGGAGCGGCGTTGGCGGGAGTTCCGAGGCCAGCGCAGCTTCCGTGCCGAGCGTGCGGTATTTGTGCAGGGCACCATCAGCGATCGCTGGGTCGATCTGGCCGAATATCGGTTTTCGACCGCCCCTGTTAATTTGTGAGATCCCCTTTCCGCTCCCTCCACTACACCCTTATTACAACTGTTGCAACCCGTTAGACGCGATGCTTCGAAATCGGGAGCCTGGTTCCGGCGGCGTGCGGCTCTTTCCGCCGCCGCTCGGGATGCGCCTGACGGCCGGTTAATGTTTTGGGCGTTTCAGCCGATAAAAGACTCTTGAAGGTGACGGTTCCACGCCGGGCAAAGGGGAACTCTTGGTAACCATTGCGGTTTGCGATACAGAGCCGATTGCCATAGAAGGGTTGCGGAGCCTTCTGGAACCGGCGGAGGAGTTGCGCGTCGTCGCGGCGGAGAGCACCTTGGCGGACGGCATGGACGCAGTACGCGAGTTGCGGCCGTCCCTCTTGCTGGTGGACAAGGCGCTCGGCATTCACGCCGTGCTGGATTGGCTGACCGCTTTACGCCAGATGGAGCAGCGGCCGGCGGTCATTGTTTGGGGTTCGGCGCTGTCGGAATCCGAAGCTCTGCGCATTCTGCAGGCCGGGGCGGCCGGCGTGATTCGCAAAACGTCCACGCTGGATTCGGTGGTGGCGTGCGTGCGCACCGTGGCGGCGGGCGGTTCCTGGATGGAAGATTCCACGATGTGGGAGCGGGACCGGCCTTATCGCGCGGCCCGGTCGCCGCTGACAGGGAGGGAACTAGAGGTTATGGATCTGGTCGAGCGCGGGCTGAAGAACAAGGATATCGCCAGCGCGCTTGGGATTCGCATCGGCACGGTCAAAATCCACCTGAAACACATCTTCGAAAAGACCGGCATTCGCGGCCGCTACGGGCTGGCGCTCTCCGGGTTAAAAGAGAAAGGACTGCTGATGTCACCAGCCTTGGAAACCACGCCGCAACCGGGCACGCGAATTGCCTAAGAGAGGTCGGCTTCGAAACGATGGCGATCATTGAAAATAGGGAGAATGGCGCTCGATGTGCGTTGACTGCGGCTCGATCGCGGAGGGTTACGGCTCACGCCGCCGCCGGTTCACGATTACCCCTAAAGTGGGTATCAAACCACCCAAAAGATATCCTTGCCATTCTTATTAAACGAGCTTAATGTATAAATATACCCTGGTTAATAGACGTTCGAGAACTAAAGTCAACCGCGAGATTGTCTGCGAGGGAAGGTAATGGCCAAATGACACCCCCTGGACCAATTCGTAAACCCGCGGTGCAGACCATTGCCGTGCTATCCGTGAGCCCGGCCGAGGAAGACCACTTCCATCTGCAAGACATTCTCTCAAGCCCAAGCCGGGCGCTCTACCCCGATCTAGCGTTTACGATCACCGCCAAGAGCACGATTGCGGCAGCCAAGAGCGCTTTGCACCGGGGCCACATTTCGATTGTGATGTGCGAGCACGATTTGTCGCCAGGCTCGTGGAAGGAGTTGCTGGACTTTGTCGAGCGCCTGCCGGAACCGCCGCCGGTGATCGTGACGTCGCGCGTGGCCGACGAGCGCATGTGGGCCGAGGTGCTCAACCTGGGAGGCCACGATGTTTTGGCCAGGCCCTTCAATAGCGAGGAAGTGATTCGCACCCTCACTTCGGCCTGGAGCCTGTCGCAGCATAAGCGCCATCTTCAAATGCGGGCCGAAGGCTCCCGGAAGGTTGGGGGTAACGCGGCATGAAGAATATCGTCATTCCGGAAGACGATCTGAAGCTTCTGGAACGGCGCTTCGGACCGGATGTGCGCCGCATGGGGCCATGGAACTCGGACGGCGTTTTCGGCTATACGAGTATTTCGCTCGGCGCCGTGGAGAGCGCCGCCGAAGCTGTTGGCGCGCCGGGTTTACCGGAGGCGGTCTCACGTTTGCAGGAGGCGCGCGAACCGGTGGCTGCGTTTATGGATCTGGTGGAAGCGTTCGGTCCCGATCTGGTCGGCGAAATCAAGGCGGCATACTCAGCGGCTTCTCTTGCGCCTCCCGCCGCCCGTCCGGCCGCATCCTCCAGGCCGGCGGCGCGAGGATCCGCCGCAGCCTCCGCGGCCTGACCGCGAGCGCGTGGGGCGGACGCCCTCCGCGCCGGACCCCCTTGTCCGGCTCTCTTTAGATCCAGCCCACCCTCCGGAAGCACCCGGTTCGCTGGCTCAAGCTGATGGCGGCGCGCGCCTCTTGATATCATAAAATTCGCGAATCCACCGGGAGGTTCCATTCATGGCCGCTGAAGTCAATCGGCGCAGTTTTCTGAAGACGGCAGCGATGGCCGCCGGCCCCGCCATCGTCTCCGCGCGCGGGGCCAATCAAAAGATCAATGTGGGCTGGATCGGCGTGGGCACGCGCGGCAATGCGGCCATCGAGTGGTTGCACAATGCCGCGCCCAATGACGTGGCGCTCACCGCCGTCTGCGACACTTACCAAGGCTACATCGCCCGTGCCAAGAATCGCGTGAAATCCGTGTGGGGCAACGATCCGGCCACTTATGTGGATTACCGCGAGCTGCTGGCCGACCGCAACGTTGACGCCGTCTTCATCATGACGCCCGAACATCTGCACCGTGACATGACCGTCGCGGCGCTAGGTGCGGGGAAGCACGTTTACATCGAGAAACCGCTGGCGCACACGATCCAGGAAGGCGCCGATATTGTGCTCGCATGGAAACAGTCCGGCAAAGTAGTGCAGGTGGGCACGCAGAACCGCAGTTCCTCGCTCTACAGGAAGGCCAAGGAACTGATCGATCAGGGCATGGTCGGCGAAGTGCAATACGTGCGCGCCTTCTGGTATCGCAACTCACTCGCGGGCGACCCGGCGTGGCGCTACGTGATCCCCGCCGAAGCTACTGCCGAAAACACGGATTGGGATCGTTTTCTGGGAAGCGCGCCCAAGCGAAGCTGGAGTCCGGAACGCTACTTCCAATGGCGGTTGTACTGGGATTATTCGGGCGGCATTTCGACCGACCTGCTGGTGCACCAGACCGACATCGTCAATTTCATGCTCGGTAAGACGACGCCGAAAAGCTGCGTGGCATCCGGCGGCATTTACCGCTGGCACGACGACCGCGACGTGCCCGATACGCTCAGCGCCATCTACGAATACGGCGACAATTTCCAGATCAACTACAGTTGCTTCTTTGGCAACGACCATTATGGCTACGGCGAGCAGGTGTGCGGCAATGAGGGCACCATCGAAGTCATAAACCGGCAGGACCTGTACTTCAATCCCGAAACTTACCACAACAAGGCCCCGGCCTCGATCGCCGCGCGGAAGCCGATTCACCTCAATGGCAAGGCCGATTTCGGCGAATCCGACGGTGTCAACAACCACTTCCGCAATTTCATTCAATCCGTGCTAGGCAATGAGAAGGTAATCGCGCCGCCAACGGTAGGCCAGCAGGCGGCCATTTCCGGCCACATGGCCACCCTCGCGTACCGTCACCAGAAGAAAGTGATTTGGGACGACGCGGCTGGCACTTACAGCCTTTCCTGACGGGGCGACGCAGGCTGTCAGGTCTATGTCGGATATACCGCAGGCCTGGGGAATGAGTGGTATGCGTGGGTTGGCCGGTCGGGGACCGGCCCCACTGAGGCTAGTGCTATAGCAAGCGGAAGTTGACTTCGATGGTAGCGGCCACGGTGACGGGCTTGCCGTCCTTATAGCCGGGCTTGAATTTCCACAAACGCACGGCTTCCATGGCTTTTTCGTCCAGGCCCAGACCCAGGCTGCGCACCACTCTCGGGTTGACGGCGCGTCCGCTCGGGTCCACCTCGATGTAGAGAACCACCGTGCCCTGATACTTGGCCTTGCGCGCCTCTTCGGAGTACTCGGGCTCTTTCTTGTACAGAACGATTGGCGCCGTGACGCCGTTGCCCACCCTCCACGCGCCGCCGCCGAAACCGCCGTCCGATCCGGGACCGACACCGCCGCCGCTGCCGGAGCCTACGCCGCCTCCATGGCCGGAACCGATGCCACCGCCATAGCCTGGTCCGTTCGAAGCAGGACCCAGCTTGGCCAGCGGGTCGCCGTACTGGCTCATGTTGACGTTCGGCATCTGGACGTCCGGAGGCGCCAGAATGGTGGGATCCATCACCAACTTGGGATTCGGATTCTGAATGACCGCCGAAGGCGGAGTGAACTGCCGCGGTGCGACCTTCGGCAACGCACCCTTGCTGGCTGGCAGCGGGGACCGATTGCCACCACCGCCGCCGCCTTTATTAATCTTCACTTCCGGCGCCGGGGACAGATCGGGCAGGAACACCGCCGCGCCTCTGAGCACGGTCTTTTGCACGGCTGGAATCGAGAAAATCCAGAAGGCCGCGCCAACCACCACCACCTGGAATGCCGTCGACATCACGAACGACTTCTTCTGCCGTCCGTACAGTCCCCAAATGTCCTTCACCGCTACGGGCTGGGAAGTGACCTCGAGCGGAGGCAGTTTGGGCGGGCTGATAGTCTCTTTGAGATTCTGCCAGAAAGACTTGTACCAGGGATCCTCGATCTCGTCCACCAACAGCCGGCGCAGGTGATCGTCCGGGTTCGTGCCGAATGAATTACTGGAATTTTGAAGATCAGCCATGTCTTATGCCACCATCTCCCCGAATGGGCTGCATTCCTTCGTCTGGTTGGACGCCCTCGGTGGCCGCGGCGTTACCAAATTATGGTGAAACGTTCTACCCAGACAACCCAGTCTACAGCTTATCATAATTGGCCGGAAAGCGAGAGAGCGAAAAATGACGAGGCCCATCCAGCGGCACCACCGTCAACCGGCGGGTGGCGGATTCGGTGACGCCGCTGAAACTTGGGCAAACAAAAAGAGGTTGCTGAAACCAAGAGCATCAAGGCCGCGGACGAACGCTGATGAGCTCAGATTGAAAAGAAAATGGTTTATCCGCGTTCATCTGAGTTCATCTGCGTTCATCCGTTGGCCCAAGAATGTTTTTTCGGACCTTTTCAGCAGCCTCTCAAGCGTGCCCTACCTATGCGTTTGCAGGCGGCCGCAGATGTGTAGTAAACTCGAAGTTTACTCCAGTGGTTCCGACGCACTCCGTGTGTTCCGGCTCCCAAAGCAAGAGGTTGAAATGCAACTGATTATTGAAACCGGCGGGAAGCAGTACGTGGTTTCCCCGGGTGAAGTGGTCCGCGTGGAAAAGCTGCCGGGCGAAGTGGGCGCGGAAGTGGATCTGCCCGTGAAGGCGGCTTTCGAGGATGGCGCCATGGTATCGGTCCGTACCCTGAAGGCTACCATCGTGGGCAACGGCCGCGGCGACAAGGTGACTGTTTTCAAGTTTAAACGCAAGAAACAGTACAAGAAAACCATCGGGCATCGTCAGGCCTTCACCGAAATCAAGGTCGGCGAGACTCTGGCATAGGTGACGTATGGCGCATAAAAAAGGCTTAGGCAGTTCCAAGAACGGGCGCGATTCGAACGCGCAGCGGCTCGGCATTAAGGTGTTCGGTGGCCAGTTGGTTCCTGGCGGTTCGATCATCGTGCGGCAGCGCGGCACCAAGCTCAAGCCCGGCTTGAACGTCGGCTGGGGCAAGGACGACACGCTTTTTGCCAAGGTGACAGGCGTGGTCGAGTTCAAAGACCGTGGCCGTTTGGGCAAGTTCGTCCGCATCAACGCCGTCCAATAAGATTCCCTTCCTCGTGCGGGCCGAGCAATGGGGCAGGTCCACCGACCTGCCCTCGCCGGGCGAAGCCCGGCCACCCGAAACTCAATTCTCATCACGATGTTGTTTCTCGACCAAGCGCGCATCCTGGTGAAAGCCGGCGACGGCGGCAACGGCTGCATGGCGTTCCGGCGGGAGAAGTATGTCCCGCGCGGCGGCCCTTCGGGCGGTGATGGCGGCCGCGGCGGCGACGTCTACTTGGTATCGACGCCCCATCAGAACACCCTGCTTCAGTTCAGTTACAACCCCGAGCATCGCGCCGAACGCGGCCGGCACGGTGAAGGCAGCGATTGCACCGGCGCCGATGGCCGGTCGATCGATGTGCTGGTGCCTGTGGGCACCGTAGTGTACAACGAGGACACCGGCGCGCGCCTTTTCGATTTCACCGAGCCGGGCCAGCGGTTGCTGGCCGCGCGCGGCGGGCGGGGCGGCCGCGGCAACGGGGGCCGCGCCACCGCAACTCATCAGGCCCCGACCGAGCACGACGACGGACGACCGGGAGAGGAAAAGCATTTGCGCCTGGAGTTGAAGCTGCTGGCCGATGTCGGCCTGGTCGGCTTCCCCAACGCCGGCAAATCCACGCTCATCTCGCGCATCTCCGCGGCCCGCCCCAAGATCGCCGATTACCCGTTCACCACGCTGGAACCCCATCTGGGCGTGGTGAAGCTCGACGACTTCCGCAGTTTCGTGGTGGCCGATCTTCCCGGCCTGATTGAAGGCGCGCACGCGGGCGCGGGTCTGGGTATTCAATTCCTACGCCACATCGAACGCACGCGCCTGCTGGCGCACCTGGTGGATGTGTCGGAAACGAGCGGGCGCGAGCCGGAGGAGGATTTCGAAATCATCATGCGCGAGCTGGCCAGTTTCAGCGAAGAGCTCGCCGCGAAGCCGATGATTGTGGTGGCCGCCAAGATGGATGCCGCGCAAGACCCGGAGCGCGTCGCCCGCCTGCACAGCCTGGCGGAAAAGCGCGGCCTGCCATTTTTCGAAATCTCCAGCGTGACCGGACAGGGAATCGAGGCCCTCAAGTACGCCATGGCGGAACGGGTGTTGGCGCCTCAGCCAGCGGCGTAAGTCCGTCTCGGTTTCAGGATCGTTACAGACTGTTGGCAGATCGGGACCTGCCCCATTTACGCGCACCCCGGTCCCGGCACCGGACGCTTCCGACCGGTGTCCAATTCTCTGGTGGCCATGGTGCTAGAACTGGTTTGACGAAAAACGACGGGAACCACTGAACCTTTTTCCCCAAGCGTCGTCATATCCATAAGAGTGCGTCGTCTTCATCTCATGGCAGGCAAATTGCCCCGGCCAGCGGGGGCCTGAAACTGGACGATAATCGGATTGCGCCGGTCCTTGACGGCGAGGGAGAACCCGCGAAATTGCGAACCATACTCGGGGCCGTCTTTAGCCGGCCCGCTATCATCTGCCTTCTTCTATTGCTGGCGCTTTTCAATCTGGCTGCCGTGGAGCACCAGGGGCGAGTCACGTTCAACGGCTTGCCGGTGCCAGGCGTCACGGTGACGGCGACCCAGGCGGGCAAACGGCTGACGGCGGTGACCGATCAGCAGGGCGCCTACGGGTTTCCGGATCTCGCCGAGGGTATCTGGACGATTCGCGTCGAGATGCTGTGCTTCGCGCCGATTGAGCGCGAAGTAGCCGTGACGCCCGCCGCGCCCCGCCCAGAATGGCAGTTGCAGATGCTTCCGCTGGCGGAAATGCACAGCGCCGCAGCGCCGCCCGCGCCGGCGGCGGTCGCAACCGCCAGTGCGGCGCTGGGCCAGCCGCAAGCGGCAGCACCGGCGACCCCGCCGGCGCCCACCGCCCGCGGCAAGAAGAACGCGATTCCCACCGTGGCTCCGCCGCAGAACGGCTTTCAGAAAGCGGACGTGAAGGCATCGGAGGACGCCGCCAAGGCGGAGAAGGATTCCGATAGCCAGGCCGTCACCGAGGCCAGCAAGGAATCGAACGACGGTTTCCTGATTAACGGCAGCGTGAACAACGGCGCCAATTCGGCCTTTAGCCAGTCCGCCGCATTCGGCAATTTCCGCCCTGGCGGCCGCGGGCTCTACAACGGCGGCATTGGCTTCACGATGGACAATTCGAATCTGGACGCCAGCCCATTTTCCATCACCGGCCAGAATACGCCCAAGCTTTCCTACAACCGCTTCACCGGCCTGGGCACCTTTGGCGGTCCGCTCAAACTTCCCGGCATGCACAGCAATTGGCCCACGATCTTCGTCGCCTATCAATGGACGCGGAATCACAATGACAGCGTGCAAACCGGTTTGATGCCAACCGAGGCGGAACGCACCGGCGATTTAACCGGGGTGCTAAACCTGCTGGGCCAGCCGGTCCAGATCGCCGGTTTTCCGGAAAACAAAATCCCGCAGTCGCTCATCAGCCCGCAGGCGGCGGCCCTGCTGAGCCTGTATCCGCAGCCCAATTTCGGCGGATCGGCCGGCTACAATTACCAGATTCCGTCGCAGAGCGCGACACACCAGGACAGCCTGCAATCGCGGTTCAACAAGATGCTCAACCGCAAGAACATGATCAACGGCGGTTTCAACATGCAGGACTCGCGCTCCGATACGCCCAACCTGTTCGACCTGGTGGACGTATCGCATACGCTGGGCTTGAATGGCTACCTGAACTGGCGCCACTTCTTTTCGCAGCGGTTCACCTCGAGCTTCAGCTACTCATATAGCCATTACTCTTCGCACCTCACGCCATACTTCGCCAACAAGGTGGACGTTTCGGGAGATTTCGGCATCACCGGGAACGACCAGAGCCCGGTGGATTGGGGACCGCCGAGCTTGCAGTTCTCCTCCGGCATCGCCGGGCTTTCCGACGCGCAAGCATCCAACAATCGCTTCCAGACCAGCGCCGTTTCGGCCAACCTGTTCTGGCTGCACGGCGCGCACAATATCAGCTTCGGCGGCGATTTTCGCCGTCAGCAGTTCAACTATCTGACGCAGCAGAACGCGCGCGGCAATTTCACTTTTACCGGCGCGGCAACCGAGGTTTCCGCCAATGGCTCGCCGGTTCCCGCGAGCGGCAGCGATTTCGCGGACTTCCTGCTCGGCGTGCCCGATACTGCCTCCATCGCGTTCGGCAATGCGGACAAGTATTTTCGCGATTCCGTTTCCGACGCTTTTGTGTCCGACGACTGGCGCGTCGCCCCGGGCCTCAGCCTCAACCTTGGTCTGCGCTGGGAGTATGGCGCGCCCGTCACCGAGGAGTACGGGCGGATGGTGAACCTGGACGTTGGGCCGGGTTTTTCGGCGGTGGCGCCGGTGCTGGCTTCGGATCCGGTCGGCTCGCTCACCGGCCAGCATTACCCGGATTCGCTGCTGCGCCCCGACCGGCACGCCTTCCAGCCGCGCGTCGCGGTGGCATGGCACCCGCTGCTCGGTTCCTCGATGGTGGTGCGGGCGGGCTACGGAATCTACTACAACACTTCGTTCTACCAGCCGCTGGCGCTGCAACTGGCCCAGCAGTCGCCGCTATCGAAAAGCCTCACCGTCGCTAACACGGCGGCCGATCCGCTGACTCTCGTCAACGGGTTTATTCCGTCTCCCACAACGACCCAAAACACGTTCGCCATCGATCCCAACCTGCGCGCAGGCTACTCGCACAACTGGAATCTCTCCGTGCAGCGCGACTTGCCGGGATCGCTGGTGGCCACTCTCACCTATCTGGGAATCAAGGGAACGCGCGGCATGCAGATGTTCCTGCCCAACACGTACCCGCTGGGCGCGGACAATCCCTGCCCCGCGTGTCCGGCCGGCTTTCTTTATGTGACGTCGAATGGCAACTCGACGCGCGAATCCGGTCAGGCGCAGTTGCGGCGCAGGTTGCACAACGGGCTGATGGCCAGTCTGCAATACACCTTTGCCAAGGCCATCGACGATTCCACTTTGGGCGGCCGCGGCCAGGGCGGCACGCTGATTGCGCAGAACTGGCTCGACCTCGACGGCGAGCGTGGCCTGTCTAATTTCGATCAGCGCCATACAGTGAACGCGACTCTGCAATACACCACCGGCATGGGTGTGGGCGGTGGAACGCTGGTGGGCGGCTGGCGCGGCGCAGCGTTCAAGGACTGGACATTTGTCGTGACGCCCACCGCGGCGACGGGCATGCCACTGACGCCGATTTATACGGCGATTGTGAGCGGCACGGGTGTGACCGGAAGCATCCGGCCCGAATATACCGGCGCACCGCTGTACAGTTCGACCAGTGGCCGCAATCTCAATCCCGCCGCTTACACCGCGCCGCCCGAGGGCGAGTGGGGCGATGCCGGTCGGAATTCCATCACGGGTCCTGCGCAATTCAGTTTGAACGCATCCATGGCGCGCACTTTCCGCGTGACGGATCGCTGGAATGCGGACCTGCGATTCGATGCGACCAACGTGCTCAACCATGTGACATATCCAAACTGGGTTACCACCGTGACCGACATCGCCCAATTCGGGCTGCCGCTGACGGCTAATGCGATGCGCGCCATGCAGGTTACCCTGCGGATGAGGTTTTAAGATGACGACAAACCAGAAATCCGCCGCGTGGCGCACGCACTCTTGCGTGCCGTATCGAGACTCTTCTCGACACCCGCTCGCCAACGGGACTCCGGGCGTCGGCACGAGTGCCGACGCGGCACGCACGAATGCGTGCGCCACGTCCGCCGGTAGCGACAGGCCACGAAGAACGATGGCCTGTCCTACTTTGCTCGCCATCCTGGCAACCGTAGGCTTCTGCGCCCAGCAGCCGCCGCCCGAACCGACGGCGAAGTTTCAAGCCACCACGCAACTGGTGGTGGAAACCGTTTCGGTGAAGGACAAGGACGGCAAGGCGATCGAAGGCCTGACGGCGAAGGATTTCGTGGTGACCGAAAACGGCCAGCCGCAAACCATCAGCTTCTGCGAGTTTCAGCAGCTCGATAACACACCCGCGCCCGCGTCATCGCCCGCGACGCTGGCGCTGATGGCCGAACCGAAAGCCGCACCGGCCGTTACCAGCACGCCGATTGCGCCGGAAGCTCCGGGCGACATCCGCTACCGCGACCGGCGGCTGCTGGCGCTCTATTTCGACATGACCGCCATGCCCGTGCCGGACCAGTTGCGCGCGCTTCAGGCGGCGCAGAAATTCCTGAAGACAGGGATTACCACGGCCGATCTGGTGGCGCTGATGGTCTACCAGGGCGGCGCGGTGAAAGTGCTGCAAGACTTTACGGGAGACCGCGACCTGCTGCAGCAGACCATCCAGAAGCTAATCGTCGGCGAAGGCGAAGGCTTCCAGGAATCCGACGACGACGACATGGCTTCGGACACTTTTTCCGCCTTCGGCCAGGACGATAGCGAGTTCAACGTCTTCAACACCGACCGCCAGCTTTCCGCCATTCAGACCGCCGCGAAGATGCTCGGCAATTTGAATGAGAAGAAGGCGCTGATTTACTTTGCCAGCGGCATGCGCCTCAATGGCGTGGATAACCAGGCGCAATTGCGCGCCACCACCAACGCCGCCATCCGCGCCAACGTCGCGCTGTTCACCATCGACGCGCGAGGACTGGTGGCGCTGCCGCCGATGGGCGATGCCACCCACGGATCGCAGGGCGGCATGTCCATGTATTCCGGCGCGGGCGCCTTGGCCAACATGCAGAGTCTGCAAAGCTCGCAGGACACCATGTACACGCTGGCCTCCGACACGGGCGGAAAAGCGCTGCTCGATGTCAACGATCTCGGCCGCGGCATCCTCAACGCGCAGGAAGCCCTTTCGAGTTACTACATCATCGGCTATTACACGACTAACTCCGCGCTGGACGGTAAGTTCCGCCGCGTGAAGATCACTCTGAAGGAAATTACTTCGGCCAAGCTCGACTACCGCCAGGGTTACTTCGGCGGTAAGGAATTCAATAAGTTCACTGTGGCCGACAAGGAGCGGCAGCTCGAAGAAGCGCTGATGCTCGGGGACCCCATTACCGACCTGACCATCGCGATGGAGGTCAATTACTTCCAACTCAACCACGCCGAATACTACGTCCCGGTCGTGATGAAGATCCCCGGCAGCGAGCTGGCGCTGGCGCGGCGCGGCGGCGCCGAGCGCACGGTGATCGATTTCATCGGCGAAATCAAGGACGAGTACGGAACCACCATTCAGAACATTCGCGACAAGGTGGATATCAAGCTGAGCGGCGAAACCGCGGCCGAGCTGGTCAAGCGTCCTATCGAGTACGATACTGGCTACACCCTGCTGCCCGGAACTTACACCATCAAGGTGCTGGCTCGCGACGACGAAACCGGCCGCATCGGCACTTACATGAGCAAGTTCGCGATTCCCAATTTGAACAAAGAGGACAAGCGGATTCCCATAAGTTCCGTGGTTCTGAGCAGCCAGCGCGTGGATCTGAAAGACGCTCTCTTCACCGCCGGGAAAGACAAGTTACAAGTGATGAATCCCCTGGTCCTCGACGGTCAGAAACTGATTCCCAGCGTGACCAGAGTATTCAGCGCGGCGCGTGAGATGTACGTCTACCTGCAAGCCTACGAACCCGCCGCCGCGGCCGAACCGGTAGTCGCCTTCGTGACCTTCTACCGCGGCCGGGCGAAGGTGTTCGAAACACCACCGTTGCAGGTGTCGGAGCTGCTACAAAGCCGCATTAAGACCTTGCCGCTGAAATTCAGCCTGTCGCTAGCCAAGCTGCCGCCCGGCCGCTATAACTGCCAGATCTCGGTAGTCGATCCCGCCGCCCAGAAGGCGGCATTCTGGCAGGCGCCGATTATGCTGGTGCCGTGATCTTGACGTGCTCGATCACGCCGCGAACGGATTGCCGACTCGAACGCCGAGGATCTCCTGCCCGTCGGTGGGGCAGGTCCCCGACCTGCCAACTATTGACTCTCACTTTTCGTAGAGATCGTCACGGCTCCAGTTCCGGTCGCCGACATCGACAAGACCCGTCTTGAACGCCGCCGTCAGCCTCGCCCGGGCTAGCCGCCTGCGGCTGGGCTCCTCGACCAGCGCCGCCAGGTACTCCCGCACCAGTTGATTCACGCTGGTTCGCCGATCCAGTGCGGCTGTAGATGTCGGGGTCCCAAGCAGCGCAGGTTCCTCAGCGGACACGCCCTCGCCAATTGATCCGTCCCGCGCGCCTATACTGGAGGTTCATGCGGTACGGGTTTCGTCACGCGATGTGCAATGAGGCGTTCGAGAAGCGGCCGTTCGCCGAAGTGGTGAAAGCCATCCGGTGCGCTGGGTACGCGGGGATCGAAATCGCTCCGTTCACGCTGGCGGCAAGCCCGGCGGAGATCTCCGCGGTGGAGCGCCGCAACTATCGCGCGGTGATGGCTGCCGAAGGCCTCACCTTCGTGGGCCTGCATTGGCTGATGATGAGCCCGCCGGGACTGCACGTTACCACTCCCGACAAGGTCCTGCGGCAAAAGAGCTGGGACCATATCCGCCGGCTGATCGATCTCTGCGCCGATTTGGGGCCGGACGGGGTGATGGTCTTCGGGTCGCCGCAACAGCGCTCCTCAACCGGCGGGATCGGCCGCGAGGAAGCCACGCGGCATTTCGTGGATGGACTCCAGTCGATCGCGCCGCACGCCGAAAGCCGCGCCGTCACGGTGCTGGTGGAGGCGCTGCCCATCGCGCAATCCGACGTCGTGCAATCGATCGAGGAAGCCGCCGGTATCGTCCGACGGATTGCGAGCCCGGCCATCCGCACCATGTTCGACGTACACAACGCCGTCGACGAGCGAGAGCCGCACGCCGCGCTGGTGGAGCGCTATTTCGACCTGATCCGCCACGTCCACGTGAACGAACTCGACGGTCGCTACTGCGGCACCGGCGGGTACGATTTCGCGCCCCTGCTCGAAGTGCTGGGGCGGCGCGGATATGAGGGCTGGATTTCGCTCGAGGCCTTCGACTTCTCTTATGGGGGCGAACGCATCGCCGCCGAATCGCTGCTCCATCTCAAATCCGTCATCGCGAAAATCTCATGAGCCACTACGTTGTCACAGGAGGAGCCGGATTCATCGGCTCGCAAATCGTCCGCGCGCTGATCGCCGAGGGCGCCGGCAAAATCGTCGTCATCGACAACCTTCTTAGCGGGCACGAGCGAAATCTCGAAGAGGTCCGCGGGCGCATCGACTTCCAGCGCGCCGACATCCGGTGTTATCACGAGATCGCTCCGCTCATCCGCGGCGCGGCGGTGGTGTTTCATGAAGCCGCCATTCCGTCGGTGCCGCGGTCGATCGACGACCCGGTGCCGTCGCACGAAGTCAATATCGACGGAACGTTCAACGTGCTGCGCGCGGCGCGGGAAGGCGGCGCGGGCCGCGTGGTTTACGCTGCGTCGTCGTCAGCCTATGGCGATACGGCGGTGCTGCCCAAGGTGGAGTCCATGCCGCCCAATCCGAAGTCTCCTTACGCGCTGCAAAAGCTGGTGGGCGAGTATTATTGCGGCGTGTTCGCGGGCGTCTGGGGGCTGGAAACGGTCGCGCTGCGTTATTTCAACGTGTATGGCCCGCGGCAGGACCCATCGAGCCCCTACTCGGGCGTGCTTTCCGTCTTTCTGCGCTGTGCCATCGAGCGGCGCGCGCCGGTCATTTTCGGCGATGGCGAACAGTCGCGCGATTTCACCTTTGTGGAAGACGTGGCCGAACTGAACCTCAAAGCAGCCAAGGCTAAGGATGTTTCGGGGAAGATGTACAACGGCGGCAATGGCGGCCGCATTACGCTCAACCAGGCATGGCGGCTGGTCCAGGAACTGGAGGGCGTCGGCATTTCGCCCGAATACGGACCGCCCCGAGCCGGCGATGTGCGCGACTCCCAGGCCGATGTCACGGCCGCCGTTCGCGACCTGGGTCACGCTCCGCGATTCTCCTTCGAGGAGGGCATGCGCCGGACTCTGGAGTGGTACCGGCGGCAGGGCTGACGAACGGAATCCGTGGTCATCCGGGCAAAAGAAAAGCCGAGATGCCTCTCGGCTCGGCAGGCCTGACGGCCCCGGATGGCGCGCGGGCAAGCCGCGCCACGGCGGCTGTGAGTGAATGCGTAAGGGCTCGCACATTCACCAGCCACGAGTTTGCGCCGGCCCTTCTCATTGCTCCTTTTTCGCGGGCTGCTTTCGAGCTGGATCTTCTGAAAAGTCATCCCGCAGACGAAGCAGCTTATCCGCCCAGAACCCTTGGTAGTGACTCACCCAGCGCTCGTAAATCTGGTGGATGGGGACGGCATTGAGCGAGTTAACCCGCTGCCGCCCCTCCTCGCGCGTATGGATCAAACCAGCGTCGCGCAGCACGTCGATGTGCTTCATCACGCCGAAGCGGGTCATCCGCGGAAACGCGTTGACGATCGCGGTGGTGGTTCGAGGACCTTCCCGCAGCAGATCGAGAATCGCCCGTCGGGTGGGATCCGATAGCGCTTTCCAGACCGGGTCCAGCTCGCTGGGCATCAGGCTCGCTGGGCCGCGGCAGCGTTCGAGAAGTCCTTGGCAATGGTGGCGAGAATGCCCCCCCAGCCTTTACCGACGCTCTCCCGATGCGCCGGGTCGAGCAGTCCAATCGCGCGGTGCCGCAGGGTTACCTTGGTCCCACCGGCGATCTGGACCAACCGCACCTCGACGTGGTTCAAAGCCGGATAGGACATGAACATCGGGCCGCTCAACTCCAGTAGAACCGGCGGCTTGATCACTTGCACGTGCCCCCAGAGGTGGCCGATGCCATTGCCACGGTCGCGGAACCAGCGGCCGCCCGGCCACTGTTCCAGGATCATCTGCATCGACTCCCCGCTTCGCCAAGCCTGTACAGGACGCCTTTGAAGGCGTCGCCGATATCGGCCTTCACTTCGACGTGCTGTTCCAGGTCAAGCGTCATTTCTTCGAGTTTCATGGGTAGCTTCTCCTCTCCTTACGTGACCTTATAATAACGTGACTAATGAGTCACGTAAAGCGCTTATTTCGATTGCTCCGGTAACGCCGGCGGTGTTTGCCGCCGGTGCCTCTGAGCGCCCTGGGGCGGGCGCTCCGCCTGCCAACCTGTTTTCTGGCGCCTCCGCACCCGAACGGAACCCGAATTGCACTTCTGGCCCGGAATTGCCGCGCATCTCCTCTCTTGTGAGAAAACCGATCGCGTTGCTGTCGCTGGCCTGTGCCGCCGCGGCACAGGCGCCCCGCATCGGCGACATCAACTATTACGGATTGCGCAAGGTCACCGCCGAGAAGATTCAGGCCGTGACGGGCCTGCGCAAAGGCGGCACGCTGACGGCATCGAAGGGCGATATCGAAGACCAGATCGACAAGATTTCCGGCGTCGTACTGGTGCGCGTGGAGGCCCTGTGTTGCGAAGGCACGTCGGTGGACCTCTTCATCGGGATTGAGGAAAAGGGCGCGCCCCACCCCGCCTTCCATTCGCCGCCCGCCGGCAATGCCACGCTGCCACAGGAAGTCCTGGACACTTACGCGGATTTCCTGGCCGCGGTGGCGCGCGCGGCGGCGCGCGGCAACACCACGGAAGATTTCACGGCGGGCCATTCGATGATGGACGATCCGGAAGCGCGCTCCTTCCAGCCCCGCTTTCTCACCTTCGCGGCGGACCACTTCGACTGGCTACGCGAGGTGTTGCGCAACTCCGCCGACGCCGGCCAGCGCGCGGTGGCGGCCGCCGTGATCGGCTATGGCGCCGACAAGCAGCAGGCCGTCGGCGAATTGCAATACGCCATCGGCGACCCGGACGGCGCCGTTCGCGTTAATGCCATGCGCGCCCTGGCGGCGATCGCCGTCTATGCCGGCAAACAGCCGGACCGGAATATCCGCGTCGCGCCCATTTGGCTGGTGGAGATGCTGCATTCGATCGTGCTCGAAGACCGCCTGCAAGCCGCGCGCGCGCTGGTGGTGCTCACCGATTCGCCCAACGCCGGGGCGCTCGACCTGATTCGCGAGCGCGCTCTCGATTCGCTCAAGGAGATGGCCCGCTGGACCACACTGCACTACGCGCTGCCAGCGTTCTTGTTGCTGGGCCGCGTAGCCGGCATGCCCGACAGTGAGATCCACGCGCAGTGGGAGAATGGCGATCGCGAGGGTGTGATCGAAAAGGCGCTCGCCCTGGAGCCCGGCAAGCGTGCCCGCCCATGACAACAGCGGTTCCCCGACCGGGGTGTGCTACCCTGGTACTTCTAAACACCATTCCAGGAGTTTTTTCATGTCACTTCGGATGGGCCTGGGGCCGGTTGCGGCCTGCGCGGCCCTTTTAACCCTTGCTCCGCTCTCTTTTGCGCAGACCAAGATTGCGACCGTCAACCTGCAGAAAGCCGTCTTCGCCACCGCCGAGATCCAGAAGGCCAGCGCCGAGATGGAGGCCCGTTACAAGCCGCGTGCGGATAAGCTGCGGGAAGCCCAGGAACAAATGGCGCAAATCTCGCAACGGATCGAGCAGGGCTCCGGCCAAATGACGCCACAGGCCGAATCGGAGCTGCGCGCGCAGGGAACCAGGCTACAAAAAGAAGCGCAGCGCACACAGGAAGACCTGCAAGCCGACGTGCAGGCTGATCGGCAGGAGATCCTGTCCAAAGCCAGCCAGCGCATGATCGAGATCGTCAAGAAAATCGCCGACGAGAAGGGCATTGACCTGGTGCTCGAGGAGCAGTCGATTGTCTACTCTTTCAAGCCCGCCATGGACATCACGGCCGAAGCTACCGCGGCTTACGACAAAGCTCATCCGGTGGCAGCGGCGCCGGTAGGCAAGTAGATCGAGGTTGCGAGAGCGATATGGGCGGCTATCTCGACCAGTACGGCGCCGGCGATGAGCGCCGCGGCAGGCGGATTAAGACGATATTCCTCGTCCTGCTGGCACTCGTGGTTGTGACGCTGGTTGGCTGGCTGGCCGGCTTTCTCTTCATTCCCAATGCCGCCGAGCGGCAGGCCCAAGCGTTCCTGGATGCCCTTCACGCAGGCCAATACCAGCAGGCCTATGTTTTGTGGGGCTGCACCGCCGCGCAGCCGTGCAGCGCCTATCCGTTCGAGGAGTTCCTGAAAGACTGGGGACCGCAAGCAGTGCCGCCGGGCAAGCTCCAGGTGCTCAACGCCGAATCCTGCGGTTCGGGCTCCATCGTCGATGTGGATGCCGGCAAGGCCGGCGACAAGCGGCTGTGGGTGGAAAATGGTACGCGCGCGCTCGGCTTCCCGCCGGAGAGCGAGTGTACCAGCCGCAACCACGTTTACGATTTCTTCCGCGACCTGAAGTACCGCCTGCACGGGCATACCTATCTTCGCGGTCCGCAGTCATGAGGACGCCGCTGTTCGCGCCGTTCACACACGGGGAATACTGATGGACGAGCGAGCTTATTACACCGAAAGTCAGGCCACCAAGCCAGCGACCTTGAACTGCCCTTACTGCCGCGGCGCGGAATCGTACGATCTGCACTGGGTGGTGCGCAAGAAGAAGGACCGCCTGCCGCCCGGCGGCGACGAGCGCGACCGCGCCAAGTTTGCCAAAGCGCAGAGCTATATGGTGCTGGTCGACAACAAGGTAACCTGCAAGAACCTCCGCTGCCGGAGACCCTTCGACATTTCCGGCGTCAAGACCATGGCATTCCTGTAGCCGGGCGAGCCGGGGACGGAATTGCCCAATTGGTTGCTGCCCCCAGTTTGCCCAGCTATCACCCCACCAACAGCGACGTCGAAAAGCGAATCGCCGAGCGCCTCGAAGAAACCCGGCAAGCAAGAGCGGAGCGGGGGCGAGGGGTAGCAATGCAATGCATATACAATTGAAGGGTAGTGTTCGATTGGGATCAGAGCAACCTAAGAAAGATCAAAGCGCACCGGGTCAAGGCGGCAGAAGTCGAGCAGGCGCTGTCTCGCGAGCCGATCCTGATCTATGAGCAGACCGCGGATGGCGAGGCCCGGTATGTTTACTATGGAGAAACGGAACGCAGCCGTCTGCTGGCAATCGTTCTAACGGAACGCGATGACAAGATCCGTGTGATTACGGCCTACGACCTGGATGCTGGCCAGAAGCGCGACTACCTGGAGCGGCGCGCGCAAGGAGAGTGATGCCATGAGCGACACGAGCAAGACACCGACAGCTTCGAAATTACCCAAATTCAATAACGAGGATGACGAAGCGAAGTGGTGGGCGAGTGCGGAGGGCCGGGAGTTTCTCAAGCGGCGATCTGCCGCGGGAATTGCGAGGAAACGGAAGGGCTCGCCTCTCGTGTCCAGCCTGAGCCGCGCAAACAGCGTGCAGATCGCCCTGCGGTTGCCCGCGCCAGACCTAGCCAAAGCTCGCAAGATCGCCGGCCACAAAGGGATCGGCTACCAGACCCTGCTCAAGATGCTGGTGCATGAAGGGCTGCAACGCGAGGCAAGACGGCAATAACGGGTTCGCCGCTTCGGATGTCTTTCACTGCTGCTGAGGCCACGGGCCTGGCAACGGGACGTCCCCGTTCTCTGTGACGATGGTCGCCGGAAGGGGCTTGTCAGCCGGGCAGCCAGCGTCCGTGTCGCCGGGGAAGCGTAGCTCGTACGAACGGCAAAAGTCGCGGCGGAGACGCTGGTCGTTAACGGTCGTAAGAATCTTTAGCTCATCCCTATCGCCGCTCCAGGCGTCCCAGCGCTCACGGGCGCGCTCCTGAAAACTCGCGTGCGCCTTTAAGAGCTTCTCGAGTGTCAGCCGACGGGCCGTAAACGCTTTCCGGTCCTCCTCTGGCAGTGAGCCCCAGCACTCGTCCTGTCCCACATCTCCCAGCTCAAGCAGTTCCCCGCACGCAAATAGCCGCACGTCGCGATCCGGGTGGCGAAGCAATCCCCGAAGAATCTTGGCGGTCCGCCAAACGCCAAGTGCGCCGCCGGGGCCCTTGCGTGGGAGTTTTTCGAATTCCCAGCCATGATCGGACCGTATCCACCAGGTGAGCAGGCCCGCCCGCTCCCAGAATGGCCTGGAATCGTCCAGCGGCAGGCGAGTGTGGCTTCCGCTGTATATCGGGAAGATGCTGCGCCACCAGTCCCGGACCACGTGGAACCGGCCATTTTCCACGCGCACCAGGAAGATGTCGCGTTCCTTGTCGTGAGTCGAGTTCCAGTCGCCTGTAGTGCCACCGGTCCAGAAAAACTCGTATATGTCGATCAGCTTTCGCGGCTCAATCCCTTTGACGACGATTTCGACGCGAACCTGGCGGCGCAGCACGCGCCAGTATTGTCGATCCTTGGGGTCGCCACCCGGAAATCCCGGCACGCTGAGGAATGGCCAGCTCTCGAAAGCCTGCTTCTCGATCACGCCGACAAAGATGTGCGTGGCGCGCTGCACCATTTGGTCTCCGGACATGTCCTGTGAGACGTTGAATTCAAGTCCGGGACCGCACGCAGTGAGGCTAAACAGGATGCACGCCAAAATCCATCGCATTCTGTTAGGACTCCGGATTACAGCCGCGAGTTCCAGCTCCCTGGAGTGTGTTCAGACGGTAGGGCATTGCCCATTGTGTGAGCTCCGCCCCGTTTCAGCGCCTATGGCAGGTCGGGGACCTGCCCCACCGCCAGCGCCGCCCCCGGCTCCAGCCATCTTCTCCGGCCGGCGTGCGCTATCGCAAATAGGACTACGAAGCCGGCCATCAGGCCCAGACTGGCGCCCAGGCCGATCCATTCGGGGCGGAAAGACCGCAATCGCAGAGTAATGGTTACGTTGAGCAGCAGGGGGACCATGGCGGCGAGCACCGGCGGCCACGGGCGATCCAGCGCGAACAGCGAGCGGGCCGTCACCTCAATCAAACTCCAACCCACCATGCTGGGTCCCATCCCCAAAAACACGGCGGCCACCAGCCGGGTGGATTCGGCCGTAAAGCTGCCGCGTTGGAATAGGATTCCGATCACGGGCTGGCGGAACAGGATGGCGAATCCGCAGCCAGCGACCGCGGCCAGCGCTGTGACGAGCACCGTCCGATCGATCAGGCGGAAGGCATCTCGCATGCGCGCCAGGCTGCGCAGGCGGCTGATTTCGGGAAGCAGCGAATTGGAAATAGGACTCACCAGAAGTGCCAGCGGCACACCCACGCCGCGCATGCAGTAATCCAGCGCGGCGGCCATCCCCGGTCCCACGTGCGTGGCATAAGCGCGGGTGAAGACGATGTTCAGACCCAAGGCCGCCGCGTAGACGACGAAGAAAGCGGGCTTGGCCGCGATTTCGCGCCAGGATACGGCGCACGTTTCCGCGCCGGTGTGAGCCAGGTCGCGCCGCGCGGCGAACCACACGATGGCCAGTTGCGCGAAAGCGCCGGCGGTGTAACCGATGGCAAAGGCGTGCACGCCCGCGGCGCGCCACAGCGCCAGAGCGGCCGCGATGGTGAACACGTTGAGCGCCGCCTGGTAGAACGCCATGGGCCCGAAGCGCCGGCTGGTGTAGAGAAACGCGCAGTACACGGCGGCGGCGCCGGCGGCGAACGTCGAGAGGGCGAAGATACGCAAGTTGGTGGTGGCGGCAGCGAAATAGGCCGGGTCGAGGCCAGGCGCGAGAAGGCGCATCAGCCACGGCGCGCCCACGATGGCGCCGATCGAAATGGTGGCGAAGATCCACGCGAAGACGCGCAGAAGGCGCCGGAAGAGGGCCACGCGCGCATTTCCGCCGGCCGCGGTCAGCATGGGGACGAAAGCGAACACGATGCTGTTGATGACCACCGAATTCAATGTGTCGATGGGACCCATGGCGACGGCGAGCGAATCGGCGCGGGCGTGTGTACCGAGCAGGTACGCGGTCAGGGCCACGCGCAGAAAGCCCAGCAGGTTGCCGGTGACCAGGCCGGCCATAATGATCAGTCCGCCGCGCACCAGCGGACTTTCCACCGCGCGGTTCAAGGCCCGCTCGGCACTCAACGCCGGGGTTGGTTCGGTGGAGCTCAGTTGAAAACACCTCACGCGTGAGCCGAAGGGCTCAGTATTGACCGGACCGCTCCCTATGGTCGCGGCTCTGAACGCGCATCGGAGCCGTGACCAGAGGGAGCGGTCCGTAAGTCCGTCGCCCGCGCTTTCGACCCCGAAGCTCAGGCCGTTGCCGCGAACGCGTCCCGCGCCGCCCGCAGCGCCGATTCGTAATCGGGATGATCGGCGACTTCTTTTACATATTCCGCGTGGCACACCCGATTGTTCCGGTCGATCACGAAAATAGCGCGGCTTTCGATCCGCAACTCTTTAATCAGCGTGCCGTAATTGGAGCCGAAAGAGGCGTCCTTGTGATCGGAGAGCATTTTCACATGGTCCACCGCGAAGGCGCCGCACCAGCGCTTCTGGGCGAAAGGCAGGTCCATGCTGACGGTAAGAATGTCGATGCCCGGCAGCGATGCCGCCGCTTCGTTGAACCGCTTGGTCTGCGCGTCGCATACCGGCGTATCGAGCGAGGGCACCACGCTGACGATGCGTACGTGGCCGGCCGTATCGGCCAGCGTCACCGGCTTCAGGCTGCTATCGACCACGCTGAAATCCGGAGCGGCATCGCCGGCTTTGAGCTCCGGCCCGACCAGAGTCATTGGGTTGCCTCGCATGGTAGTAGCTCCCGGTCTTTCCATAGTTCCTCCCAGCGGACTTTCGCGAATGAGTTTCTATTGTAGCAATTCGGTCAATTGGGCAGCCTCGGTGACGGGCAATTGACAGGTGAAATTGCGGCAGACATAAGCGCTGGGAATATCGCCGGCGGGCCGCATGGTTTCGATGGCGGGAATACCGGCCACCAGCGCGCGGCGGGTTTCCTCGCTATCCACCAGCAGCACGATGCGGTTGGCCACGAAGCGGGTGTGGAAGGCGCGCAGCAGAGCGCGCGTGCCGGCCGAGTCGCGCGGGCCAACCACGACGATCTGGCGCGGTTCCCCCAGGTAGAACTCGCAAGCCGTGAGCATGGCCGGCAGAGCCACTGGGAAGCGCGCCAGGCGCGGCGCGAAGGCGGCCAGGGCGCGCCCGGCGGAGGCGTGAAAGTCGGTACGGCCGGTGATCTGGGCCAGGCGCAGCAGGTTGAGAATCGCGACCGAATTGCCGCTCGGTTCGGCCCCATCGTAGTCCTCCTTGAGGCGCAGCACCAGACTCGAATCGCCGGCCGGGGAGTGGAAGAATCCGCCGCCGGCCAGGTCTTCGAACAGCGCGCTCTCGATTTCGGCCAGGCGCACCGCCCATTCCAGGTCGCGCCGGTCGAACCGGGCTTCGTAGAGATCGAGCAGCGCCTGGGTAAGCAGCGCGTAGTCTTCCAGGAAGCCGGAAATAGCGGCTTCGCCTGCGCGATACCGGCGGCGCAACTGGCCGGTCTCCGGGTCGACCAGCCGGCCAATCGCGAAATCCGCCGCGCGGCGCGCTGCCTCGGCGTAGCGCGGTTCTTCGAGCACGGCGCCGCCCAGCGCGAGAGCGGAGATCATCAACCCATTCCAGGCGGTGAGTATCTTGTCGTCCAGGTGGGGGCGCACGCGGCCGGCGCGGGCCTTGAGCAACGCGGCTTCGGCCCCGGCGATCCCCGCGCGGACCTCCTCCACCGGATGGCCAAACTGCTCGGCGGTTTCTTCCACGCTGGCGGCCTGGTAGAGAATGTTGCGGCCGGAGAATTCGGAATGCGGGTCGTTCACCACGTTGCCGCCCTCGGCCACCCCGTAGCGGTAGGCAAACCATTCGGCAGCCGGCGCGGGGAGGGCCAGCCGGATCTCATCGGCGGACCAGATGTAGAAAGCGCCTTCCCCTTTAACGGCTGGCTCTTCCGGGCGAACGGCGCTGTCGGCATCCTCGGCCGAATAGAAGCCACCCTCGGGCGCGGTCATGTCGCGCAGCACGTAATCGAAAATGCGGCGCGCGGTGTCGGCGAAGGACTCGTCGCCGCTGATCTGGAAAGCTTCGACGTAAGTGGTGGCGAGCTGCGCCTGGTCGTAGAGCATCTTTTCGAAATGGGGCACGAACCAGCGTTCGTCCACCGAATAGCGGTGAAACCCGCCGCCGAGCTGATCGTGGATGCCGCCATCGGCCATCTTGCGCAGCGTGTAAAGCGTCATATCGAGCGCTTCCCGGTTGCCGGTGCGGGCGTGGTAGCGCAGCAGAAACTCGAAGACGGCGGGCCGCGGGAACTTGGGCGCCTGGCCGAACCCGCCCATTTCGGAATCATAAGTGCGGCGGAAAATGGAGAATCCGCTTTCGAGCACGGCGTAGTCGATGGGCGCGCGGCTGCCGGCGGGCGCGCCGTCGAAAGCGGACTGCTTTTCGAGTTGCGCCAGCGCCTCGCGCGCCGATTCGGCAATGCGGTCGCGGTCGCTGCGCCAGGCCTTCGCGATCTGCGTGAGCACACTCGAGAAGCCGGCGTGGCCCCAGCGGTCTTCCGGCGGAAAGTATGTGCCGCCGAAAAAGGGCTGCAATTCGGGCGTCAGCCAGACCGACATCGGCCATCCCCCGCCGCCGGTGGCGGCCTGCACGAAGGACATGTAGATGCGATCGACATCCGGGCGCTCCTCGCGATCCACTTTGATCGCCACGAAATCGCGATTGAGCTGGGCGGCTACGATCGCGTTCTCGAACGATTCCCGCTCCATCACATGGCACCAGTGACAGGTGGAATAGCCGATCGAAAGGAAGATGGGCTTTTGCTCGGCGCGCGCCTTGGCGAACGCCTCTTCTCCCCAGGCGTACCAATCCACCGGATTGTGCGCGTGCTGCAACAGGTACGGACTCTTTTCCAGGGCCAGACGGTTCGAGTGCATGGAAGTGCCTTCAGCGTAAGGACGAAGAGCGCACGCTGTCAAGTTCCACGCGTAAGCTTGCTCACCCGGGAGCGCGGGGTG
>Ga0187847_10000720_pt1 | contig 34159 bp, 19 predicted proteins | sample June2016WEW_4_10_FD_132458 | JGI IMG/M metagenome (GOLD analysis project Ga0187847, IMG submission 132458) | Peatland microbial communities from SPRUCE experiment site at the Marcell Experimental Forest, Minnesota, USA - June2016WEW_4_10 | ecosystem: Environmental > Terrestrial > Soil >...
ATATGGAAGGGTCCATTCCGGCGCCCACCAAATCGAAAGCGGATGCTCATCCGTTTCCGTCTGGTAGGTGTAGGAACCCCAGAGCTTGTTATTGTCGTTGAATGCGTACGTGACCTTGCCAGTCGCCTCCCAACGGTTTTGCGGCTCTTGCGGTGTGTAGTACCAGTTGTTCCAGCCGTTGCCAACCGATGGCGTTTCGTTGGGTTGTGGATTCATACCGCTGGCGATGATGCCGTTCGGGTCGAAGAACGACTTCAGATTCGCAGGGTTCCCGTTGCCGTATCCCCCCCAAGGTGAATTGGCGGCGCCGCAGCCCTGCCAACCGTCGTCTGTATTGCAAGGCATGGCATATGAATTGACATAGACGCCGGTGTTGTTCGCCCGGTTGTAAACCTGGGTCGGCACGCCGGGATTGGTGAAATCACCGGCCTGCTGGGCCACGGTGGGAACGTTCATCTGTACCGCGGACTCAAACGGAGTCTGGTACATCTTCTCGTAGCCACCCCAGAAGAACAGCTTATCCTTGTTCCGATTGAAGCCCTTGAACGCGATCGGACCGCCGATATTGCCGCCGATGTAGTAGAAGTCCTGGGGATTGACCTTGTTGGCTGCTGAGATTTGCGAGGCAGAACCGCCCTCTTGTCCTTCCAGCAACTCCTGTTGGAGCTTGTTGTTCCAATCGTTGGCGTAGCCTGCCGCAGAGTTGCGGGCGTAGAGATAAGCTTCGCCGTGGAACTTCTGGCCGCCGCTCTTGCTAAAGGCTTCAAGAATGGCAGGGCCCTTTGCATATTCAGCGCCGTAGGAGGCGGAAAGGAACTTGACGCTGTCGACCATGTCCTGGTTGATGTTGGCAATCTGCGTTCCGGCATTGCCCGGATCGACGAGGTTGGCACCATCAAGAATGACGGCCGTTGAACCGTAAGGCTGCGTGCCGTTGGCGGAGAAGCTTCCGGCCGGACCGTTGTTGGTGCCTGTGGTTGTGCTGCTGAAAGAAGATCCAGCGCCGCCTGCGTTGTTGAATGTGACGCCCGGCATCAGCTTGATAAGCTCGGCCGCGTTGCGTCCCGTCAGAACGGCAGAGTCGACCAGCTCATTGTTAAGCGTGCTGCTGATTTCGGCGGTATCTACCGGTACTTCCGCATCCGCTCCAGAAACGACGGTGACGGAGTTAACGTCTGAACTGATCTTCAGATGGATGTTGGGCAGCGTACGAGAGTCACCCTGGTTCAAAAGAACCCCGGTTTCCTCCCAGGAAGCAAATCCCTTGGCTGAGACCTTCACCGTGTATGTGCCAGGGATCAAAGCCGCTACCGAGAAGAAACCAGCGCTGTCGGCCTTGGTGTCACGCTTGTCGCCAGTGGCGTCGTTCGTCACGATCACAGTGGCTCCCGGAATTCGGGCGTCTGTCTGATCGGTGGCGGTACCACTTAAAGTTGCTGTCAATTGTTGAGCGTTAGCGATCGAAAAGGAGAGTACCAAGACTGGTATCAGCAGCCATGGAATCCGCCTAATCCAGTTGCGCATCGAGATTAGACTCGATGGCGCCCTTTGAGCAGTGTTCATATACGTGTTGCCTCCTGAATTCGTTCCTGTTTTTAGATCCCGGCAGCATGATCCACCCCGGTCTGCCGGAGTAGCTGTCACCGGAAAATCGATTTTTTGATGCGGGATATCGTTATCACACTGAATATGCCACTCGCAAGCAGTTTTTTTTTACGCGACGGCTCTGACGTCAGCATGACTGATAACAGGTTTATTTATAGATGGTTACAGCAATGCCACTTTCGGGGTACGAGGGACGATTTAGAGGCAAAATTCATACTGCTTGAACGATTTAGTTGGGAGCCTCAAACACCCGTCTCTTTCGCCGGCATGGTTGGTTTCGAAGGGGGAATTTTGCCTGTTTCGGAGCTTATTTGGGGGTAAAGGGACGGCCAGGAACGATGCCATGGCCTTCAAGGATGGTAATGAGGCGATTGGCATCCTGCGCTGGGTATTTCTCCACGGCTCCCGACGGCCAATGCACTTCAATGTCGGCCTTGGTCTCGGCTCCCAGGCCGAAATGGAGACGAGGGTCGTTGGCGGAGACATAGCTGGCTTGGCTCAACACTCCCTGGGCCTGTACCTTGCCACCGTAGCGAGCCAGGACGAGAGCGCCGATGGCACTGCGATTGCTCTTGGTTCCCTCGAGCCTGACCTTGAGCCAATGATTCGCCTTTGGGGCGTCATTGCGCAGCAGCGAAGGCGGCTCATTCTGATTCATGATGACGATGTCCAGGTCCCCATCATTGTCAAAATCACCGAACGCGCATCCGCGACTTACATGAAGGGCATTAATGGCGGGTCCAGCCTCGTCTCCCAAGCGAGCAAAGGTGCCGTCGCCACGGTTGCGGAAGAGCATGCGCGGTCCTCTGTAGGGGAACTTGGGATTGATACGTTCGATCTCCGCGTAGACATTGCCGGTATCCCAGAAGAGGTCCGGATAGCCGTCGTTGTCGAAGTCGAAGATGCCGGCAGCCCAGCTGACGTACTGTCGCTGACCCGCAATGCCCGCCGCCATGGCTACGTCTTCGAACTCGCCTTTGCCATTGTTGTGGTAGAGGCCAGATGGCTGGAGTTGGAAATGTGTCTTAAGGAGGTCGAGGCGCCCATCGAGGTCGTAGTCGCCCACGCCAATTCCCATGCCAGACATAGGCAGGCCATCCGGGCTGATGGCCACACCACGCATGAGGCCCTCTTCGCGGAATGTGCCGTCGTGGTTGTTGAGCAGCAACAGGCTAGGCGTGGTGTCGCAGGCGACATAGAGATCGGGCCAGCCATCGCCATCGATGTCAAAGGAGACGGCGGTGAGCCCGTAGGAATCGCGAATGGAAGCGATTCCCGATTGTTTTGAAACGTCGGTGAAGGTGCCATCGCCATTATTGCGATAGAGGAATTGAGGTGGGAATTTCAGGCCTTGTGGGCCGCAGGCTACGGCTACATCCTCGTAGTTGCAATTCGGTACGTCCAGAGATGGCTTGGCAGCGTGCGCCAAATCGATTTCGACGTAATTGGCAACAAACAGATCGAGCAGGCCGTCACGGTTGTAGTCGATAAAAGTGCAGCCGGAGCCGAAGCGTATTCCCTCGTGCAAAAGACCGGCCTTGGCGGTCACATCGGTAAACGTGCCGTCACCATTGTTGTGGTAGAGCTTGTTTTGGCCATAGTAGGTGACAAATAGATCTTCATAGCCGTCGTTGTCATAATCGCCGACACAGACTCCGACCCCCCAACCTGCATCGATCAGACCGGCTTTCTCGGTCACATCGGTGAAGGTTCCATCTCGGTTGTTCTTGTAGAGCCGATTGGATGCGCCTGCTGGAATGTCCTCAAGTCTGCGGCCGCCAACGATGAAGATGTCGATCCAGCCGTCGTTGTCATAGTCAAAAAAAGCGCAACCTCCGCCCATCTCTTCAACGATGTACGTGACCTTCTCAGGCGTGCCATAGAACATGGTCTTGGTCAGGCCGGCGCTCTGGGCAACGTCAGTGAATCGGGAGAATGGTTTGTGTGACGCCGTGGTTTGCGGTGGAAGTGTAGCCGACAATCTACTCGAAAGAAGGGCTGAAGCGCAAAGAGCGGGAACGGTGCGCAGCACACTCCGCCGAGTCCAGCGCGAATTGTCGGGTGAGATGGTCATCTTGCGGATATCTCAATTCTGCCTTCATCGCGGGACAGGAAGCCACAGTGTCCTTGCGTCGTAGAGGGCAATCGGATCTTTCAGTGCATCGGCCTCCACGGAAGCGCTCTATGGTGGAGATAGTTGTGCATTGGGATCACGGGCCAACTGATCGCTGAGCGTTTGAGCCTGCGTGTTGCCTGGGTCCAGGCGCAGGGCCATGGCCACGGCATCGCGAGCTTCATGGAAATGCGCCTCGACGGCCAGTTCCGCAGCCAGGTTGATCCAGGCATCGGTCCATCCGGGGGCCGCGTGGACCGCCATCTGGAAATGCTCAACTGCCCCGGCGGCATCGCCGTTGCGCGCAAGCAGGTAGCCGAGCTCTTTTTGCGCACCGGCCAATTGGGGATCGAGTTTGACGGCCTCCTCCAGTTGAGCGCGCTCACTATCAAGATCGTTTGCCTTATGGAGCGCCATAGCCAGCCGGTATTTGAAGCTGCCGTCGCTGGGCATTATGTTGCAAGCCTCACGATAGTGCGCGATTGCCTCCTGGAGATTGCCCGCTGAGAGTTCGCCGTCAGCCTGGGCAGCGCGCGATGCAGCTTCCAGTTTGTCGGCCTCAGCCTTCTTGAGATCTTGATATTGTTTCAACTCCTCGGTTGCCCGATCGTTCTCCCCAAGCGCGTGCAGTGCCATTGCCAGTTCGTAGTGCACCTTGGGATCGGTGTCCCCAAGGGCGATGGCTTTCTCCAGGTTCTCCCTGGCCTCTTTCCATTCGCGGAGACCGACGAGCACAACGCCGAGATGGTAGCGGGAGTAGAAGAAATCCGGAACCTGGGCGACGGCTTCTTCAAGGTGTGCCTTGGCTTTGACATCGTCTCCCACGGCGTGATCCACGACCCCGTTCAGGTAGAGGATCTCGGAGTCGTGTGGAGTCTCAGCCAGGAGCTTGAGGCCGAGGGGGCGCGCGAGGTCGTTATGTTGGGTCATTACGAGGATGCGCAGATACTGGAGTTCGGCCAAGCGGTTTCCGGGATGATGATCCAGTGTGTACTTCAGCAGCTTTACGGCTTCCAGGTAAGAACGCTTCTTGATCAGGACCACTGACTCGGCGTTGGCTAGTGGCAAAGAATTTGGAGACAGTTTTGTCGCTTCGAGAATTACGTCGTTAGCGCCGTCGAGATAATTGAGCGCTTCAAGGGCTTCCGCGAGATGAAGTGCGAGCGGCTCGGTCCTGGGAGCATGCTGCAGAAGACCAATTACGCCGATGTAGTCTTTGCGAGCAAGAAGGTCGCTGCTCAGACCCTCCAATGCGATCTCGGAGTGAGGATCGATGGCAAGGGCCTGCCTCCACTGAGTATCTGCTTCAGTGGCACGACCGGACTGCTGGTAAATTGTGGCAAGAAAAAGGTGCGGTTTGATTACGTCAGGCTGGAGACGGATTGCGTCCTGTACGGGTGGAATTGCCGCTGCCGGCTGGCCAGATCCCGCGAGCGCCAGCCCTTCAAGATAGTGCAGCTGAGCTGACTGAGGGTCAGCCTTCAGCGCACCGCGGAAGGTTTCGACCGCGCATTCAAATTGATTGTGGGCCGCAAACCAGTTGCCGAGAGCGACAGCATTCTCGGATGTGGGTTGAGCATGGAGCTTCGCCACCATTGCCTGTGGGCCTGTGCAAGTGGCGCCGGCTACCCCTCCACTGCCCATAAAGGCAGCCAGCAGAATCCCTTTCGTTCCAGGCCCGAGCCGGAAGCCCATTTATCACTTCTCTCCCGGCACTCAGAGTACAACAATTCAGCCTTGCGAGTCTCTGCCCTAAATGTTGCAGCGGCTACCGAACCAACTCTGCAACGATCTCGATTTCCTGATGCCGTGTGCTTCCGGGGAAATCAAGGGCCCCCAGAAGAAGCGGCTTGCCCGGTGCCAGGGCAGAAGTTACTTCCAGCACCGTTTGGCGAACCACGGGATCTTGCGGACCCATCCCCGACTTTTCTTCTGCGGCACTCGACTGCTCAATTTTCGTACGTACTTCGACGCCGTTCGCAGCCCCGTTCGCTGACGCCTCGATATTCAAGCCAACGTCCTGATATTGCACTTGTGAGTTCTGTGTCGGAGTTCCGGCATCGTAGCTCCCGGTCATGATTGGTACTTTGCTGCCTTGCTTGACCTGCGTCTTGCTTCCCGAAATCACAAGGAGAGAGACTCGCTGCGTTCCGATGCGTCTGCCGCTGTCGGAGTCGGTGATCGTGTAAGTGATTCGGTAAGTTTTTCTTGCCCGGTCGAGATCCGCGAGTAGCTTCTGCGCAAGCTGAATGTCCTCGGGAGTGGCCCGGATAGAGATGGCGTTCTGCGGAGATATCAAGTCGAGTTTAGCCTTCGGAAGCATGTTGCGCAGATCGTTCTGAATATCATTCATGTCGTTTTGTTGAGTGAGATTGGCGAGGTAAAGAGTCTGATATGCCTCTGTACCGGATGTAACTCGAGTGGTCCTGCTGTCAGTCGATTGCGTTTGTGCTCCTGCGCCTTGCGCCAGAGAAATCATCGCAAGAGTGAGTCCAACCAAAACGTTGATAGAGTGCCCGATCCGTCTTCGCGTTGCGTCACAATTCACGTCCATATCTCGCCTCTCAAAGTGGTTCGTCCAAAGAGAACCATGCCGATTTCTTAAATCAAGGCCACGGTCCCTTCTGTCCACACAGACGCTGAGGTTCAGTTTCCGCTCGAAAACACTTTGAATTGTTGTTTGACCCAGCAGTGATGAAGACCTGCGGCAAGCGGGCGATGGATCCCTATTCCGTTCAGTAGCGCAGCTTATTCGGGGAACACGAAGCTTCTCATTGCTGAGGGCTGCTCGACTCCGGGGTATGGCCTTTGACTGTGCTGTCGCGTTGATATTGGTCCATCATGTCGCGCAGTTTCTTCGCGCTCTGATCATCGTGCTGCGCGATGGCGGTTTCGATTGCTTGACGTATTGCCTCGACTGCTTCGGCCGAGCGGCCAGTCTGTCTATAAGCCTTGGCCAATTCGGCAAGAGCGCGCCAGTTTTCCTGTTTGCTCAACGCTACGGCCATCTCGAGAGGCTTCACGGCGCCGGCAAAATCTCCACGCGATTCCATCACGACGCCGAGGTTGAAGCGATATTCCGCAGACATGGGAGCAAGTTCGATCGCCTTCTGCAAAGGCGCCATTGACTCGCCAGGATGACCGTTGATGGCGAGCGATACAGCGAGATGATCAAGAAATGTCGCGTTGGCAGGGTCGAGAACGGCGGCCTTGCGGTACTCCTCCACAGCTTCGCTCTCCTGATCGTTTCCGCTTAGCGCGGTGGCCAGCACATAATGCGCAAGCGCGTCCTCTGGATCTCTCTCGATGGCCTGGCGGAATGTTTGAATCGCTTCGGGAATCTGGTTATTCTCCATCTGCCTGAAAGCCACGTCGAAGAGACGGTAAAACTCGGTCGCCTGCGGATCTATATTTTCAAGCCCGCCCTGCGGCACATTCACAAACTCTGGGATGTTCACTGCACGATTGGCGGCGGTGGTATTGTCCACAATGATCGCCGGAGTGTCGTTGCCATCGGCATCAATGTGGGTGAGCATGAGCTGCGTGTAGGGACCTCGCGCCTTCGACGAAAACGCGAGCCAGCGCCCGTTGGGTGAGAATGTATGCCAGGAGTTCATCAGCGAGAGGTTGCAGTTCATCAGCCGCGCCTTGCCTCCCTCAAACGGCACGATGAACAGCCTGCTGTCTGGGCGCATCAATAACCCGTTCTTGTTCTGAACGAAGACGATCCAGCGGCCGTCGGGCGATACCTTGGGAAAGTCGTTGCTCATCCCATTGCCGGAAGCACCCTCGACCGGAATTGCTTTGCCGCCGCGGCCCTCGTTAAACGGAATCTTGTACAGGTCGTATTGGATCTGCGTTTCATTTGGGTCGTTGGCGTGCAATGGCTTCGGCACTCCGGGCGGATACGGATCGCGAGCGAGCGCACGACTGTAAATGAGGTATTTTCCGTCGGGCGACCAGAATGCGCTGGTCTGCACATATTGCGGGTCATCCGCACCTGGCAACGGCATCATCGTCTTTTTCTGCTTGTCATACCAGGCGAGGACGCCGCGTGTTGGGAAGAAGACCTGGCTGAATTGGATGTCAGGGTAGTTAGTACTGTAGAGACGATCGAGAATGCCCGACGCGAAACCTGGATCCTGGCCCTGATGAGTATTTGTGTTGTCAGGCGGTCCGATGGATGTGACCACATAGCGGCCATCGGGAGAAACCTGCGACATGAACCCGAATCGTTTGACGGAGGGCGCTGAGTTCCCGGCCCCGGTGTTCACCTGAAATCCGCTCCAGCGGATGACATTCTTATTACCGATGATCATGTTCTTTCCCACCGGTACCAGCGCATAGAGACCCTTGTCGTTCTTCGGTCCATCCAGATCGAGACCGAACGTCTTGCCGTCTCTTGAAAATGAGTGGCAGTTCGCACAGGTGGGCAGGTTGCCCATGACTGTGTGACTCTGAGGCTCGCCAATGTTGCGAATCTGCCATTTGATGAGTGGAATCGCGGATGCAGGCAGCGGCGCGATGGGACCCGTTTCCTTCGGCGACGGAAGCAGCAGCGGTACATCACGATAGAAGACGGGCGCACCTACGGGATCAATCGAAGTGGACAGATGTACCTTTGCTGTCGATACAGGGAGCTTTGCGCTGGCATCTGCAAACCCGGTGATGGTGACGGTAGCTGGAGAATCAACCGAGAGTCGTTTGATTTTTGCCCAGGTCTCAGCATCCGGCCTCCAGGTGCGCGTGGAAGCTTGCTCGGGAGTGAGTTCGACGCCTGGTCCAGCTTGCGGATCAATTGTCCCCATTTGAAGGAGTACGCCGGGCACCTCGATGCGAATATCATCCGAGCGATGGGTGAATGAGAACTCGACCGTCCACCGTATGGCGGTCTTAGCGGGGTCGTGCCAGAGAAAATTGGGCGGTGTGATCTCCGGGGGAAAGACGGAGCCATCGAGCGGATAGTCAATGGCGATCTTCGCCGGCTGATTGAGAGATGGTGCCAGTCCAGCATTTGATGACGAATTCCGCGCGGCTCCGCATACGAGCAAAACGCAGATTGCGCCGGCAGTCCCAGCGGAGAGAACTCTTGCAGAGCGGAACTTCATTGACCCCCCGGGCGTGTTCCCAAGCTATGAGTCTTGCCAAGTGCCAGAAAATGGCCCTGTTTTACAGAATGGCTCCCGGAGGCGGATCGTTCGGTGATGTGAATCACATTCAAGGGCCGGGGTGAGTCAATGGCATCCTGCACGGCTTGATGGAACCGCTGGGGTTCGAGAATTCGATGGGGCACTGAATTCATCGACCGATAACCAGAAGACAGATTAGAATTGCGCGTGACATTTCTAATTTCAATTTCGAGTTTCTTCGATTGACGTCTGACTTGGGGGAAGATTGCATGGGTTTCCATCGTGTTTTGTATTTCGGAGTGCTGGCGCTGGGCGCAGCAACTCCACTTGTTGCCTTTGGCCAGTTCCAGACTCCGACGCAGGAAGAACTGAAGATGACCTCCGACCCCAAAGCGCCGGGCGCAGATGCTGTGATCCTTTATCGAGAAGAGACGCAGAACGACGTCGCTTCCTTCCGCACTGTCTACGAACGGATCAAGGTACTCACTGAAAAAGGTAAGGAACTGGCGACAGTCCAGGTTTCCTACCAGCGGAACTTCTCCTTCGGTGATCGCGGCAACGACCGCGACGCAGACAATCGCTCCAACGATGTCGACAGAATCTCCGGCCACGTTGAAGTCGCAGCCATTTCGGGAAGGACAATCCATCCGGACGGAACTGTTGTTCCGCTGACAGGTGCGCCCGCTGATCTGCTCCAAGTGAAGAAGGGCAGTAATCAGGTCAACACGACGACCTTTAACCTGCCAAGCGTGGAAGTAGGCAGCATTCTGGAATACCGCTACCAGGTGCGTCTCGATCCTCGTCTTATGACCTCCCCATACTGGCAAGTTCAGCAGCCGTACTTTGTACACAAGGCACACTACCTTTTCACGCCAAACCCGATCTATGCTCCCTCCAGTACAGGAGCCGGAGCGGGCGGGGGATTTATGTCCGATGAGCACGGCCTGCCGCTCAGCGACCTGCTAGTAACCAGCCACCTGCCACAACCGAAGTTGCTGGTTCACGATGCGCAGGGGAGGTACCTATTGGACATATCCGACGTACCCCCCATTCCGAGAGAAGTCTTCGCGCCGCCTCTTCAGGACCAGATCATGCAGGTCAATTTCTATTACTCGCCGTCATTTGTCCAGAAGGAGTACTGGCAGAGGCAGATGCAGTATTGGAGCAAGGACGTTCATGGGTACGCCGCGGAGACAGACGCGATTAAGCAAGCTGCGAATGAAGCTGTTACTCCGTCTGACAGTGCGCTCGATAAAGCCAAGAAACTCTACGCGTTGGTGCAGAAGCTGGACAACACGGATTTCTCCGGCAGGGCCGGCTTCACGTTCTTCGGCGGCTCCATTCCGGCCGGAAATGTCGACGCGTTGTTGCAGAGCAAGAGCGGCAACAGCAACCAGATCGCGCTGCTTTACCTGGCGCTGGTACGCGCCGCCGGGCTCACAGCAAGGGCGGACCGGATTGCCAGCCGGAATCGCCATATGTTTTCCTCCGACTTCCTGAACGACGACCAATTGGATGGCGTGGTGATCGAACTCAACGTCGACGGCAAACCAATCTTCGTGGACCCAGGTGAGAAGATGGCGCCGTTCCAGACACTGGCCTGGGCACATGCCGGTGCTGGCGGAGTGGCGATGGGAGCCGGGGACAAAGTTGAAACCGTAGTTACACCGCTGCCGCTGAATACGGACAACACCGTCGTCCATGTAGGTAAAGTCACGGTGAACGCAGACGGAACCGTTGCGGGTGCGCTCAAAGTAGGATTCATCGGACAGGAAGCGCTGCATTGGAGGCAGCTCAGTCTGCGAATTGACGCAACCAACTTGAGTCAGCGGATGGAACGCACAATTGCGCAGCAGGTGCCCGACGGAATCCAGATTCATGTTGACCGCATTGCCAACCTCGATGATCCCGGCAAGCAGTTGGTGGCGGTGGTTACAGCGACGGGCCCTCTAGCGCAACGCGCCGGCAACCACATGGTGCTGCCGCGCCTGTTCTTCGAGACCAAGGAAACCGACCCGTTCCCTTCAGAAGATTCCCGTGCATTGCCCATCGACATGCATTATCCCGCGCAGGAGCAGGAACAGATCACCTACGTACTTCCAGCCGGCTATGCAATTGAGGGCGCGCCGGAGGATGCAAGTTTCAAGTGGGAAGAGAATGCCGCTTATCAACTCCGCACTAAGGCCGACGCAGGCTCCATTACGACTGCACGCATTCTGGCACGTGGTTTCACTATGCTTGAAGCAAAAGAGTACGGCGGGCTTCGCGATTTCTACGAAAAGGTGGTTGTATCCGATCATCAGCAGATCGCGTTGAGCGCGGCGAAGGCATCCGGCCAGTGATCGTTGGTGCATTGGCTTTTTGCGCCGCTTCTCTTTCTGCCTCCGAAACGATTTGCGATGAGGCCTGCGGCAGCATCGGGGGCCTCGTCTCGCGAACAGAGAACGCCGTAGATTTCACCTATCTCCGAAGCAGCGAAATAAACATAACTTCCGGGCCGAAGGGATGTCTAAATAGGTCCAGGTACGCTGATTGGAGTGATTGAAATGCGCAACCTTACACTCCTATTGATTCTGGCAGCCTCGGCGATGCGAGCGATTGCGGCTGATCGGATCACGGTGGAGCAGTTGCAAAAGGTGTTGGCAGCTGTCCAAACAAGACCGGACCAGGAAGTGGCGCGGCAACTTGGCAACCTGGAGTTGACCGAGCGGCTGAGCACGACGCGGTTTGAGATTTTGAAGGCCGGACTGCCTGAAGACAACTCGCGCCAGGCGCTGCTTGCGCTGGCCGATGCATCGGCGTTCCTCGATCTTCCTGCTGCGGATATTCTGCCAATTTCCCCACCAGACTCGGCCACGCAGGGCAGAATCCTGTCTCAAGCGGCGGATTTTGTGACGGCGACCATCAACAGAATGCCAGATTTCTTCGCCACTCGGACCACCACACGGTTCGAAGATCTCAAGGTAAAGTTTCTGTTCGAACAGCCTGTCGTCGCCCCAGACAGGAGTTTCCATTTGGTCGACAAAGTCGGAGTCAATGTACTTTATCGCAATGGTCGAGAGGTGGTGGAAGCCCCGGGAGCCAAAAAGGCCGGTAAAACGCTCCCATTTCAGAAGGGCTTGAGTAATTGGGGTGTGTTCGGTCCGCTGCTCGGCGTCGTGATGACCGATATTCTCAAGAACAAGGTCGGCTGGAGTCATTGGGAGCGAGACGATTACGGTCCACTGGCGGTTTTCCGCTTTGTCGTGACAGAGCAGAAGTCTAACTACTCGGTGACCTATTGCTGTTTTCTCGAGTACGGGATCATGAGTGACTTCAAGGCTGTGCCGCCTTATCACGGTGAGATTGCCATCGACTCCGCAAGCGGCGCTGTTCGCCGCCTCGTGGTGAAGACCGACCTCAAGCCGGAGCTCTTGGTGTCAAAGGCCAATGTGCTGGTGGAGTATAGTCCCGTAGAGATCGGAGGCAAAGTCTATATTTGTCCCGCGAAAAGTGTCTCAATCGTAACAGCGATCGATCAGCTGTTGACAGAAGATGGAGATCAGGTCATGAACAACGAGCAGTCGTACCACAACGGCACGATAGAAACGCAGAAAGTTACTGCAATCAACGACGTCCTCTTCGGGAACTATCACGCTTATCGCGGGGATATGCGCATATTGCCGACGGACAGCTCAGAGCAGAATAGGAATGCCCCCGCGCCGTGATGCAGAACTACCCGCGATTGAGTCGTTGGTCGAGTCTGAGCGCGTATCGCACTCGTTCCAACCGGACTAGAATTGGTCCGTGCGTCTTGCACCAAATTCTGGCCCTTTCTTATGAAATAAGTCACACGGAGAGATTGTATGCGTATTCATCCTGTTCTTTGTCATGCAGCATTGCTGTTTGGGCTGGTAACACCTCTGGTTGCATTTGGACAATTCCAAGCTCCAAACCCGGAGGAATTGCAAATGACCTCCGACCCCAAGGCGCCAGGTGCGGCAGCGGTGATTCTTTACCGTGAGGAAACTGAAGATGACCCGCACCATTTCTGCACCGTGTACGCGCGCATCAAGGTGCTGACGGAACAGGGCAAGGATGCGGCTACAGTCGATGTTCGCTACCCGCGGGTGCTAGCGTACAACGCCGTTGGGGACAACTCGAGCTTCAGCAGTTCGGCTGGAGAGAACCACTTTGACGCACCCGATATCAGCCATACAGGTGCAGATCAGCCATTCGACACCGACACATATGCCGTGCCGGTTGAGATCAAGGCTCTTGAAGCGAGAACGATTCACAAGGACGGAACCGTAATCCGGCTGACGGGTAGCCCGGCCACCCTGTTGAAGAAGGTCGGCAATCAGCCCAACGAGGTGACCTTCACGTTGCCCAGCGTGGAAGTGGGCAGCATCCTGGAGTATCGGTACCAGATCCGCTACGACCGCTTTCAATCAGCACCGCAGTGGCAGATACAGCAGCTCTACTTCGTGCACAAGGCGCATTATCTCTATTCGCCAAGCGACCAGTTTCTTCCCAATGATGTGTCAGGCTCAGGGATTTCAAACAAGGAGCTCAAAGGACCTCACGATCAGGTGCTGACAGACATCCGGACCGCGAATATTCTTCCGCCGGGCAAAGAAATCGGGAAAGATGCGACGGGCCGGTATTTCCTCGATCTTACCGACATCCCGGCCATTCCAAGCGAGGCGTTTGCGCCACCCGTTGGCGAGCGGGTCTACCAAATCAATTTCTATTACACCTACACGGTGGAGCAGAAGGAATTCTGGCAGAAAGAAATGCAGTTCTGGACCAAGGATCTAAACCGGTACATCAATCCGACCAGTGCGATTAAGAGCACGGCAGCGGAACTGGTTGCCCCCTCCGATGCTCCGTTGGATAAGGCCAAGAAGATTTACGTGATGGTGCAGAAGCTGACGAATACAGATATCGCTAGTGATTCGCCTCCCTCCCCCAGCAGCGTAATACCGGAAGGAAGCGTTGAGGGCGTACTGAACCGCAAGAGCGGCAACAGCAAGGAAATTGCGCTGCTGTATCTTGCCCTGGCTCGCGCTGTTGGACTCGATGCACGACCTGAGCGAATTGCCAGCCGCGATCAACACATTTTCTCGCCGCAGTTTCTGAGCACCAGCCAATTGGATGGCGTGGTGATCGGAGTGAACATCGCCGGAAAGGAAATCGTTATTGACCCAGGTGCAAAGATGGCTCCGTTCCAAACGCTGTACTGGGCACATGCCGGGGCCGGCGGAGTTGCGATGGGCACTAACGGCAAAGTGGAAACCATCATCACGCCGTTGCAGGTGAATACGGATAATACAGTTGTCCGTGTTGGCACTCTCAATGTGGGCGCGGAGGGAACCGTTTCCGGCATACTGAGAGTTGGATTCATCGGGCAGCAAGCGCTGGAGTGGCGCCAGAAGGCGCTTCGAACGGACGCCGACACTGTGAAACAACAACTGGAAAAAGCGATTGCCGCGCAGGTTCCCGACGGCGTCGAGATTCATATTGGCCGTATTTCAAGCCTGGACGATCCCACTCATCAGTTGGTGGCCGTAATTCAGGTTTCAGGTTCGATTACCGATCATGCCGGCAATCATCTAGCCCTTCCGCGGCTGTTCTTCGAGAGCAAAGAGACTGATCCGTTTCCCGCGGATGAAACCCGCACTCTGCCGGTGGATATGCACTATCCAGCGCAGGAGCAGGAGCAGATTACGTACGCGCTGCCGAGCGGCTTTACTCTCGAATCTCCACCGCAGGATGCAACGTTGAAGTGGGAAGAGAATGCAGCCTACCAGCTCCGCTCCAAAGTCGACGGCAACAACTTAACCAATGCCCGCGTGCTGGCGCGCGGCTTCACGCTGCTCGATGCGTCGGAGTACGGCAAGCTCCGCGACTTCTACCACAAGGTTGTTGCCGCGGACAAGCAGCAGATCACGCTCAACGCGGGACAAACTGCCGGCAATTAACGATGAGTGAAAACCGAGCGGCGATCGATTCGGGCGTATCGGCGGTCATTCATTCGTTTCGATCTCGCAATGGGGTGGTAGAGTCCTGTCATGGACGCTGAGGAGATGGCCGATTCTTCCACGGAATCGGCCGGTGACGACAAAACAGCGGTTGGACCTCAGATGCTCCAGCAGCCTTCTCCGGCGATGGTCCAGGAAGCCCTGCGGCTCCACCAAGAGGGGCGTCTGGCAGATGCCGAGCGGACCTACCTAGAGATATTATCCGTCGATCCGAACCAGGCGGATTGTCTGCACCTTCTGGGGATGATCGCGTACCAGAACGGGCAGCACGAGAATGCCGCCTACTTGATCCGGAAAGCAATTGCGATCAAAGGGAATGCCGCGACCTATCATTCCAACCTGGGCAACGTTCTTCAGGCTCAAGGCAAGCTTGCTGAAGCTGGGGCGTGCTATCAGCGCGCATTGGTGCTCAAACCGGATCTGGGCGAGGTCTGGGTCAACCTGGGCAATATATTCAAAGCTCAGCGCGAAGTAAACTCCAGCCTGACATGCTATCGCCGCGCACTCGCTCTCAACCCTGACTTGGCCGAGGCTGCGGTCGGCGAGTCCATGGCTTTGCTGCTGAGCGGAGAATTCACTTCCGGCTGGATCCACTTCGATCGGCGCTGGGAGACGAAGGATTTCAATACTCCGATGCGCGCTTACCCCCAACCACTGTGGAAAGGCGAAAAGCTCGCGCCTGGACAGCTGTTGATCTGGGGAGAACAGGGGATCGGAGACGAGATCATGTTTGCGGGGCTGATGCCGGACGTGATCCGAACCGCGAATGGCTGCGTGCTGGACTGCGACGCGAGGCTCAGGCCGCTCTTCGCGCGGTCCTTTCCCGATGTAGATGTCGTGAGTGGCTTCGGTTCGGAAAGTCATCCGGAGTTGGAGATCTCGGCACATCTACCCAGCGGCAGCTTGCCTCGACTTTTTCGGGCGACGACGGATGCTTTTGGTTCGACGACTTCACCTTATCTTGTGGCAGATCCGAAGGAACGCGAGCGGTTCCGCAATGGCTACGGAGACGGACGCAGAATGGTTGGACTGGCCTGGTATACGAAGAATAAGACTACTGGCATCGGCCGTTGCATCGAACTGGCAACGCTTGCTTCGCTGTTTTCCCAGCCTGACATTCAATGGATCAGTTTGCAGTATGGGGATCATTCCGAGCTAGAGAGGAAGACGGTTGATACGCCCATCGTTTTGGATCGCACAGTCGACCAGTTCACGGACATTGATCGGTTCGCCTCGCAGATTTCAGCGATGGACCTGGTGATCACCATCGACAATTCCACGGCGCACCTGGCCGGCGCGCTGGGAATTCCCACCTGGGTTCTGTTGCCCTACGCACCCGATTGGCGTTGGATGCTCGATCGTGACGACAGTCCCTGGTATCCGACAATGCGGCTGTTCCGGCAACCGCAACCTGGCGACTGGCAATCCGTGGTGCGTAGCGTGAAGAGCGCTCTAGGTGATTAACCATTGAATCACCGTTGAAGCGTTTCCTTGACAGTGGGATTCGAACTTTGAAAATATCCTTAGCGAGGTTGCAGGCCTCGATTCCCCACCTCCACCGGGGCCTACAATTGAGAACGAACGGCAGCTTGTGAATCGCCGGATCCGCTCCAAAGCCTTGGAATCGACCCCTCGATTGAGCAATCCGACCACTGGCGCCAGCTTGTTTTCGGGCTCCTCGCGTGTAGATTGCGACTCATTGGAGGAACAGTGTTCCCAGATTCCCGCGCCCAGACCTCGTCAAAGCTCAAGGCGCTTGCGACTTTTACTCTCTTTGCTGCCTCGGTGCTCTCCGTCGGTTTTCTCGCCCTGCAGATGCGTTCACCCAGCATTGGCGGATTTCTCGCAACGGTGTATGCGGCGCAAGACACACAGCGTACCTTATCGCCCATCTCCTTTGACTACCCCGAGGACGGATCTATTTTCCCGCCCGGTATTACGTCACCCACCTTCATGTGGCGCGATGCTGCGGGGACATCGTGGAGCATCGACGTCACCTTCGCCGATAAGTCTGCCCCCATCCATGCCCTATCAAAGGGTGAACGCATGCACCTTGGCGCCATCGATCCGGATTGTGTTGCTGACTCCAACCAACCGCCCAAGCTGACCCTGCGGCAAGCCGCAACGTGGACATGGACTCCCGATGCGGAGACATGGGCCGCAATCCAGAAACATTCCATCGATCAATCTGCGAGTGTGACGATTACAGGCTATCGCGATGGACACGTCGCGTATTCGCAAGCGCATATCAGTCTTACTACGTCCCGTGACCCGGTGGGTGCGCCGATCTTCTACCGCGACGTTCCGCTAATGCCTTCACCAGGTGTAAACGGAGTGGTGTCGCCTCTGGCACCGACGGCAATTCATTTGATTCATTGGCGCCTGCGCGATATCACCAAACCGGAGAGTCACACCGTTCTGAAAGACATGCCTACCTGCGGCAACTGCCATTCATTCTCGGCTGACGGCAAGACGTTCGGCATGGACATTGATGGGCCGGCAAACGACAAGGGGCTCTACGCCGTGGTTCCGGTGCAGAAGCACATGACTATCGACAGCAAGGACATGGTGAACTGGAACCCGAATGGCAAGGTCGGAAAAATCAGGGTTGGATTCATGTCCCAGGTTTCGCCGACCGGCCGTTATGTTATCAGCACCTTTGCCGGGCCCGATTTCAAGCTGCTGGATACCTACTATGTGACCAACTTCCTGGATTACCGGTTCCTGCAGGTTTTCTATCCCACACGCGGGATTCTTGCATGGTATGACCGCACCACTGGCCTGCGGACAACTTTGCCCGGAGCGGACGACCCGAAGTATGTGCAGACCGATGGAGTCTGGAGTCCTGACGGCAAGTACATTGTGTTTGCGCGCGCCGAGGCCCGCGATCCGAGGCCGCCGGGGCAGGGCCGGGCGCTGCATGCACTCGATTCGAACGAGACGCCTATCAAGTACGATCTCTACCGCGTCCCGTTTAACGATGGCAAAGGTGGAGTGCCTGAGCGCATTGTGGGCGCATCTGAAAATGGCATGAGCAATAACTTCCCCAAGGTCTCGCCCGACGGCCGCTGGATTGTCTTTGTGCAGTGCAAGAACGGCCAACTCATGCGGCCGGACAGCCAACTGTACATTGTTCCGTTCAACGGTGGAACGGCCCGGCGCATGAAAGCCAACACCAGCCTGATGAACTCATGGCATAGCTTCTCACCCAATGGACGGTGGCTGGTCTTTTCGTCCAAGGCACGTTCACCATATACTCAGATGTATCTCACACACATTGACGCCAACGGCAATGACAGCCCCGCCATCCTCATCGATAACACCACTGCGGCCAACCGTGCTGTCAACATTCCGGAGTTCGCCAACATTGCCGGAGACGGGATTGCAGATATCGACGTGCACGTTGCCGATGGCCCAACGGTCGCTGGAATCCCCAAGGCTGCCGATGCCTCAAAGTAGGGACTGCAGGCGATGACCATGCGCCTTTCATTGTCCAGTACATCGCACATGGGAGTTCTGCCGGGATTGCTCCTGCTTCTGGGTATCGCGGGGTTGCGACCGGTTGTTGGGCAGGCGCCCTGCACTCCCCCGGAGTCGATGAGAGCTCGGTTACAGGACAAGCCCGACGCTACCACTTACACCGATCTCGGAGTGTGGTTCGCGGAACAGAAGCAGTACAGCTGCGCCGCTAACGCGTTCGCCACTTCCATGCAAACGCAACCCGATCAGAAAGACATGCCCCATTTGGCCTTCATGTTCGGGGTGAGCCTTTATTTTTCAGGTGATTTGAAGGAAGCTATCACTGCGCTTCAGGAGGCTGAACAGCTCGGCTACAACGATTTCAAGCTTCACACCGTCCTTGCGGCTGCTCTCGATGCATCGCAGCAAAACAAGGACGCGGAGGACGAGTGGCAAGCGGCCTTGGCTTTTGATCCGGAGGCGTCCGTTGCTTTGGACGCTCTCTCCAACGACCTTTTGCGCGACAACGATTTCGCAGGAACGATTGCGCTGCTTCAGCTTCCTCGACTTCTGGGACAGCGAACACCACAACAGAGCTTGAATCTGGCGGCTGCGTATGCCGGGACAGCGCAGTTGGATGAGGCAGCCCAGGTGCTGCGCGATGGCCTCAATACTTCGCCTGACTCCCTGGCTCTTGCCAATCAATTGGCGAAGGCGCTGATCGAGCTCAAGCGCGGGGACGAGGCCGTCACGGTGCTTGAATTGGCCCTTGCACAGCATCCCCAGGATGCCGGCACAGCGGCCCTCTACCTTGGAACACTGATTGCTGCTCAACCTGACAAGGCTCCTGAAGCCGCGGGGCGACTCCTGCTGAGATTTCCGGAAGACGCAAAGATTCTGTATCTGAGTGGCGTTGTCGAGATGAAGGCCGGCAATCTGCAACAGGCGCGCGCATACCTTGAGCAGTCATTGGCTATTCAGCCGGACGAAGCATTGCCACACGAAGCGCTTGGTGTTCTCTTGGCCGAGATGAAGGAAATGACGGGCGCCAAGGAACAATTTGAGCGGGCCATCTCATTGGGGGACAGCAGTGCCGAAGCGAAGGCGAACTTAGCCAGGGTCGTTGAGGTGCTTGGAACCGGCAAGTAGACTCACCGAGGATTTGCCCACTGCGATGATTCGGATCGAAATGCTCAGCCCATCAGGTCCAGCGAAAAGAGTGACCCGCGCGGACAGTTACGCGCGGGCCACGAATTTCAATTGATTCGGTCGACCATTGCGGTCGTCATTTCGGGCTTCAGGGGAAGCCGGACTTCAAAGGTTCCAGTACGATTACTCAGCGTATCCCTCACGGCCACTCTGATCCATGACGCTCCGGGTGGAACTTCGAGCTCCTGCTGCGCGCGAATCACGGGGCCTGCCTTTCGGGCCGCATCTTTACCCGTTGTGACCTGACCCTCGTTCAACAGGCTGTTCAACAGGCGTCCGTCTACGTCGTAGGCCGCTGCAGCGAATTCCAGCGTGGCTGATTTTCCTTTGTGCGCAGCCGGCGCCTTCAACTGCGGATCGATTACTCCGTAATCAATGACGTACTTCTGAAGCTTCACGGGAGGCAGGGGTTTCAGCGGTTGATCCTTATGCCTGGTGCGGAAGTAGATGGGCGAGTCCTGCAGTTGTGCCATCTGCTCCGCTGTGGCCAGCCTGGGCGCTCCCTGAGCCGCCAGGTGAGTGCTGAAAACGAGGTCATGCATCATGGGCGCGCCGTGTTCAATGTTCGCGTAGAGTGTATCGGCGGTCTTGGTGGCCTCAAACCGTGTTTGCAGGGGGGCCTTTTTGTCCATTGCCTGGACGTCATGGTCAGCCAGGGCATAGTAGAGCTTCCGGTAACTGAGTGTGTATCCGCTCTTTTGGGGATTCGCAAGGGTCACTTCGACCTTGCGCTCTAAACCATCGTATTTTGTGTTGGTCGGGTCATAACTGAGCGTGTAGTAGCTCTCGCCGTTTTTCACTGCCTTGTCCAGAAGTACTTGCACTCGGTTGTTGCTGTGGAACGCACGACCGCCAGTGGCGCTGGCAATGTCGTCTTCGTAGCCCCCGTTGGTGATGGCATCGCCGGGATCGCTGTCCGTCGAGACTCCGCCCAGATCCACGGGATAAAGGGCAACCTGACTGCGCATCATGGCCGAGTAGGTTTTTTTGATTGTGTCGCTTAACAAGAGGCTCAGGTCGTTGATCTGAAGGGTTGAACTGGAAAAGCCTCCGCCTACACCCGTGTCCGAGTTGTGGCCCGTGATGGTGGCGCTGACGGGAATGGGGAAATAGCTGGAAAGCCAAAGCAGGTTCTTGCGTCCCGGTATACCGCTTAGATATTCAGCGATAAAGTTCAGACACTGAAGTGACGCGCCAGCATCCTGCGATCCGTAGTTGGAGCCGTATATGAACACATCGGGTATGTGCGGACCGGGCCCCTTGGCCAAGATTGCAGCGTGCAGCAGCGCGTGATCGCTTGTGAATCCCTGAATCAGGTGCAGGTCTGCGGCATTCACAAACAGCGCAAACCGAGAGCCGGGCTGTGCATGGTCGATAAAGTCCAGGATTTGTTGGTGAGCAGCCATCTGATCGACCTGGGAAGTGTTCACCATGTCGTAGTACAGCACGTAAAGCGGACCGCGCTCCGGCTCGGTGGGCAGGTTCACAAAGGTGTTGGCGGGCAAGGAGGGCAGCTTTGCAGGAGTGTAGCTGGGCACAGAGCCATCCTCATAATCAAAAGAAAGGACTGTTTGCGGCTTTTTGTCTTCTTTTACGATAAAGTCCTCTCGCCTAAGCCCGCGTACCGGGTTACCGTCCTTGTCTGTGACCACGACATCGATGGGGACGCGCCGCACTTCCAGTTGCAACACCAACCCCTGCGGGGCCGTGCCCGAGTCCTTCTTGCCGTGCTCCAACGCCGGGTCTGCTGAAGTGCCTGCCGCCCGGGCCTGACGTGCCAATGACAGCGGCGAAACTATTAGGATTGCCGCCAGCGCTATCCGTAAGCTGACCATGACTTCTCCTCGCACTTACTCGTTCGGCCGGGATTAGTGTGCGCTTCAGTGCAAGCAGCGCAGCACTAGCCGGATTGTGATGGTTGAGTCATTGAACCTATGACAAGTATTAGACACCCGAAGTCCCGGACGCGGTTAGCAGAGATTTTCGAACGGGTCTAAGCTGGCTCAGCAAGAGCGCAAGCAACGAACCAGGCGGAGACGTTGCTGCCCGCTGGATGTGACCGCGCCGCGTGAAAGATGAATCCAGCGCGCGTATAAGTTGCCCGAATCGCGTGGGCGCCCGATGTCCATCCTGTGCTGTTTGAGGCGGAAAACGTCTCTCATTCGCGATGGCCGGAAGAGTATTGGGGTGATGCATCGACTGTAATGAGAGGTGTTCGATATGAGCAAACTGAAGCGTGCACGAAACCGCTAATCCGTGAAGGCGCGATTGCCGCTGCGACTCCGGCAGAAGCCGAGCTAGGCGCCGACGCTGTAATCACCATGCTCGTCGACGATGCGGCATATGAAGAGGTGCTTTTTGGCGTCAACAGTAATTGACTCGCTTTCACCCAGTGCGCTTCACATCTCGTGCAGCACGATCAGCGTTGCGCTCAGCGAGCGGCTCACCGCGGAGTACGCGAATCGGGGTATTGATTTTGTGGGAGCGCCGGTATTTGGGCGGCCAAGCGTTGCCGAGGAGGGGCGTCTATGGGTCGTAGCTGCTGGTGCTGACAATGCCGTGAACCGTGCTCGTCCGTTGCTCGAGGCATTTTCGCGAGGAATTACTGTGATCGGCAAAGAACCCAGGCAGGCCCATGCCGTCAAGCTTGGCGGCAATTTCCTCATCAGCGCCATGATTCATTCGCTTAGCGAGGCCTTTGTCTTCGCAGCACAGCAGGGGCTCGACACCGACACGTTTTTCGAAGCCGTAAACAGCGCTTTGTTCCAGTCGCCCTTTTACGCCGCGTATGCCAAGATCGTGCTGCATCCACCGGAACAAATCGCGGCGACGATTGAACTGGGTGCAGAAGATCTCCGCTTGCTGCGCGAAACAGCCGCGAGCAGATGGCAAGCACAAGCTCTCAGAGCGGCCGGCAGTGGGAGGATTTCCGAATAGGCGGTCATTGGCTCGTTATCATCTAAAGATTCTAACCACAGCCGGATGACAGAGTCCTTTATCAAATTCGAGTAAACAGTTGGAACCAGGGGAAAGGATAGCTTCTTTCAGCGCTCCGAGGAACAGGTTGGCAATCTTTACTGCGCCCATTCCGCACCCGCGACGTCTGCCCTGCAAACCTCTGCCCAGGCATTGGTTTTACTGCCAATTTTCGATTGTAGCTCTGCCGTTATTTGGCGGAAGTCCGCAGACTTGATATGGAAGCCGCACCCGTGGTCAAACAGTGCTAATGTTTCGGCAAGTCTGCCGAGGGAAACAGCTTCGAGAGCTCTTCAAAGTCATGGTCGCGAGTCTAAGGATGAACACCGGCTATTTCCGTTATAAAGCAGGCCTGGGCTTACCCGCCCGTAATCCGGATTCAGCCCCGATTTTCGCGTTTTCTCGAGTCGGCCCGAGGACCGAGCCTTTCACATCTCTTGTACCGCTGATGCCGGACTGCGACTTTCTCAAGTCTTCGCCCAGAATGACAGCCTCCGCGATCTCCCGCATGGACTTTCGTCGCTGCCTGCTTTCCGTATGCATAGTGCGATAAGCCTCATCCTCACTCAGGGACAGATCGCGTTGCAGAATTCCTTTCGCACGGTCAACTGCTTTGCGTGTTTCCAACCGGCCAGCGAGCTCGACATTTTCCGATTCAAGACGTGCTCGCTCAATTTCCGCTCCAACCAGGAATCCAAGCATGGAAAGCAGACGAACTTCATTAGTGGAGTGCTTATAGGTAAGACGGTGCTGAAGGTTGATTACCCCGACCACCTTGCTGGCGCACAGAATGGGGGTGCAAAGCATGGCCTCGAAGTGATCCTCGGGGAGATTCTTAAAGGGCTTGAACCGTGGATCGTTCGATGCATTCGAAGAGATCGCTACCGGTTCTCGATGTTCGGCAACCCAGCCAGTAATCCCTTGTCCAAATTGAACACCGAGTTGATCCACCAGGTCTGCGTGTGGGTTCTTAGATGCGCGTAAGACGAGCTTATCTTCGTCCAGTACATAGATGAAGCATGAGTCGCAAGGAATGACTGAAGTGACAAACTCAACGATACGGTCAAGGACAACGTGAAAAGAATCTGCCGATGCAATGCGGCTGGTGATTTCGTGCAGAAAGTCCATTTGCGTCAGACCATCGCGAAAGCCCGCCATGGTGGGAGTGGAAGGCGCGATTCTCGGCACGGTGTGTCTACTTGGATCTTTATAATAACTTGCCGACTCGTTCTGAGCGGCAGGCTCTGGAACTGAAATGGAGGACGCCATGAGTGCATCTCCACCGCGCTTCTGTTCAAGAACTTTCCCCGCGTACTGTGCGGCCTCATTGACGATGAAGCTCATCTTGGGGCGGGAAGGCTCGAAGTCGGGTGTAATTCCATGATGTGTCAGCTCTTCTGTGGTTGTTGGCCCAATTGAGACGATGACCATGGAAAGCAGTCCCGCACACATCTCGGCGACGCGTTGCATCCGCTCTGCAACCTGGAAGAGATGAATTACTTGAACCGCCGTCATGAAGAGCAGAACATCGTAGGCGCCGCGAGCAATTCCCTGCACGCATTCTTCCAGAGGTGCAAGGTCCTCCGGTAAGGCCCATTGATAGACGGGAACCTTGACGACAGAAGCACATTTCAAGGTAAGGTCCATCAAGAATTCTGGGTTGGACGCTCCATACTCTTGAACGGCGACCCGCATCTCTGCCAGCGAATGGCCGAACTCCTGGTCGATCACTTGCATCAGTTCCCGCCAAGTTGCAGGCTCGGGAGCTGTTACTGCAACCGGCACCTTGAGTTCTCGTAATGTTGCGTAAGGTTTTGGACCGCGCGCTGCTACCTTGATCCTTCGGAGAGCTTCGAGAAACGTTTCGCGGTCGTGCTTCGTAGCCACCGTGTCAACCAGGGCACGGACCCCAATCCCTGTAAAGAAGACAACCAAATCAAACTCGCCGCGCAGCAACGCATCGGAAAAAGCCAGCGCATCGGTGTTGGAAGAGAGGGGAATTTCGCGCATACAAGGCACGAGAAAAGGCTCTCCGCCATAAGTGCGGATGAGTTTGGCAACCTCGACCGAACGACGGGACTCGAGCGAAAGTACGCGCAGTCCCCTGAAGTTCGCATGAGCCAAATGCACTCCTCCCTGGCGCTGCGCCAATCTAGCGCGCTTCCAAAACTTGCCATGACTCTCTTAAGTTGCACCGGCAACTTCGCCCAAGGTGCGCACGCAATATCCGGGGAAACTAGCGATTTGCGGTGCCGGATGCTGTGATTCTAGACACGGCTAGTTCATATCGCAAGATTCGCGAAAAAATGCGATTCTTTACTTGATCTTTATGCGAAAGGCGCTAGCATCTACTCAATCTGGGATACCCTTGTTCTCAGCTTCCCCGAAGCCGGCACCATGTTGTGCTGGCCCCTAGAAAGTTACAACTTTAAGTTCCATGCTCCTTGACGAGCGTGAATTATCCGCATTGCTTGCGGCGTTCACCGAAGTCTCGACGCCGATCTGCACCTCTGTGCAAATCGACGATCAACTGAATACTCCTGCCGGATGGATGCGGCGACGAGTGTTCCAAAGGACATGGAATGGAAGTACTATCAGCAATCGATTCAGCGGAATTCACAGCCGAGCAGAAGCAATATCTTCTGGGCTTCTTCGCAGGGGCTCTACGACGGGGTGTGCAGCCCTTCGCCGGGCAGACGGCTGCGGGACTAATCACGCACGATCCAGCCTCAGGAGTTTCGAACCAGGCAGAGAGTGCGAACCAGACCTATCACGGAACCCCTGTTTCGGATCTCTGCCGCGAGGAGTTGTGGAAGTATGAGCAGAATCCACTCGACATTTGGGACAAGCTGCTTGCACATGCCGACGAAAACCGCGCTCCCACTGCAGATGATCTGTTTCGATTCAAGTTTCACGGGTTGTTTTATGTGGCGCCGGCGCAAGACTCCTTCATGCTGCGCATGCGGGTTCCAGGGGGGATTCTCACGGCGCGCCAGATGCACGGGTTGGCCAATATGGCATCTGCGTGGGGTTCGGGACGTGCCGACCTCACAACGCGCGCCAACCTGCAAATTCGTGGATTTCAGCCGAAAGACATCGTTCGCGTCCTGAACAAGGTGCAGTCGCTCGGCATGAGTTCTCGCGGATCCGGCGCTGACAATATCCGTAACATCACCGCTTCGCCAATAACCGGACTCGATCCTACAGAGCTCTACGACGTCGCGCCGCTAGCCGAAGCGCTGCACAATTACATCCTTAATTCGCGCGACATGTATGGGCTGCCAAGGAAGTTTAACGTGGCCTTCGACAACGGTGGTGCGATCAGCGTTGTCGCCGACACAAACGATATTGGCTTTGTCGCTGTGCGTGTCGGCGAAGGCCGCAGTATTCCCGCAGGGGTCTATTTCCGCGTTTTACTTTGCGGAATCACTGGACACAAACAATTCGCCACCGATTGTGGCCTGCTGCTGCGCCCAGAGCAGACAGTCGCTGTTGCTGCCGCCATGATTCGCGTCTTCAGCGAGAACGGCGACCGCACGGATCGGAAAAAGGCGCGCCTGAAGTACTTGATCGATCGCTGGGGCGTGGAGAAGTTCCTAAACGAAACCGAAGAGCGTTTGGCCTTTCCGATTATTCGGTTCCCTGACTCGGAGTGTGAAGCGCGCAACAAGATTGATCGGGCCGGTCATATTGGTCTGCACCCTCAACGGCAGCCCGGTTTGCACTACATCGGAATCTCAGTGCCCGTTGGGCGTCTTCCGGCAGACCAGATTCATGCCCTGGCAGATATTGCGGAACACTACGGAAGCGGCGAGGTGCGGCTGACCGTTTGGCAGAATTTGCTGATTCCGAACATTCTCAGCGACCACCTGGAAACGGTCCAGGCTGCGATTCGTGCGGTGGGTCTTGACTACACTGCCGGCACTGTTCTGAGCGGAACAGTTGCTTGCACAGGTAATCGCGGTTGCCGCTTCGCCGCTTCTGACACCAAGACTCATGCGGTTCACCTAGCCAATATCTTGGATTCGCGATTCAAGATCGAGCAGCCGGTCAATCTACATGTAACGGGTTGTTCTCACTCATGTGCTCAACATTACATTGGCGATATCGGTCTGCTGGGCACAAAGGTTGCCGGAGAAGAGGGCTACCAGGTCTTTCTTGGCGGCGGCTCTGATCAGGATCAAGGTCTGGCGCGTGAATTGATTGCCGCCATACCTTACAGCCAACTGCCTCCGATTATGGAGCGGCTTTTTAGCGCATATATGGAACGACGCAATCCGAGCGAAACCTTTCTCGATTTTAGCCGCAGACACAGCATCGCAGAAATCAAATCCCTCTGCCTGGTCGGGGCGCAGGCGCAATCATGAGCGCAACCGTTCCCTATATTCCGGACAATGCACCATTCACGCCAGAGCAGCGGGCGTGGCTGAATGGGATGTTGGCAGGCATGTTCTCTTCAATGCCAACTCTCGCCACCTCAGAAGCGAAGGCCTCGCATCGTATTGCGGTGCTCTACGCATCGCAGTCGGGAACCGCGGAAGGATTGGCTCGCAAACTCGCGAAGGAACTGAAGGCTCAAGGACATGTGCCGGCGGTTTCAACCCTGGTTGGCTACACACCGGCAGCCCTGGCGGCCGAGAAATACGCCCTTCTCATCGCAAGCACCTATGGTGAGGGCGAGGCACCGGATGGAGTACAGCCTTTCTATGAAGAGCTCTGCCTGGAGCATTTCCCCCGCTATGACAAGCTGTCCTACGCTGTGTTCGCGCTCGGCGATCGGCACTATGAGCAATTCTGCAAGTTCGGGATTGACCTCGACACCAAGCTGGCCGCGCTAGGCGCCAATCGCATCTGCAACAGGGTCGAATGCGATGTGGATGTGGACGAGCCGTTTATGCAATGGAAAGCATCCCTGATGCCTCGATTGCAGGAGATCGGTAATGGACACAAGCTGATCGAACCCGTTTTGCGTCCAGCCTCTACTGATCCCGAGCCGCCTCCCGCAATGGTATTTACGCGCGACAATCCAGTGTTTGCTCCCGTTGTCGACAAAAAACGCCTGACTCACAAGGAATCCAGCAAGGCGACGCTTCATCTTGCGTTTTCGATTGAAGGCACTGGCATGACATATGAGGCGGGTGATGCCTGCGGCGTCATTCCGAAGAATGATCTAAACCTGGTTGCCGAGATACTGCAATGCGCTCGATTCAACGGCAACGAGCAGGTTAGCTGCGGCAAGCCTGAAACAACGACGCTTCATGATGCACTCACGCACCACCGGCAGATTACGCGCCTCAATTGCAAAATCTTGAGCGACTACGCGAAGCTTGGTCAATGTACGCAGCTTCTCGATTTGCTTGCTCCCGAGCATCAAGCCAAGCTGGATAGCTATACGTATGACCGGGGGCTGATAGATCTTCTGCTGGAATTCCCCGGAGTCATTGATGATCCGGCTGATCTAGTCGCCATGCTGCCAAAGCTCACACCCCGTCTCTACTCGATTTCCTCCAGCCCGGCTGCTCATGCAGGAGAGATTCATACCACGGTTGCGGTGGTTCGCTTTCGAGCCCACAACCGGGAACGCGGCGGAGTCTGCTCAACCCTCTTCGCAGATCGCGCTTCACTATCCGATCGTCTGCCTATCTACATTCAGCCCAACAAAAAGTTTCGCCTGCCCAAGGATTCCTCGGCCCCGATCATCATGATCGGTCCAGGCACCGGCATTGCACCCTTTCGCGGCTTCCTGCATGAGCGCCGTGCAATCGGTGCATCAGGACGGAACTGGCTCTTTTTTGGCGAGCGAAGCGCCTCAACCGACTATCTCTATCGTGAAGAGCTTGAGGCCATGCGGGCAGATAGCCATTTAACCCGACTCGATACCGCCTTCTCTCGCGATCAGGTCCGCAAGATTTACGTACAGGACAGAATGTTGGAGCAGGCACCGACATTCTGGAGTTGGTTAGAAGAGGGAGCAAGCGTGTACGTGTGCGGCGATGCTTCCCGAATGGCCAAGGATGTCCATTCGGCCCTCCGAACCATCGTCGCGGAACAAGGCGGGATGACCAACGATGCCGCCGAAGAATACGTGGACTCGCTGAAGGAACAACACCGCTACCACCGCGACGTGTATTGAATTACGCGTAAGCCTAAGTAGTGCAGACGAAGCAGCCCCGACAAGATCTGAGACAAGACATGCCCTTGCCACTCCACGAGCGCGCAGTCACAGCCGGTGCCGACGACCTGGTGCGGCTGACAACGGACGCGTCAGAATCCTGTCGGGACTCAATCTTTGATTTGGTCGCTTCTGCGCGAGTGCTCGAATGGCCTCCAATCCCGGCGCCCGGTCTCATTCCGAAGCGTGCCCTGGAGGAAGGCGAGCAGTATCGCTTTCACTTCAATATGACCAAATGCATTGGTTGCCGCTCCTGCGAGATCGCCTGCAACGAGCAGAACGGCAATCCAGCCGAGATTCACTGGAGGCGTTTTGGCGAGATCGAGGGAGGAACCTGGCCAGACACTCAGCGCAGCTACCTATCGATGGGATGCAATCACTGTCTTGATGCGGAATGCGTGAAAGGATGTCCGGTCGAGGCATACACAAAAGATCCATCAACGGGCATTGTCCTGCATTCCGCGGATGCGTGCATTGGCTGCCAGTATTGTGTATGGAACTGTCCCTATAGTGTCCCGCAGTTCAATCCCGAGCGCGGCGTGGTTGGAAAGTGCGACATGTGCCATGACCGACTGGAAGACGGCCGTGAACCAGCCTGTGTAAACGCCTGCCCCGAATCAGCCATCGAGATCGAGATCGTGAACATGGCGGAGTGGCGCAAGGACTATACCGGCGCTGAGTCGCCCGGGATGCCGGGCGCCGGAGTCACCATTTCGACCACCCGCATTACTCTCCCTGAATCAAGCGCTCTCCAGTTGGAACGTGTGGATCTTGGCCATATCCAGCCGGAAGATGCGCACCTCTCGCTCGTATTCATGACAACACTCATGCAAGCTGTCTCTGGAGCATTGATCTTCGAGTTGCTCAACAAGACCATCTCTGTAATTACCCTGCTGGCATTGGTGCTGATCGCAACCGTGGCCTTAACTGTTTCTGCGATGCACCTCGGCAGGCCGGCCTACGCATGGCGCGCGTTAAAGATGTGGCGTCGTTCGTGGATCAGTCGAGAGGTTCTTCTTTATAGCCTCTTCTTTGGAGGACTCGTCGCGCTTGCTGGGCTGTCGATGGCAGAGAGTCTTCCTGCATCGCACTTGCGCGCCTTCATCGTTTCACTTCCTGCCATGCGTTTGCTTTTTCTTCCCGCAAATTTTCTGGCGATCGGTTGGACTGCAGCGGTGCTCGGTATTGGAGGCACGATCTCGAGCGCGTACATCTACCTTGTCCCTGCGCGTCCTGCCTGGAACATGATTCATACGCCGCTGGATTTCCTGCTTACCACTGTGTTGTTGGGCTCGCTGCTGGCGAGCGTGCTCCAGGCGAGCGGCGCTTGGATGGCAGGGCTGACCTTCGTGCACCCGCTCGGCTTTCGTCACGCTTCAGGCAGCTTTGGATTCTACCCGGTTCTCATTTCGGCGGCACTCTGGTTTCTGAACCAGCTTATCCGCCGCATTCGCCTCAGCTTTTCCCGGCTGTTTGAACGCCGTGCCAGCGCATCGCTTCTTGCTACCGAATCTCTGCAGGCCATCCTGTTCTCGTCCTTTGCTCTTGTCGCGGTCGCGACCTTCTTCGCGCTCGCACGGGTTGATGCAGTCGCCTGTGGGACTGCAATGATTGCGGTACTTCTGGCGCGATACCTTTTCTTCGTTTCCGTCGTGCCACTGAACATGGCGCTCACCTTCGTTCGTGGGGGTCGCCATTGAGCTTCGTGAAGCAATGGATGACACGCCTCCGCCGCAAGCTCGGCATTGACACGCGGCTCGAGAAGTACAGCTATGCCATTGACCCGCGATTCGGCAAAGTATCCGCTTCCCGTGTCGCTGACCGCTGGGTAAAGACGACCTGTGGATATTGCTCGGTTGGCTGCGGCATGGAAGTTGGCGTCAAGGACGGAAAGGCCGTTGCAGTGCGCGGCAATGAGAATCACCCGGTCAATCAAGGCAAACTCTGCCCGAAGGGACTAAGCGAACATCACACTCTTTCGGCGCCCGGTCGGGCCAAGCAACCTCTGCTGCGCAAGCAAGGCAAGCTTGTTCCGGTCAGCTGGGATGAAGCGCTCGACACCATGGTCGACAAGTTCTGCTCCATCCAGCAGAAGTATGGGAAGCAATCGCTTGGTGTCATCGGTACGGGCCAACTAGTCACCGAAGAGTTTTACACGCTAGGCAAGCTGGTGCAGTTGGGATTTGGCACTTCCAACTTCGACGGCAACACCACACTCTGCATGGCCAGTGCGGTATCCGGCTACAAGCTGTCGTTTGGCAGCGACGGTCCGCCCGGCTCTTACTCAGACATGGAGACCGCCGATGTGATTCTACTTATCGGCGCCAACATCGCGGACAATCATCCGATCCTCTGCCAACGCCTGGAACGAAACAAGAATCGCACGCTGATTGTCGTCGACCCTCGCGTAACCAAGACGGCGATGATGGCTGACATCCACCTCCCTGTCAAACCACGCAGCGATATCGCGCTCATCAACGGCATTGCACATGTGCTCATCCGCGACGGTCTGATTGATCCTGCCTATATCGAAATGCACACAAACGGATACAAAGAGTTTGCCGGGTACGTGTCTACGTTTGATCCACAATACGTCTCCACAATCACAGGGCTCAGCGAGGAAGCAATCATCAATACCGCCAGGCTCTACGGAAAAGCTCGAGCGGCCTTCATCGCTTGGACGATGGGCGTCAACCACTCCACGCAAGGCGCCGTTACTGTGGCCGCGATAAACAACCTCGCTTTGATTACGGGCAACATCGGCCGAGCAGGTGCATCGCCATTTTCGATCACCGGGCAGTGCAACGCAATGGGGACGCGCGAAAGCGGCTTTACCTCCAGCCTGCCCGGCTATCGCAAGTTCGACGTTTCAGCCGACCGCGAGGAGTTGGCGAGGATTTGGAAGATCGATGTTGAGCGCATTCCCAGCGCGCGTGGACTGGCCTATCCCGACATTATCGAAGGCGCCGTAGCGGGAAAGATCAAAGCTATGTGGATCATCGCCACCAACCCAGCCGTCTCATTTCCCAACTACGATGTGCTTCAACAGGCGCTGAGCAGCCTCGAATTTCTGGTAGTGCAAGATGGCTATCATCCCACACCAACCAGTGGCCTCGCAGACCTCGTCCTGCCTGCGGCAATATGGGGCGAGAAGGAGGGCACGTATACAAACTCCGAGCGCCGCATCGGCAAAGTGAATGCTATCGTCACTCCGCCCGGAGAAGCGCGTACAGACTTCGATATATTTCTCGACATCGCCGAGCGCCTCGGCGTTCGTGATGAACTGTATCCCGGCTGGAAAACCTCGCACGACGCATTTCTCGAATGGCAGCAAGTATCAAAGGGACGCATGTGCGACTACAGCCAATTCACCTGGCAGCAGATCGAAGACGAGGGCGGTGCACAGTGGGGCGGTGAGCGGCTCTATCAGAACGGAGTCTTCCCCAACCCGGACGGAAGAGCTCGGCTGCATTGCGTTCCGTACGAACCATTCACCGAACAACCAAACCACGAGTTCCCCATCATCCTGAACACCGGCCGCACGGTGGAGCACTGGCATACGCGCACCAAGACGGCACAGGTTGATCTGCTCAACACGATGGTGCCCCATGCATGGCTGGAGATGAACCCAGTAGACGCCAAGCGACTGCAATTGACAGCGCACGATAAGGTCACCGTGATTTCGCGCCGTAGCCGTATTCCCAATCTTGAATTGCGCATCACTGGAATCGTCGCGCCAGGGCAGGTCTTTATGCCCTTTCACTTTTCCGAGCACAACTCAAATCTAGTCACTTTGGGCGCATTCGATCCTATCTCGCGCGAACCTAATTTCAAGCAATGCGCGGTGCGCGTTGAGCGTACAACCTTCGCGGTATACGAGAGTGTTTCCCGAAAGAGTGAGACATCTGGCCGTGACGCCGGAGCTCAATAGCACTCGACTTGGACCCCGACGTTCTGCGAGCGAATGCAACTATCAGCAACAAGAATCCAGATTCCCCGGAGTGATCGCATGGCGAATTTCAGAACATTCATGAAGTCAGGACATCCCCCCACGCTGCTCGCAGCCTTTCTCTACTTCGATTTCAGCTTTGCTGTCTGGGTGCTGAATGGTGCGATGGGCCCATTTATCTCCGAGCAGTTTCATTTGACGCCAGGGCAGATCGGGTTGATGGTTTCCGTGCCGACACTGGCCGGCGCTCTCATGCGCTTTCCACTTGGTGTGCTCTCGCAATACATTGGCAGAAAGAGCGCGGCCATTGTGGAGATGTCCGCCATCGTGCTCGCACTGCTCTACGGATTCTTCTTTGTAAAGTCGTTCAACAACGTGCTCGCGATGGGAGTTCTTCTGGGCATCGCGGGGGCAAGCTTCGGCGTTGCCTTGTCTCTGGGGTCGGGGTGGTTTCCGAAACAATACAAGGGCCTCGCAATGGGAATCGCCGGCGCCGGCAACAGCGGCACCGCGCTTGCTGCACTCCTAGCTCCGCGGCTTGCCATGCACTTCGGCTGGCAAGCGGTCTATGGCTTCGCAGCGCTGACAATGCTTCTTCCACTTTTGGTCATGATTCTGTTGGCCAAAGAACCCCCAGACGTAGAACGCCAATCCCTGGCCGGACATTTGAAATGCCTCTGGGAACTCGATGGGTGGGTGTTCAATATGATCTACATCATCACCTTTGGAGGTTTTCTCGGCCTAGCAACCTTCCTGCCCTCCTTTTATTACAGCCAATTCCACGTCACAAAAGTGCAGGCAGGCTCGCTGACCGTACTGGCCACGCTTACTGGAAGCTTGACCCGCGTCTTGGGTGGTTGGCTCTCCGACAAGATCGGCGGACTGTGGACCCTTGACATCGTATTTGTCATCACGCTCGTTGGCATAGCTGGACTGATGCAAACCCCTTCGCTTTTGGTCACTACGCTGCTCTTCATGCTGTGCTTTGCGGCTCTCGGAGCTGGTAATGGAGCAACATTTCAGCTTGTTCCACTACGCTGGCCGGCGGCCACTGCTGTTGCTGGCAGCATGATCGGAGAAATTGGCGCTCTCGGCGGCTCGATTCTTCCCAATCTCCTGGGCCAATCAAAGCAGCGCACTGGCTCATACTCCATGGGCTTTCTCATCTACGCTGGAATTGCGATGTTTGTTTTTCTCGTGATGCAGAGTTTTGCTCGAATGTGGACGAGGAAATGGGTGAGGAAAGGGGGTCGAGCAATTGAAGTAACCCCGATCCAGGAAGGAATAGCCGCAGACTAGCCTACGAACACTCTGCATTGACGTGAATGGGGAGCATTTCATCGAGGGTAAAGATGAAACGCGCTCCTGTGGCTTAGTTGATTCAGGAGGCAAGATGAAGAGACTTTCGCCAAGTAAGCAGATATTGATTGCGCAGAGAAATCTGGGGAGCCAGAGTGAACGAGCGGGATGTCTGAAGTAAAGAGTTGTCGTTTCTTGTCGAGAGGGCCTTTGTCCGCTTGGATG
>Ga0187847_10000721_pt1 | contig 34154 bp, 19 predicted proteins | sample June2016WEW_4_10_FD_132458 | JGI IMG/M metagenome (GOLD analysis project Ga0187847, IMG submission 132458) | Peatland microbial communities from SPRUCE experiment site at the Marcell Experimental Forest, Minnesota, USA - June2016WEW_4_10 | ecosystem: Environmental > Terrestrial > Soil >...
CCAGTAGGCCAGTTGCTGCTTCAGTACCCCGCCCTCTTCCAGCCACTTCCTTTGCCACACCGTGTAGTCAACATACTGAATCGGCAGCGCACCCAACTCCGGACGCCGACCTTGGCGGAAGGCCTCCATGATCAAGTCCAGTTCCTTGATCAACACGCCCAGCGACCAACCATCACTAATGATGTGGTGCATGTTGAGCATGACAATGTGCTCATGCCTACTCAGTCGGATCACTTTGCCCCGAAGGAGCGGTCCCTGCGCTAAATCAAAGGGCGTCGCCGCCTCGCTTTGACAGATTGCTTTCGCCTCCCGGTCGCGCTCCTCCCGGCTGGCGCCATGGCTGAGATCAACGCGGTCGAATTTGAAGTCCAGCCTCTCCAGGATCAGTTGCTGGGCCTGACCTTCATGGCTGGGGAACAGGGTGCGCAGATTCTCGTGCCGCGCAATGATCAGATTGAATGCCTGCTCCAGCTGGCTGATCTCCAGCTCTCCACTGAGGGTGACCGCCACGGGAACGTTGTAGCGCGCACTGCCGGGCTCGAGTTGTTCAAAAAACCATACTCTCTCCTGCGCGTAACTCAGCGGCAGTCGCTCGAACTGCGCTCGATTGACAGGCCGAATCGGCGCATTATCGTTTTTGTCCGCGTTGCCGACTAATTCGGCGATTAACTCCGCTAATTGGGCAACACTGATGCTCTCAAACAGAGCTTTCATCGGTAAGTCGATGCCCAGCGTCTCGTTTATCGCGCGGACCAGATTCACACCTATGATGGAATCTACTCCGTATTCCGGCAATGGGACGTCGTCGCGGATCATCGCAGCGTCCATTCGGAGCGCTACCGATAGATTCTCGGTGATGATTTTTTGTATGTACGCATTGCCCAGCCGCCCTGACAACGCTGGTGCTGGAGAATCGTTCGCCGTTTGATTGGTTTTGGTCGCGACAATGTCTCCAGCCTTTGTTTCGGTCCGTCTGGCATCAGATCGAGTGAGACCTGCCGTAGCTCGGCTGTCGAGCGTCTTGATCAAAACCATTTGGGGCACCTTGGAATTGACCAAAGTTTGCAGAGACGCCATACCCTCGCTCGCCTCGATCGATCCAATACCCATCTGCTCCATGATTTTGCGATGGAATTCGTCCGCTGCGAAGCCAACCTCGCCCCAGTAACCCCAGTTGATGATTTTTACCGGATACGCGTGCTGTTGCTGCAGTTCTCGTGCGAAGCTGTCCTGGAAAGTACAACCGGCGGAATAATTCGACTGCCCAGGCGATTTGAAAAAAGATATTACAGAAGAGAAGAAGAGCATAAAGTCCAACTCTTGCTTGCCGAATACCCGGTCCATATTCACGCTTATATCAACTTTGGCAGATAAGCTGGCTCTGAACCCCGATTCTTCCATGCGAGCGATGCTTGCATCTTGCAGAACGATTGTGGAGTTCACGGCGGAGTGCACCACACCGTGAATGACGGGATAGGTTTTACGGATGGTCCTCCACGCTTGCTCCAGCGCATCGAAGTTGGTCGCATCCGCCGCTATATACAGAGGAGGAGCGTGACCGGGCAGAGTCAGCGAATGGATCTTGCTGTCAATGCCGGCGTCGTCTCTACGTCGGCCAATCCAGACCACGTTGGCCCGGTAGTATTCCATCATGAACCGTGTCCACACTTCGCCAAGACCGCCCGCGCCACCGATAACGACGTAGACTCCATTTTGTCGATATACGGGCGTCGCCTGGTCCAGGCCCGTCGTCGGCGCCAGTCGTCGCTCGAACCATTCACCCCGACGATGTGCAAGCACATTGCCCTGCCTATCCCAGGGCAGCGACAGGCATTGTTGCGCAGACACTGATCCCAGGAAATCCACATCTAACAGCCTTAAATCCCACTGCGGATACTCTTTCGCCAAACTTCCCACCAAGCCGGTGATTCCGGCATGCGTCGGCTGGATCGACTGATTCTCGATTACTGCCTCCGTCCTACTGGTGACGATTGTCCATTGAAGCTTCTTATTCGCATACCCCAAATGAAGCAGCGCCTTCAGGCTACGAAAAACCGCCAAAACTCCTGCTTCCTGCTGACCGACAATCAGCGCATCGTCCCCGTACTCCTCCCCACCGTCGGAGGCTAAGTCGGGCGCGGCCCAAAGCAACTGATCAAAAGAACAATCGCCGAGTTTCTTCGCAACCGTTTCAATGTTCGCAGTCGAGGCCAACTGCAGAAGCTGCGATCTCGGGTAACACTTCTGGACCCAATCCAGCTGAGCCTGATCACCTCCCAGCAGAAGTATTTTGGTTGACTCCGGAAGAACTATGGCTTTGTCCGTCTCGAAGCGCACTGGAGCCCAAATCGGAACTAAAGACTGCAGCTGTGCCTGGTCGTGCTCCTGGCCAGTGGCGTTCTCGGGTTGATCGGCTTCTGGGGAAGTCACCTCGGTCGCAACGCGATGGAAAGGTGCGAACACGAAGTCCTTTATGCGCACTAGACACTTTCCGCTTTTGTCTAAAAGGTGCAAATCCACCTTTAGATTGTTCTGCTTGTTCTGGGAATTATCGGCCGCCCAAATGGCGTATCCGTAATAAAGGTCGTGTAGCGGATGGAATATCTGCACTTCACCCACCGAATAAGGGGTGCACAACGGTAGAGACATTCCGTTCTTTTTCACTAGTCCGAAAATGGTTTGCGCAGAACCATCCAGCAAGGCGGGATGCAACCAGAACTGGTCTGCCTCCTTTCTAAGGTGTTCAGGCATTTGCAGGATCGCGAGCGACTCGGATTTATTGGCGCATATTCTTTGGACTATTTGAAAGCTACTGCCGTATTTCAGTCCTGAACTCCTTAAGAGAGAATAAAGGTCGCTTCCTGACATTACCTGTTCAGGGCAACGACTTTGAATTCCAGCTATGTCCAAGGCTTCGGGCGCGGATGTATCGAATGAATAGGCCAACTCTCCAGTTGCGTGCACCATCAGGTTTTCATTTCCAACGGTGTTGACCGAGAACTTGATGCCATTCTCAGAGGGCGTGAGACAGAGTTCCACTTCCTGGCCGTCAGTTCCTACGGCAATCGGCCGCTCCCAGGTTACATTTCGAACGACACGAACTTGCGCATTCCCCGATAACTCACCCGCGGCTCTGGCCATCTCCAAATAAGCGACACCGGGTAGGAGTTTCCGAGTCTCGACAACGTAATCAGTCAAAAAGAATTCCTCCCCGGAAAACCGGGAAGTAAACTTCTGTTTTCCCATTGTCGAGACATTACGATGAATCAGCGGATGAAGGAATGCAGCATGGATCCGGTCGGGACCACGTGGCTCCTCGGACATTTTTCCTTCCGCGCTGGGGATCCAATAACGTTCCCTCGCAAAAGGATAAGTGGGAACGGAGATGCGCTTCGGTACATCAGAGTTATAGAGTAAGCGCCAGTCAATTTTCGCCCCGCATACCCACAGTTCTGCCAGCCTCGACAGGTCTTTCTGTTTGATGAGGGCCTGCACCAGGGTGTCTCCCCCGGAGCCGTCGGCCGTTTGCGATTTCGCCTCCTTGCTCCTGATGTTATTGCGGTAGCTGTCTTTTGGTCTCTCACCCCCGTGGAGAAGTTCGTTGAGTTTCTGTTTCAGGTCTGCCGTGCTCGAAACCACCACTGCCAGTCTTTCCAGCATCTCATCTCTTCCGACCTGCAGCGTGTACGCGAAGTCAACCAGGTCGACGTTCTCCTTTTCGAGGTACGCGTGCATTGACTGGACGTATGCATTGAGCCGATTTTCATTTTTCGCGGACAGGACGATCAGTTGTGGCCCCCTTGCTCGAGCCGCAGACGGTTTCGGGGAGATATACTCCTCGAGCACGATGTGGGCATTGGCTCCGCCAAAACCAAAAGAACTCACACCCGCTCGGCGAGGAAGGGGCGACCCATCCTCGCTGTTTGCGACTTGCCATGGAGTGAGTCTATCGGCGATATAGAACGGAGTTTCCTTGAGATTGATGTAGGGATTGATCTCTGCAAAGTGGATGTTGGCCGGAATCTGTCTGTGCTTGATGGCGAGCAAAACCTTGAGCACGCTGGCAATGCCGGCGGCAGTCTCCAGGTGGCCAATATTGGTCTTTACCGAACTCAAACCGCAGTGCGGGATTTTCGCAGGAGGTTTGTTGCTCCGCTTGTACAATTCAGAAAAAGCCTTACTGAGCGCCTGAATCTCGATCGGATCCCCCAGACTAGTCCCCGTGCCGTGACATTCGATGTATCCAACCGTCGTAGGATCGACTTGCGCCTTTTCGTACGCCTCGATTAGGAGAGCAGATTGAGCGGACGAATTCGGCGCCGTCATCGTCGTCACTCGCCCACCATGATTCTCCGCGGTCGCCTTGATGACCGCGTATATGTGATTGCCGTCGGCCTCAGCGACCGACAGACGTTTGAGGACAATCGCTCCGCAACCCTCCCCTCTCACATAGCCATTTGCCCCCTTGTCAAAGGTTTTGCACTTCCCATCGCCGCTCAACATACCAGCCATGCTGAACGAAATGTATGCGGCGGGACTCAGCATTACTTGCACACCGCCCACAATCGCCATGTCACAGCTTCCTGTGTGGATTGATTCTATGGCTCGGTGCAGTGCGATTAATGAGCTGGAACAAGCGGTATCGATGGGTGCGCTCGGCCCGCGCAAATTGAGCAAGTATGAAACCCGATTGGCTAAGACGGAGTGGGAATTTCCTGAGGCGGTATAGCCGTCCACCACAATTTGGCGACTATTCATCATTTGGATGTAGTCATTTGTCGCGACGCCCACAAATAATCCGGTTCTCGTCCCAGAAAGATCGGAGACCTTGTGTCCGGAATCTTCGATGGCCTTCCACACTTGCTCCAGGAAAATTCGCTGCTGCGGATCCATCGTTTGCGCTTCTCTGGGCGAGATTCCAAAGAACAGCGGATCGAACTTGTCGATCTCATTCATGAACCCGCCCCACTTGGAGTTCGACTTATTGATCTCCTTGAGGGGATCTCCGTAATAGTCCTGCCAGCGCCAGCGATCGGGCGGGATAACGGTGATCATATCTTTCGAGTTTTTTAAGTTTTCCCAGAATTCTTCCAGATCGTCGGATTGCGGCATGACGCCGCTCATGCCCACGATCGCCACAGGCATGTCAACGAACCGACGTTCAAGAGAAAAGCCTCCGCCGGAAGCCGGGAGCACTGCCTGGCGATCCAGGGCAACTGGATCCCAGCCCTTACTCATCTTGAATGGTGCCTTTTGGTGAGTTTCACCATCTTCGCTCCTCGGCGGTTGCTGCATCGCCGCTGGTGGCACGACCACTGTGGTGGTGACCGAGGTGGCGGAACCGGGATAGAATCGAAGTAGCTCAGTCCTCCGCTCCGAAGACAGATACTTCGCAATTTCACCGATCGAGGGATAGTCAAAAAACAGGACAGGCGTTATATCCAGTTGATACTTCTCGTTTATCACGTTCGCAAACGTCGTCAACCCAATTGAGTCAAACCCCAGATCTAGCAAGATTTTGTCAACTGCCATGTCTCCGGCATCGAGTTTCAGAAACTCCATCACGATTTGCGACAGTTCGTTCTGCAACCACACCAGAAGGTCTCCGCCTGTTTCATCAGAAACCGGCGAATTCACAGTTTGACTCGAAGAACTAGGTCCCGCAGGCGCAGCGGGCGCTGGCGTTCTCTTTCTCACACCCCATGCCAACTCCACTTTCTCTTGCACGCCTTCCAACACGGCAAACTGCGATTTTCCGCTAACAAGACCTTTAACAAACGCTTCAAGTCCCGTTGCTACGCTTAAGGCTTTGATTCCCAGGGTCCTTTTGAAGTAGAGCTCTGTCTGCTCATCGAGTTTCATTCCGCCGTCGGCCCATAACGACCAATTGATGCTCAATGTTTTTCCCGACCTCTCTCCTTTGGCTCGCAGAAGTTCGCGCTCGGCCGCAAACGAGTCCATGAAGTGATTCGCGAAGCTATAGTCACATTGCCCCGCATTGCCGGCGATGGCCGCAAGCGAAGAAAAGGTTACGAAGAAGTCCAGCTTCTCATTCTTGGTGACCTCATCGAGATGAAGTGTTCCATAGACCTTGGGGGCGAATACTGCACTCATTTCCTCCGCGGTCTTATTCCTGATCAGAGAGTCCCTTAGAATGCCTGCGGCATGGATGATTCCATTGATCTCTCCAAAACGAGACCGGGTCTGATGGACCAGATTCTTGACGTCTTCATGATCGGAGACATCGGCCGGCAGGTAAACTACTTCTGCGCCTAACTTTCTGAGCTCTCCTAACCTGGCCTCGCGCTCGACCGACAGATGGGATCGACCGGTAAGCACCAGTCTCGCCCTGCACTCCTTCGCCAAAAATTCAGCGAATATGAGGCCCAGCCCACCCGCTCCTCCGGTAATGAGATAGACGCCCTTTTCCTTAATGCCCACGCTTGGAGATGGAGGTGAGCCTACGGCTTCTTCGAGGTCAAAAGCTTTGAGCCTCTTGATATAGCGCTCTTCCCCTTCATAGCGGACGGCAGTTGCATCGAGCACGTGCGCTCGAAATTCTGCCGCCACCGCGTTGAGGATCTGCTCGTGTCCGAAAGTATTGTGCCGAACTTCAACCGTTTTGCAGAGCAGTTTGGGGTGCTCTAAATGCAATGTGTTGACAAAGCCCCTCACTGCCTCGTTGTGCGGCTGGGCCTCACCCCGTTTCGTTGCATAAAGATAGAGGAGATGCACCTTACTTTCCAGTTTTTGCTTAATAAGGGACTGGCAGACGAACAGGAAAGAGGAGACGCCTCTCTCCAGAGACTCTTTCACACTCTTGTCATGACCAAGCGGCCAGGCGAAGCAGATGTTCACTATCGGGCACTGTTTTTCAATGAGCGATTCAAAGAGCCGGTTAAAATCATCTTTGTTTTGTGGATTGACCTTGTAGGTCTGCCTGCCCAAATCTCCGAAGCTTTCTCCGGGCATCACTAAAATGATTGGATCCGAATTCGTTCTTGCTTCTCTTAGCCGTTCCTGATACAGATCACGCAAGTTTTCGTCTGTATCAAAAAGCACGATCGAAGATGGGCCGGTTGGCGCCGTTTTCTCCACCTCCAGCGAGGCCTTCTCCCATTCATACGAGTAGTAGAGTTTGGAGAAGCCATCCAGGTCCTCACTTTGTGCTGGTTTCTTGTGGACCTCACGAAGAGGTACACCGATGCATTCGCGGAGTTTTACGAGGACCTTGCCCGTTTCATCGAGAATAAGCACATTACTTTTCAAGACTCGCGCATTCTCGCTTCTGCCTTTTCTATCTTCTTTCACCTCGGTCACATAGCTGAAGCAGTCGGACTTTAGGGGATGCAGGATCTCGACCTCGCCGATGGAAAACGGAACAAACATTTCTTCAGCTTTTGCGCCGAGCTGCGCGCCCATCCCAGCCTGCAACGAACCATCGACTAGGGAGGGATGGAGGACCATGCTTTGCAGGTCCCCCCGACGAAACTCCGGCAGCTTCAGAACTCCCAAGATCTCATTCCCGTTTCTGTACACTTCCTGGAGCACTTGGAAGCTGGGGCCCAAATTCAGACCGAACGACTTGAACAAGGGATAGGCAGTATTGCCGTCGATGACTTTTGCAGACCTCGCGCGCACACTCTCCAAGTCGACGTATTCCGGTTCTGCAGAGGCTTCCTGCGCGGTCGTGTATAGGAGCGTTCCTTGGGAATGGAGTACCTTTTTGCTTTTCTCGTCGTTGCTGAATACTTCAAACCGGACCGTGGATTCACTAGGCTTTAGTTCAATGAACACTTCTTTGGGCACTGAGTTGTGAACCGCAATCGGGCTCACCCAAACGATATTTTTGATTTTTTGCACTTTTCTGCCGGCAGCAATCTCCCCGGCCTTCCGTGCCAGCTCAAGATAGGCGACGCCGGGTAGCGTCGGAATGTTTGCCACCATGTGGTCGTAGATGAAAAAGTCCCGCTCATGAAATGTTTTCTTGAAAAGCTGGCGTTCGAAAGTTGATTCATTGGTATCGACCAGGGGGTGCATCGCGGGTGCCACGTGCAAGGGATGGCGCATCGAGGATTTTTGATAGGCCCAGTGCCGCTTGTCGGCAAAGGGGTAGGTCGGCAAGGAAACCCTCCTCGCGGAGCCGTTGGACTGCAATCCGTGCCATCCCGTAAGCAGACCTTCGACCCACAGTTCGGCGAGTCTGTTGATGTCTCGCCCCTGCGACAGCAGCCGAAGGAACTCTTCTTTCTCTCTCCGATTCAACAATCGCGTAATGCCTTCTGCGTTCTTTGCCTGACCACTGGCAATACCTTCAGCCTTTCTTCCGGCGATGAAGCAGGTAAGTTTTTCCAGCAATTCTCCCCTGGTCATGGCGGTGATCGCCAAGCGATGCTCGAATGCCTTCCGGCCGATTTGTAGGGTATAAGCAGCGTCACTCAGATCTACGCGGTTCTGTTCCAGGAATCGCGCCAGGAGAACCGCGGTGTCACGCAATTCGTCCTCAGTTCGGGCGGAGAGCGGGAAAACCAGCTGGCGGGCTTGCGCTGGTTCATCGTCCGCGGGCGGTATTGGTTCGTAGTTTTCCAAGATGATGTGCGCGTTTGATCCGCCGGCACCAAAAGAGCTGATTCCTGCCCGAAGAGGCAGCCGCACCCCGTCAACTTCCTTCGCTTTCCAGCACTCCAGACTTTGTACGACGTAAAAAGGGGAATTCCGAAAATCAGTGAATTCGTTCAGCTCCGCGGAATGCAGGGAAGGAACGAGCTGACGATGCTTCATCTGCAGGAGCACCTTGGTTACGCCGACAACACCTGCCGCTGCTTCCAAATGGCCAATATTGCTTTTGATCGAACCGATAGCACAGGTTTGATTGGCTACACGGTCTGCGCTGAAAGCATTACTCAAACCGGTAATTTCAATGGGGTCACCGAGTTCGGTGCCCGTACCATGGGCCTCGATGTACCCGATGCTTCGCGCCCCGAAATTGGCTTTTTCCAGCGCCGACAAAATTAGGTTCGTTTGTGCTTTAGGATTGGGAACGGTATATCCACTGGTCCGTCCACTGTGGTTGACAACGGCGCTTTTGATCACACCATAAATGTTGTCACCGTCGTGCACAGCTTGATCCAGAGGCTTGAGAAAGAGGGCTCCAATACCCTCTCCTGCAACATAACCGTTGGCACCCTTTCCAAAGCTGCGGCAGACACCATCAACCGACAGCGCGCCGCCAGCCTGATTGATATCAAGCTTGGCCTGATGCAGGTCCAGGTTTACGCCGCCGACGATGGCGGCGGAGCATTCGCCGGCGCGAATCGCTTCGCAGGCAAGATAAATGGCGGTCAAGCTGGAGGAACACGCCGTATCTATCGTCAAGCTAGGTCCCGAGAGATTCAACCAGTAGGAAACACGATTGGCAATGCTCCAGAGAAAGGAGTTGGGGACTATCCGATTGCCGGCGTGCTTCTCCTCAACGCCTAGCATTTGATACATCGCCCATACCGCGCCGACAAATACGCCGATGTTCCGAGATCCGTCTTCCTGTGCCAAGATGTCGGGGTAGTAGCCTGCGTCCTCGATTGCTTCCCAGGCCACCTCAAGAAAATGCCTCTCTTGAGGGTCCAACATTTCTGCCTCTCTCGGAGAGATGTTAAAGAACAAGGAATCGAACTTATCCACGTCGTCAATGAAGCCGCCGCGGTACCGCGCCGTGCTTCCATGCTGCACGCGCCCTTCATAGCGGTCCGTGGGGAGATCCTCAATACAATCTCGACTTTGAACCAGGTTTTCCCACAGCTCTCTCACATTCTTCGCCTTGGGATAGCGGCCAGCCATGCCCACAATCGCGACGTCTTGCGTTTGCCGCGATTCCGTCTTAGCGACCCCCGGAATGGAATCGGTTTTTGGGGACACCTTTTTCACCGTATTCGTCTCGCGTGGAGAGAACACTTGCGCCGACATCGGCGAATCTGGCGCCGTGGCGGACGCCGAAGGAGGTTCGGCAGGCATTTTGGTTCGTGGTGCGGAACTTGTCGCCTCTGTGCCACCTACCAAGCTTCCTGCAACGTTGTGGTATTTGACCAATTTGTAGTTCGCATAGACGCTTCCTAACGGCTGGGGCGTGCTCTCCATGACAATTTCTGGAACGTTCGCCTTTCTGTCGAATGCATGAACAAGCCTCTCTATGACGCTGTCGATCTCGTCGCACGTCAGGCCGACAGGAATGGCCAGCCGGACCAAATCATTGATGGGAGTGTGCTTTTGCATCCCCACGCTGTGTGCGCCCGCCCGAATTCCAGTATTCAAATACAGCCATGCCACGAATGAAGCAACCGGATAATCGAACTCCTTGAATTCCGGTATTTGTTTGACATCAATCACAATGCAGTGCCCTCCGGCGGGCTGCAAGATTGGAACCTTGTGCCCGTTCACCGCCCGCCACACCCGGCGAACTCCTTCCATCCTGCGTAACACTTGGGCTTCGATCTGCTTGCGATTTTGCAACGAGAGCGCAATCATCTTTTCGTCGATCAGATCGATTCCGCTTCCTTCTTCATGAACGAGCTCGAGAAGCCTTTGGCTCAGCTTGACGTCATTGGTGGCAATGATTCCGCCCTTGTTCACGCAAAAATCCTTGGTCAAGCTGCCAATGACGGCGTCCGCACAGGAGAAGATGTCCCGGACAATCGTCCATATACTTTTGCCGGCGCATTCCTCTTCCTGTTCAATCAGGAGCTGCGCATTCTCCACCACGCGCGTGCCATCAATCACGAGCGGGATGGAATGTTCGGCGAGCAAGGCTTTCACCTCTCTCAAGTGCCGCAGGGAAACGGGATACCCGCCAGCGGCATTGTCGTCCACCTCGATACAGACAAATGAAATCGCGCTCGGATCTTGCCCGATTTGTGCCTGCAGCGCATCCCAGGCCATGTTGCCCTTGTACGGGTCGTGCAAATTTTGATCAAACACGGCGGGATGGGGCAACTCCTTGATCGTGAAGCCATTGTCGATCTGATGCAAGATGGTGCTGGGAAATAGCAAGTTCTGGGGCACGACCCCTTTCTTCGGCCACGCCTTGAAAAATATGTGCTCGGCCGCTTGCCCGGAGTTGGTCAGAATAAAACGAGCGAAGGGGAACACTGCCTTCACACCGTCATCCACGCTTGCGGGCCGCTGCAGTTGCGAATGCAGATGTCGCATCCGCGCCTCGATCGCGGGCATCTCCAGTTGAGACCAGGAATCCGTCTTCAAATCAAACTGAACGAGTTGCTGAGGAATTTTGAGTGGATTGAAGCCGAATTCCGACAGCGTGCGCGCTCGATCATCGACCTCCGTCACGAGCCGCTCGCAACTCGCTTGGGTACTTTCTGAAGACGGCGATCGACGAACTGCGAGCTCTTCTGACAACTCAGTGTGACCGCGATGCGTATTACTGAGGTTATAGTCACCTTCATCTGACGTCCGCATCTTGTCTGGATCCGCAATCATCATGATGATGTCGATGACATTGTCGGGATTGCCGCTCCCCACAGGACGACAAAGGAAAATGGTTTTATTCTCAGGGCGAAACTTGTTCTTGAATTGAAGATTTCCCTCGTCATTGAACAGATTCTGCGCACGCAAGTCATCGAGGATCTTATCGATCTCGGGATCCGCAGTGGCGCAGGAATCGAGCTTGCAGCCATAGGTTCCGCCCAAACTCAGAACATCGCATCCTTCCCCCACGAGAACGCCGATAATTTGTACAATCGCAAACTCCAATCCTCCCATGGGCATTTCCGGAGGATATAACTCCAGGTCCATTAGATAGCCATTTTCCTCCGCGGACATTGCGGTGATGAGGATGACGTTCTGCAGGACCTCGTCGAGATAAGTCAGGAACAGGCGGTGCTCGGCAGGTAATCTACCCGCAACAATCTCACCTTTGACTTCGTGAATGAGCGGGTTGACCATCGTCCTCGCTTCGCACCATTTATCGATGATGTTGGCGATCCTTGTGTCAGTCTCTTGACTGGAGCCGCACCGATATTCTTCTGTTTTGCATGCGCCGGATTTCTTAAACTTGGATACTTGGTAGCGCAAATGGCGCATCGCTCCGCCTTCGAGCGTGAACTCCTTGAGATGGACTATGCGCTGTAGGACGCCAAACGGCGTCGCGGAGAACGACGTTCCACCGATGGGCGGAATTTCCTCGCCCCCAAGGATGTTGAGTTGGAAATTGTTGGCGGTGCAATATCGATAGATTTCCCCGATGAGGACGGGTACATAATCTCGAGGTCCGGTATAGCCATACACCAGAATGATGTTGTTGCTTCGGCTGAAGTTAAAATACCCGCGTCTTGCGCTGCCGATGAATAGATTCGGCGCTATCTTTCTCGTCCCCCGCGACACGCAACCCTCTTTTTTGTAGCGGTTGAAAAGCGTTTGCACGAGTTCCTGCAATTCAGGATGTGTATAGGCTTCTTTTTCCAGTATGCGAATGGGCTCCGCTTCTAGGGCGATGGTGTTGCTCTGACATCGTGGCGCTATGGATACTGCAAGGAAGGGGACCGGTTTAACTTGTTCCCCGTTGATATCGGCTGAAGAATTAACTCCCTGCAACTCTCTCGCAAACTTGGCAGAGAGAGTCCGCTCATGCTTGCCGACAAAATACTTTGCCAGATCGTTAATAGTAAAATTCTCGAAAAGCAGGCTCTTGGGCAATCTTCCGAAGTCACTCTCCAGCTTTCGGATAATTTTGAGCACATAGAACGAATTAATCCCCAGCTCTCCAAATGCAGCAAACGAATCGAAATCTGGATTCAACGAGCCGGAAGCCTCGGAGATAACAGATTTGAGATAGGACTCGGTTAAGTCTTGTAGTAATTCCAGATGGACCATTGTGGATTTGTTGCCGTTCAGATTTGACCGCATCAACTTCGTTCTTTTTGTTGAATCAACTGACGCACTAGTCGGATGGCAGAGGACCGCTCCCAATCTGAGATTTGTGCAGTGGAAAAGACCAGCGCGGAGGGATTAGCGGCCAAATCCGTGTTGAAATCGTCATCACCCGAAAATGCAGCCTCCACCGCACGATATATGCCAGAGATCCTCGAACATTTTGCCGTAGACCCCACCCTGCCGGAAGCCTGAACGAATCTCAGGAGCTTTCCACCACGGGAACGCAAACATTTGCGCTGACCGGCGCTCGAACGAATCCTACGAATCCAAGACCGATTGCCATTCTCTACGGGCGCGCAAAAGCGAACAGTTCAGGTTGTGTTACAGGGAATCTGTCAGTGAGAGAAAAGAAACTGATTGATCGTGTGACAAGGAGGTCTTGGAGGGGAACGGAGCAGCGAGACGCGATGCCGCGCTGGTTTTGATGAGGATGCTTCCCCTGCAGGCAGCCGGTGGCGACGGTCGACGACCAGAGGTTCGATGCGTTCGGGTGTATTGAGGAGGGCGGTAATCGCCGCGTGGCCCAGAACCGGTGCCGGGCAGCGCGATTGGAGGGAGCAACAAGCGGCACGATGTCGTGCGATGGGCCGGAAGAAAGGGAGACGGATCCAAGAAAGCTGGAACACATTGAGGACGACAGCGCTCATGCGCAATCCGGCGCGAGTGCGAAAGTTGTTCACCGCGGCTCCGGTACCGTAGGTCGGCGTCGACGCGCGTCTTCAATAGCGCCATGTGGTTCTTTCCTTTGTTCATCGTGGATGATCCCCAGCGGTTTGATTTTCTGTCATCATCATCTTGGCTTTGGTGTTAACTCGGGGCGAATCGGTTTGACCCAGTTACCTCGGAAGCGGACCTGCAAACCCGAGTACCACGGGACTCTTTGATTACATAGCTTATTTCGTCAGGCGGAAGATCCCGCCAAAGGCGCCCGGCACTGCTGAATCCTCTGTGGTCCCCGGGATGGCTCATTTCCCCTGCCAGGGTCGCATTAGAAAAGCCGGGAGTGAGATTGGATAAACTGCGGTCATGCCTAATCAAATGTGGAGGCGCGGGCAGGAATCGAACCTACGTTAAGGGCTTTGCAGGCCCTCCCCTAGCCGCTCGGGTGCCGCGCCATTATTGTCCGCTGAGACTGCGTTTGTTTCGAACGCGCCTCAGCCGTCTTTTTCTTGCTGAATCTGTTGCACCGTTCGCGTCAACACATTTCCCGGACCCGTTTCCATGAATTGCGTGACGCCACGGCTGAGAAGGAAACGTATGCTCTGAGTCCACTGCACCGAATGGTCCATCTGATTTACCAGCAGCGACTTGATTGATTCGGATGCGTTGTCGCTCGGATAAAGCTGGGCGGTTACATTGGCGACCACCGGAATCGCAGGCGCGGCAAAAGACAGCGGCGCTAGAAACTCTGCGAAGGCTTTCGCAGCATCGGCCATATATCGGGAGTGAAAGGCGGCGCTGACCTGCAGAGGCACGTAGAGCCGCGCGCCCCCCTTTTCGAACAGAGGCCCCGCGCGCTCGATATCCTCTACCGGACCCGAAACGATCGTTTGCAACGGCGAATTGAAGTTGGCGATATCGATACTCGCCAGTCTGTTTTCTTTGATCACCTTCGCGATGATCCCAACGCCCAGACCAATGACCGCTCCCATTGCGCCATTCTTCGCTTGCGACATCAACTGCCCGCGCTTCGTCACGAGCCGCAGCCCGGTCAGAAAATCGAACACGCCTGCCGCAAGCAACGCGTTGTACTCTCCCAAACTATGACCTGCCAGGTACGCAGGACGAGGGCTTTGGCGGACTGCCTTGTAGTAATGTAGGGCATTCACCACGTAGAGACTGGGCTGAGTGAATTGGGTCTCTTTGAGACGATTGTCCACGTCCTGAAGACACAACTTGCGCAACGAGTAGCCGAGAATCGCGTCCACGTCCTTCTCGGCTGCGACATATTCGCCCACTTCATCGAACAAACCTTGACCCATGCCACGCTTCTGAGAACCCTGACCAGGGAATAGAAAGGCAATCATCGAACTCTCCTGTTGTGATTGGTCTGTGTGAGGTGACGTTCTAGGCCGAGATGCGTAGGAAATCGTGGGTCGATGTTTTTTCGCTGAGCAATGGAATTGCCTGTCGAACGATCAGCCGTGGGGACTCAGCACCTAGCCGCTCGGCGCAGATCGCCACCAAGTATTCCGACGCCGGCCGTAACTGCCAGAACTGCCAGCGCCCCGAATCATCAGCTAACTCGGGAGCGATCGCGATTGCAACGGCATGATCATCGCGGTAGTGAAAGCTGAACTTGTCCAGGGGCAAGGACAAACCCATGCCACGTGCCTTGATGTAGGCTTCCTTAAATGTCCAGTATTCGAAGAATCGATACTGTTGTTGATGCGGCGGCGTGGCAGTGAGGTCCGCAACCTCTTGCGGCGCGAAATAGCGATCCGCGATCTCCAGCGATACCTCACGTGCGCGGAAATTCTCGACATCCACTCCTAAAGCACGGCGCTTGGTCACTCCCAATACGATGAGGCTGTGCGTGTGCGAGATGTTGAACACCAAACATGCTTCTCTCGCCTGCGCGTTGGCGATGTCGGGGCGCCCATAGGCAGTTGTGGAAAAGATCCACTCCTTGGGATGGATGGGTATGTATCGCGACAATACCGTCCGCACCAATGCCCGCGTAATCAGATATCGCTGCCGATCCCTCGCGAAATAAAACCGCGGTTCCTGCTCCTTCTCCGCCGTATCGAGCAGCTCGCGATAGGCGCAATGCAAGCCCTCCTCGGTTATTTCATCGTAAAAAGCGAGCCACAAATGGATTTCGGCGGACGTCAGGGGTAGGATCCGTTTCATTTCCAATGTGTCGCATGGTCGGCGTTCCGCGCGGGTGGCATTCATGGGCGCACAGCGGACGCATCAATGTTGTCGAGGGTTTCGCTCGGATAGCCGGAAGCGTTGCCGATGCCGGGCCCGCCGTCGATCCCCCCGTCAAGAGCCTGGCCAACTCCGTAGACGTGAATGTCCGGGTCGAGCCTTCGCAACTGACACTCCGGTCCCGCGGAGTCTAGGTTGACGGAAGCGATCCTAGAAATCTCTTTGCGCTCGGAATCAACGCTGGGATCATATCGATCCATGGCAAAAGTGCGAGTTCCCAATAACTTGGCGCCGACCAGACGGGCCCGTGTGTTATGGAAGGGCGCAGCCTGCGCCGAAATGCCTTGATCTGTGAATCCACGCCGCGAATGGCGAGGGTGTCTTATTGCCTGATCGACGCCAACAAGACTGCTAGATTCTTCTGATCGAAGCCATAGGGCGTCAGAATCGCGTGCACCGTCGATTTGGTGGCCGCGGGCATACCATACTTCAGGAACGTGGCCAAGGTACCGGCCGTGCCAACGTCGATGTATCGGCGAGCACCCTGTTGCTCCAATCGCGCCGTGGCTTCACGGAAGCGAATCGGGTGACGTACAACGTTCCAGAAATATTCGTCGGACAAATGGGACAGAGTCTCGGTCTGATCGCAGCATACCAGCGGCAATCGACCTTGCTTGCACTGGATCGACTGCATGAACGACTCGAACGGAGCTTTCGCTTTGTCGATCCACCTCGAATGAAAGGGGAAAGAAACCGGGAGCCGCTGATAGACTACGTTGTAACGCCTCAAAGCAGTTTCGATCTCCTGGAGTTCCGTCCGCCTTGCGGATACGACGAAATGGGAACAAAAGTTGACGGCGGCCAATTCGCTGCGACCGCTCAGGAAGTCCTCTGCAAACAGCGCCGGATCGGCCAGTACGGCGGTCATACCTCCGGGCTCACAATATTCCTCGAGTGCAATCGCCTGTCGCATCACGGCGGTCAAAGCATCCTCAACGCCGATGAACCCCGCCACCGTTGCAGCAGCGAAAGACCCCAGACTGACCCCGAGGACAACGTCCGGCCATACGCCAGCATGAATCAATGATTGCGCCAGCGAGTACTCCACCATGAATATCGCGGGATGCGTCATCAAGGTGCGATCGAACGGATCTCCCCTGCCATTTTCGTCGGAATAGAGAGTCTCGATCACTGACCTGCCCGAGGACTGGCGCGCGATATCGTCGAGCCGGAGCATCCAGTCGCGGAAAGTGTCGTTGTCATCGTACAACGCTCTTCCCATATGGAAGTACTGCGATCCCTGGCCCGAGAACATGAATACTGTCTCGGAGACTGGCACTGAAGACCTCTTCTTACAGCTTTCAAATTTATCAGCGCCGGCGTGAGCTCACTTTGTAGCCGCGAAGCGAGTTTGAGCGGCAGAATCCCAGAAATCCGACACGCGATGTTCGCAAGCAACCGCCGACACGCGCGTTACCCAATGGGCCTGCAGTCCGGCACGATCAGATGGGACAGGTATCGACGATGGGGAATGACTTCCCGGTCGCTTCAAGCTGCCCCAAGCTCGACTCCCGGCGAATCAATGCGTGGCAGCTGCCAAATTCCGTGGCTAATAGAGGCTCTTGGACAGTAAAACCGAGGCACTGGGTCAGCATAGAAGAGCGCGCGTGCGCTGCCGGGTACAGGAGCCACCCAACCGCAAATCCATTTGGACGAATCACTGTACTTTGCGCAGTGTCGATTAGCATCTTGAAGATGCCACGTTTGCGATAAGGCCTGAGTACGGCAAGCTGGGAATAACGGGCAACGCGGTCATGTTCCGCGAAGCGCAGGCGGTAGCGTTGGTGAACTTGGCGATCCCCGGTCGTGTCGACCACGCTTAACGTTCCTATCGTATTGTGATTGTCTCGCACGAGAAAATGCCAAACTCCCGTCTCGCCCGGTCCGGGTAGAGGTCTAAACGAGAATCCTTGCTCGATGGTAAAGACCTGAGTTCGGATTCCCAACATCTCAGCCCACTGCTGATTGGTGGTTGCTAGTTCGATTCTGATATTGGGAACGTCCCTCCCCACCGCTATCAGTGTCAACACGTGGTCGACCGTCTCCCCAACGGCATTTAGCCGCTCTCCCACCATGTGCGGTATGCCCACGTTGAATGCATTCTCGATGGCCAGCGACATCTCCATGCGGTCGAGTGAGTCGGCTCCCAACTGGGTCCAGGTGGATTCCTCGGTGACCTCTTCCTTCCGAACTCCCAAGTGTTCGCTGATGATCTGCTGCAAGCCCGTCAGAAGTTCCTGTTTCGCGTACATTTCTCCCCCAATCTGAGAATGTCGGCGCCATCACCGAGCCTCTCACCGGACTCTACCGAGCTCGGCCTCTGCGTATTCTGTCCTGCCTGCGGATAGGACGAAATGAAAGCAGGCGTGGACTACCGCCAATTCGCTTCGAGGGCCAGCACACTAAGCCCTTCTTACGGTGGTCAAATCCGTTGGCACAGCTGTACGGTCACTTGCTGCAGCTACCACAGACTGCTCCCAGGGAAATATGCCTTGTTCAACGTACCGCACAATGGCTTGCAGATTACCCGCATCTGAAAACACCTCTCGATTGGCAGTAACCGCCGGTGATTTTAGATCCCGCAACGGCATGCCGATACGGCTCATGTAGCCCTTGTAGCGTCGAATCGCAGTCTTCGACAGTCGACGCAACCGTTGTAAGTGACGGCGCAGCAAAGCGTCACTAGCGGGTTCGCATGCGTCCACCAATCCCCATTCGCAGGCTTGCTTCGCCGAAATGGGCTGCGTCATGAGCGTCAGGTAATGTGTCTTCTGAAACCCGATGCGGCGTATCAGGAACGGCAGCACGCAGGCCGGATACAGCCCAAACAGCAACTCGGACAAACTGAACCGTGCAGTGTCGTCGGCGAGAACAATATCGCTCGCGGCGACAAACCCTACACCTCCGGCATTCGCCTTGCCGCGCACATGCGAGATCGTCACGTACGGACCGGTTGCCAAGCGCAGCCACAACTCGTACAACGGTCCGGGGCCATCGTCCTGCTCTTGGCTAGTCCTCGAAGCGCTAACGATTTCCTTGAAATCGGCACCTAAGCAAAACACTTCCGGTGAGCCGCTCAAGACCACGACGGTCACGGACTCCTCGCATGCAGACAAGACGTTATTGCACTCGGTGATAAGCTGACCGTTTATCGTGTTGTTAGCCCCAAGCCGGTCGATCTGTAAGAAACAGATCGAGTCCTGAAGCTGAACTTTGATCGTCTCGTAGGTCACGACACCACTCCTAAAGGCAATGTAATGCCCGATCTCGCAGAGAAATCAGGTCGCTCAATGGTGATGGCTAATGATGGCGCTGCCAGCACAGCGCGGTATTGATCCCGCCAAAACCCATGCTCAAGGTCAGCGCGTTCTCGATGGGATGATTGATCGACTTGCTTCTTACCCAATTGAGTGTTGGGTCGATGGGATGTTCCAAATTGCGAGACGGATGCAACTGGCCGGCCTGCATTTGTAGCAAGGTTGCAATCACTTCAACCGTACCGGCGGCGCTTAGGCCATGACCGATCAGGGACTTGGTCGCGTTCAGATAGGCGTCTGTCAATCCGCAAGCGTGGAGCGCCTTCAACTCCGTTTCGTCACCTATAACAGAACCCGTGCCGTGCAGATTGACGTAGTCGATATGCGCGGGCAACCATCCGGGCACCTCCAACGCATTCTGAATCGCCTGCGTCTCCCCCTCCCACGATGGATCAGGATTACGATTGCCATCCATCGCGATCCCCCAGCCGCACAAAACCGCGTAGGGCTTTAAACCCCGACGCTGACTCGATTCCAACGACTCGATGACGACTGCGCCGCAGCATTCGCCGAATATGAATCCGTCGTGATCGCGGTCGAAGGGACGACAGGCGAGCGCGGGATCGTCGGCGTAGCGATCCGATCCCATCGCACCGAGTGCCCGCAGCCCCCGGCACTCCCAATGCGATAGATCCATCAATGCTCCCAAAGCAATACATACATCCAATTGATTGGCGACTACCGCCTGCGCTGCCTGTACAATTGCCAATTGGCCGCTCGCCGACGCGCCACCCACGGTGTAGGCTAAGCCGCGAATACCAAACTGCTCAGTGCAGAAGCCGCACAGGTCAGAATCCATGAACGACAACGCGTACGACGGCCGCAAGAACACCAAACGATCGCGATAGCCGTCATGAATCCGCATCAACTCGCGCTGCTGAACATTCGACCCGCCAACAATCAGACCGATGCGGCGAGGATCTACGTCCGACAGTCGCGCCTCAATCCACGCCTCCTGCAGGACGACCAAGGCCGCCTGCGCGGAGAGAGAGGCTGCGCGCAGTGTCTGCTTGGCAATGCCCGGAGGAAACACCATTTCGCGAATTTCCGCGCCGATGTAAGCCGACTCCTGTTGGCGGCCCGGCCGCCGCATCACGCCAAACGACGTCTTACCGTCGAGCAAGGCGGCCTTAAAGGCGGCCTTCCCTTGCCCGATGGCCGAGATGACACCCATCCCGGTAACGACCGATTTAAGCGGCATCGAGTTTCTGCAGAAACAAATCGGCCAATTGCCCGATGTTCTTGGGCCCGAACAGATCGACCCGCGAAATCGATAAAACGAGTGACTCTTGCACGAGCATCGCGATTTCAGCGCGGTCCACGGAATTGGCACCCAGATCGACCAGTCGGTCGGAGGCCATGAATATATGCGCCTCGAGGCCAGGTAGTATTTCTCGAGTACGCCGCGCGATGAGATCAAGCAATTCTGCTTTGGTCATAACAAGCTCGTCTTGTTCATTTACTGGTCGCAAAACGACAACTGCGCAAAGCCGCGATCAGCGACATTTCGCTGAAGGCTTTGTAATAACTTCAAGGCGTAAGTGCTGGCCAACGATCAAATTTCGTCCGCCCGTTCATTAAGGAGAGCAGGTAGGCCCAGCCCGCGAGACCGGCGATGGCGAATCCGCCTGATCACGCCTCGTAGGTAGTAAGTGAGACGATGCTGTCCGGATCGATCTCTACTGCCACGGCCCGCCGGAGCAATTCGACGGAGATCACGATTCGCCAGCTCCGTTTCTTGACGATAATTCCTTCCAGGCCTCGGAGCGGACCTCTTTCAACCCGAATCCTCTGGCCTTCATGCAGGTAAGCATATGGCTCTACGTTTTGTCCGGAGCCCAGAGCTTTTCGAATAGCTTCAATTTCGATATCGTCAATCTTTGCGGGCTTTTGGCCAAAAGCCACAATTGAGACAACGCCCACCGCCCCTAAAATTGGAGTTCGATATCGGGCGTCAAATCTGCAAAATAGGTATCCGGGAAACAGGGGTATGCTGCTTCCCGTCACACCATCCGATGGGCATTTTGGCCTCCGGTAAAGTGGAAGAAATTGCTCAAATCCTCTGGAGTTCAGAAATACAGCGGCGATCTTCTCGTAGTTCGATTTCGTCCGCAATGCATACCAACAGAGGTTAGAGTCCGCAGACCGGCATGCGTTATACCTTCCATCATACGTGATATCGGTTGTGTTCATGGTAGAACCTCTCTAACCGTTATTGAAGTAGGCTTCGCCCCCTTCCCTCCCAAGGAATGCCGCTGTCAAACGGAATCTTCTGGTTTCCGAATCTGAGGGTAGAGACAAACTTAAGCGATTGAGTGGCCAATATCTCCCATACGCGAGATAGAGTCTGGTCAATATAGCTCACATGAATGTAAAGCGCTTGCCCAACGCGACCGCTGGCTCAAGATCGAACTCGGTTTCACGCTTCCGCTGCGCACTTCAATTCTCCGGAAAAACTTTGTCGAACATACAGAACATCATCATTAGAGAGACTCGCCTCACGCGATCGTTAACTTTCCCCAGACGACTTTCCACAACGCACGTGGCAGCTTGACGGCTTTACTTTCACCACGCAGCCGATTGTCCTGTCCGGAGGGAATCCGAAAGATTATCGCGACTTCGGCTTTCGCCATAGGCGACAAGTCTCGCCGCGCTGTTGCTCAGCAAAAGCCGGGTATAGTCATTGATTTCCAGGGCATTGGTAGCCCGGACAGAAAAGTGCCCATTCTCTGTGGCAGAGACCACATTGAGCCTGACGACATGGCGATCTGCACAGCGAACCTGCCCTCGCCTCCCGCGGCAGTTGTTCCCCTCTGCCCGGCTGAATCTGTACCTGACTCGCGAAGACCCAGCATAGAATTCAATGTCGCCACAGGTGCAGCAGCCGCTGGCCCTTGTCACGCTATTAAGCTTCCTGGCCAAAAAACGGATTCGGAGGCGCATTTGCGTCTCAAACCGCACGGCAGGAATCCATAATTATGCTCCGCCGCCTAATTTGAACCGCTCTCGTTGGCCCTTCAACGTGGCCGGCCACATCGACGACCGGACCTGCGAACCTTTCGGTTTGCGAAGCCTCAACAGTGTGCGCACGGGTACCGCGGCGGCTCATGGAGACCAGTCCAGTGCCGCGACGGAAGACGGGCTCGCTCGTAGCAACACTTCGTTGTCCAGAAACGTGATTCTCGAAGGTGCTCGGTTTGTATGCCACCCGGAAGAGCATACCTGCTAGAGACGGCAACTCTCATGGGTGTTCTTGCGCGGCGCCGGGCTGCTCCTTCCATCGTTTAACATCCACGCCGATCACGAGGAGCCACACGCAAAGCGATAGTTCGGCGATGAAGGACACGAGCAGAATGTAGGGAGACAGATAGATTGCGAGCGGGGGCGCCAGAAAGGTCAGGCAACCCAAACCCGCGATCGCCATCCCCACCCCCAGAATGCGAGGCAGGAAAACCGACCGGAGGATGAGGTACCCGATCAGGAGGTCATAGAATGCGAAAAATACCAGGCAGATGTCGACTGCCTGACCATAAAGTTCGAGAAACATCCGCGCCAGGGCCCGCAACTGTTCCACCTTAAATGCGCTCAAGTACTGGCTGCTTCCCAAGACAACCAAGGGAGCGACATGAATGAGGCTACCGAAAGCCAGCATGACGCATCCGACGACGCTAAAGAACGCCGCCAGCAGCGAGAGGCTCCTGTTTACAGGCTTAAACAAATTATAAAACAGCGCCGTGACAGCCAGATAGCACGCATTCGCGATAAGGCCGGTTGCTAAACCCATGCGAAATAAACCTTGGTGCGCCAGGATGTCGTTCACTGTAGTGGCGGTTTCGCCAGAACCGACGATCCGTCTAATCAAGAACTCACCGACTATTGCCGTAAGAAAGTAAAGCAGGTAAACGACACCGGTAATCCTGGCTTTGGGACGCGGCGACGCTTCCGCAATTCGTTCCATCGTCACTGCGCTGTTCATATTCGATTCTCCGCCGCCGCGCGAACCGTTGGTCGAGCCGCAATTGTTCCAGCAACCTGCCCTTCGCCTTCAAGTCGACGCCGCCGCCCGGCTCGCTTACTTACGAGTTTGATCCTGCTCCGCCAAGCGAAAACCAACCCACAATCCCCGGAAGGGAACTTGGCGAATGAAGCGAACTGTCTGACAACGAAACGGTTGGACAATGACCGCGCGTCGTCTTTCAGTCCCAGGGAAGCACAAGAAAGACCATCCGCATTACAAAGACTTTCTACTCGTTTGGTTTTGCCCCGCCCCACCGTTCAACTTCTCAAATTCCCTTAACCCTCGCACAACGTTCGCGACCACTTCCAACGCCTGCGACGCATCTTCTTCGGAAGGTCATTGCTCCGCTCAATCGCAGCCCGATGGAAGATCTTGCTTCCCATCCGGCACGACAACCCACGGTTCCACCTATCCTTTTCGATGGATTTGAGTCTTAATTGGCTAGGTCAACCATGGACGTCCATTGGTGTTGCCGATGGAACTTCTTGACACCGGTAAGCACAAGCATCTCCGTCTTCTTCCCCGCCCGTTCGAGAAGCCGACCATACCGCTGAACATCAACCTCTCGATTCTCCACCGGTTTGAGGCAACACAGGTTTTCTTCAAGTAGTCCGGCGTATTCATCGAACGTTAACTCCAAGCGGTTCTGCAGTTGCGCACCGACGCCAAAACGAGCCAGCGCAGCGGCCGAACCTGGGGTGATGACGCCGCTGAAGAACTCCGAGGAGCAACCCGAGCCATAGGAAAAGAGTCCGACCCTGGAGCTACCGGTGTACTGGGCGCGATCGATGATGCTAGCCAGTGCCAAGTACACAGAGCCGGAACACAGGTTTCCCACAACGCTCGGATACTCAAGCGAGGGCATAACGCGCTGCGTGAAATCTCGTTCGACCTGCTGAGGCGATGCGTTCGCACACTCCTTCATCATTTTCCTGTGGGCGGCTTTCACTAAACCAGCGAATGGAGTATGCATGGCAAGATAATCGAAGGTGTCGACAAAGTGAGTGTCGTTAACTTTGCTCCTGTATTCCTCGAAACTCTTGGCCAGACAATCAAGGTAGGCGAATAGAGAGCGATCGACATCAGCGATATCGAATTCCGGAGAAGGACGAGCGGAGTCCATCGTTTCAAAGCTATAGTTCCCGAACGCACCCAAGTCGACAGCCATAACTCGCGCTTGATCACTAATTAAGATGGCGGCCGCTCCAGTGCCCATCACCGGCTCGGTGTATGCGGCCTTTTGATTAACCAACGAAACGTCGGTTGCGACCACCAGAACCTTCGATCCCGGCGAGATACCGGATGCGACGTAGGCGACTGCCATCTGGAAGGCAGCTGTCGCCGCATAGCAAGCCTGCTTTACCTCGATGAGGCGACAGTTTCGGCTGAGCCCGAGATACTGATGTACATACGACGTAATCGACTTGCTGTAGTCGATGCCGGATTCGCTGGAGGTGATCACGATTTCAATGCGGTCTCTCTCATCGGCGTCGAGTGCGTCGATAATAGGCTTCGCTGCGTTCACCGCATTGGTAACCGGGTCCTCAAAGGGAAAGGCGATGGATCTTTTCTCCATCATGAGATTGCTCAATCTGCCTAGGTCCAGCCCCCTGCCCTCAAATATGGCACGGACCGGAATGTACGCCAATCCGCAATACACATTGAGCGCCTCAATGCCTATGGGACCATGCTCCGTCTCAGGTTCGGTCATACTTGCCGTGCTCTGCATAAATAGTCGACCAGTTCGTCAACCGTTGAAATGCTGCTGAAATTCGACATTGGCTCGTCAACGCCGACCCGGTTCATGATTGAAAGGATGATCTCGACTCTGTCCACCGAATCCGCCCCCTGATCCTTCAAGGATCGGTTACCCGAGACAGCCTTCGCCGGCAGGTTCGGAAGTATCGAAGAGATGGCTTCTCGCACGATTCGTTCGATCGTCTCCTTTGCCAACTCAGAGGCTAGGATCATGCGGACTCGGCTGACGCCATCATATTGGCCGCTTCTGATAAAACATGCATGGTGCTGACTGCGATCACCCGCGTCGTCTCGCAATCTTGAATCACGGCGTTATAAACCTCGTGTCCGGGGTCACTCACTTTCCGCCACGACCGGAGAGTGATTCTGAGAAGAGAATCAATATCGGCATTGCCGAAGTAACAAAGCTTATGGTCGAGCACGACTCGGTTGAGGAATGACTGCGTACTCCTGCCACGATGCTTCCAAAGTTTGAGCAGCGCCCCATCAATGATAGAGAAATAGGCGGCAAAATATACGAGGCCTACGCCGTTGATGTCCCGTGTTATGTCGATTCTGTATTCGGTGTGAAAACCGTCCACTTCGCAAACATGCGCGGTTGATTCTGTGTCGTGAAACGTATTGTTGCTTCGGGCGTAACCACAAGCGAGTCGGGGCGAATATCGATCGGGCAACGAGCCCAAATGGGCGTACCTGAAGTCAACCGGGGACGACTTGATCAGGTTTTGGTTGCTCTTTTCACGGCTACGAGCTACCCAGCGGTTGAAGGTCTCGACGTAGAGACAATCGTTTCTTGGGAGATCATAGAACTCCTCGAGATCAATCGGTTGTGCCAACATTTCATCTTGCCCCACTTTCTTAATTCGGTGCAGGGTAAGGATTGACTCGCTCCCAAAGTTGAACAGGGTCGACACAGCTTCTAGCCGGTCCCCGAACGTGAGGCCTGCCGAATGGATGGTTGGACTGCTTCTCAAGTGAAAATAGCAAAAGGCTAAGTATGTTGGTGCGCCGCTGGCGTTAGTGGCACTGAACACGTTGGTCCCACACAACGCCGTTACTGCGTCCCAAGTCCAATCGCCGATCTGCCCGACGAACAGTGAATTGGGTCCAGACATGGCCGGCTTGACGGTCAACCTACGGTATATCGAACTTTCGCCCACCGTCTCGCACGCGTCTCCCATGACGTGACCTGCTGAGCTCTGGACGAAATTGGTCTTCACTGTCCCGGTCCTTAAGGTTTTGATCCAGTGCCGGTGATTCCCGCCGGCGATCTGAGCCGCATCCAAAGGTGTCATGCCAACTCACCGAAGTCTCGCCTCGGTCGTCCAGATTTGCATCACCTTCAGATGCTGCATGACTAAACTACGCAAGGGGAGAATGTGTGTCTGGTCAAAAGTGCTCACTCACCATGAAATCTGCGCGAGGTCAAACCGCGTCGCGTTAAGAGTGCAATGAGACGATGCGTCTCATGTGGCCGCGTCAGTACGGCAATGGTCGTGGGACCGCATCTGTGAGCCTTGAGTTCGCGGTGGACGCGAAGCAATGCTTCCGCCGCCGGCCGTTGAAGGAAGGCGCGGGCCTCGGTGTATACGGCTGAACCCAGAAAATTGTTCGAGGTGGCGTAGCGGATGTCGAGCTTGACGATGGGGTCGACTTAGACCCACTCCACCAGATCAGGTTTGAGGAAGCTCCCGGCTCATGTGGTTGCTCCTTTAGCGCTTCTGCCCGCAACTCCTCCATCGGACGTAGAGGGGTGATACGGAGGCTGACCTGTTGTGCGAAGCCGAGTTGCACCAGAAACAAGAAGGAGACCACAACGACGCAGCTGGGGCTTTGCAAGAACTTCATATTCATCTGTCTTCTTGCGAATCCTACCTTCGCGCTGCATGTACCATGCATGGTCTAGAGACAGCTCTTCGCAGATGCTTGCTGCGAAATCTGGACTAGACCACCGGCTCGCAGTATTGCTTCCCAGATCGCCGATCTGTTTGAACTAAGTCTATCGAACCCGTGACCTGGCTCTTTCATCCCTGTGGAGAGGTAGGGCAAAACTCTTCATGGGTGACTCGGGCAGTTCACCCATGCTCACACCCAGGTGTCTTGGGCGTAAACATCGAGATTGAGAAAGTTGAGATACGCAACCTCCGCATTCAAAGTCAAGCCAATTTCGTCGCCAGCTACAACTTCGCTATTCCGCAGTCTTAATCGGGGTTGTATCGGGTCGGCGGACCGACGGTCCGATTGCCGCTCACTGAGATCGTCGCGTGCCTCACCGCGGGAATTCCGTCCATGCCCTCAGCCACTAATCGAATCGTGTAGTTGCCGGCCTTCGTGTAAGCGTGGTGCACCTGCCGGCCTGGTTCGCTCGTGCCGTCGCCAAAGTCCCAGCGATAGCTGAGCGCGGGCACACCATTCCCGTCAGCATTTGCTGCGAGTCTCAAGTCTTCATCGATCTGCCCCTGGTTAGGAAGTTCCAGTTTGATCAACGGTGCCGCGGCCGGGATCGACGCATCGACGATCTTCAACATCCTCACCGAATGCGCCGGTTGTCCGAACTGGATCGAGTCACTGCTCATTGAGACGCTGCGCTGCGGTGCGAAGATATCCGTGCACTTGTAATTCCGGCGATGGGCGAGCTTGAGCTCGGCGAAGGAGAGCCGGTGGTCGCTCGGCTTCTCGTTCCAATTGAAGACCGCAAGCACCGACTGCCGCGCATCTTCGCGCAGCAGAAAGATGCTCGGCAGCTCGTCCTTTGCCCGATAACTTAGAAGATCGACCGGAATCGCAGCGCGCCCCAGCTTCGCAATGCGTAGCAGGTCAGGGTTCGTGATCAGTGCTACGCGATCAGCATCTGCGCCGAGCGTTGGAAGATCGTCGCCAATTTCGAACATTCCGCCCGAAACCGCCGCTAGCGCAATGGAGACTTGCGCTTCGTCCAGGCTAAGCGGAGCCTGAATTTCCCTCTCTTCAATCAGCTGTCGCGAAACTGTAAACGCGTCAGGATCGTCGATAAAGAAATTTCGGTGCATGTAATAGCGGGCGGCGATCCCGGAAGCCGCTTCCTTGCTGCGAAGAAAGGTGTGTCCGGTATCCTGGGATGTGCGTCCATCGTCGACCATACCAACTGGAGTTAGCATTGGACTACCGTCTTTGTCGAGCAGCACGGTTTCGCCAACCGCGTCGCGAATGATTTGTAGTCCTGTCCGTAAATTTTCCAGTGCGGTGACATGCGGCCGATAGAAATAGCCTTCGATCGCGGTCGTGTCCATGAAGTCGAGCTTGATGTACTTCACCTGCCATTCGCGAACTAAGGTTCGGTAGGTCTGACGCAAGAACTCCTGCGCCGCTGGATTCGTGCAGTCCAGCGCGAACACTCTTTCTGACCGCACCTCTTCATCCGTAGTCACCTGAATCGGCTCGCCTCTGGCATTGTGCACCAGCCAATCTTTGTGGTTTTGGTAAATCGAGCCAAACTCGCCGACCTCGAAAGGCGCAGTCCAAATTCCCATGTTCAGTCCAAGCTGGTTAATCTGCTGCGTGACCGGACGCATGCCATGAGGAAACTTGGCCGCGTTTGGCGTGGAATAGTCTCCGCGCGCGTAGCCATAACCAAAATCAAAATGAAACCAGTCGTAGCCGAGATTCTTCAAATGTTCGGCGAGCCAGAGCGCATTCGTGAAGGTGTTGCCTTCGGTGATCTTCATGTAAAACGCGGTCCAGCTCCACCAACCCAGCATGTTGCTCTCGGGGAAGCGACTGTGGCGCAACTCCCGTATAGCAGCTCCGTAATTTTCCAGTTGAGCGTGGTAATCCGTACCGGCGGCGAACATGAGCCCTTCAGAAGAAATGCTCTCGCCTTTCTCAACCGGCAGGCTCAACTCGACCAGATTTTCTTTGGGTCCTTCGCGCACGCCCGAATCCTCATCCGTCGCCATAATCTCGGTGGTGCCGGTGGAATCGACAGTAAATCCGGAAATAGTTGGTCCAGATGAAACCGACTTTGTCTGCAAATGAATGAGCGTCAGCAGTCGGTCCGCGCTGAGTGCGCCGAAGAAAACACTTTGCTTGCTCTGCTGGTTGTAGATCAGTTGACTACCAACCGCAAGGTGCAGGCCGTTGGGCGCTTTGCCCAGATCGTAAATTTGCATCGGCGGCCAGTCTTCACTGAAACTGTCAGACAGCACCCGGCCGGAGCCCGGAGCGCCCGATAGATCGATGATTCTGTTCCCTAAAGCGTCGACACTTCGAATGCTCTGCACTTCAATCGCGCGCCCGGTGTGGTTCTTGACTTGGACCTCAAGCTCGCCATAAGGCCGATTGTCGTATACGCGGATCGTGTACGTGAGATCCGGCAGGTCCGGCACTCCGGCACATTCGACATTCGCTTGCTGTGCTCGCCCGAGATCGTCCTCGAAATTCGAAACGGATATTGTATGCTTTGGATATTCCGCCGATTTGACCCAGCGATGGTCCACTTCGGCCGCCACCCCAGCTCGAATGATGGGGTTTTCCATTCCCCCAGTCGCAATCGTGTAGGAGCCATCCGCTTCACTTACTCGCACCCGCAAGTCCGCGTTGCGAATCTCCGTGTCGGCATAGCACGCCAGAGACAACCAGGAGACCGCAACCACGGGCCAAACAATGACCCGCCAAATGCCTGCTTGCGCTAATGAATGCCCGCGCACAATGCCGCAAGACGCACGCTGGGAAATCAATCCTTTACCTCCTGACGGCAGCTGCTTTGGGCTGCGATCACATTCGATCCTGATAGAACCACATTGATGGATGCGATGACACAGTGTATTAGGTCAGTCCGTTCACTTCGCTTGCTGCGCTGCCCCGGCGACCACTCTGTCAGCCTCGGTTATGTCGGCCTCAAGCTTCTGCTCGTTCTCCTTTGCCTGCTGATCGAGTTGCCGGAAGACAGCCTCCTGGGATTCGGTTGGCCGATCATAGGACAAGTCAATGTCTGAAGCCAGGTACGCCAGATGATCGCGCAGCTTGGTCTCATAGAGCAGACTACCTTCGCTCGACTTCATGGCCATCTGCGCGACGCTGTCGATGTCCCGATTCAGAGCGGCAAGTGCGCTGGCGGTCTGCGAGTTCGGAGAGCCGACACCCTGCAGCTTGTCGCGAAGGGTTAGCGCATGGTTTATGTCGTTGTCTAGAGCGTCAAGGTCGGCATAGATTTGGAGATCCAGATTCAAACGCGCCGATAGATCTTGCTCGGTTGCGTGGAGCCGGGGATCGAGAGTGAGGGCAAACTTCTGCTGCGTTTTTTGCCCGCCATAATCAAGTACAACCAAATATGTGCCCGGTACGGCGACCGGGCCCGCGACGGAATCCTCAAGACCACCAGCAGCGATAGGCGCGTGGTAACCGGTGATCTCGGTCGCATAAGGATAACGCAAATTCCACTGGAAGCGATTCATCCCGGGCTCGATCGCGCTCAGCTTAGCTTCCTGTTCACGAATCTGCTGATCGGTGCTTTCGCCGCTGTGGTCAGGTTCGGTGGCTGGATTTCCCTTACCTGTCTGGTCAGCGTTTGTCTGTTCTTTGCCTTCTTCTTTCTCTTTTTCCTTCCTCTCTTTTTCGGTCGCGAGGTGGAGAGCGAATTTGCGAATAACCTTACCCGCGGAATCCCTGAACTCAAGCGTTGCCGGAGTCTTGCCATCGTAATCTTGCGGGATGTGGAAGAAGATCGTCGCACCGAACGGAGGATTATCGCCGGCATCGGGAGGACGTCGCTCTTCGGGATCGGGCTCGCCGTAATCGTGTGTTAGCCACGCTTGCTGAGGAGCGAAGAGAAAAGGGGAGTTGGCATCGGTGGCGGGGTTCTTCGTTAACTGCTCGAGAAATCTGAGATTGTCGAGCACCCAGAACGAGCGACCGTGAGTAGCCGCCACGATTTGACCCTGGCGAGTATTTACGGCGAGGTCGCGCACCTGCGCTACCGGAAGATTCAGCGTGAGCGGCAGCCAGTGCGTGCCTGCATCAAGCGTGAAATAAACGGTGCTGCGGGTGCCGAGGAAGAGCAGTTTGGAATCGTCGGGATCTTGGCGAATGTCGAAGACGAATTCATCTTCGGGAAGACCGGTGGTAATCGGCGTCCAATGCTGGCCGAGATCGGTTGTCCGAAACACATAAGGACTAAAATCATCCCACATGTAGCGACGCGCGGTGAGATAGGCGGTTTGTTTGTCGGTGTGGGAAGGTTCAATGCAACTGATCTGGGATTCGGGCAGTCCGGGCGGAGTTATGGCCTGCCAATTTTTCCCGCCGTCGGTGGTGATATGAGCGAGACCGTCGTCGGATCCGGCCCATATGATGTTGTTGTCGAGAGGCGATACGGCGAGGGCAGAGACTAATGGATAGATTTCTGCTCCCGACTGATCGAGATCGACGGGACCTCCGCTGGGGATTTCGGTGTCGGGCTGGTTACGCGTGAGGTCGGGAGAGATGCGAGTCCAAGTTGCGCCGTAGTCGTCACTCTTGAAGACGTTTTGGGCGGAGATGAGCATTTCTTTCGGATTTGCCGAAGAAAACAGAATGGGATAGGTCCAGCCGAAGCGGTATCTTAGTTCGGCGGATGATGCGCCCTCTTGATAAAACGGCCACGGACTTACGCTTTGGAACTGCTCGGTCTCGCGATCGTATTTCACGAAGATGCTGTAGTAACCGCTGCCGTAGGTTATTTTGGGATTTCCGGGCTGCGGCACGGAATAGGTGCTCTCGCCATAGGCGACGCTGTGCCAATCCGCCAGCGGGATCACGCCCTGGCTGCTGGCGCTCGGTCCTTCGAAGGAGCCTTCATCCTGCTGCGCGCCATAGATGTGAAAGGGAAACTGGTCGTCGATATTGACGTGGTAGAACTGGCCAGTGGGCTGATTGAGTTCAGTGCTCCAGGTATTGCCGGCATCGGTCGAAACCGTCGCACCCCCGTCGTTGCCTTCCAGCAAAATTGTGGTGTCGTTGGGATTGATCCACACAACGTGGTTGTCGCCGTGCGGCGTGCGTAGTTTGGTGAATGTTTTCCCGCCGTCGTGCGAAACCCAGAGAGCGTCTACTTCCGGCGCATAGACAGTGTCAGGATTCTTAGGGTCCACATAGATTGTCATGTAATAGAAGGCGCGCTGCCGCAGCTTCATTTCGTCGTTGACACGCTTCCACGTTGCTCCGGCATCATCGGAGCGGAAGACACCGCCTTCCTTAGCCTGAATGATGGCATACACTATACTTGAGTTGCTGGCGGCGACGGATAATCCGACGCGCCCGAGAACCATCTGCGGTAAACCTTGGTTATGCGCGAGGTTAGCCCAATGCGCGCCGCCGTCTGTACTCTTGTAAATACCGCTGCCTGGGCCGCCGCTGATAAGTCCCCACGGCATGCGGACCGCCTGCCACATCGTGGCATACAGCACCTCCGCATGATTCGGATCCATTACCAGACAGATTGAGCCGGTGTTGTCATCGACGAACAGGATCTTGTTCCATGACTTGCCGCCGTCCGTAGATTTAAATACACCACGATTGGGATCGGACTTGAAGACATGACCCATGGAAGCTGCATAAACGATGTTGGCATCCTTCGGATCAATCAGAATGGCGCTGATCGAGTGCGTGTCGCGCAGGCCGGCGTATTGCCAACTGTTGCCGCCGTCGGTGGATTTGAAAACGCCATCGCCGGGGATGACGTCGCTGCGAATATCGGCCTCGCCGGTGCCGACATAGATGGTATTGGAATCGGATGGCGCAACCGCGACCGCGCCGATGCTGGAACTCGGCCCCGGCAGTTTGCCATCGGAGATGTTCTTCCACTCGACGCCCTCGTCCGTGCTCTTCCAAACTCCGCCGCCGACCGCCCCCGCATAAAATAGGTTGGGGCTTCCCGGAACGCCGGACACGGTGACCACGCGACCACCGATGTACGGGCCAACCGAACGCCATTTGAGCTTACTCATCAACGCTTGCGAAGACAGTGGCCCTGGCCTTTGAGCTCCCGAGAACACGGGAAACAACATGACCGGCACGAGAACCAGGAGCCCACAGATATTCACGAAATCGCAGTCGCGTCTCACCATTTGATTCCCTCAGCTGAATTTTCTTTTTAAATCCCTGCGCGTGTGAATATACACCTGTCTGACGTCCCCAAGCGTAGCCATTGCTTTGGGGTTGATGGAGTAAACCCGCAGGAATCTAGCTGCCGAGCGCTCGCAAGCTCCGCTAAGCGCTGGCACAGGAAAGTCGTTTTTTTTATCATCGGTCCGGCCGAAAACTGTTCTGGACGAATTGTCACCGGCGCGCACCCGGGTGGAAAATCGACTTCCCTGCAGAGCGTCGACCTTGTCCGGTTGATGATGCAAGGCGGCTCGTTCGCTGGAGCCGACGACTTCAAGGCTGAAATCTGCTCTACGCTACTTACTCACTTTCTACGATGCTGAGCAGCCGGTGCCTTTCGGCGAGCGGATGTTCGCGGTACCATTTCCTGCCTGTGAGCATAAATGTCACATCGAACTTCCCGCTCTTCATGGTCGTGTCTTCTTCCCGCTTGTAAAACGACACCGACTTCGAAACCTCGCCGCAGGCCGCGGACAGCTTTCGAAGCCCCTTGAAATCGTCGGCAGTGACGGTTGCGGCCGCTTTCACCTCAATACCAACAACACCTCCACCCTCACCTTCCACGATGCTGTCTACTTCGTCCTGATCTTTATCTCGGTAGTGGTAGAGCCTGCAGGTCTCGACAGCCAGTCGACCTGTTTCATGACCTCCGTGAAAGCGTTGAACTCGCTCGACGCGCCGGTGTAGAAGATGATTCGGATCCAAAAGGTGGATACAAAAACGCATACCAAAGTCTTCCAGTGACGCTAAGTATCTGATACGATGTGGAATAGTTTTGTGACTGGCAGATTTTTTCATTTACGTCTAAGTTGTTGATTCTCAAGCGGAAGTGGTGGAACTGGCAGACACACCATCTTGAGGGGGTGGCGCCGAAAGGCGTGGGGGTTCAAATCCCCCCTTCCGCACCAATTTTAATACTGTAGATTGAATAGGTTACAGGCGACTACCTAGTGTAGCGTCCGATAAATAACTGGCCAACTCAAGATTTCGTTTTTCGCCTTCGGGGCAGGGTACAGCCTGGCCGAATCTGTTCCAAGGTTTGTCGACAACGCGATAGCTTTTGGACGATC
>Ga0187847_10000724_pt1 | contig 34107 bp, 22 predicted proteins | sample June2016WEW_4_10_FD_132458 | JGI IMG/M metagenome (GOLD analysis project Ga0187847, IMG submission 132458) | Peatland microbial communities from SPRUCE experiment site at the Marcell Experimental Forest, Minnesota, USA - June2016WEW_4_10 | ecosystem: Environmental > Terrestrial > Soil >...
AGAATCCAAAAAATGTCTTCCAGCGGCACACCGCTCAAAAACAGGGGAATAAGGTCAAGCGGCGGAGCAGCAACGGAGTCGTCCGAAAGCAGGTCCATGAACACACCTGCGATGGCTGCTTCGCGGCCCTTTTGGGGGAGCGGGATGCCACGCCGTGCATCTCCGGAAGTCCGCAGGAGCTCCCGCTCAGCCCGGATACGCTCGTCGAGCAGACGGCACTTGAGCATGGTGGCATAGAGTTGCAGCAGTTTTTGGTTGGAGATAAGCGAAAAACCATCTAGGGCTGGCGCAGATTCGGTGGGGGCCAAGGATATAGATCCTGCGGCCGCAGTGTTTTGCTTGTTTTTCGGGGGCATCTGCTGGGGTATTTCTCCGGTTAGTGGAGATTGTATACGGCTCAGGGAGGATATCTGTGCCTGGATTCCGGCAAAGTCCTCAGCGGCGCTCCGGAACCGCTTTGACCGCACCGGATTTCTTGTTACTATTAGAAAGCACATGAACCGCGCCTCCCACAGCCGCTCCTGTTGTTGCCTGTCGATCCAATTCGACGGGTGTCCGCGCTAATCTCCGATCCCTTTCCAAGCCAGATTGAGAAGACGCACCCGTAGCTGAACAGCCGGGTATGTCATCGTTTTGTGCCGGCCTTCAGCAAATCCCCTGAAAGGTCAGCCATGCCGGTCGCCGAAAACGAAATCCCGTCACCCCAGCCAATCCCCAGCGATGCCGTTTCGCGAGGTTCAGGTCATCTGGGCCATTTGCGTCTGCTTGAGGCAGAGAGTATCCATATTCTGCGCGAGGTGGCGTCTGAGTTTGAGCGCCCGGTAATGCTCTATTCAATCGGCAAGGATTCCTCGGTGATGCTGCGTCTGGCCCAGAAGGCGTTTTATCCGGGACCCATTCCGTTTCCGCTGCTGCATATCGACACCGGATTCAAGTTTGAGGAGATGTTGACCTTTCGCGACGCCATGGCTCGCGAGGTGGGGGCCACGTTGTTGGTGTGGCGCAATGAAAGCGCAATCGCCGCCGGGACCAACCCGGTAGCACTGGATACCAAGCGCTGCTGCGGCTTGCTCAAGACGCAGGCCCTGCTGGATGCGCTGAAGCACTACAACTTCAATGCTGCATTCGGTGGTGCGCGCCGCGATGAAGAAAAGTCACGGGCCAAGGAGCGGATTTATTCGTTCCGGGACGGTGCTGGACAGTGGGATCCGAAAAACCAGCGGCCCGAGCTATGGAGTCTCTACAACGCGCGCATTCATCCAGGCGAGAGCATTCGCGTTTTTCCGCTCTCCAACTGGACGGAGATCGACGTATGGCAATACATCCACGAAGAGAAGATTCCGATTGTGGACTTGTACTTTGCCAAAGAGCGGCCCATGGTTGTCCGGGGCGACGCGCTGATTCCCACCGAACAGGCATTTGTAATTCTGCCTGGAGAAAAGCCGCAGATGGTCAAGTCGCGGCTCCGTTCGCTTGGATGCAGCCCATGCACGGGAGCCATCCGCTCTGACGCGGAGACGATTCCGGAGATCATTGCGGAGCTGATTTCGTTTCACTCTTCTGAGCGTGCCAATCGCGTGATCGATCACGACCAGGACGGCTCAATGGAAATCAAGAAGCGGGAGGGCTACTTCTAAATGGGAGCTCTTGCGGTTCCAGGTTTTTCAATTGACGAGTTTCTCCGCCAGGAGCGCGGCAAGGACCTGCTGCGCTTTTCCACGGCAGGCAGCGTGGATGACGGCAAGTCGACCCTGATCGGCCGCCTGCTCTACGACACCCAAAGCGTCTACGAAGATCAGGTGCGATCGATCGAGGGGAAGGGAACCACGGCCCCCGGACAGATTGATTTTGCCTTGTTGACGGACGGCTTGCGGGCTGAACGAGAGCAGGGAATCACGATTGACGTGGCATACCGCTATTTTTCCACGGCGCGTCGCAAATTCATCATCGCGGATACCCCGGGTCACGAGCAGTACACGCGCAACATGGCAACCGGAGCGTCGACCGCGGATGCGGCCGTAGTGCTCATCGACGCCGCAAAGGGAGTTCTGATCCAGTCGCGGCGGCACGCATATATCGCATCTCTGCTGCGGGTGCGGCATGTGCTGGTGGCCGTCAACAAAATGGACCTGGTCGGTTACGACGAGAGCGTGTTTCACGCAATCGAACTCGATTTCCGCGCCGTTCTCGACGAAATTGCAGCGGACACCGGCAATCCTGTGGACGCGATCTTTGTCCCGGTCAGCGCGCTCAAGGGAGACAACATCGTTCACTGTTCGAAGACGATGCCGTGGTATCAGGGGCCTTCGCTGCTGGGGTTGCTTGAGAGCCTGCCGTCGTCCGCAGACACGCGCACCGAGCCATTTCGATTTCCGGTGCAGCGCGTAGTTCGCCCGGATGCTGCATTCCGCGGTTTTGCAGGGCAAATTGCTTCGGGCACAGTTCGTCCAGGCGACGAGATCACTGTGCTGCCTTCTGGTCGAAGCGCAGCGGTTGAGCGCATCGTGACGTGGGACGGTGATCTTGCCGAGGCGCATGCGCCCTTGTCCGTAACGCTGGTGCTCGATCGGGAACTGGATATCAGCCGCGGCGATTTGATCGGGTCATCCCAAGTGCCGGCGACCGTGACCAAAAGTTTGAAAGCCGCGCTGGTATGGATGGATCAGCGGCCGCTCGAGCGAAACCATCGTTATCTTCTGAAGCACACGAGTCAAACATCGCGCGCGGTCGTGACATCCATCGAGCATCGGACCGACATCGGCACGCTGGCGCATGAGGCGGCAGAATCGCTGGAGATGAACGGCATTGGTGTGGTCACGGTGCAGCTTCTCCGGCCAATCGCGGTGGATCTCTACGGAAAGAACCGCTCCACCGGCGCGTTTATTTTGATGGATCCACAGACAAATGCCACCGTGGCAGCGGGAATGATCACTGCAATCGCGGACGAGAGTGGCCGACGCTCTGCGGCGGGGGTGGATGGTCCGGTTACCGCCAATGAACGCGTGGCACGGTGGGGGCATCGCGGGGCGCTGCTCGAACTGAGCGGACCTGAGGAGTTGATCGACAAGGTCGAGCGAGCGCTGTTCCAACAGGGAATGATTACATCGCGCATCGACACGCGCAATGAATTGTTCAGGCTGCATCCGGGGCTGCTCGAAAGCATTGTCAAGCTGAAGATTCAGTCGGGCTTTCTTGCCCTTATCGTGGCTGCGAATGACAGCGACAAACTAACGGTGCGGGTGGAGACACATCAGACATCGGTGAATGCAAATCAGCCGGACCATGCAATCCAGGCCGTGCGCAAGTTGCTGACGCGTGCCGGAATTGTGAAGACATCAGAAAGCATCGACTGGGAAATCTAGAACGTGAGAGGAAGTGGCTCGATGAGCATTGCTGAAATCACATCCCGGGTGACCGGCAGATTGAACGATGTGCGGGCTGCACTTGCCGCCGAAATTACCGGCAGCGGAGATGTATGCCTCACGTGCAGCTTTCAGGCCGAAGACGTCTTGCTCACAAAGCTTGCGCTGGAATTTGATGCGAACATTCCGATTCTTTTCCTCGACACGGGTTATCACTTTCAGGAAACCTATGCCTATCGCGATCAAATCGCGCGCGAGTGGAACCTGAACCTCATCAATCTCCTTCCGGAAAAAACAGTCGCCGAGCAGGAGGCCGAGCGTGGCTTGCTGTATCAGTCGGCGCCGGATCAATGCTGCAAGCTGCGCAAAGTGGAACCGCTCTTCAAGGCAGTGGCCGGATATCGAGTATGGCTTACCGGGTTGCGCAGGGAGCAGGCAAAAAGCCGCGCTGCGCTGGAGGAATCGGCACTGTTTACTCTTCCCGGAGGGCAACAGGTACTGAAGCTTGCGCCGCTTGCTTCCTGGACAACGCAGGATGTATGGTACGCCTGCGAAGAACTTTCGATTCCCCTGCTTCCGTTGTATGCGCGTGGATACTCATCGATCGGCTGCGAGCCATGTACCTCGCTTCCACTGGATCCAAATGATCCGCGGTCGGGCCGCTGGTCCGGACGCAAGGTCGAGTGCGGTATTCACATTGAAGCAGCGCCTGCAAGTTGATAACGGCGCAGACAAGCTGAGGGTTTTATGCAGTACGTCATTGGATTTTTGATTGCACTCTTTATCGCACTCACGGGTGTAGGCGCTGGCACCGTTACAGTGCCGGTATTGGTACTGTTTCTTGGAGTGCCTGCGCCTGTTGCAGTGGGCATCGGCCTGATGTTCGCGACGGCCGTCAAGCTGATCCTGGTGCCTTCGCAGATTCTCAACCGCAATGTAGCGTGGCGGACTCTTGCCTTCATGCTTGCGGGCGGAGTGCCGGGCGTGATCATAGGGTCGCTGTTCCTCAGGCACCTGGTGACAGTGGGTCCGCAGACCATGCTTAACGCACTGCTCGGCGCAATCCTTGTGACAACGGCAAGCTGGCAGATCTACGTCGCCTTCCGGCCCTTGAAGCAGAATCCGAACCAGAAGGACCGAAAGCCGTTGTTGGCATGGCTCATGTTGCCAGTCGGTGCGGAAGTTGGATTCTCATCCGCTGGCGCAGGCGCGCTGGGATCAGCCGCCTTGCTGAGCCTTACGCCTCTTTTACCTGCGCAAGTAGTAGGGACCGACATTGCATTCGGATTCCTCATCTCGCTCATCGGCAGCGGTGCGCATTGGTTCTCCCACACTGAGAATGTGGATCTGCTCATCCATCTCATTGAAGGCGGCGTAGGCGGCGCAATCGCGGGAACCATTGTCAGCACGCGTGTTCCACGCAAGCAGTTGCGATTTGCGCTCTGGGTCTGGCTGCTGTTTCTGGGCGGTCAGTTCCTGATCAACAGCTACCAGGCATGGGCCGCACCGCAGAAGGCACTCCCGAGCCCGACGCATATTGCCAAAACAAATTAAGCAACGCGACAAGGAAAGGAATCATCTTCGCGCCGGTCAGTTTTGCCTGATCGATGGTCGAACTATTCGGTTGAATAGAACGCCAGCATGAAGCGGTAGTAGCACCACAGATCCACCTTTGAAGACATTTCGTATGTCGAGTGCATCGACAGCAGTGGAATGCCCACGTCGAGCACTTCCATGTTGCGCATCGAGAGGAATCCGCCAATGGTTCCACCGCCGCCGACATCAACCTTGGGCGTCTGCGTTTGCCACGCGATGTGATTCGCATCGAGGATGTGGAGCACGCGGGCGGTGAATTCGGAGTTGGGATCGAAGCCCGCTCCGTACCTTTTGATGGCGACGCCGTACCCAACTACGGCGGAGTTCGAGTTCTCAGAGTTCTGCGGAAAGATAGGATTGACGCCATCGTTCGTGTCCGCCGAAAGCACCTCGGCGCGAGCCATTGCATTGCGCAAAGCGAGTGCGGTCGCAGGTTTTGCCTGTGCATCAATGAGCGCGGTGAAGGCCGAGTCAAGAAACTCCGAGCCTGCGCCGGTATCATTGGGCGATCCAACTTCTTCGAAATTCACAATGTAGGCCAAGGCTGTTTCGCGCGGCGTTCCCTTCAGATCGAACAGGGAACGCGTAGCAGAATAAGCGGAAAGCTTGTCGTCCTGACCCCATGATCCAACAAGGCCCCCATCAATGCCCACATCCGCGGGCTGCGTAGCGGGAACCAATTCGAGTTCCGCCGCGACGAGGTCTTCATCGCGAATGTTGAAGCGCTGGCGCAGCGTGGCCATCACCTGGTCTGCGACGGAAGAGTCCGCGCCGGGTATGCTGCCCACCACAGGATTCATCTCTTCGCCAGAGAAAACCTCAGTGTACGTGCGGGTCCGAAGCAAACGGTCGGAGTGCGGCGCTGCGTCGGCAATCACGAATACAGGATCGCCAGGGGCGAAACCAATGTTGACGTCGATAGGTCGACCGTCTACAGTATCGATGCGGCCAACGAGTGCCATGGGCAGGTTGGCCCACTGGTAGCGCTTGATGCCGCCGTAAGGGATGGTCTTGAGCAACGCAATCGAACCAGGCGCGTTGACTACAGGACGAGCCTTGAGGTTGATGTGGGGAGAATCCTGGTGCGCGGCAACCATGCGTGAGCCAGTCTCGATGGGATTGCTGCCTATAACAGCAAACAGCACTGCGCGTCCGCGATTGTTGAGAATGAGCCGCGCCCCCGGCTTCACCTGGGAGGGTGTACTGAAGTCCACAAATCCGGCTGCATGTCCAAGGCGTATCAACTCCGCGGCAGAAAGCGCGGCCGACTTGGCATGGCGCATGTAGTCCTTGTAAGGCTCCGCAAACTGCATCACCTGGTTCTTCTGTTCAGCAGTCAGGGTGAGCCATGCCGATTTGGTTGCTACCTTCCCGGTGTCATTGCTCATGTCTTTAGTTTGGGCGGAGCAGAAGAGTGAAAGCGCAGCAAGGATAATCGCGGAGGGCAGAGTCAAATTAAAACGCATGCCTGAATATAGCTCGCGATCCACCGGCATGTCATCTGGGATTGGCGATGTGAATGGCCCAGTCTTCGCCCTCTTTCGCCGGAAAACCGTACACTGTGTACCTATGAGAATTACGCGTAGAGACCATCTTCATGCGCTGTGTACGGCCGCATTGTCTTCCGTCGTGCCCCGTCGCGCGCTTGGCCTGGTCGCAAGCGATAAAGCGGAGTCCACGTTGCGGATGGTCGCTGCTGCCAAGGGTCTAGTTTACGGCTCCTGCAGCGATGAGCAGTTCCGCAAGCAGCCGGAAGCGTATAAGACATTGTTTCTGAGCCAGTGCGCTCTCTACGCGGGTATCCTGTCGTGGCAGGGCATCGCTCCGGATGTTGCGCACGAGGACGTCGAGCGCGATCCCAACGTAGCTGTCGCCCTGGCAGGCGGCCTCAAGCTCACCGGAGCTCACCTGCTGTGGCATGAGCATACGCCGGCTTGGCTCGAATCGCTGTCGCGGGAAAAGGCACAAGACGCAACTGCGGCGCATATCCAGCGTCTGGCCCGGTTTTACCGCGGCAGGTGTTTCTCGTGGAATGTGGTCAACGAAGCAATTCATCCTCAGGATCATGCACCGGATGGTCTCCGAGTTGATAGCCCGCTTCCTCGCGCCCTTGGCCCTGACTTCTTTGAAGCGGCCTTTCGTGAAGCGCGAGTCGCCGACCCCGGGGCGCTGCTTCTCTACAACGATTACGACCTGGAACTCGATACACCAGAGCAGGAGGCGCGCCGCGTCGCACTGTTTCATCTTCTGGATCGACTGCAAATGGCAAAGGCTCCCATCGATGGTGTTGGCCTGCAGTCCCATCTGAAATTTGCTCATTTCGGCGATTTTCACGAAAAGAAATATCGCAGCTTTCTGCACGATCTATCGCAGCGCGGATTGAAAATCGTAATCACCGAACTCGATGTCGACGATCGTGGTGCGCCGGCTGAAGAGGTAGCGCGGGATCGTGCGGTCGCGGACGTTTACTCGCGGTTTCTGTCTGTCGCACTCGATGAGCCGTCCGTGATTGCACTCGTTACCTGGGGTCTGTGCGACCCGTTCAGCTGGCTGAACCACAATGCGTATTTTCCTCAATTCGTGCGGCCCGATGGTCTGCCGCAGCGGCCACTGCTGTTCGATGCGGCGCTGCGCCCGAAACCCGCATACGATTCGGTACTGCGCACGCTGCAACACGCTCCCAGGCGCGGCTGAATCCGAAATTGCGCCATCAGTTAGTGGGTGGCGCGACAGGGCGTCATTTGCCGCCACAAGCGCAGGATCTGAATCCTTTCCCGGTTGCATGGTCCAGGCTGCACACATAACCGTCCCAAAGAGGTCCCAAAGGAATGGGAGTGTGTCCTTTGAAGAAATGCGTCTGGTATGCGAGACTTTCCGTGCCGGTTCCGAAGCTGTCCGCGCGCAGCCGTCCGATTAAGTCAGCAAGAGCCTTAGCGGAGAAGGCAGATTCTCCATAGGTTTCGTCAAAGTCATATTCTCTGGGCCACGCTGTATTCACGCCCGTAGTGTTCGAGGCCTCAAACACTGTATAGTCCATCAACATCGCCGAAGACGGAGCCACTTTGCCCACGGTAAATGATGGAATGTTCCCGCTGACAGGCGAGATGGAAGGCACCACTTTCATGGGAATTCCTGAGTCCCCGCTTCCCAGCAGATGCAGTTCATCCATGTGGGTATGTCCAAACAGTGCAAGCTTCACCACGTCTGCATGACTGACCAATGCATTCCCCAGCGCGTCCGAAGATAGATAGCCGTCCACGTCTCCACCAGCACACAAGCCGTTGGCATTTGCAAGCGCCCCTTTGGGGTTCACAGTCGGCGGCACATGACCGAGCACCCAGATTCGCTCTCCCTTTTGCCGCGCGCTGTCCAATTCGCTCGCCATCCAGGCCAGTTGCTCCAGTGCGCCTTTCTGATCGGATTCATCCGCTTCGCAGTTGGCGAATCTGGACATCATATAGATGTCGTCCAGCACCAGCAGGCGCGTGTTCTGCATGGGAGCAGCCATCTTGACTGCGTAGTACCCGCCCGATTCGTAAGTCGCGAGCGCCTGCTTCCGCTCCATCGCGCTTGCCCCCACGAGTCCATTGATCGCTGCTTCAGCCGTGGCCTTCAAGTACGCGTCCTGCACATCCATGCGATTGTGATTGCATCGTGAATCGTTGTTGCCGAGCGCGATGTAAACAGGAATCCCCGTAAACGCTGACTCAACCTGCTTCATCACAAACACGGTCGTCTTCTCAGCAAAGTCGGCCGACAGAGACTCATCGTCCGTCGTCGCCTTGGGAAGCTTCATGGCCGCGCGGTAGCGGCAGTCCAGATCGTGCACCAGTAGATCGCCGCTGACGGTAACAAATCGTGCATTCCCTGCCTGCGCCTTCGCCGCCCGCAGGCTGCTTGCCAGCAGGGCGTAGGGCGCATCCATAAGCTGTTTGGCTTTGCAAGTCTTTTGCACTGTGGCGAAGTCCGCTTCCTGCGTGGCCGAATCCGGTGCGCCCAAAATCGCTGCCCACTGTTCCACCGGCGCCTTCACCAACTGCGGTACCTTGGCCGGATCGTGGAAAGGATCCAGGTGCAGATCGCTCAGCATCACTACCGCGACTGTGGCCGATTTCTGCACTGAGTTCGTCTGGGCATACGCCTTGGCGCCTGCCAGTCCGGCTATTCCGTACACCACAAACATACCGCTGAAAACAACGCATAGCCAACCGTGAATGCTCATTCGAACACCGGATTTCAACATGTCATTCCTCAAGTGTGTATTGCGCCTATTGTCCAGCTTTAGATTGAACTGATGATGAATTCACGGGCGGAGCGTTGCCGTGGAAACTTTCCGGGGGGCCCAGATAACTAGGCAAAAGATGGCCATGATCGAGCACGATCCGCTCCAGCACCACGCCAGGATCAACCACCCAGAGTTTTAGCATATGGTATCCCGCGTTCGAAATCGATAATGGGACCGATACTTTCCTGACACCGTCGCTTACTGCTTGTTGCCAATCGGCTTGGGTATTATGCTCCAGCGCATCGACGACTGTGCGGGGGCCATCGTCCACAGATACCGCGAAGCGCAGACCGCGTCCGGGCACAAAGTTTAGGGTCGGAGCGAGAATCGCCTGCATCGTGAAGTTGCCCGTGTCATAGAGATACATGCGGTACTGTAGGCTCGCCTGCGAGGCCGTGTTGCTGGTTGCAGTAACTGGGAAGACGGTCATTGCGGAGCGTGTCTCACCGAAGCCAGGCAATTCCTGCCATTCCGTATTCGAGTCCGCCGTGCGGGCCGTAGTGTCCGCTGCTTCGATTGCAACATAACCATCGCTCTCCACAAATCCTTCGGCATTCTCACGTGTCACACCCGGCAGCCGCAGGGTCTGCAATGGAATCACAAACGGCGGAGCGCCGTGTTGTGTGATGGTAATGCTGCCGTGCCCGGATTCGGCAGGCGCTGTATTCCAATCCACATGCACCTGAAGTGCGAGATCTTCTTTACCCACCGTGCCTGAGTTCTGGCTGACGACGATCCACGGATCGCTTGCAGTTGCCTGGAAACTGACGGGAGCGATGCCGCGATTGAACAATGTTACGACACGTGTTTGCTGCGCCACCGAATCAAACTGGCCAACCGATGGACGAAAGCCCACACTGTCCTCGACCGCAATACCGAGACTTGCATTTCCTGAAGGTTGCACTTCAGTTACTGCGGGCATGGTATTCAGCGGCGGCTCGTTCCAGAACGTGTAACCGATGTGTGTCTGGTCCATCATGTGGTTCCATTTGCCATCCAGCAGTTTGTGATTGTATTCGTCGCTGAGCGCGGCATCCCGTGCAAACAGTTCGCGCGCCTGCGCGGCATAGTCATTTGCACTGGCACGCCCCTCACGCGCAAACAGCGCATTGCGTCCCGCTGCAATGTACAACTCGGTTAGATTTGCGCACGCGTCCACTGGATATTGCACAAGTTCAAAATAGGATGCACGCTCATCCTCCGGTAATTCACCGGCGAGCTTGTCAACCTTCTCCGCCAGTTCACGCCACTCCTGCTCCACGCGATCCGCTTCTCGATAACTTGTAAGGCTGAAGGTGGATGGATCGATCAATTCCGGCTTGCGACGGCCATTGTATCGGGTGTACTCCTCAACGGCTTTTGCGATCTCCGCCGCGTGTTCCGGGCCGAATTCCCGCGTTGCCCAAAGCCGCGTGTACTCATCCAAATGGTCCTGGTCAAAGCGGTCGGGCGTGCGTGCCATGGTCAGGAAGAACTCAATCGGAAACTCCATCGGCTTCAGATCGCCCACATTGACCACCCAGATGCGGTCTGCACCGTAATGCAGTGCGAGATTCATCTGCTCCCACACTTTAGGGATGTAGTTGGTATTCAGCCATTTATACGAGCGTGGATCACCGACATAGTCAAAGTGGTAATAGATGCCTGCGCCGCCGGAGCGCCTGCGTTCTTCCGCTGTAGGAAGGCGCCGAAGGTCGCCCCAATTATCGTCGGACCACAGCAGCGTAACATCGTCGGGCACGCGCATGCCATTGTCGTAGTAACCCTGGACTTCCTTGTAGAGCGTCCAGACCTGCGGGACCTTTGCCAGATCGGGATTGACCGTCTCCTTGAGAATCTGGCGCTGGTCAGCGACGATCTTCTCCAGCAACTCAGCATTTGCGGAAGCCGACATGGGTGTGTCGTTCACTCCGCGCATTCCTAGCGTGACAATCTGCTCGTAACTCTTATCGCGCTCCATGCCGGCGCGCCAGAACGCATTGATCCGCTCCGGATTCTCCGCATAGTTCCACGGTCCGTCTGCGCGCTTCCATTCCTTCTCGGCACGCATCATCGGCTCCTCGTGCGAGGTGCCCATCACAATGCCATACTCGTCCGCAAGTTTCGGATTCAGAGGGTCATCCGCGGCGAACGAGCTATTCCACATAGCCGGCCACAGATAGTTGGCCTTGAGTCGGAGCAGTAACTCGAACACGTGCACATAGAACTTCGAGTTATAGCCGCCGTATTTCTCGTTCACCCAACCGGTAAGTGCGGGTGCTTCATCGTTAAGGAAGATACCGCGATATTTAACTGCGGGAACTGGCTGAATGTGCCGTCCGGGATCGACATAGAGTGCGTCCTGATGAGGAACGCGAACGTCGGCCCACCAATACCACGGCGAAACACCCATCTGTTCTGAGAGATCGTAGATGGCGAAGATGGTACCCCGCTTGTCGCTTCCCGCGATCACCAGGGCTCGAGCAACCCCGGGCATAGGATGCTGGACGATCGTCGACACGGCAGACTCCCATCGGCCCGCAATTCCGCTCACGTCGAGCTTGCCGCGGCGGATTAGGTCGTCAATCAGCGGGCTCCTGCCAATCGTGCCAATAACCACAGCATCCACGCTGTGGAGGCCGGCGGGAGAATGCACCACGCCGGGCCGAACCCCCGTAACACGCTCGATGTCCGCGCTGAGGTCGCCGGCCGCGCGGACCACACCTGGCCAATCGTTCTCGCTGACCAGCAGGGAAACCGCATGGCCGCCTTCCACCAGCGCGACTGCGCCCGTCGATGAATGGTTCGATACATAGCGGGGTTCTCCGAGAGCGTATGTCCGAAGTGGGGCCATTGCAAAGGCAAGCACAGCGACGATGTGAACAGGACGGATGCAGTTCATCCATTTAACCTCTTGCGGCAACTGCGCCAGTTTATCGCGAACGGATGCCTTGTGGAACCGCAGCCCGGAGCAAAGAAACTTCATGCCGGCATTTCAGCTAAAATTCATCTCATGTCCGGGAATGCCGCGCGCCTCACTTCTATCCAGGTTGTCGACTCTCATACTGCCGGTGAACCGACGCGCGTGGTGATTGCCGGTGGGCCAGCTCTGGGCAACGATGCTCTCCCGAATCGGCTGCAGCGATTTGCCGCGGAGCATGACGACTTCCGGTCGGCAGTTGTGAACGAGCCCAGGGGATCGGATGTGCTGGTAGGTGCCTTGCTTTGCGAACCCGTGGACAAGAGCTCTGTCACTGGCGTTATCTATTTCAACAACGTGGGCTACCTGGGCATGTGCGGGCACGGCACCATCGGCGTTGTTGCGACGCTTACTCATCTGGGTCGCATTGGCCCCGGAGAGCACCGTATTGAAACGCCGGTGGGCACCGTCCGCACGACTCTCCATCCGGGCGGCAACGTCACCGTTGAGAATGTTGCGAGCTATCGCTACAGGGCGAACGTGTCGGTGGACGTACCCGGTTTCGGAGCGGTGGTCGGCAATGTAGCCTGGGGAGGGAATTGGTTTTTCCTAATAGACGATTCTCCGTATCCGATCGATCTTGAGAACGCAGAGCAACTCACTGACTTTAGCTGGGCGGTTCGCAACGCGCTGCGCATCGGCGGAGTGACAGGAGCGAACGGCGCAGAAGTTGACCACATTGAGATTTCCCATCCTGCGGAGACTCCAGGGATCGATAGCCGGAACTTCGTTCTGTGCCCTGGCAAGGCCTATGACCGTTCTCCCTGCGGAACCGGGACTAGCGCCAAGTTGGCTTGCCTGGCAGCCGACGGCAAACTTGCTCCGGGCCAGTTGTGGCGGCAGGCAGGCATTCTGGGCACTGTGTTTGAAGGATCGTACGAACTGCGCGATGGCAAGCTCATCCCGAGCATTACCGGTACTGCATTCGTCACAGCCGAGAGCCGGCTGATTTTGAACCCCGGCGATCCGTTCTCCGCGGGCATACGCGCATGACCGGGAGCTGGGATGTCGTGATTGTGGGCGCCGGCATTGTAGGCGCCGCCTGCGCCTTTGAGTGCGTAAGTCGCGGCATGCGGACGGCGGTGGTGGAAGCCAATGGTATAGGCGGCGGAGCCACAGCAGCAGGGATGGGGCACATCGTAGTGATGGACGATTCGTCCGCGCAATTGGCTCTGACTCACTACTCGCAAACACTGTGGCAGCAGGTGTCCGCAGTTCTTCCGGCGAACGTTGAGTACGAACAATGCGGAACACTGTGGGTCGCAACCGACGACGAAGAGATGCAAGAGGTTCATCGCAAGAGGGAGGTGTACGCCGCCGCAGGAGTCGCAACAGAGATCCTTGATGGGCGTATGCTGGCGGACACCGAACCGCAACTGCGGAGACCCCTTGCAGGCGCTCTTCTAGTGCCTTCAGACGCTGTTTTGTATCCCCCGTGCGCGGCCGGCTATCTGATGGCCGAAGCACGGCGTCACGGCGCACAATTCTACCGGCGCAAGGTCCGTTCCGCGCACTCTGGCAAAGTACGGCTCGATGACGGCACCCAGCTGCACTCGAAACGAATTGTCATTGCGAGCGGTGCGGATGCTTGCGAGTTAGTTGCGGGGCTGCCCATCAAAAAACGTAAAGGGCACCTGGTCATCACGGATCGGTACCCGGGATTCGTGCGCCATCAACTGGTGGAGCTCGGATACCTGAAGAGCGCGCATTCGTCCACCGCCGACTCGGTTGCATTCAACGTTCAGCCGCGCAAAACGGGTCAGCTCTTGATTGGATCTTCGCGCCAATATGGTGCGGAAGATGCAGCAGCGAATCAGCACACCGTTGCCGCAATGACGGCGCGCGCGCAATGGTATCTGCCAAAAATCGGCGAGCTCTCTGCGATTCGAGTTTGGACCGGTTTTCGCGCAGCCACGCCAGACAAGTTGCCTTTGATCGGACACTGGCCGGAAGACGATTCGCTCTTTCTGGCAACGGGTCATGAAGGGCTGGGCATCACAACATCGCTTGGAACGGCGCGCATCCTCGTGGATACTCTCGAAGGCGCGGAGCCGTCAATTCCCGGCGCGCCCTATCTGCCTGGGCGATTTGCGGGGAGCGTGGTACGTGCCTGAGCCCGCGTCTCTCCATCTGCTGGTCAATGACGTTCCAATCACCGTTTCTCGGGGCACAACGGTAGCATCCGCGATTCTGATTGCCGGCATCCCAACGCGACAATCGGTCAGCGGCGAGGCGCGCGGACCGCTCTGCGGTATGGGAATCTGCTTCGAGTGCCGTGCCACCATCGACGGTGTCCGGCATCAACGGAGCTGCCAGGTGCTTTGCGCTGAAGAAATGGAGGTGCGCACCTCATGACCGAGCATTTCGACATTCTGGTTGTGGGCGCGGGACCGGCCGGCATTGCTGCGGCGGTAACCGCAGCGGCCACGGGAGAGCGCGTTGGACTTGTGGATGACAATCCCGCTGCAGGCGGGCAGATTTGGCGTAGCGGCGCCGCTCAGTCCACAGCAGCCCGCACTTGGCTCGAAAGGCTCGCCGCATCTCCCGTTGCGCGGTTCCAGGGGTGGCGCGTCGTCGATTCTCCGAGCCGTTGTGTGCTGCGCGCGGAAGGGAATCGCGTCTGCCGCGACCTTGGCTACGAGCAGCTCGTTTTGGCCACCGGAGCGCGCGAACGCTTCCTGCCGTTTCCAGGCTGGACGCTTCCGAATGTGATGGGAGCCGGCGGCCTTGACGCAATGGTACGTGGAGGCTTGCCAATTGCGGGCAAACGTGTGGTTGTGGCTGGAACCGGGCCGCTGCTGCTGGCGGTCGCGGCCCACCTAGCTCACCGGGGAGCAAGAATTGTTGCCATCTGCGAGCAGGCCTCGCTTGGCAGGTTCCTCCCATTTTTTGCGAGCTTGTTGGGCGAGCCCGTCAAAGTGATGCAAGGGATCGAATACGCTCTATCGACATTCGGCTCGAAGATATACACGGGCTGTTGGCCGGTGGCCGTAAGCGGCCAGGAGAAGCTTGAAACGGTAACGTTGCGGCGCGGCGGAAGACAATGGGAAGAGCGATGCGATTATCTCGCTTGCGGATTTCATCTTGTGCCAAACCTGGAGTTGCCGGCGCTGATGGGGTGCCGCATTGACAATGGTTTCGTTGTGGTAGACGACAGGCAGCAATCTTCCATCGCCGGTATCTTCTGCGCTGGCGAGCCAACAGGAATCGGCGGCGTGGAGATTGCGTTGCTCGAGGGCGAAATCGCCGGCTTGGCCGCCGCGGGAAAGCTGGATGCAGCGAATAAACTGGCGCTGCGCAGAAGACGCAGATTCGGATTTGTGCGCGCACTTACTGCCGTCACGGAACTGGACCCAAGACTGAAACAATTTGTAACCGACTCGACACTGGTCTGCCGCTGCGAAGACGTTTCGTTCGCAAGAATTCGGGAACATGCTTCGTGGCGTGAGGCAAAACTGCACACGCGCTGCGGCATGGGTCCATGCCAGGGGCGCGTTTGCGGAGCGGCCGCTGAGTTTCTCCTTGGATGGGATGCCGGCTCTATTCTTTCAAGTGTCCGCCCTCCAATCTATCCGGTGCTGGTTTCCAGTCTGGGCGATCCAGATAAACTTGTATATGAGGGGAACAGTCTTGCGCCTGCAGGCGGGCTGACCCCCAAGGAGACCGAATGAAGTGGTATGGCGTGATGCCCGCAATGACCACCTGCCTCGACGAAAATCTGCAGGTGGACCCTGCGTTCATGACAAAGCACGCGCAGTGGCTGCTCCACAACGGCTGCACCGGCATCGTTTCGCTCGGCTCGCTAGGGCAGGCCGCAACGCTCACCTTCGCTGAGAAGGAAGCGATTCTCCACAACATGGTGAAAGCCGCGCAAGACCGGGCTCCCGTTGTCGCCGCAATCTCGGCCCTCTCCACCCACGATGCCGTTGCACTTGCGAGAGCAGCGGAGAAGGCAGGCTGCTCGGGGCTCATGGTGCTTCCTCCCTACGTATATTGCGGCGACTGGCGGGAGATGAAGGCGCACGTAACGGCGGTGTTTCGCGCAACACCGCTTTCCTGCATGCTCTACAACAATCCGGTTGCCTATGGAACGGACTTTCTTCCCGAACAAATTGCCGAACTCGCGGGCGAGAATGAGAACTTTGCCGCCGTGAAGGAGTCGAGCACCGATGTGCGCCGGGTGACGGCAATTCGCGCGTTGCTTATCGATCGATTGCAGGTTTTTGTGGGAGTGGACGACGCAATTGTCGAAGGAATCGCCGCAGGCGCGGTAGGTTGGGTGGCTGGCCTCGTGAACGCGTTCCCTGCGGAATCGGTGGCGCTGTTCAACTTCGCCGCTTCAGCGAAGCGGGAAGAAACTGAGGCTCTTTACCACTGGTTTTTGCCAATGTTACGCATGGATACCGTTCCGAAGTTTGTGCAACTCATTCACCAGGTGCAGCAGGAGACCGGCACGGGCAATGCGCGTGTGCGTCCACCGCGGCTTCAGGTCAGCGGTACGGAACTGGACGAGACACGCGCCGTCGTTGCGGAAGCGCTGCACAACCCGCCCCCTGTGCGAAGCACACCGTTTTCACGTTTGTAAGGAGCAGGCATGGAGTTGAAGGGCGTTTCGCTAACCAGCGGCGCGACAATTGGTGATGGTTTTCGCGCAACGAATCCGGCTACCGGGGAGCAGCTTGAACCGCAGTTTGCTTCCGCAACGGCAGACCAGGTAGACGCTGCGGCCAATGCTGCCAGTGATGCTTTCGCAGCCTACCGCGCTTTAAGCGGTCGGGAACGCGCTGCCTTCCTGCGCAGGGTCGCGGATGGTCTCGACACCGCGACGGAAGAACTCGCGGAACGCGCGCATCGAGAGACAGCGCTGCCTCTCCCGCGCCTTCAAGGGGAAGTGAAACGCGCCAGCAACCAGTTCCGCCTCTTCGCCGAGGTCCTGGAAGAGGCGTCGTGGGTTTCTGCGCGCATCGATACCGCATTGCCCGAGCGCAAGCCGCTGCCACGGCCCGATCTTCGCTCCATGCTTCATCCGCTTGGGCCAGTAGCGGTCTTCGGCGCAAGCAATTTTCCCATCGCATTTTCCGTCGCCGGTGGCGATACCGCGTCAGCCCTGGCCGCAGGCAACCCAGTCGTGGTAAAGGCGCACCCTGCACATCCTGGAACCAGTGAGATTGCAGGCCGGATCATTCTGGAAAGCGTGCAGGCCTGCGGTTTGCCTTCCGGCGTCTTCTCGCTGCTGTTCGATGCCGGCATTGAAGTGGGCAAGGCGCTGGTACAACACCCGGCCATTCAGGCTGTCGGCTTCACGGGTTCGCACGCTGCCGGCAAGGCTCTCATGAATCTCGCGGCTGCGCGGCCACAGCCCATCCCGTGCTTTGCTGAGATGAGCAGCGCAAACCCCGTCTTTGTGCTCCCTGGAGCATTGCGCGAGCGAAGCGTTCAGCTTGCATCGGGACTGTTCGGCTCTTTCACGCTCAGCGCCGGACAATTCTGCACCAAGCCCGGAATGATCTTCGTGCCACAGCAAACGGAGACTGACCTCTTTCTTGCAGAACTTCGCAAGCTTGCAGCGGGCAGCGCGGCATTCACAATGCTGACACCAGGGATTGCTGTGAGTTACCGCAAGGCCGTCGATGCTCGCCAGGGACACAAAGACGTGAGAGTGCATTTGGCCGCAGAAGCAGCGGGCACCTGCGCAACATCTGCCGCGCTGATGGAAGTCGACGTTAAAACGTTGATGAACAACCCAGCCTTGGGCGAAGAAGTCTTTGGTCCGACAACATTACTCGTTCATTACGACCAGCGCGAAGCCATGATGCAGGCCGCGGCTGCGCTTGACGGGCATTTGACTGCGACCTTGCTCGGGACCGATGAAGATCTGGCGGACAACAGGGATCTGATCGCTATCCTGCAACAGAAGGCCGGACGCGTCATCTTCAATGGCTTTCCCACCGGCGTGGAAGTGTCCCACGCCATGGTTCACGGTGGTCCATATCCGGCCACATCCGACAGCCGGTTCACTTCGGTCGGCAGCCAGGCGATTCTTCGCTTTGCCCGTCCTGTCTGCTACCAGGGATTTCCGGAAAGTATGCTGCCAGACGAATTGCGAGACGCGAACGCCCTCGGCATTGTGCGCATGATCAATGGCGAGTTGACTCGCGATCCAGTTGCAAGGTGATTGGCTGCATATTCAAATACGAACAACATTTTGCACTTGCTTCATGGAGGCTAGTCGCATGCCCGGCAGATGTTCCCGCATTCTTGCTACGCTGTCCGTGCTCCAACTTGTTTTGCCCATCATGACCGCGGCCCAGGCGCCCGCGCCGCTTTCCGCCCGTCGAGCTCAGCTGCGCGATGCCATTGAGCAGGAATGGCAATATGAGCTGAAGACCTCGCCTGAACTGGCTACAGCAATAGGCGACGCGCGCTATAACGATCGCCTCGCCGACCGATCGGCTGAGGCCGCGGAACGGGATGTGCAACATGCACGCGAATCGATTCACATCTTCGAATCGATCGACCCAACCGGATTTCCTGAGCAGGAAACGCTGAACAAGACACTCATGCTCCGTCAATTGCGCGACGGCCTGGAGAGTGCGCAGTTCCACCCATGGGAGATGCCGGTGAACCAGATGAACGGCGATCACCTCGACCTTGCGGCGCTCCCTTCGCAAATGCCGTTCAACACAGTGAAGGATTATGAGAATTACCTGGCACGCTTGCACGCAATGCCTCACGCGCTGGATCAGGACACCATCAACATGCGGCAGGGTATGCGGGACCACCTGATGCCACCGAAGTATCTGCTCGAGAAAGTGGCGTCGGAAGCGCAGGACATCGCCACTAAGCCTCTTGCGGAAAGCCCATTTACCGCGCCCCTGCGGCTGTTTCCTTCCACCATCTCCGCGCCAGACCAGCAAAGACTGACACAGGCCGTTCACGCCGCGGTGAAGGACGAAGTAGAGCCTGCCTACGCACAATTCGCAGCCTTCGTTCGCGATGAGTATGCCCCGCATGGGCGAACGGAGTATGGAATTTGGTCGTTACCTAATGGCGACGCGCAATACCGTCTTGCCGTGCACCAGATGACCACGACGGATCTAACGCCGGCCCAAATTCACGCGATGGGTATGAAGCAAGTGGCTGAAATCGATGCGCAGATGCTGGCTCTTGCGCAGTCGCTCGGTTTCCACGACCTGAAAAGTTTCAACGAGCATATCCGCGACGACCCCGATCATTACGGCAAATCGAGCCAGCAAATCTTCGATCTCTACCGGCACTACGCCGACCAGATGAAGGCCAAACTGCCGCAGCTCTTCGGCCATTTGCCGAAGACGCCGCTTGAAGTTGTACCCATGGAAGCCTACCGCGCGCCTCATGCCGTGCCTGCGGACTATTCACCGGGGGCGGCCGATGGCGGACGTCCTGGCCGCATCAATGTTAACGAGTACGATCCCACTCATCGCCTGCTGCTGAACGTCGAAGCAATTGCGTACCACGAAGGGATCCCGGGCCATCACATGCAATTCTCCATCGCGCAGGAGTTGCCGGATGTCCCCGCGTTTCGACGCTTCTCTCAGTACAACGCGTACTCGGAAGGGTGGGCGTTTTATGCCGAGAGACTCGGCAAAGAAGTCGGCTTCTATCAGGACCCCTACAGCGAATACGGTCGGCTCGAGAACGAGATGTGGCGCTCAGTCCGCCTTGTCGTTGACACCGGCGTGCACCATCAGCACTGGTCGCGCCAGCAAATGATCGACTTCTTCCACGAGCACACGGCGATGGACGATCAGAACATTGAGACAGAGGTTGATCGCTACATTGCATGGCCCGGTCAGGCTCTTGCCTATAAGCTCGGGCAGATGAAGATCCTGGAATTGCGCGAGCGAGCGAAGCAGGCGCTCGGGGGCCGCTTCGACATTCGCGCCTTTCACGACGCGGTTCTCGATGAAGGTCCGCTCCCGTTGGACCTGCTGGACGCCCGCATCAACACGTGGATCGCCGAACATAAGCAAAGGTGACCCTGGGCGGACCGAGTCACAACATTTGCTGTACGTTCATCCGCGCATCCGGCTTTCTGCTAAGCTGGATGCGCCTTTAAAACCAGCTTTCAGGAGGCTGACTATGCATTCGAAGATGATGTTCGCATGTTGTCTGTTGGGGATCGCTGCGCTCACGGCGCAGGCGCAAATGGGAAACTCGGGTGGGGCCGCAACGCCCGCGCCGGGCACCATTGTCCCCCCATCCAGCGCATTGGATGCGCAGTTGACGCTAATTGAAATGGAAATGATGCCCGCCGTAAAAGCAATGCCTGCCGAGAAGTTTAGTTTCGCACCGAGCCAGGCAATCTTTGTCCCCGGACAGAAGGCAGAGTTCGCGACCGTCCTTACTTTCGCGCAGCAGGCGACGCATGTAGCTGAGGCCAACTACTTCTTCTACAGCAGCATTAGTGGGCTCAAGCCCGATGTCGATATGAAAGCGATCCTGAAGTTAACGAATAAAGACGATGTCGTGGCTGCACTCGCCGGGTCGTTTGCCTTTGCGCACAAGGCAATTGCTACCCTCACGCCCTCCAATTCCTTTGAGGTACTGAAGATCGAAGAGCCGGGCCTCTGGACCCGCGCGACACTCGCATCATTTGGCGTAGCTCATGCGTTTGACCATTACGGGCAGATGGTGGAATATCTGCGGATGAACGGAATTGTTCCGCCCGCCAGTGCGAAGTAATCCGGATCTTTTGCGCCGGTGCGGCCTCCTTAGCACCGGCGCCGATTCCCTCCGTTAATTCCCCGCGCCGCTTTGAAGGTGAAGATGAAGGCTCTTGCTCTGCTGTGTTTTGTCGCTTTGTCGGTTGCTCATGCACAGGATTCGACGCGCGGCATCGGCATCTATCCCGGCGATCCAAATGAATACATGGGGCCCACGCTTACGGTGGACTCCAGCACGTATCGCAACCTTGCGCTGCACCGCCCTGCCTATCAATCCAGCGCTTACGACTACAATCTCACCGCGCAATTGATAACCGACGGCATCAAGGAGACCGCGCTCCCGCAATGGATTGTCACGTCCACAAGCGATGGCGGAGTACTGAGCAAGAACGAACGCGAACTGTTTCTCGATGGCAATGTAACGTCTTCTGTGAAGATTGCGGGCGATCATCCCTGGGTCGAATTTGATTTGAATGGGGGCGGCGCGACTCCGGAGTTGGACCGCATCGATCTGTATCTGCGCAAAATCTACGGACCTCCGCCAGCTGGAGCGTGGTCCTACACTGTCCTTGGATCGAACGATCACGCAACATGGAAAGAGCTTGGCACGGCGAGCGGCACAACATGGCCGAATATGAATGAGCCGGGTCCGAGTTTCGAGCAGACAATTCCGTTCAACGCGGCGTCGCGAAGCCGTTACTACCGCGTTCAGCTCTCGGCCGCCAATCTTCGCACCTGGGGAGTTGCGGAGGTTGTTCTGTTCGACAAAGAAAAGGAAGTGCGTGTTGCCGGCCCTGAGCATTTCACAAGTGCATGGATGAGCGCCGGTAGCGGCGTGGAATGGGTATACGTTGACCTTGGCGCAAATTGCACATTCGACCGTGTTGTATTGACGTGGATTCAGCGCGCAACTGAGGGCGAGATCCAGATTTCAAACGACGCCCAGCAATGGCAGAGCTTGTATACGCTGACTCCAGGCGTCAGCGATGACGACGTTCATTTAGCAGTGCCCGCCCATGGCCGCTATGTTCGCATTCTCATGAACAAGCCGGCCGAGCCCGATGACCGATACATCCTGAGTGAGTTGGAAGTCTTCGGACGTGGCGGCCCGGTGCCTGTTACCAAACCCGCGCCAGCAGCGAACGGCGGCACACTCGACCTTGCCGGCGGCAATTGGCGTGTGCAGCGCGCATCGCTGGTGCAGGCTAACGGTGAGCAAATCGCACAGCCAGGATTTGCCGACAAGGATTGGATGATAGCTACGGTGCCGGGAACGGTGCTCACAAGCTATCTGAATGACGAAGCAATCGTCAATCCCGACTTCGGTGACAACCAATACGCTGTCTCCGATTCATTTTTCTGCGCGGACTTTTGGTATCGCGATGAGTTCACAGCGCCCACCTTCAACGACCGACAACACCTATGGCTCAACTTCGATGGGATCAATTGGAAAGCCGAAGTCTACCTCAACGGGACAAAGGTCGGGACCATCGACGGTGGGTTCATGCGCGGCCGCTTTGATGTGACCGCGTTGGTGCATTCCGGAGCTACGAACGCTCTTGCCGTCCGCATTATCCGCAATGCAAACCCCGGAGGCACAAAAGACAAAGCCGGCGAAACGGTGAATGGCGGAGCACTCGGGCGCGACAATCCCACCTATCACGCATCCGCGGGCTGGGATTGGATGTCGACGATCCGCGGTCGCAACACCGGCATCTGGAGCCACGTCTCGCTTCAGTCCAGCGGCCCCGTAACCTTGCAAGATCCCCTTGTAACCACCACGCTTCCGCTGTCTGACACAACCCATGCCGACGTGAGCATCCAGGCAACCGTCCAGAACCTTGAGGGACACGCAGTTTCAGGCATATTCCGCGCGACCTTCGGGGCCCTCGCTGTCGAATCTCCGATAACACTGGACGCATCCTCCAGCAAGACCATCGCTCTCATGCCGTCAGCGTACCCCGCGCTTCATCTGACGAATCCGAAGTTATGGTGGCCGGTGGGTTATGGCGAACCCAACCTCTATCCCGTGACGCTTTCCTTCGCTGTCGACGGCAAAATCTCCGACAGCACATCTTTCCAATCCGGTATCCGTCAATTCACCTATTCCGAGGACGGCGGCCTGCTCAAGATATGGATCAACGGACGCCGATTCATTGCCCGCGGCGGCAACTGGGGATTCCCCGAATCGATGCTCCGCTATCGCGCGCGCGAATACGAAACCGCCATGCGCTATCACCGCGATCAGCACTTCAACATGATTCGTAACTGGGTGGGACAAACCGGCGACGACGCCTTCTACGAAGCTGCCGATCGCAACGGCGTAGTTGTGTGGCAGGACTTCTGGCTCGCGAATCCGTGGGACGGCCCAGACCCCGATGACAACGATCTCTTCCTTGCGAATGCGAAAGACTACCTGCTGCGCATTCGCAATCATGCTTCGCTTGGCATCTTCTGCGGACGCAACGAAGGTCTTCCGCCGAAGCCGATCGATGATGGCCTGCGCGCGCTTGTCTCCGCTCTTGAGCCCGGATCACACTACATCTCAAGCTCTGCCGACGGCCCTGTCAGCGGACACGGCCCGTATCGCGTGGAGCCTCTCAGATACTACTTCGAACACGCCCCGGTAAAGCTTCACAGCGAAATCGGTGCGCCCAATGTGCCGGAGATGGACATCCTGCATCGGACAATGCCGGAGTCAGCGCTGTGGCCGCAGGGCAGCCAATGGCCTCTGCACGATTTCTATCCAAAGAATCCATTTAAAGATGCAGTCGAACAGAATTACGGGGGCGCGACGAACATCAAGGATTGGGACAGCCTGGCGCAGTTCGTTAACTACAATTCCTATCGGGGGATGTTCGAGAGTCAAAACAAGAATCGTCTGGGCCTCCTGATCTGGATGAGTCATCCCGCGTGGCCATCGCTCTTATGGCAAACGTACGACTACTTCTTCGACACCGACGCTGCTTACTTTGGAGCCAAGAAGGGCGCCGAGCCTTTGCACATTCAGTGGAACGCCGCAACCGGCGCTGTCGAAGTGGTAAATCTGAGCGCGGGCAATCAGACCGGTCTCACGGCGCACGCTGAGGTGCTGGATATCGACGGTTCGCTGAAGTGGGAGAAGAGCGTGGATCTGGATAGTCGCGAAGACAATACCCTCGCCCCCATTCAGCTGGCGTTTCCCACAGGACTATCGCGCACGCACTTTATTCGCCTCACACTTTCACGAGGCCGAACCGAACTTTCTACAAACTTCTATTTACACGGCACAAACGAAGAGGATTACACGGGTATCCGCACCCTGCCTGCCGTAAAGGTGGAGGCCAGAAGCCGAGTACTGCGGCGGGGCGCCGAGTGGCAAATCACGACTGAGCTCCGAAATGTTTCCAAAGCTCCGGCGTTGATGTTGCGCGTGAAGGCGGTCCGTGAGAAATCAGGCGATCCCATCCTGCCCGCCCTGTACGACGATAACTACGTGGCACTTATGCCGGGCGAACGGAAGACCATTCATATCGAGCTTGAAAATGCGGACACGCGCGGCGAGCGTCCGCGGGTAATTGTCGCAGGCTACAACATCGCCGAAATGTTTCGCCCCTGACCCAGATTCTCTTCATTCTCCGCGGATGGCATCGCGCGGCTCGCCCATCTCCGACTCTCATTCGTGAGCCACTTCATAATTCTTGAAATCGAGTTCAAGCCGATCAAAGCAAACGGAGCCGGAATCTCCCGCCAGAATTTCCTCGCCCATTCCAGTTCGGCGATGTTACTCTACGTGGACTGCAGGGGAGTCCATCCCCGCACGCCTATCGGACACCCCTGAGATACCCCCCCAAGGAGAATCCATGGCTCGGAGAATCGGTCCCTATCTACTGTCAATCGCCGCGATCCTGTCTGTTTTCACCATCCACGCAAACGCGCAATCGGTCCTCACCCGTCACGTGCGCACCGCAGTTCTTACCGGGGAGGCAAAGTATTTCGGCCGCCTTCCTGCAAACGAGACAATGCAGCTCGATATTGTTCTGCCCTTAAGCGATCAGGCAGGGCTGGATGCATTTTTGAAGACCGTTTACGATCCTTCGAGTCCCTCATTCCGGCATTTCCTGACTGTGCCGGAGTTCACCCAGAGATTTGGACCCAGCCAGGCCGACTACGACACCGTGGTTGCCTATGCAAAGGCAAACGGGCTCACCGTCGTTGGTGGTTCGCGCGATGGCATGGACGTCCAGGTCAAGGGCCCAGTATCCGCCGTAGAAGGTGCCTTTCACCTGACAATGCGTACCTATCAGCACCCCACTGAAAATCGGATCTTCTACGGTCCGGACAGCGAGCCCACCACCGATCTCCCGTTCCAGCTGTGGCATATTTCGGGCCTCGACAACTACTCCATTCCGCATCCCATGCTGGAAAAGAGAAGTGACTACGCGAAAGCTCACAACATCGATGTGAAGGACGTCGTTTCCCACGCAACAACGGGCTCCGGCCCATCGGCCTCCTTTCTGGGCAGCGACATGCGCGCGGCCTACTACGGTGGCACGGCCCTCACAGGCGCGGGCCAGAACCTCGGTCTCTTCGAATTCCTGGGTACTGATCTCGCCGACTTGAACACCTATTTCGCAAATGTGGGTCAGACCAACAACGTGCCCATCACGCTGCTCTCGACGGACGGAACCAGCACGTCGTGCGTGGATAGCAGCGCCGGCGGCAAATGCGACGACACCGAACAGACGCTTGATATGACCCAGGCCATCGGCATGGCGCCGGGCCTCGCAAGCCTCGTCATGTACATTGGGTCAACCGACACGGCCATCATCAGCGCCATGACCACGCACAGCCCGCTGCCCACTACGATTGGCTGCTCGTGGGGCTGGACGCCGGCTGATCCCTCCACCCTGAACCCTTACTTTGAAAAAATGGCGGCGCAGGGCCAGGACTTCTTTGCTGCCTCGGGCGACAGTTCCACCTGGTCGGCAAGCAACGAGGCTTGGCCGGCAGACAATGCGTATGTGGTTTCGGTCGGTGGCACTGACCTCGTCACCGCCAGCGCGGCCGGTCCGTGGAAGTCGGAAACGGCCTGGTCGGATTCCGGCGGCGGCATCTCTCCTGACAGCATTCCCATCCCCTCGTGGCAGCAGCTTTCGGGCGTCATCACCTCCACCAACAAGGGATCGACCACGCTGCGCAACGGCCCTGATGTTTCCGCCAACGCCAATTTCACCTTCTATACCTGCGCCGATCAGACAACCTGCCTTGCAAATGAATACGGCGGCACGAGCTTTGCCACTCCCATGTGGGCCGGTTACATCGCATTGGCAAATGAGCAATCAGTCAACAACGGCGGTTCGACCCTTGGCTTCATCAACCCCACAATCTACCCGCAGAATCTTACCTCCGCGTACGCCACTGACTTCCACGACATCACCAGCGGCACTTCCGGCAGCTTCTCGGCTGAAGTGGGCTACGACCTCGTCACAGGTTGGGGCAGTCCCAACGGCACAGGGCTCATCAACGCTCTGGCCCCAGTTGCAACGTCTCCCACGTTCAGCCTCTCCGCAACATCCGTCTCCATCCTCCAGGGCAGCAGCGGCAGTTCCACCGTTACATCCACCGTTTCGGATGGGTTTGATTCGGCGGTCGCCTTGACGGTAAGCGGCTTGCCCACCGGCGTCACCGGAACCTTCAACCCAACATCCATCACCGGCTCCGGCTCCTCCACGTTAAGCCTGATCGTGGCCTCCACTACAACGGCCGGCACCTACACCATTACAGTCACGGGAACCAGCCCGTCGCTCACCAAGACAACCACCTTCACCCTGACCGTCACCTCTCCGGTAACTGGCGGTTACAGCCTCTCCGTCTCGCCCACTTCTGGTTCCCTCGCTCGGGGACAAAGTGGATTTGCGGTGGTCACCGTAACGGCGACGGGCGGTTTTGATTCCGCCGTTACACTCTCCGCAACTGGTATTCCGACCGGAGTAACCGGAAGCTTCAGTCCCACCTCCGTCACCGGCTCTGGAACGTCCGATTTCACTCTCACGGTTTCCAGAAGCGCTCCCACAGGGACCCACGTCATCACCATCACCGGCACCAGCGGCAGCACCACTCATTCCACAACCCTCACCTTCACCGTTAACAGGTAATCCAGGCGGCAATCGCCGGCGCTGTTTTTGGCCGGTGCTGGAAGAGAGAAGGCCCGGACTCATCAGTTCGGGCCTTCTCATTTGTCGCTCTATCCTCAACGAAAGTCTGGGTAGTAGACTGACCCTTTGGCTCTGCTTGATTACCGATTCGAGCCGCTTGTGCACGCGGGTCAGGGAGACTTCTCAATGCATATTGTGTTTGCCGCCTCAGAGTGTGTTCCCTTTGCCAAGACGGGCGGCCTCGCCGACGTGGTGGGCGCGCTTCCTCCCGAACTGGTTAAACTGGGCCACCAGGTTACTGTTTATCTCCCGCTCTACGCCAGCGTCCGCGCCCGCATTGAAGGCGAGTGGAAGTATGCGGTGCAATCCATCACCATCCCCTTCGAGTCCTACAACCGCTTCGTGGGCATAGTAGACGGCGGCCAGCGAAACGGCGTCCAGTACTACTTTGTCGATTGTCCCGACCTGTTTGACCGCCAGGGACTCTACGGCACGCGCGAAGGCGATTATCCCAACAACTGGGAGCGCTTCGGCCTCTATTGCCGCGCTGTGCTTGAAGCGGCCAAGCTCCTCGGCGTGCCGGACGTATTCCATGCTCATGACTGGCAGGCCGCCCTAATCCCCGTCTATTTGCGGACGACCTACTCACTTGACCCCGCGTTTCATCGGTCAGGCGTCGTGCTGACCATTCACAATGCCGCCTACCAGGGATGGTTTCCGCCCCAGACAACGGAGCGTCTCTTGTTTCCTTGGGAAATCTTCACCATGGACAAGTTGGAACATTACGACACCTTCAATTTTCTCAAAGGCGGTTTGGTCTATTCCGACATCCTCACGACGGTGAGCCGCAAGTATGCCGAAGAAGTTCAGACGCCTGAGTTTGGCGCGACGCTGGACCCGATTATCCGTCGGCGGTCGGCGGACTTGCGGGGAATCCTGAACGGGGTGGACTACACAAGGTGGAACCCTGCAACCGACGGCAACCTCGCCGCGCACTACACTCCTGAAGACCTCGCGGGCAAGCAGGAATGCCGCGCAGATCTTTTGCATGCATTTGGCCTGGAGCAGATCGCTGACACTACCCCGGTCATCGGAATTGTGTCTCGTTTCGCGACACAAAAGGGCTTTGACTTCATCCAGCAGATTGCAGGAAGGCTCTCTGAACGCGACATCGCGTTCGTAGCGCTGGGGACGGGCGAAGCGCACTACGAGAACTTCTTCCGCGACTGGGCCTTCTGGCATAAGGGCAATGTGGCAGTGCAAATCCGCTATGACAGTGCGCTTGCGCACAAGATTGAAGCGGGCGCGGACATCTTCCTCATGCCATCGCGCTACGAGCCTTGCGGGTTGAATCAGATTTACTCTCTGAAATACGGAACGGTGCCGGTAGTGCGCGCAACCGGGGGCCTCGACGATACCATCGAGGAGTGGGACCCGGCATCGGGCACCGGGACAGGGTTCAAGTTCTACGGCACGAATGCGGACGACCTGCTTGCTGCCATCGATCGAGCCTTGGCGGCCTTCCCTCAGAAGGCCGGCTGGGCGCAGTTGATGAGGAACGGTATGGCGCGGAATTATAGTTGGGAACAGCCGGCGCGGCAGTATGCCGCAGTGTATGAAGAAGCGTCGCTGCGCCACGCGTGAGCACTCGCCGCTACCCCAGCGTCACAAGGACGGGGAATTGTTGCCGATCAGCGCGGCAACAGGAGGAAACAGTTGAAGGGAAAGATTGATCTCATCATTCCGCGTGCAATCAAATCCATTCATCTCGTCTTGTGTGCTGTTCTCGTGCTGGCAGCAAGAACCGGTTCTGGCCAGAGCATCGGCAAGGACATGGGAACCGGCGCGCAGCTTGCAGCCGTCAAATTGATGCAGGAGCAGATCGGCCTGGACGATGACCCGCCGAATGAACGGAATCCGAAAGGGCTGAGGATCCAGTTTCAAAAGATCGGAGACTTCCCGTCGCCGGAAGGGCATACTCTTCGTTACCGGTTGCTGATCCCGGGCGCTCCGGAACAGCAGAGTTATGTTCTGGAAGTGTGGCGCATTGGAACCGAAGTGCAGCTTACCCCCGAGCAGGTCTACACCAACGCCAAGGGCCTGGTCATGTGGCATGCGCCGCGTCCCGATCAGGAAAACAAGGACGCTCTGGATTCGAAAGAAGAGATTGAAGTGGACCTGAAAGCCGCGCGCGGAGAGCCGATTCGCTACATCCTGGTCAGTCCGGACGGAAAGCTCCTCTTCCCAGGCACAGTCGTTCCCTACCCGGTTGAAAGCACAAATAACAAATGCCATATGGAGGCCAGGCTTGGCTTCCCCGAAGCCGAGGGTGTACTCGTATATATCGATGGTCTGGCGCCGGGTTCCACGGTTCCACTTGAAACAATCTCTGGGTCGGAGACACGTTCATCGCATGTCATTGCCGACGAGAAAGGGCATGCGGACGCGGTGGTAGCTCCCATGGTCGCAGCCAATAACGCGGGAGTCGCCAAAATTTCCATGACCATCAAGGCGTGCTCCGTGTCGGTGGAAGTTCCCTGGGGGGACGGAAGTTATCATCCCCTGTAGGACTTAGCCGGAATCACCCCCACCTTCCGCCCGCACACGCCTCGTCGGCTCCATCGCAGACCGATAATCGGCGTATACTCTTTCGCAGTTGGTTATCCCCCTCGTCTGCAGATGACGACGACCGGCTACAGACGGAAACCTCTAACGCAAGCCCCAAAGGGAACGATTGGAGACAATCATGATCTTGGGAAACAAATCCGATTTGAAGAAACATCTCTCAGTAAAGAGACCCACTTGGGCGCACAAAGTGCTGGTGCACAGCCCACTCGAACACAGCCCGGAAATGGAACGCCGGGAGGAATCGCCTCCGGACCGGGACACTCCACCCAAGACTGAACGGCCGGAGCCCATTCAGCCTCGGTACTGACACGCAACCCCCGGCAGGCTTCCCGCATGCCGGGGGCTATTGCTTTGGTTCGATCCGTGGGAGTCGTTGATCATTCCACTTGAAGCATTGGCCTGTTGGCAAGATCTGAACTGACCGCCAATTCCGGCGAGAAACAAGCGCCACCGACGCCCCGCCGCAACTACAATTGGCCCAACAGTAAAATGCCCGTTCAACTGTCTCCCAGTAAAGAGAGTTTCATCCCTCGGTGGCAGAAGTCCTCCGCATCCGAGCGCGCTAACTACGCCATTTTTCTCTCCGAGCTATGCGACTATCTCAACCTTCCCCGCCCAGAGCCAAGCCAGGCAGACGAGAGCTTGAACACCTACGTAATCGACAAAGTCGTCGAATACAAGGAGTTCGACGGCTCAACAACACCCAATTACGTCGATCTCTACAAGCGCAACTGCTTCGTTCTGGAAGCCAAGCAAGGCAGCAATCCAGTCCAGGAATCGCTTTTCGAACTTGCCGCGCCGGAGCCCGATCGAAAAATGAAGCGCGGCACCGCCGTGCGCGGCACGCGCGGTTGGGATACAGCCATGCTCAAGGCGCGCGGACAGGCAGAGCGCTACGCCAAGGCCCTCCCTGCGTCGGAAGGCTGGCCGCCCTTTCTAATCGTTGTCGACGTCGGCCATTCCATAGAGCTGTTCGCCGACTTCTCGCTTACGGGGAAGGCTTATCTGCCATTCCCCGGCCCCCTCGACTTCCGCATTGCGCTCGAAGATCTTGAAAAGCCCGCAGTTCAGGAACGGCTGCGCGCGGTCTGGCTCGACCCGCATTCGCTCGACCCATCCCGCGAACGCGCCCGCGTCACACGTGAGGTCGCAGGCAAGCTAGCAACTCTTGCGCGCAATCTGGAGCAGAAATACAAGCCCAAAGAGGTCGCGGAGTTCCTCACCCGGTGCATCTTCACCTCGTTTGCTGAGGATGTTGGCCTGCTGCCGGAGCGTGCCTGGCTCAATCTTCTCGAAAGCCTGCACCACGACGAGAAGAATTTCCCGCCGGTGGTCGAATCGCTGTGGAAGACCATGAACGACGGTGGTTATTCCCCCATCCTGCGGCGCGAGGTTCTGCATTTCAACGGCGGCCTTTTTGAATCCACGCGCGCACTGCCCCTGAATAGCGATCAAATCTATCTCCTCATTCAGGCCGCAAACTCACGCTGGCGCGAGGTTGAACCCGCTATCTTCGGCACCCTCCTTGAACGTGCCCTCGACACCAACGAGCGCCACGCGCTCGGCGCGCATTACACCCCGCGCTCCTACGTCGAGCGCCTTGTGCTGCCCACCCTTGTCGAGCCGCTGCGCGACGATTGGCGCAACACGCAGGCGGTCATCACCAGCCTCTTGGCATCCGGCAATCAGGAAGGCGCAATTGACGCTGCCCGCCAGTTCCACCAAGAACTCTGTTCCGTCCGCGTTCTCGACCCCGCATGCGGAAGCGGCAACTTTCTCTACGTCGCGCTGGAGCACATGAAACGCCTTGAAGGCGAAGTGCTTGTCACGCTCCACGCGCTTGGCGAAACACAGCAGGCGCTGGAGCACACCGGCCTCACCGTCGATCCTCATCAACTTCTCGGCATCGAGGTAAATCCCCGCGCGGCAGTCATCGCAGACCTCGTCCTCTGGATCGGCTACCTCCAGTGGCACTTCAAAACACGCGGAGACGCGCAGCCTCCCATTCCTGTCATCCGCAACTTCCATAACGTCAAAGAAGCCGACGCGCTCATTACCTGGACCAAACGCGAACAGGCCGTCGATGAAAACGGCGCTCTCATCACCGTATGGGATCGCTCCACAATAAAGGACCACGCAACCACAGGCGCAAAAGTGCCCGATGAAGCGGCGCAAGTCCCCGTCTACGAATATTCCGGTGTGAAAAAAGCAAAATGGCCAGACGCCGATTTTGTTGTGGGCAACCCGCCGTTCATCGGCGCCAAGGATATCCGCGCTGCGCACGGCGACGGTTATGCACTCGCCATTCGTGACGCATACAACGAAGTTCCCGAGAGCGCCGACTTCGTCATGTACTGGTGGCAACGCGCCGCCGAACTCGCGCGCGCCGGCAAGCTGCGCCGCTTCGGGTTCGTCACCACCAACAGCATCACCCAGGTTTTTGATCGCAGAGTCGTTGCACAAAACCTCAATGCAACCAAGGACCCTCTCTCAATCATCTTCGCCATCCCCGACCATCCATGGCTCAAGGCGCTTTCAGACGAGGAAGAAGCCGCGACCCGTCATGCGGCGGTTCGCATCGCCATGACCGTGGGGGAGCGCGGCGAGCATCTGGGCCACCTCTACACGGTCACCAAAGAAGGCGACGCCAGTTCGGAAGGTACGGACGTAGAACTTGCGGAACGAACTGGACGCATCTTCGCCGATCTGCGTATCGGGGTGGATGTGGCAGGCGCACAGCCGCTGCGGGCGAACGAGGACATGAGTTGCCCCGGCGTGAAGTTGCACGGAGCGGGCTTCATCGTGACCCCTGAGATTGCTGCGTCCCTCGGCTTGGGCCGCATTGAAGGTCTCGATAAACACATCCGGCCCTATCTGAATGGGCGCGACCTCACAGGAAGCTCGCGAAACGTTATGGTAATCGATCTCTTCGGACTCAGCAGTGAAGAGGTACTCAAACGATTCCCCGAAGTCTACCAATGGATCAGCGACCGCGTGAAACCGGAACGAGACCAGAACAGGCGAGCGACCTACAGCAGCAACTGGTGGATATTTGGAGAACCACGTGCGGCATTCCGGCCCGCCTTGAAAGGGCTGCCGCGTTACATCTCCACAGTTGAAACAGCCAAGCATCGAACCTTCGTGTTTCATGACGCGAACGTCCTGCCGGACAATATGTTGGTCAATATCGCCAGCGCCGACGCCTTCCATCTTGGCGTTCTATCCAGCCGAGTTCACGTCTGCTGGGCGTTAGCCGCTGGTGGGACCCTTGAGGATCGCCCCCGATACAACAAGACCCGCTGCTTCGACACTTTTCCCTTCCCGAACTGTACTGAAGCACAGAAGGAAACAATCCGCGCAATCGCGGAGCGACTGGACGCCCACCGCAAGCGTCAACAACGGCTAAGCCCGCACCTCACCTTGACTGAAATGTACAACGTACTCGAAAAGCTCCGCGCAGGCCCCAATCCCATATCGGCGCTGACCGCCGAAGACCGCGCAATCTATGACGCTGGCCTGGTGGGCATCCTGCGCGAAATCCATGACGAGCTGGACGCGGCCGTCTCTGCCGCTTACGGCTGGCCCGCCGACCTCACAGACGAGGAGATTCTGGGCAACGTGGTCGCACTGAACGCCCAGCGCATCGCCGAGGAGCGTTCTGGAATCGTCCGCTGGCTTCGCCCCGAGTACCAGGCGCCCAACGAACTGCTCGTACAGACTGCCTTGGCGGGCATGGCGCCTGTCGAGGGACCGGCCGCCACGCGCCGCAAGCAGCCATGGCCCGCAAGCCTGCCCGACCAGGTCCGCGCAATCAAGGACGCCCTCCGAGCCGAGCCCATGCAGAACGTCCAGCAGATCGCAGCAGGCTTCAAACCCGCGAGTCGGACGCGCGTCTCCGAAATCCTGGAGACATTAACGGCTCTCGGCCAGACCCGCCAGGTCGACGACCGCTATTCGTTGTAGTCGGGGGTATTTCGAAGCGCAATTGCACAGCAAACAAAATCCAAATAACATGTTTATTATCAATCGATTACAGAAATAACCCGTGCAAAATCAGCGCACTTTGCAAAAAAGCGTTCTATTCTAAACAACCCTTTCGTTCGTTTAGTTCAATTCTCTGCAATCGAAACACATCGAAAAGGCTGCCCGCAAGGTTCATGTCGACGCGAAAGGCAACCACTTGAGCATACCTTTCGCATGTTTTGTAACCACTTGAGCAACCTTTTCAGCTATGTAGAACAACCCTTCAAGCAGCCATTTGACGCCACTCACTGCACTTGTCCCCGGTTCATTGCGTGCTGTCCACCGGATGCAGTTTCCGCACAAACCCGAGCACCGGAAGGCCGAGCAGGATGAGGCTCGTGCCCATCAGCGAACCCCTCAGGTTGCTGGCATAGCTCGAGATCAGCACGGCCGTCGCGCAGACCACGAAGAT
>Ga0187847_10000725_pt1 | contig 34080 bp, 26 predicted proteins | sample June2016WEW_4_10_FD_132458 | JGI IMG/M metagenome (GOLD analysis project Ga0187847, IMG submission 132458) | Peatland microbial communities from SPRUCE experiment site at the Marcell Experimental Forest, Minnesota, USA - June2016WEW_4_10 | ecosystem: Environmental > Terrestrial > Soil >...
CCGTTGCGCAGATTGCGATAGAGATACTTGCGTTCTGAGTAGGCGGCGTCGACCTGTGTACCGTCGACTTCGGGATAGACGTGGCCATTGGCGACAAGAATGTCCAGCCAGCCGTCGTTATCAATGTCGATGAAGCTGATGCCCCAGCCGAGCAGGCGGGTGTTGATGCCGAGACCTGCTTGATAGGTGCGGTCGTCGAAGGAGCCATCGCCGAGATTCATGTACAGGGAGTCGGTGTCGCCGGCGAAGTTGGTCTTGACGATGTCGAGAAGGCCGTCGCGGTTGTAGTCGCCAACGGAAACGCCCATGCCGGCCTGGGGTTTTCCGTCGGGTGAATAGGCGACGCCAGCTTCAATGGCCTGGTCTCTGAAGGTGCCGTCTTTCTGGTTGACATAGTAGGTTGCGGAGGTGGAGTCGTTGGCCACATAGATGTTGGGCCAGCCGGTTGCATCGAGGTCGGCGGCGGCACAGCTCAATGCATAGGTCCCGAGCGTGCCATCCATCCCGGCCTTTGTGCTGACATCGGTGAAGGTGCCGTCGCCGTTGTTGTGATAGAGGAGGTTTTTGCCTCCTTCGAGGCCGGGAGGGCCGCAGGCTACCTGGATCCCTTTGTAAGTACAGTTGGCATCTTCGGGGAGCGGGGCGGTTTTCACGTCGAAATCAATGTAATTGCCGACGAATAAATCGAGATGGCCGTCCTTATCGTAGTCGAGGAAGGTGCAGCCGGAGTTCCAGCGGAGACGCGATTGCAGGAGGCCGGCTTCTTTGGTGACCTCAGTAAAAGTGCCATTTCCATTGTTGCGGAAGAGGGCGTTCTGTCCGTAGTAGCTGACGAATAGGTCGTTCCAGCCGTCATTGTTGTAGTCTCCTACGCAGCAGGCCTGGCCCCAGCCAGAACGCGCAAGGCCGGCTTTGAGGGTGACGTCAGTGAATGTGCCGTCGCGATTGTTCTTGAAGAGATGGCAGGTGGGTTCCTGACCCTTGGGAAAGCCCTCGAGGCGCCAGCCATTGACGAGGAAGATGTCCAACCAGTCGTCCTGGTCGTAGTCAAAAAAGGCCGCGCCACAGCCTGTGGTTTCAAGCAGGTACTTGTTGCGATGTTCGCCGCCGAAGATGGTTTTGACATTGAGGCCGGCCTGCTTGGCAACGTCAGTGAACTGAATACCGAGCGGAGTGCCCGTGACGGGCGAAGGCTGGCCCTTGGGGGCAGGACGCACTGGCGCTTCATAGGCTTGGCGCGAACTGCCGGACGGCTTCTGCGTTGGAGGTTGCTGGGGGCTTGACTGACCCAATGCGGGCCGGACCAATTTCAGAACTTCTTCAAGAGGTAATACGAGGGCCGTCTTCGAAAGCGACTTGAGAAGGCTGCGACGGGTAAACGACAAAGCTACTATCTCCCTTAGGCGTGGGTCCTTTTAGCGTAAACGGCCCGATTGGCGAGTATAGCCGGTGAGCCGCGCCTGGTGAAGCCTGGCCATTCCAAGCGATGTGCGGAGTCAGACGGGCTCGATTATGTTGAGATCCTTCACGGAGGCAAAGCGACGTCTGTTGAATGTGGCCAAAGTGCACCCAGTTTGGATGGCGGTTGCGGCGAGAATGAGCTCATATGAGCCGATCGTCTTGCCGGCGGACTCAAGTTCTGCCCAAAGACGTGCGTGCTCAAATGCCGTCTGCTCTGTATAGGGTACGAAGTCGAATGCAGCCAGGAAGCGCTCAAGAAAGGGCTGTCGCTCAGTCCGATGATCACCGGTAGCGCGATCCGCGCCATGCCATAGCTCGGCAACTGTGATTGCCGCTAGCTTGAATTCTTCGAGCGGGTTGGAGGTGAGCCAAGCGTTGAGGTCAAATAGGCCTCGCTCGGCGTGCAGGATGACATCGGCATCGATCACGATTGCCATTTGTTAACCAATGGAGGGGAGATTCTGCGAGCTTCTTCAAGGTCGTGAAGCCAAGCTGTTGCTTCCCGCTCGCTTAGGTGGACATCCTTTAGAGCTTCGCGGAGGGCCGCGGCCAACTCCCTTCCCGTGCTGCGCTTCCGCACTTCCGGCGCAATTCGTGCCACTGGAACACCATTTTTATGAAGAACATAGGTCATGCCCTGATAGTGAGTGCGGTTGACGCAGTCAGAGAAATTGCGGGCTGCTTCAGTGACACTAATAGCCTTCTCTTTCATAAAATCAGGTTATCAGATTATCGGATTTTCTGGGAAAGGCCGGCGCTCCGGCCATTTCTATTCTCCGGCGAGCTGCTCGAGGAGGGTATCGAAATCTTCGAGCCGGGAGTATTCGATGATGACCCTGCCACGGCCATGGCGGTCTTCGATTTGGACCTTGAGACCGAGAGCACGCTGGAGGCGATCCTTGACTTCGCGGATATTCGGGTCAACCTGAGGTTCCGGTTTTGGGTCTTTCTTAGCAGCTTTTTCTGGATGGATCAGGCTCTGAACATAGGCCTCTGTTTGGCGAACAGAAAGCGAACGTTCCACAATTCGCTGCGCCGTCTTTTCCATCTCCTCAGCGTGGTCAAAGGCAAGGAGTGTGCGAGCGTGGCCGAAGCTGAGCTCGCCAGCCTCGACGCGATTCTGCACTGTAGAGGGTAACTTTAGCAGGCGAAGGAAGTTGGCCACCGAAGCACGATCTTTGCCGGTGCGCTGTGCCATCTGCTCCTGGGTCATATGGAATTCGCGGGAGAGACGCTCAAAGGCGCGAGCCTGTTCCATGGGGTTGAGATCGGCTCGCTGGAGATTCTCGACGATGGTGATTTCCATCGCCTGCTCATCCGATACCTGACGAAGGATTGCGGGGATGGTCGCCTTCCCAGCAATCCCGGAGGCGCGCCAGCGACGTTCGCCAGCGATCAACTGATAACGGCCATTGGCGAGAGGGCGCACGAGGATGGGCTGGACTACACCATTTGAAGCGATGGAGGCAGCCAATTCCGCCAACTGCTCTTCATTAACTTGAGAGCGGGTCTGAAAGGGGTTGCGATCGATCTGCTCTACGTTGATCTCGAGCGGCCTGCCGCCTTCTGATTCGGGGACGGGAGCTTGGACCCGTGGAAGTAGGGAGTCGAGGCCTTTGCCGAGGGCGCGGCGCTTTGGATCAACGGCGGCAATGTTCATGGTTCTAAATCCTCTGTTTCCGGAAGAGTACCGGCATGGTCTAATTCTGCGCTTACTTTGGTCCTGCGGGGCACGGCCAGGAATTCAATGAGGCTTGGGGATCAGGAGTACGGCCAAAAGCGGACCTCTTGGGTCGATGCCGCGTCGGCGGGCACCGACACAGCGCTCTTTCGCGCCGCGCGGCGGGGTGACTCCAATTGATTACGAGCGAGAAACTCACCGGTCAACTCAAAATAGGCCTCGGCTCCACGAGAGCGTGGATCGTAGAGCGCCACAGGTTTTCCGTGGCTAGGCGCCTCGGCCAGACGGACATTGCGCGGAATCACGGTGACATAAAGCCGCTCGCGGAAATACTCCCGTAGCGTACCTGTGACCTGCTGAGCGAGGTTGGTTCGGTCGTCGTACATGGTGAGGAGAACGCCCTCGATGCTGACATCGGGATTGAAGGAGGCGCGCACGCGCTCAAGCGTGGAAATCAACTCAGAGACGCCCTCGAGGGCAAAGTACTCGGCCTGCATGGGAACGATGAGGGTGTTAGCGGCCACGAGAACATTGAGGGTGAGGAGGTCGAGTGCGGGCGGGCAGTCGAGAATGACCAGGTCGAAGCGGTCCTGGACTGGCTGGAGCGCGTTGCGGAGTCGCACGGCGCGATCTGTGGCGCCAGCCAGCTCAAGATTGGCACCAGTGAGGTTCTTGGAACCTGGAAGGAGCCAGAGGAGATCGATCTCAGTGGGCAAAATGACCTGGACTGCGGGAGCATCCCCCATCAAAACGTCATAGATGGAGTTCCGATTGTCGTCCCTTTGAACGCCGATGCCGGAACTGGCGTTGGCTTGAGGGTCACAATCGACGAGAAGGACTTTAAGCCCTTCGAGAGCGAGGCAGGCGGCTAGATTAATCGCTGTAGTGGTTTTGCCAACTCCGCCTTTTTGGTTCACAACGCCGAGTATTCGTCCCATGGAGATCAAGAGTAAAGTAAGGGCGGTTTGAGTGCAGGGAATGGCATTGTGGAGAACGAGGCGGAGTTGTGGAAAGCGACTTTTGGAGCGAGTGAGCAGAAGCACGGAAGCAATTGAAGGGGAAGGGCTTCCATGCGGCTGAGATGGAATGGCCACCTGGAGCGCGAAAACTGCCTGGCGGTGGAAAACTATTGAGATTTTGGATCGACGTTGGTAGTTATTTTGAGAAATGGCGAACGGGATTTTCTAGTGACCCGGGAAAGGCTGACTTTTGTTCCACGTGGAACAATATGAGAATCGGGGTGGATTGCGGAATGTTCCACGTGGAACAGCGCAGCGCTGATCCAACCAACCGATGTACGGTCTCAATCCGCAAAGCAGTCCACAAACAAGGACACAAGCAATCACAGCCGAAATCAAGCAGTGGTTTTACAACTCCTCGCGGCACGACAAGCGAGGAAACCTTGGAATTTCCAAACGCCCTTATCTGTCATATCAAACGGCCAACAGCCGCCAAAGTTCCACAGACCCTGGGAACGACAGCTGCACCCTGGAACGACTTTGTTCGTTTGATCGAGAAAGACCTAGGTGTCGCAGATCAGGAATGGCACTCAACCTCAGCAAAGTATGTGGCTGGTCACTGGTGCTCGAACTCAAGAAGAGAAGAATTCTCTATCTTGGACCGTGTAAAGGCTGCTTTCGCGGCTCCCTGGTTCTTCGAGACAGAGCGGTAGATGTGGCCCGCGGAAGCAATCCGTCCAAAGACTTGACGAAGCCGCTTGCTTAATGACGCCGTACATTACGCGGAGGGGACAGGCGTGCGAATTCTCGTTACCTGTCGAAAGGACCTGATCAGACCTCGCAGACTCGCAACGATCAAGCTGGCGAACTGATGTTTGGATGTGCGAGTGCCAGCAGGCGTCGATGCTCTCCGGGCAAGTGGTGCAAATTCTGCCATGAGAGCGGCTTACTCAAAAGCTGATTCAATTGTTCGAGTTCCGACTCGGTGGTCATGAGCGCTAGCCAACTACCAGGGCCGACTAGCTTCGCAGCCGACTCGACGGCTGATGCCATCTTGTCTACGGCGCGAAGGATTACGCAATCGAAATGGCCGGATAGTTGTTCTGCTCGCGCAGAATGAACTTTGGTGGAAATTCCCAGAGTGCGGACGGCTTCGCGCAGGAACGCGGCCTTCTTCCCTTGCGATTCTGCCAGGGTCACCGCGATCTCCGGACTGCAAAGTGCAATGGGGATTCCTGGGAAACCGCCTCCAGAACCGAAATCGAGCAATGTCGTGATTCCTTCAGGCAAGGCCCGGGCGCAGGCAATGCTTTCCAAAAAATGGCGCGAGAGAATCGTCTCAGTATCTCGAATCGCAGTTAAATTGATGCGGGAGTTCCAGCGGAGCAAGAGCGATAGGTATGATTCGAAGCATGCTGTAACCGGCAAGGGAAGCGGTTCGAGGCCTGATTCCTCCAACAACGAATTGAGTCTTTCCCCGGGTGAGGATTCAGACATGACGCGCGACTTCGCTCTCAATAAGCCGAGGTCCCCATTCTTCCGCATGCTTGACGAATGCTCCAAAAATGGCTCTCGAAACAGCGTTCTGGGTGTACGTACGCTCGGGATGCCACTGAACTCCCAGAACGAAATGATCGGGAGAATCCAGTTCTACGCCCTCGATTACGCCGTCGTGCGGCGAGACCGCGCTCACGAGGAGGTTGTCGCCCGGGGTCCGTATGGCCTGATGGTGGCTGGAGTTGACCTGCATCTTGGCTGCCTGGCCTGACGTAATTAGAGCTGCGAGCCTAGAACGTGAAGAGATGTTGACCGGGTGGGCCTCAACGACATCTCTGCCTGGACTGTGGTTGATCGAGGTTTGCAGATGCTGAATCAGCGAACCGCTTCGCCATACGTTCAACGTCTGAGCGCCGTGGCAGATCGCAAGAACCGGTTTGCGAAGACTAAACGCATCCTGCAGGAGTAACTCGTCGACGGCGGTTCGGGCGGCATCTGACTCACCGCACTCCGGAATTCTGTCTTCGCCGTATCTTTCTGGATCCACGTCATAGCGGCTTCCCGGAAGTAGGAATCCCTGCACACCTGCAAGCAGTTTCGCCACGCGATCCTGACGTTCGTGCAAGGGCACGACAATGGGTGTTGCCCCGGCTGAACGCAGAGCTGCAAGATAAGACGGGAGCGACCGCTGATTGTAGCCCGGGTCGCTGCTAGTAGGTTCGGGAATGGCAATGGGCACGGGCATGATGGCAAAACCAGTGTAAGGCCGGGCGAGCCTGACGCGAAAGTTCAAGCGGTGTGGGCAAGAGCCAGACCATGGCCAGCGAAGCAGCCCCACTGTCCATTTACCAAACGGCTTACCGCTTCTCAAGCGCCGGCATCCGCAGCTGCACCGAGACCATAAATCTCGTATTCGCTTTCTATTCTCTAAGACGGCTCTGGTTTCTACGCCATAGAAACTGCTTGCTCCGATTCAACCTGCACCGAAGCGCTCCGCAACTCGCCAATGGCTTTCTGGAGCTTCTGGGTCAGCTCATCCGTCTGACGGATAGTCATTCCGGTAGTTGGGATAGGTTCGCCCACGGCGACTGACAATGGCCCGGGATAAAGATGGCGCGTGTGTATAGGGAGTAGATCGTAGACTCCGCTCAGAGCAATGGGGACCAGGGGTACCTGGGCGCGAATGGCCAAGTAGGCTGCGCCAGAGAGAAACGATTGCAGGTTGCCAGTGGTGGTTCGGGCGCCTTCAGGGAAGACAAACAACGGCATGCCAGAACGCAATGCCTTGACACCGACGCCCAGACTGGAGAGCGTAGTATGAGGGTTTACAGTATCGATAGGAATTTGACCTGATCGATCTAAGTACCATCCTATGAATGCGATAGGCCAAAGTTCCTTCTTGGCCAAGATGCGGAACTGGAAGGGCAAGGCAGCAAAGACCACCGGCGTATCCATGTAGGAAGTATGGTTGGAGGCGTAGACCGCGACCGGACATTTGCGAAGGTTCTCCGCCCCGCGAACAGTGAGCGAGCAACCAGCGCCCCACACCAGACCACGAGCCCAAACATGGGCGATGCGCTGCTGAGTGCGCCCGGATTTATCAAAGAAGGACACCAGAAGCGACAAAGATCCGCAAACGATGGTGATGACAGCCATCACCGGGATATGGATCAGGTTGGTGCGCCAACAGTAGAGCCTCGGCAATGGATTTGGCCGTTGGCTCACGCTTGAGTTACCTTCCCCGAATCGGGATCTGCAGCAAGGAGAAGCGTGCGCGCTTCGCCAACCAAGTAGACCGACCCGGAGACCACAATCTGGCCACCCTTTCCAGGTTTGTGTTGAATATGTTGTTTGGCGAGCTGCAGGGCCTGGCTTACCGAGTCTGCCGTTACAGCTGGAACACCGGTGGATTCTGCCGCCGCCAACAGGTCATTAAGTGCTGCAGCACGTGCGGTATGGATAGGAGCGACGATCACCTGCTCAAAGATTGGAAATAGGATCTGCGCCATTTCGGCGACCGGCTTGTCGCGCAAGCAACTGAAGATCAGGCACCGTGGACGCTCTTCACTTAATAAGCCTCTTAGGCCAGACCGCAGGGCCCAAGCACCCGCGGGATTGTGCGCAACATCCAAAATCCACTCCACGCCGCCGGCCTGGATCCGCTCGAGACGGGCGGGCCAGCGAGTTTCATGGATGCCGCTCGAAATAGCCGCGGGAGTAATCGGAAACCCATGCTTGCCGGCCAGTTCTACGGCTGCGGCAACGGCAAGAGCCAGGTTGCGGTGCTGATGCGCGCCGGACAGGGGCGAATCCACGAGTATGGACGCGTTGAGGGCTTGTATGGTGTAAGGTGCGGCGACGCCCGCACCGGCCCGCGGCAAATACGACGTGGCGCTCACTGCGCGCACCGCGAGTTCAGTTGCAACCTCGCCAAGGGCCTGGTTGGCCTCGGGGTGCTGAGGCAGGGTGATCAAGGTCCCATTTCGCCGTAGAATGCCTGCTTTTTCCCTGGCAATGGCTGCGATGGTGGAACCCAGCCACTCCGTGTGATCGAGAGAAATGTCGGTGATGACCGAGAGCAAGGGGTCTACGATATTTGTAGCATCGAGGCGCCCCCCCATGCCTACTTCGAGCACCGCGATATCGACGGCGGATTCGGCGAAGTATAGAAGCGCCAGCGCGGTGAGGATTTCGAAGAAGCTGGGCAGCTGGGGGAGGCGGCCATTCAGAACCAGGCGCTGGGCTGCATCGTGGACGCGAAAATAGAGCGCGGCGAAGGTATCATCGGCGATCTCTATACGATCGAGGCGGATGCGCTCATTGACGCGCGCCAGATGAGGCGAGGTATAAAGCCCAGTGCGTAGTCCCGAGACGGTGAGGATGGAGGCAAGTGTGGCTGCTGTGGATCCCTTGCCGTTGGTGCCGGCGATCAGTACGGAGGGAAAGCGGCGGTGCGGATCGCCTAACGCGGCGAGGAGTACGCGAATCTCGTCGAGCGAGAATTTGCGCCGTGGATGGCCTGAGCCCGTATAGAGCTCGGGGACCATCGCGCTGAGTTGTTCGACGGCTGCGGCGTAGGACATGGAAAGACCAGTATAGAAGAATGGTCAACCTAGGGCTGTGGACCGCAACCAATGGGCGAGTCTATTTTTGCAGCAGCAATTGGAGGCCTTGACGGGTATTTTGCAGACAGAGGCGAGCCTCGTCTTCCGAGAGCAGGTCTTGATGGACGGCTTTCCTGCCTACATCATTGACTAGATTGGCAACCCTGGGAAAGTCCGCATCGATACCCGTGAGCTGCAGGTTGTTGTTGACCTCGTGGAGCAGATTACCCAGCGTGGCAGCGTTTCGGTATCGAGTACGGACCTGACGGATGAGAACCGCAGGAAGCTTTTGCTTGATGGCTTCCTCAAGCACCGAACGGCACATGACAGCACAAGCGGTGAAGAGTCCGAAAAAGTAGCAGCGAGTGGCCTCGTCGAGGTACCGATCTGCCTCTTCTGAGCTTGCGGAGCCAACGACACATTCACGAAGGTGGGTAGCGCGCAGGACCGCGGGTTCTACCAGTTCCAGCAGCTCCAGCGCGAATGCGGCTCGCAGCAGATCATTCTGGTGAGTGTCCAACGCCCGTTGAATTTCCTGCCAGGCGGGCGCATAGGCGTCCTCGCCAGCTTGCTGCAGCCGGGTCAATGAGGTGAGGCGCTGTCGTGCGTGCAGGACGGAGCCTTGCTGCATCTCATGAGCCAAGGTACGCCATCCAGCTACAAAGGATGCGGGGCCTTGGCAGTAACGGGTCCAAAGTTCGTCGTACACAATCCCGGGCAGAACATCCCGCAATTGCCCAAAGCGCCCGGTTCTTGCCAGTTCTGAAATAGCCTCGCAAAATTCACGACCGGGTGCGCCCGCCTCAAACATTCGCATGACCTCGTCTTCCAGCAGGTGAACATCAATGGCCATGCTCCGGGGCTCCCTCGATAGCTAGAGTCTAGCGGTCGCAAACGTCTCCCTATGGATCATTGAATACGATTTGCGACATCCAATCCTGGAACGGGAACTATGGAATAAACCACTGCGATTGGGAATAGGATCCTCTGAAATGAAGACGGAACCCGCGTTGTTCCTCACCAGCAATGCGACAGTTTAGATCTCCTCTTGTGGATGACTAGCCTCTCCGAAATCCTTCCTGTAAATGGGCCTGCACATGCTTTACACACAAAGCTTCGACTTTGCACAGGCCTTTGAGAGGACCTTGTGGGAGTGGTGGGAAAACGGGGTCAATCGGAGCAGGTGCGACACTAGATTTCCTAGAATCCTGAATTGCACAGGCGCGATTTAGAAATCCGAGCAGCGTGTCATCGTGCTGGACCACAACCACTTCGGATGAATTTCCACTTTTCCTACCTGAACTACGGAGACTGCTGTTTTTCTATTTAAATAATCCTTGTGAAATACACACTCCGCCGCCTGTTTTGATCGCCGTGGTGAGGCACAGTCTGAAACACCGCAACCGGGCTGCAAGGCGCCGAAAACAGCGTCACGGTGTTTGGAGCAGATTTGTCAGGAGAATCCAGAGAAGCGACCCTGTTTTCCACGCACAGAGCGACGCGGAGATGAATACAATCAAGAGGAAGAAAAGACAGCCACTTCCGCGCGACGGCATTGTATTGTAGAGTGTGGCCAGTGCCGGAATCTGGCTTCGAGAGCGAGGGCAGGGGTATGCCGATCGTAGAAGCGGACGTTGAAAAACCGGCCATGCAGGGGGCAGCGATGGAAATTAGCGTAAGCCGCCAGGACCTGGTGAAGGAACTCACTGCGACGCAAAGCGTGGTAGAGCGCAAAACTACGATTCCGATTCTGTCGAACTTTCTCATCGAAGCGGAGGGGGACCGGCTGAATATTACGGCCACTGACCTCGATCAGGCGATCCGCACCAGCCTCGAGGTAAAGGTCAAGAAGCCGGGCGCATGCACTATTCCAGCGCGTAAACTTTACGATTACATTCGGCTTCTGCCTGAGGGTGAGATATCGATCAAGCTGCTGGAGAACCACTGGGTCCAGATCCGCTCGGGTCGCTCGAACACCAAAATGGTGGGCATGGCGAGGGCGAACTATCCGCAAGTGCCGGAGTTCCCTACCGTAGCGGCGACCAGCATTTCGACGGCAGCGCTGAAGACCTTGATTGCGCGCACGATTTTTGCCATTTCGAACGAAGAATCGCGGTATACGCTCAACGGCGCGCTGCTGGTCATCAAGGCGGAATCGTTGGCCATGGTGGCCACGGACGGACACCGCCTCTCGTTTGTGGAGAAGCCAAACGAAGTGCTGGAAGGCATCAGCGGCGAGAAGCGGGTGCTGATTCCGCGCAAGGCTTTGCAGGAATTGCAGCAACTGCTGGGAACCACGGAAGCCGAGAAGGTGGAGTTTGCCGACGACGAGCATACGCTCTTCTTCCGCGTGGGCCACAGGACGCTGAGCACCCGCAAGCTGTCCGGGCAGTTCCCGAACTTCGAGGCAGTCATGCCGCGGGACAACACCAAGTTCGCCGTGGTGCGGTCGAGCGAGCTTTACTCCGCTATTCAGCGCGTGGCCCAGTTTGCCGATGAGCGGTCGGGCGCCATCAAGCTGCGGCTGGAAGGCAACGAGCTGAAGATCAGCTCGAGTTCAACCGAGTCCGGCGAGAGCGAGGACACGATCGACACGCCCTACGCCAGCGACCCAATCATGGTGGGATTCAACTCGGGCTACATTCTGGACTTCCTGAAGGCACTGGGGAACGAAGGCGAGGTTCGGCTGGAGTTCAAAGACTCGCAAAGCGCTGGACAGATGCGGCCCGAGGATCCCGATGCGGAGTACAAGTACCGCTACGTACTGATGCCGATGCGGATCTGAAAAGCAGGGAACAGGGATTAGCGAACACGAAAAGGCCCAGCAGTGATGCTGGGCCGTCGTGTTGGCGTCTGCTTCGGAAATTGAGCCTACCAACTGAGAGTGACGGTAATAGTTTGCCAACCTTCGCCAGGCGGGAAGTGAAAGTTGAGCAACATAGGGATAGACGAATCGCGTAGGCCCACATCGACGATCGAGAGATCAGCGTGTATTTTCATGGAATCCGGTTCATTGGGCGGGTCTACACTGAGCCGCGGAACGAATTGGCCGTGCCGGATGAGATCAACGGCACCACGACCTTCCGGGGGACCCTCGACCACCAGAATCAACTTGCGGTCAGTGTGTTTCTCTTCAATGACTCGAAACCTCCCCGTTCTGGAACCAGGCATCGGTGCTTCGTGCGACCACTGGAAAATTTGACGCGTTCTTTCTGGCTCGCCCGTGAGTAGCTCATCAACTTCGAGAGAAGGCAACGGTATGTGAAGGGTAACCTCTCCGTTTACATCTGCGCTTGTCTTCGATCCTCGTTCGTCACTCCTCACATTCCATCCCTTCGGGCCAAAATGATCCAAAGCTACGTCCCAATAATCTCCCTGTCGGATTACGTAGACGGACTCCTCACCGTCTGGAACACGAATATGCTTCACACTCGCGCCATTCCATCCAGCAGGGAGATGCGGGTTCACCGTAATCGTTTTCGTCTGCGCGTCAATGGAGATACCGAAGAGCCCGCGCAGCGTAGGCGTAATCACCATGGCGCTCGACCAAAGCTGGTGGCTGGTACTCCTTCCGAACGGTACAAAAAAGTCGCCGCTCAGCAACTCGGTGACAGCGCCCAGGTCCTGCGCGCGGGTCAGGTTGGCATTCTCCATGAGCATCTGATAGCCGGCGAGGGGTTGGTTAGCGCGGTACTCGGCCAGCGCCGCCCAGCCGGTGAAGAGTGGCCAGACAGAGCCCTGGTGATAACTCATGCCATCGTAGATTTTCTCTTCATTCGAGACGTCGCGCAGGCCCCAGTCCGTATTCAACGTATGGGCCGCGAACTGCTGCAGGCAGTTATTCGGCTGGCGCAGGATTGAAAAAGTGTCCACGGTATTGGTGCCGACGGGCTGATGCGTGCCCGGGATATCGCTCCACCACGCCAACGCGGGATAGACCGTGTTAGTGCGGTCCTGCGAGCCGTCAGTGTTGCGGCTGAAAGCAAAGCAACCCGTTTGAGGATCGTTGTACTCGCGGTTAATTGTTCCCGCAATAGTAGCCGCGCGACTCTCCGCTGCCTCCTGTTTCGCCGGGTCGTTGAGGAGCGTTTCGATCTTCGCCATGGCCGCCGAGGCTTGCTGATCCAGCAGCGCCAGGTAAATCTCCTGATGCGGCATGCCACCTGGCCAGCTCTCTACCCAGCCTGAGCCTTGCGAATTGTCGTAGATGCCGTCGTGATCGGTGTCATGGGCGGGATCGGTTTCGAAAGCCCACGCCTTCTCGATGGCGTCGCGATGGCTGGTGAGAAAAGCGATGTCGCCGCTGGCGCGGACGTAGTCTTCGACGGCCAGCAGGAAGAGCGGCGTTGAGTCTGCCGCGGCGTACATGTAAGGGAAGGCCTGCCAATCAATGGATGCGGCGGTCTGTGAGTACTCATGCATGATCTTGCCGTCGGTGCGTTGGCGATGAATCAGGAATTCGAGTTCCGACCGAGAGAGCGCGAAGTCGCCGTAGCCGTTGACGGCGTACAAGGTATAGAGCGCGTCGCGGCCAAAGAACCAACCGAAGCCAGGACGCGCAGAGTCGCCTGACGCGTAGTAGCCAGCGACGAGTGCCGTCTCCTCAGGGCCCGCATCGCCGGCTGGCGCGCGCGCCAGGGGAACGTGAGCCTTCAATTGTTCGATTGACACAACCGCCCACTGAAAGGCTTCATTGAGAGTCTTGTCTGGGGTTTCAATGGAGACGGAATTCGCCAGAAGGGCTTTGTAACGTTCCTCATGGCGGTGATACAAGGCGGGGATGTCCTGATTCAGATTTGCAAGCGTTGCACCAAGGGTCGCGGCAGATGCGGCGGAAGGGTTCGTCCCGACGGCCATCAGGAGCGGAAAGAGACGGCCGCGGTCGCGAACAGGGTCGATGTGGAGGATAAGCTCGACTGGATGGACTTGGGGACGCTCCTGATAGGGGGCGAGAATGCCCGGCTGCGCACCGGGAATGGTAACGGCGCCGGCGAGGTCCGGGTAGTCGCTGTGCAGCACATAGAAGCCGCCCGTCCCGCCAGGGGGCTCTCTCGTGACGAGGCTGCGAGCAACCCATTCCGCGTTGGGAACACCTTCGTTGCGCTCGGGCCACATCCAGCGCAGTTCGGGGGTGAAGCGGAAGGTGAAGTCGGTGGGATGAAGGCAGTCAAATTCGAACAGCACCAGCGGTCCGGTGCCGATCTCTGCCTCGTCTGGCGAAAACATAATTTGCCGGACGGTGAAACCGATGTGGGAATAGGTGATGACGGTGCGATCGGGGTGTACTTCGACCTCCGCGGCCTGCTGGTTGACGTCGATGGGGACGGAGTAGCCTTGGATGCGGGCCTCGATGGTGAGGTGCGAGAGAAGCTTGACGGGGAGCACCCATGCTTCGAGCGTGCCGTCTTGCTGGCCTAGGAGCACGCCACGCTCTCCTGCCACGGTGAAGGGCTTGAGCGGCTCGGCGTGGGCGCGGAGGACGGGACCACCGGTATCGAAGCTGACGGGTGGGACGGAATTAAAGGCTTGGGCGTGGATTGCGGGAGCTACAGCAAGAATCAGGCTCGAAGTCAAACAGAACAAAATGTGTCGGCTATGCATCGTATAGTCCTTTGCTTGCGACTCAAAGGAAACAGTCTACGTTGCCGAGCGAGTTTGTGGGAACGGGCGCATGGTGCTCGATCTGTCCCAAACGCAAAAAGGGCGGCCCGATGAGGGGTCGCCCTTTTTGCGTTTCAGGTTGTGGAATTGAGGTCAGAACTGGAAGCGAAGGTAGAGACGAGCGTGGCGGTGACCACTGGTTACAGGATAAGGAGAGGCGAAGGTGTTGGTGCCGAAGTTGTTGTAGGCATCACTGGGGATGCCGGTAACGAGCGTGGTGTTCTCCAGAAATGTCTCGCCGATCTGGGGGTCAAACGTGTCCACCTCCCCATGGTTGAATACATTGAAAAGCTCGCCGCGGAAATCCATGGTGAGCCTTTCGTACAGTTTGAAAGAACGCTGAATGTTCACGTCCCACTGCTGGTATCCAGGTCCGTAATAGGAGTTGCGCCCGACGGGGGTTGCGGGATGGGTGCCAAAAGGGCCAACGAGCCAGTGCACGGAATCCGCAGTAACGGGGTGGCAGTTGTCGTTGCTATTCCAGACACTAGGCCCTGAACAGTAGGTTCCGGGGGCATCTCCGAGCCAGGAGGAGTCGAAGGCATAGGTTGCCATCGGAGCCTTGGGGTTTCCGAGCATCGGGCGGTCATTGCTGATGCCGTCGCCATCGTTGTCGTAGCCAACTTCAACGTTATGGACGGATCCGGACTGGAACTGCGTGATGCCTGCGAGCGCCCAGTGATTGGCGATATTGCCGACAATCTTCATGGCGCCTTCGGTGTGCCACACGGCAGGAGTCCAGATATAGGCGAGCACCAACCGCTGGCGATGGTCGTACTCCGATGGGCCCCAATCTGTGGTTCCGCGCGGAGTCGGATAGCGGCTGAACTGGTACGACGACTCATTGGCGGTGGTGAAGATCTCTGAGCCGTCATCGAATGCACGACCGAATGTGTAGGAGGCGCGGAATAGGAATTGGTGATTGAACTTGTGATCGAGTTCCGACCAAAGGCCGGAGTATTCGGAGTCGTCAGAGTTGTCGCGGACTATGATGGAGCCGCGGGTGGGGATGACACGCGCAGCAGAGAAGTTATCGTTGACGTAAGGGTTCAGGTTCGTGTTGCCATAGAGATGCTCCCCGCGCTCGCCCACATAGCCGACTTGAACTGTGGTTGCCCATGGCAATTCCTGTTCGAGGTTGAGGTTCCAATGCATCGTGCGAGGCGACAGCAAGTGATCCTTGATTGGCTCTGCGGTGTTCGTGGGCAGCGGGCTCTTGTTCAGGTTGGCGAACTGCTCGTACCAAGTGTTCGTCCCGCGGTTTCCATTGGCGGTGGTACTGCTCGTGATCTGTGGTGAGGCAGCGTTCGGGGCACTGGCCTGAATGTTGTCGATGATGTTAGTGAAGACCACATCGTAGAAGACGCCGAAGCCGGAGCGGATGACGGTCTTATGCTGCCCGAACAGGGTCGGGCTCCAGGCGATGCCGGCGCGCGGTCCCCACTGGCTGCCGTCGGCCTGCTGCTTGGTATTGCATGTTGCCCCGGGTGTCAGTGGGAAGCAGGCGATATTGGTCTCATCGATGCCCGGATACGGAGTGCCAGTAGCGTTGAACGGGGCACCGTTGTATTCATAGCGGAAACCGAGATCGAGGCTCAACGTAGGGATGGGACGATAGGTGTCCTGCGCGAAGTAATTCTGGCTGAAGAGCCTGGGCTGAGCAATGGGGCTGCCGAAGTTCTGGGTCACCGTTGTGCTGGGGCCGCCGTAATCGTCGACCAGATTGGCCAAACCTGTGTACTTGAAGGTTGAACCCCCAGTTACCGGGGTTGCGGTCGTGTCACTTGCGAAGCCAATGGCTCCGTAGAAGTTGAAAGGAATCTGATCCTTCACGCGGATGTCGGCTATGTCTTCACCGATCTTGAAGAAGTGCTTGCCGTGGGTCCAGCTCACAGTGTCCTGCAACTGGTAAGTATTGTGGAAGCGACCCTGCGGTATGTTTCCGGGGATGCCGTATCCCGTGATCGTTTGACTAGGGAAGCTTACAGCCGGCTGATTGTAAAGAGGGTTCGCCAAAGTGGTTGCGGGCAGGCCAAAGGCGAAGCCGATGCGGCCGTAAGAGAGGCGGGCTTCATTAATCACCGTGGGTGAGAACACGTGTGTCTCGACGAGGCCAGTGTTGTAGGAAGTACCGTCCTGGTCTGAGTCGAAGCCGGGGAGCTGACCGGTGAAATTGAATACGTCATAAGGAGCGGTGAAGCGAGTGCGAATGAAGCGTAGGCCAAGGGTGTCCTTGGAACTAGCGATGTAGTCACCCTTGAGGTCGATCTCAGGAGCGTTGTCGTCCGCGCCCAGGTTGCGCTCGACGGTCCCCATCTCGACGGAGCCGCGGTCGATACCTGTGGTCGGGTTGGGCCCTAGCGGGATCGGATTGATCACATTCCCCGGATTGATTGTGCCTACAAGGCCGCCATATGCCGCAATGAGATTATTTACGCGCGGATTGCCTGCAAACTGCTTTAGTGTGGCGAAACCGTTAGCGGTCGGAATATCAAGGGTTGCGAGGTTCGCCGTGGAACGGAAGTAATCCCACTGATACGAAGCGAAACCAAACAGCTTGTCGTGAAGGATGGGTCCGCCAACACTGAAGCCTGGCTGATTTTCGCGATATTTACTTACGCTGGTGATGTTGTTAAAGTGCTCGTTTATGTCCACGGTGTCGAGGGAAGAGTTCTGCAGTCTTTCGAAGGCGGAACCGTGCCACTGGTTGGTACCACTCTTAAAAATGAGATTGGAAACGGAACCGGCGCCATGTCCATATTCAGCGGTATAGGCGTTCTCGATGATAACTACTTCCTTGACCGCTTCATCGTTGCCGGGCTGCAGTCCCTGACCCTGAATGCCAGCGTCATTGTTGTCCTGACCTTCGATGAGGAAGTTGTTAGCGCGAGGCCGACCGCCGCCGACGTTGTAATTTACACCGTTAGAGAAGCCACCAACCTGAGTATTCATCACACCTGGGAGGGTGAGAGCGAGTTCATAGGGGTTCTGGGTAGCGATGGGCAGGCTGCTGATTTCCATGTCGGAGATGGTGCCGTCAATCTGGCCGTTATCGGTGTTCATGACCGCATTGTCGGCGGAGACTACGACCTTATCTGCGGCCTGGCCGACCTTGAGCACCAGGCTCGCGCTCACAATGGTGGTGCCAGGGACGATCAGACCTTTGTTGACGGTAGTCTCGAAGCCAGCTGCCTCGGCCGACAGGTTATAAGTGCCTGGCAACAAGGACTCAATACGGTAAGAGCCCTCCTGGTTGGTCGTTGTGGTCCGAGTCGCGCCGGTGTCGACGGATACGATGGTCACGGTGGCTCCCACGATGACACGACCGGTTGCGTCAGTGATTGCACCGATCACTGTGCCGTTGGACGTTTGTGCGCTGACCGTTACAACGCCAACCAAAGCCAGAGCAAATGCGAGTAGGGCTTTCCTGATTGTCAAAGACATTCTTTTCCTCCAACAACGATGGGTTTGTTATCGAGTGGCTACGAGATACCGAGCCTCAAGCGCGGGAAAGTCTAACGGAAGAAACAGTGGGCATCATGAGAACAGCCAGCACGTCAGCCATGAGGCGCCACTGGGGAGATTAAGATTGAATTGATATAGCAATCTGCCTTCCAAACTTTGAGCAATTCATAACACGGTCGCAAAGTGTTGATAAAGAAGACATGAATTGTCACAGTAGTTCGCCGTATTCGATACGCGCAATTGAGTTTAGGCTGTTTTTGGAACTCGGCCGGTGCATATCTACCGAATTGCATATATCAGGGCGCGATCCAGACAATCCATTGAGCAGGCCTGGTCACGCGCACGGAAGCAGGATAGGCGGTTCAAACAGAGCTGGCTCGATCAGTTAATGACCGGTGCTTTGAGGAAGTCGAGCGCACGGTTGAGATAGCTCTTCAACTCGCGCCGTGCTACGACTGCGTCGAGGAAGCCCTTTTCGAGGAGGTGCTCGGAGCGTTGGAAGCCCTCGGGGAGCTTTTGGCGGATGGTTTGCTCAATGACGCGAGGCCCGGCGAAACCGATTAGAGCTCCGGGCTCGGCTATGTTGAGGTCGCCGAGCATGGCGAAGCTCGCGGTGACGCCACCATAGGTGGGATCGGTGAGAACGCAGATGTACGGAACTCTGGCATCATCGAGCTGAGCCAGTGCGGTGGAGATCTTGGCCATCTGTAGCAGGCTAACGACGCCTTCCATCATGCGTGCGCCGCCAGAAGCGGTGACGATGATGAGCGGCTTCCGGCCAAGCCGAGCGCGGTCGGCGGCGCGGGCGAGGGTCTCACCCACCACAGCTCCCATAGAGCCACCGATGAAGCCATATTCCATGGCGCTGAGCACGATCGGATGGCTACCGAGATTGCCGACTGCATTCAGGGTTGCGTCGTTGAGTCCGGTTTCCTCTTGAGCCTTACGCAAGCGGAGCTTGTATGGCTTCACGTCAGCGAAGTTCAGAGGGTCAGTGGAGCGCAGGTTGGTATCCACAAGTTCATAACCCGGCTCCAGAAGCAGGTCAATGCGCTGTCGGGCGCCGATTCTAAAGTGGTGCTGGCACTTGGGACAGACGTACAGGTTGGCTTCCAACTCGGCATTGTAGAGCGCTGCCCTGCACCCCAGGCATTTGGTCCACAAACCTTCTGTGCGGACATTTCTCTCAGCCGCATCACCCGGACCGCTGGGGTTCTCGAACTCTCCGTTCTCGCGTTTGAACCAGGACATAGGACCTCAGTCATTGTATATGGAGCGGAAGGATGAGAGGTTCTATGGCAGGTAGAAGATTCTGCAAGTTGGGCGCGAAAAAAGATGAATTCGGATGTCGCCGGAGAGATCAATACTCAATGCCGCGCTGCGCGAGGATGCCTTTCTGGTAGGCGTGTTTGACCTCGCGCATCTCAGTGACCGTATCGGCGAGTTCTACCAGCAAGGGGTGGGCGTTTCGACCAGTAAGGATGACATGGACCATCTCGGGACGGTCGCGAAGAGCCTCGGCAACGACGGCGGGATCGAGCATGCCATAACCGATTGCGTAGTTGATCTCGTCGAGGACGACCATATCCCAATCGCCCGAGTAAATGGCCTCGCGAGCCTCAGCCCAGGCGGCTTCGACCATGCGAATGTCCTCGGGGTCAGTCTCCGCTCCACCTACCTTCACAAACCCGCGGCCCATCTGCTTCAGGACGAAGTTGGATCCGAAGGCCTTCACCGCATCGAGTTCACCATAATGCCAGGAGCCCTTGAGGAACTGGAGCATGAGCACCTTCATCCCGTTGCCTACAGCGCGCAGTGCGGTGCCCATGGCAGCAGTGGTCTTCCCTTTGCCGGGGCCAGTGTTGATCAGGAGTAGTCCTTTGCGGGAGTCGGTCATTGTCGGATGAAAGGTACAGATGAAAGGTTACCCTCTGCCAGCAGCTAGTGGCCTGCGTGATAGGGGTGGCCCGTGAGAATTGTAAATGCCCGGTAGAGTTGTTCGGCGACAACGAGGCGGGCGAGCGCGTGGGCCATCGTCATGGGTCCGAGCGAGAGAAGCAGCTGGGCACGCTTGTGAGCCGACTGAGACCAACCGTTCGCAGGGCCGATTGCGAAGACGATATGCTGGACGCCCTCATCACGGCGTGAACCTAGCCAGGCCGCAAAGGCCTCGGAGGTCATTTGCCGGCCGCGGCTGTCGAGTAGCACGAGGATCGGCTGAGTGCGACCTTGCTTCCGGTCCGACCAATCGAAGAACGCCTCCTCTGTCCGGAATGCCTCTGAGACACAACGGGCAAAGGTCGAGCACCGGTCAAGATAAAGCTGACAGAGAGGGTCAAAGCCGTCTCTGGAACTCGCACGTGCGCCGATATAGGTAAGGGAGAGTTGCATGGGGCGAGGATAACTGATGGATCAGCAATAGCGTGGAGAGAGATCTGCTGGAAGTCCCCAAAAACCAGATATGGTGCCCGTTTTTGGAATACATATCGTTCATTATCCGTATTTTCATATCGGATACATTCGACCTCTGTAGCTGAATGGTCCATAACGTGTTTGTTTTCTGATAGAAGCAAATAATTCTCTCCAGGGTAGAGATTGGCAATCGCCATGCAACATTCGTTAGGGCAGGTCGTCCCCGGCAATTCCAGGGATATCTTTCGATATTGCGCGATCCGCAAGGATGGAGCCTAGCCTCCTATCTTCTTCTTAACGAATTAAGTTGTTTTACCCCACTCGCGGATCGGGTTCACCCCCTATACCGGCACGCTGTAGCACACTAAACGGATCGAGAAGCTCAGGTTCAAAATCGATCCGCACTCAAAGCTCTCTGGAGGAGTTTCGATGCGATTTACACGGTTGCAGTACGCAGCGCTCGCGTTGAGCCTGTTGGTCATAACCGGTTTTATTGCGAATACCACAGCCCCGGTTGCCTACGCCCAATCTGCGGTGACGGGCGCGGTGAGTGGCGCAGTTTCAGACGCGACAGGCGCGGTGGTTCCCGGTGCCACGGTGGTCGTGACCGATACAGCCACGGATTCCAAGCAGACAGTGAAGACGAATGCGGAAGGGCGCTATACCGTCGGGCTATTGAAGCCCGGCCTGTATAAGGTAACCGCGACGGCCGAAAGCCTCAAATCGGACACGCTCCAGGTGACGGTCATTATCGGCACCACGGTCCCGGCGGATATCAAGGTAACGCCGACCAGCAGCAACACGATCGTCGAAGTGACTTCGACGAGCCTGCCCTTGGTGGACACGCAAAACGTGGCGCTGGCAACGACCTTCAACGAGGAGCAGATTCAAGACCTACCGACTCCCGGCGGCGACGTGACTACGGTGGCGTTCACAGCTCCAGGCGTTGTGGTGAATGCGGGCGGCGCTTACGGCAACTTCAGCTCTGACGGTCTGCCGGGCATTTCGAACCTTTTCGTGCTGAATGGCTTCGACAACCAGGATCCCTTCCTGAATCTGAACAACTCCGGCAGCTCGAACCTGACACTGGGTCAAGGCGAACTGGCCGAGGCGACCGTGGTTCAAAACGGTTACAACTCGCAGTACGGCCGTGCGGCCGGCGCCATCATCAACTACACGACCAAGTCTGGCGGCAACAAGTTCCACGGGATGGCCGATTATGACTACAACGGCAGTGTGCTGAACTCCAACGGCTGGTTCAACGAGTACGATGAGGGTGTGAGCAAGTCCGCGTGTCTTTCCGGTGGCGGTTCGGCGGCTTCGTGCTCAGTCTTTGACAACACCCGTCCCCATGCCGTGTCGAATGAGTGGGCGTTGAATGCGGGCGGCCCAATCATCAAGGACAAGCTCTTCTTCTTCTCTGACTACGAAGGCCTGCACTACGTGCTCCCCGGTAGCTCCGGCTTCATCAACTTCCCGTCCCCCCAGTTCCAGTCGGCCGTGTTGGCCAATGTCGGCGCGAACTACGGTGCCGCCGTGCAACAGTCATATGCGCAGACGTTCAACGCTTACCAAACATCACCGTTCTACAAGTCCGCGAACGCATTGCCTGTTGGAGGCACAGCGGACGATGTTGCCAATGGAAATTCCGTTGGAGGCGGTTGCGGTGACTATGCGGGAACACCAGCTCCGGGCGGCGGCTACTTTGGAGCTTATCCAACTGCTGCGAGTACTGGCAGTCTAGTCCCTTGCATGACGCAGGGCAGCGGCTCCGTGAACAACACCAACATTGAATGGCTCTTTACCCAGCGCGTCGACTGGAACATCAGCGACAAGCACAAGATTTATGGCCGGTACAAGATGGATCACGGATCGCAGCCTACCGGTACCAGCTTTATCAATCCCCTCTTCAGCACCGTTTCCATCCAGCCTGAGTACGAAGGGCAGTTCAACGACAGCTACGTGATCAGCCCCACAAAGACAAACGTGTTCGTGATGGCTGCGAACTGGTACACGGCCTACTTTGGCCCGTCCAATGTCGGAGCGTCACAAGCGCTGTACCCCTGGTATGGCATTACAGACGCAGGGTTTGACAACAGCGGCACCGGCAGTTCACCGGGACTGGCCACGCTAGGCGTTCCCTACTACTTCCCACAGGGCCGCAACGTGACGCAATACCAGTTTGAGGATGACTTCAGCTGGATCAAAGGCAAGAACTCGTTGAAGTTTGGCCTCAACTTCCGCCGCGATCTGGTGGAAGATTTCGATGCGCAGGTGTTGACGGATTTCCCGCTCCTGGAAAACTTCGATCTGAATACCTTTGCGACAGGCGCACTCGATCCTAATCTATATGGTGGAGTGACCGGCATCTACCTGCAAAACTTTGCTACGCAATCAGACGCGCACCTGGCGCTCTACAACCTCGGCGTCTATTTCCAGGATGAGTTACAAGCGAGCCCCAAGCTCAAGCTGACCCTGGGTGTCCGCGTCGATCGTACCGGCAATCCTCTTTGCCACGGTGGCTGCTTCTCACTCTATAGCGGCTCGTTCCCCAATTCGAGTGCATCTGTTACCGAGCCGTACAACAAGGAAGTCAACCCCATCAACGCGCATCCCTTCCCGAAGGTCCAGGTCGGCAACATCCAGCCGCGCTTCGGCTTCAACTACAGCTTCGACGACAAGACCGAGGTTCGTGGTGGCGTAGGCCTGTTTGCCGACCTCTATCCAGCAGGCTTCCTGGATGGAGTGATTCAGAACTTCCCCAATGTGAACTCACTCGAGTTGCTGTCGGGAACTATCTCTTCTACAGATTCGAACGGCTTGACGGCGGGCGCGAAGGCGGCCAACGGTGCGATTGAGCAGGGCTTCAAAAGCGGACAAAACATCACACAGATCGGAATCCCACTTATTAACCAGGGTGTTTCCTTCACGCCGCCCAGCATCGGCGCCTACTTTCCTACGACCTTCAAATCGCCGATCTATACCGAGTACAGCCTGCAACTCCAGAGGCAGTTCGGCAGGGGCAACGCTGTGATTATCACCTACGCAGGCAACTATGGGTATGACGGGGTGATCATCAACCCTGACCTGAATCCCTCCAGCGGTGAATATGGTGCTGGCCCAAGCGCTGCGAACCCCTGGGGCTCCGTCGGCAGCATTGGCGGCCTCGGCGCCACTCCACCCGATCCGAGCTTTAGCAAGGTGAGCGCGTTTACGAACAACGGTCACTCGAACTACAACGGTCTGATGCTCACCTACAAACACAGCGGCCACGGCCTCACGGGCCAAGTGAGCTACACGTATAGCCATTCACTCGATATGGTTTCGAACGGCGGTGAGGGCGAATACTTCAATAGTGCCGCTGTGACCATGCAACTCACTCCGACGCTCGGACCCGGAAATCTGAACTACTCCAACTCCGACTACGACATCCGCAACAATCTGGTGGGTGATGCGGTGTACGAGGAGCCGTTCAAGTCCGGCAACGGGATTCTGAACGAGGTGGCGGGTGGCTGGACGATCGGCGCCAAAACTTACTTCCGCGGAGGAGAGCCTTTCACGATTTACGACGCGGAAGCGGAAAACGCTGGATTCACCAATCTGGGTACTCAGATTATGGTCCAAACCGTCAACCCGAATGGGATCCTGACAAACACTACCGGCAAGAACCCGCACGGCGCGATTAATTCGCTTACTCCCGGCCTTTTGGCTACTGAGTATACGGATCCAACAACCACCTTCGGCAATTTACGGAGAAACGCGCTCTTTGGTCCGCACTACATTGACACCGATCTGAGCGTGGTGAAGAAGATCCTCACGGCTGAGGGCTTTACCTTCTCCATCGGAGCCAACGCCTACAACGCATTCAACAATGTGAACTTCGCGAACCCGAACTCTACTCTTGGTTCCGGAAATTTCGGCGTGATCACGACCACCGTTGCGCCTCCGACGAGCCCCTACGGGTCGTTCCAAGGTGCAGCTGTCACGCAGCGTGTTCTCCAGGTTCACGGAAAGATCACGTTCTAACGTCCCACTTGCAAGAGCAGGAAAGAAAGAGGGCGTCCGCTTGGACGCCCTCTTTCTTTCCTGCGAGTGATGATCCCAGCTTTGGTGCTTGAGCCGCAGACCGAGCAAATCAACAACTCATCGTTTCTTGGCAGCAGCAGCTTTCTTCGGCGCGGGTTTCTTTTCTGCTGCCTTCTTCTTGACCGCTTTCGTCGGGTTCGCTGGAGGAGGAACCGCGGATCTCTTCTTCACAGCTGTTTTCGGCTTTGAGGCGGCCGCGGTGTCGACGGGTCCCGAGTTGGCTTTGGCGGAGGCTCTGGTGCGGGCGGCGCGGGTTTTCGCGGCGAGTGCGGCCTTCAACTCAGCGTCGAACTCCGCCGGAGTGAGCGGACGCGCGGATTTGCGGAGCCTCTCAATGTCATAAAAGGCGCGGCGCTCGGCCAGGAAGACATGCGCGACGAAATCGACATAGTCGAGGAGAATCCATTCGCCCTGCCGACGGCCCTCGACGGAGTTGGGGTAAACGCCGAACTCTTTCTTGAGACGATGTTCTATTTCGTCGGAGATGGCGATAGCCTGGCGATCATTGCTTGCTGAGGTAACGAGGAAGAAGTCGGACAATCCTGAATCGATTGGATCCAATTCAAGGATGCGGGTGTCTTCACCCTTTTTGTCTTCACAGGCTTGAGCTGCGGCTTGAACGAGGATGCGGGTTTGAGGTTGCGCTTGCGTCGATGTCATTCGGTAAAGAGGCTCTCCAAAATCAATCGTAGACCCTCGTTGGGGTGGGGGCAAGTTACTCCCTATCGGTAAAGGCCGTGGGCGCGGATGTATTCGAAAACCGCGCTGGGGAGAAGCTGAGGGGCGTCTCCCTGCGTGGCGGCGCCTGGGTTGGCTTGCTTGCGAGGCTGGCCACCAAGCTGTTCTCGAACCTGCTCTCGAATTTGCGATGCGCTGATCTCCACATTGAGCCCGGGAAGCAGGTAGAGTGACGCGGTATTTCCTGCAGCATCGTGGAGAAGGAAGGAGCGTACCTCGACATCAGAGCGAGGTATTTCTTCGCCGGAACCCGTCTCGATCTCCAAACCGGGCGGGAGCGCCCTCCGGAGACCGGCGATCCACTGTTCTGGTCGCTGGCCGGGGCGCGAGGCGACGATGAGCGGGGCGACAAATGGAATCTCCGCAGGCCGATGCCATTTGTGCAACCCGAAAAACGAATCGGTTCCCATGAGGCAGAACAATGCTCCATCCGAGGGGAGTTCGGCTCGAAGCGCCAGGAGAGTCTCCAACGTAAAGTTGGGCATCCCTGTCGCCTTTGGAGCGTCGGCGAGGGAAACAGCGAAACCAGGTTCGGTGCCGATGGCCAAGCGGGTCATGGCAAGGCGATCACGAAAGCTGGCAGTGGATCCCTGCGGCTTGAGAGGCTGGGCTCCGACCGGAGCGAAGATGACGGTGTCCAACGCGAGAGCGCTCCGAGCGGCCCGGGCAACTGCAAGATGGCCTAGATGCGGTGGGTCAAAACTCCCGCCGAAGAAGGCTATCCGCTTGCCATGGACGAATGGTTGGCCTAACTCCATCTGTTGATCGTATCGCGCAAGGGAGCCGAGCGCATGGGCTCTGGTAGCATCAGTCTCACTGAGATGCGATTTCTGATCACTCTTCTGGCATTGGCGGGCGTGGTGGTTTCGGCGCTGGCCCTGCGTGTTCATTACGACACGGGAACGGAACCGTGTTCGATCAACGAGAAGTGGGACTGCGGGATTGTGAACCACAGTCCCTTTGCCGAGATTGCGCACATCCCGGTTGCGGCCATCGGGATAGCGGGCTACCTGGCGCTGGCAGGTCTCGCTCTTGCGCGGCGGCGGGCGTGGCTGGCCGGCGCGGCGGTCATAGGACTGGGATTTGCCCTTTATCTCAGCAATATTGAGCGGTCGGTCCTTCAGGTCTGGTGTCTCTATTGCGTCATTTCGCAAGGGATCATCGTGGTCCTGACGCTGCTGAGCCTGGGATGGCTGGGCGTGGCAATGCGGTCCAGGCGCCGGGCGCAGGGCCAGGGATGAACCGCGAGCGGTCGAGCCTTCGTCTTTGCCTCACACAGCGCTGCTAAACTTGAACTGAAGCCATGTTCAAAGAAAGATACGCGCGCTGGATGTATGAGTGGGAGACGCGGCTGACCACGCGCGACGAAAATCGCGTGGTGCGTCCGCTGGAGTGGGGATTCGAGTGGATCGAGCCGTTCCTTGAATCGCACGGTTTCAGCGCGGCGATTCCGGGCCCTGAAGTTGTGCGCGATCCTGCAGCTGCTGAAGCCGCTATGGTGCGCATCAACGAGCTCCTCATCCGCCATAGTGATTCTTTTTTCGGCTACGAGCAGCCTACTGATTTTCGGCTCGAGGAACGTCATCCGCAGCTCTATCCCACCAATGTGCGGCCGGAGACGCTGGCCCAGGATGCGGCGATCCGGCAACAGGCTGCCGAGGGAAAGCTCGCGACTGCCCAGTATCTGCGTTTCACCTCGCCAGAGCGGACGCCCTACCCTGAGAACGACCAGGTAAATGCGCGATGGTATCCCGCTCCCGAACACAAGGACCCAAAGAGGCCGAAGCAAGCAATTGTGGTGCTGCCGCAGTGGAATTCAGATGGTTTCAGCCATAACTCGCTGTGCACCATCTTTAACCGCATGGGTATTTCGGCACTGCGGCTCTCGATGCCATACCACGATATTCGGCGGCCAGCAGAACTGGAGCGGTCAGATTACTCAGTGAGCGCCAATATTGGGCGGACACTCTCCGCTTGCCGTCAGGCGGTAGTGGACATTCGCTGCTGCATTGACTGGCTGGAGGAGCAGGGCTACGAGCATTTCGGTGTGCTGGGAACGAGCCTGGGGTCGTGCTACGCGTTCCTTGCAAGTACGCATGATCCGCGCATCCGTGTGAATGCCTTCAATCACGCTTCAACGGCGTTTGGCGACGTGACCTGGGCAGGGCAGAGCACTCGGCACGTGAAGCAGGCGCTGGAAGAAGCCGGACTGACGCAGGATCGCGTGCGCGCGTTGTGGGCGGCTGCGAGCCCCTGCTATTACTACCCCAAATTCGCGGGTCCGGAAGCAGGCGGGTTAGGGAAAAAAGTGCTCCTGGTCTACGCGAATTACGACCTGACGTTTCCGAAAGAGTACTCGCTGCAGGTCGTGGAGGCTTTCCGCCACTACAGACTTGATTTCGAACCACGTGTGCTGCCTTGCGGCCACTACACCACCGGCGAAACGCCGTACAAGTTTATCGACGGTTGGTATATGGGGTGGTTTATCTATCGGGCTTACAAGGCACTGCGTGAAGAGAAGGCGGCTGGGTTGGATGCCCCTTCTCTCAATCCGAGCGAAGCAGAAGAAGAAGCGGTCTCGCGCTAGCGCACGGAACTCAAATCGAGACGAAGGAGTTTGGCTGGGTCTAGATAGGCTCCCTGCCAGCGGACCGCCCAATGCAAATGAGGTCCAGTGACCCGGCCGGTGGCGCCGCTGAGGCCTAGTCGATCTCCGGCTGTCACACGCTGACCTTCTTTCACATCAATGCGGCTCAGGTGCATGGAGACAGTGAACAGGCCCTGTCCGTGATCGATGATGACACAGTTTCCCTCGTAGTAAAGCAGGCGGGCCAACACCACGACACCACTATTGCTTGCTCGCACGGTCGTGCCCACTGCAGCGTGAAAATCCATCCCTTTGTGAATGCTGGCGAGCTTACCGTTGAAGATGCGACGCGTTCCGAAGCTGTCAGTGGGCGGAGCGGTGACCGGGGCGCGAAAGTTTCCTATCCAAAGGGGCTCAGATGCGCTTGACGCGAAGACCTTCGTTTTGAGGTCACTTTCTGCTGCAATCTGTTTCAGAGACTCGGGGCTGGGCTCGACAAACCGCGGAGATACCGAGAGCGAACCGGTGCGGTAGTGAGCTGGGTGAATCTCAACGGTGCGGCCCAGGTCGCGAGTGCTACCGTCGCTGTGTCGCAAGTCAATTCGAATTGTGGAAGGGCCTGTGGGGGCCTCTACGTCGACGCCGGCGAGCGCATACGAGGCGTGACCGTTGCTGCCGCGAAAGAACTCGAGCTTGCGACCCAGCCACTCTCCGTCGAGTGTACCGACGTCCTTGGCTTCCACCCGAATCAGCACCGGTGCTCCAGCTTCAACCAAGGGAGGCGTGAGAGTGATGGTCGAAGGCTCAGCGCGGGCGATGATTGGCACGCTCAAGAGAGTGAGTGCGCAAAGGATCATCGCGATGGGCTGGCTTGACGAGTAAGTGTTGAGGGATCGCATTCCTGGAGACGATACGCGCTTTCAGATTAACGCGGATGAGCAGCCAGCCACTTGTCCACCCGCTCCTGCACTTCGGCCAGCTCGTCTGTCGTGATATGCTCGCCGCTCATCTGGCGGTAATTTGCGTATTTTTTCTGATTCGGCCCTTTTACTCGCGCGGCCAGGTCGAACCAGTAGTAAGCATCCGTGTAGCTTTGCGGAACGCCCTGGCCCATGTTGTAGAGGACACCAAGTGTGGCTTGCGCAGTGGCGTCTCCCTGCTCAGCCGCTTTGCGATACCACACTGCCGCTTGTTCCATATCGCGCTCGACGCCCTTGCCGTCTCGATAGAGAGCGGCCAGACGCAGCTGACCAGCGAGAGAACCCTGTTCTGCGGCCTTCCGGTACCAGATCGCTGCAATCTTGTTGCATTCAGATAGCTGTCGGGCGCTTAGTTGCATACCGCTACCTGTTGCGCAACTATTGTCTCCCATCTGCACCTGGGCTGCCCGGTCGCCGCCGTTGGCCTTGGCCAAGAGAGCCGGGTCTGGAGTGCCCGCCTCAGAACCAGCGGCCTGCGCGAGCGCCGGGGCGAGCGAGGCTAGAAGCATCATGTTGAGCGCCAATGGCTTCAAGTGCATTCTCATAAGGTCCTCGACCAGCTTGGAGAATGAATGGTCACTCCAGTTTAACGGGTTGCAGCAGAATGATGAAGTGCCAGAAGGACGAAGTCGAAACCGGGCCGTAACCTGGTCCCAAATCGAGGAATCGGCCAGATGTTTTCGCCTGTGAATGGCCTTCGGAAGAGGCTAGAATTCAAGTATGACTGACCGCATGTCTCTAACCCTTGCCCAGGCTGATCCCGATGTAGCTGCTGCTCTTGACCAGGAAACCCTCCGCCAGCACGAGGGGCTGGAGATGATTGCCAGCGAGAATTTCGTCTCCGAGGCTGTACTTGAGGCGGCGGGCTCGATATTTACCAATAAGTACGCGGAAGGTTATCCGGGACGGCGCTACTACGGCGGCTGCGAGTATGCCGACGTGGTTGAGAATCTGGCGCGCGACCGCGCGAAGCAGATCTTTGGCGCCGAATACGCCAACGTGCAGCCCCACTCCGGCTCGCAGGCCAATGCGTCGGCCTATGCGGCCGTGGCCAAGGCTGGGGACACGATTCTTGGTCTGGATCTGGCCCATGGCGGGCACTTGACCCACGGGCACAAAATGAGCTTCAGCGGCAAGCTTTACCGGCCCACGTTTTACCAGGTGCGACGCGATACGGAGCTGATCGACTACGACGAGCTGGAGACCATTGCCGAGCGGGAGCGGCCCAAGATCATCATCGGTGGCGGCAGCGCCTATCCGCGTCTGTGGGATTTTGCGCGTATGCGGCAGATTGCCGACAAGGTGGGCGCGGTCTATGTGTTCGACATGGCGCACATAGCCGGTCTGGTGGCGGGGGGCGTTCACCCTTCACCCGTGCCCCATGCGCACATTACCACGACGACAACCCACAAGACGCTGCGCGGTCCGCGGTCGGGGCTTATTCTTTGCGGCAAAGATTTTCAAGTAGGCGAAAAGCCGGAGCAGACCATCGGCAAAGACATTGACAAGGCGGTCTTCCCCGGCCAGCAGGGCGGGCCATTGATGCATATCGTGGCCGCCAAGGCTGTGGCATTTGCTGAAGCATTGCGGCCTGATTTCCGCACATACGCGGCGCAGATTGTTGCCAATGCCAAGGTGCTTGCGGCAGGCTTGCACGAGGCCGGTTTCCGCATCATCTCCGGCGGCACCGACAACCACTTGATGCTAGTGGATGTCTTTGCCAAGGGAATTCTCGGTTCCGAAGCCGAACTTGCGCTGGGCAAGGCGGGGATCACGGTGAACAAGAATTCCATTCCCTACGACACCAATCCACCACTCAAGCCATCAGGCATCCGCGTGGGTACGCCGGCGTTGACTACTCGCGGCATGAAGGAGCCGGAGATGCGGTTAATTGCGGTGTGGATTGCGAAGGCTTTGGATCATCGCAATGATGATGCGGCTCTGGAACGGATACGGCTGGAAGTTGCCGAGCTGGCGAACCAATTCCCGCTCTACGCATGGCGGCGCGCGCCGGTAGCCGTAAGCGCTTAGCGCGGCGATCACCGGCTAATTCCGAATCCAATAGACTTCTCCATCGCAACCCGACAAGAATCACCCCGGCGCAACTTGGGTTGCACTGCCGGGTTGCATATATTGTTGTTTGGATGACCCACCAAAGGGAAAAGGCAGCAACAATGGCTGTTCTCCCTGAGGGCATCCGGAGGAAAGTATGAAACTCACTCAGATAGCATTTGCTTCATTGCTTGTTCTGGCAGTTCCGGCGTTCGCGCAGCATGGAAACCCTGGTGGCGGAGGGCATCCACCGATTCCACGGACTGGACCCGCACCGGTAAGGAATACACCTCACGTGGTGGAACCGCAGCGCAACTTCAGTGACAAAGCCGGCCATCCCAACGCTCCACACGTGGATGGAAAAACCTGGGTAGGACATGACACCGGTAGAGACGATGTCCGTTATCATGTGGACCAGCCGTGGGCGCATGGACATTTCACCGGCGGGTTTGGTCGCGGCCACATATGGCATCTCGCCGGCGGCGGCCCCAGCCGCTTCTGGTTCAACGGGTGGTATTGGGATGTTGCTGCGGCTGACATAGCGTACTGTGACGGATGGCTGTGGGATTCAGATGACATCGTGATCTATGAAGACCCGGATCACGTCGGCTGGTATCTGGCTTACAACGTGCGATTGGGTACTTATGTGCATGTCGAGTATCTAGGGACATAGCTCTGACCCAAGCAGCATTGTTTGAGACGATAAGGGGGACAGGCCATCGGCTTTGTCCCCTTTGTCGTTGCGCAGATACTTAGACTGCGCGCTCAAAATGTACAGGCCAGCCGGTCACAGGATAAGATTGCCAGTTCGTCCGGAGCAGCCGTGCGGCGCAATGAAATGCTGTGCGCGATCCTACTTGACCTAGATATACGAGGCTTAGCAATGATGCATCTGTCCTTCCGTCGTATCCGACGCAATCGTGTTGCAATGACAATCAAGTTTGCTGTGGTGCTTCTTTGCGTGTCGCTTCCGCCGGGCCGCACTGCCTGGGCCGCATCAGATACAGTGAAGGCGCCGATTGTACTGACCGGCGCGGACATGCGGCCGGCTACTTCGCTGAACGGCGAATGGGGCGCGATTGTTGATCCTTACTTCTCGGGGCTCTACAGCTTTCATCACGAGGAAAAGAAGAACGGATGGTTTCTCAACCAGAAGGCAAAGCCCGGAGACACGGGACCGATCGAGTACGACTTCTCGAAGTCCCCCACGCTCAAAGTGCCGGGCGACTGGAATACGCAGCGCGAGTCGCTCCTCTACTATGAGGGCCCTGTCTGGTACGAGCACGACTTCACTTATCACCCCAAAGCGCACACGCGAATCTTCCTGCATGTTGGCGCGGCTAACTATCGGTCGTGGTTCTGGGTCAACGGACAAAAGGTCTGTGAACATGAAGGTGGTTACACCAGCTTCAACTGCGACGTGACGGCAGCCATTCATGAGGGTGCCAACTTTGTAGTTGCTGCCGTGGACAATACGCGCCACGAAGACAATGTACCTACGCTTGAGACCGATTGGTGGAATTATGGCGGTCTAACTCGCACAGTTTCGCTGATAGAGGTTCCAGACACATTCATCGATCAGTACGACGTACAACTCGAGCGAGCGCCGGAGACAACTCTCAAACCTCATGGCAACGACTTCGGAATCATCGGGCCCATTCATCTTGCACATATCGATGGATGGGTCCACGTTGTTGGCGGACAGGTAGGCGATAAGGTCGAAATCGAAATTCCCGAGCTCAAGTCCAAGGGCTCAGGCGTTCTCTCGTCTGATGGCCGCGCGCTTGTTCACTTGGCCGTCTCCGGTCTCGAGCGCTGGTCCCCGGAAACACCAAAACTCTACAAAGTCACAATCACCGCAGGCAATGATTCCATCACTGACCTCATAGGCTTCCGCACCATCGAAACGCGCGGGACAGAGATATTGCTGAATGGTAAGCCGATCTTCCTACGGGGTATTTCCATCCATGCTGAAGCTCCCTATCGCACAGGTCGTGCGAACACTGACAAAGATGCGGAGACGCTGCTTGGTTGGGCAAAGGAGCTTGGTTGCAACTTCGTGCGCCTCGCACACTATCCTCACGATGAGACAATGCTTCGCGCTGCGGATCGCATGGGGTTACTTGTCTGGTCTGAGAATCCTGTCTATTGGGCGTTGCAGTTCGATAACCCCAAAGTACTGGCCAAAGCCGAGCAACAATTGGATGAGGAGATAGGAACATCCCGCAATCACGCGGCCATCATATTCTGGTCGATGGCAAACGAGACGCCTAACAATCCGGCGCGAACACAGTTCATTTCAACTCTTGCGGCTCGCGCTCGCGAACTAGATCCATCGCGTCTGATTACCGCAGCACTTTTGGTCCGTGGCGAGGGACACACCAAGATCATCGATGATCCGCTAGGGAAGGCACTGGATGTGATCGGCTTCAATGAATACATCGGCTGGTACGAGCAGCGTCCCGAATCAGCAGACCAGACTCAATGGCGCATCGATTACGAGAAGCCTGTGATAGTAAGTGAATTTGGGGGAGACGCCAAGGCCGGGCTGCATGGTGGAGATAACGATCGCTGGACCGAAGAGTATCAAGCCAACATTTATCGCCACCAATTAGGAATGCTCAACCGCATCTCTCAACTTAGAGGGATGAGCCCATGGATCCTGATGGATTTTCGTTCACCTAACAGGCCACTGACGGGGATTCAGGATGAATTCAATCGCAAGGGACTTATCTCCGACCAAGGCCAGAAAAAGTCCGCATTTTTTATCTTGCAGAAAGCTTACATCGATAAAACTGTGGGCAAGGCGGAATGATGATTCAGGATCGGATTTGCCTGGGTTGACAATTATTGGGCGGAGCCGCACCGAAGCAAAATTCTGAGTTATCCTTCACTTATGGCTATTGAATCCATCATTGCCCAAATTGATGCGGAAATCTCAAGACTGACACAGGTACGTTCTTTGTTGGCCAACACCGGTATCGTCACAACCAAAACTGCGGCGCTGAAGTCCAAGAAGGCCCCAGCCAAGACCAAGGCCAAAGGAAAGAAGACTCGCGTACTGAGCCCCGAGGCTCGTAAGCGGATCGCCGATGCACAGCGCAAGCGGTGGGCCGCTCAGAAAGCCAAATCCTAACAAAGCTAGATATGCGGCCCGCTTATTTCCATCTCGCAGAGGACGCACCAATTTGCGTCTCTGGGCGCCAGCCGTCTGCGCTCTAGTTGTCTGGCGAAGCAAGCTCGTGCTACCAGGTTTCAACCGCAAGCACGTTGGGTGGGCCGGGATGGCCTTCAATCACCTGCGTCTCAATAACTGCCTCCATATTCAACTGTTCCCAGTTGGGAGGGGCCTTCGCAAGCAGCGATTGAAGATAGACAGGGTTGTAAAGGATCTCCC
>Ga0187847_10000726_pt1 | contig 34072 bp, 29 predicted proteins | sample June2016WEW_4_10_FD_132458 | JGI IMG/M metagenome (GOLD analysis project Ga0187847, IMG submission 132458) | Peatland microbial communities from SPRUCE experiment site at the Marcell Experimental Forest, Minnesota, USA - June2016WEW_4_10 | ecosystem: Environmental > Terrestrial > Soil >...
AACGCCGCCGAATGGTTCCTACGTGGACGTCTGCTCATCGGTTCTCCTCTTCTCAGCCATCTTAGGCTGTCAAAGAACAGAACCTCCACTTAAACCACTGTCCGAATTTGATGAACCAGCTCTATGCGAAAACGCGAGTTTAGATGACAAGGCAGAAGTTCAATCTAATAAATGGAGTATAAATGATTTATCACAAGTGGCCCCGTAGCTCAGGTGGATAGAGCAGCAGTTTCCTAAACTGCGTGTCGGAAGTTCGAGTCTTCCCGGGGTCACCATTCCTCTACTCTTGCTGTCCTTCACCTTGTCCGCTCCACATCCATGCCGCTGCCAGCTCCCGCAAGAGCGGTTTCTGACGCTTTGACTTTGCCCCCCGCTCCGGCTATAGAATGTTCATGGCGTGGAAACTCGTTCCATGCCATCAGGCTGTCCCTTCGAGGGTCAGCGCACCCCACCACGGCAATCGCCAGGATGCTCGGGAAGGCGGTGAAACTCCGCCACTGCCCCGCAACTGTGAGCGCTCCTGCTAGCGGCCCGTTCTATCGGCCAGGGCAGGGAACCAGCCAGGGAATTTCCGCCCGCCGCGGATCTTCCGTATGAACCACTGCAAGCGATCCCTTTGGGGAGTGCCTGTGGGAAGGTGGCTGGGAAAAGCGCAAGTCAGGAGACCGGTCCTCGCGCCCCCAACCCGCTTGCGTTCCGAGGGGAACGAAGGAGCCTTCATGCCCGATTTCTTGCAAATTCTCTCTCGCTACAATCTGCCGCGCGCGCTGCCGCGCACATTCGCCCTTATTCTGCTCACCGCCGGCGTCGCCCTCTGCCCGGCGGCCTCCATCCGCGGCGTGGTCACCGACGCTGCGGGCGCCAAAGTCCCCGGCGCGAAAGTCGTTCTGATCAGCGGCGGCAAGGCGGTCGGCGTCGCTGTCTCCTCGGCCGACGGCAGTTTTCAGATACTTACCGGCGTCGAGGGCCGCTTCTTCCTGGTTGTCTCCGCATCGAGCTTCCGCCAGTTGGAGACGCCCGGTTTCTACGCTGGCCGGCTCGACTCGGTGGAGCGCAACCTGGTTCTCGAACCCGAGTGGGTGCGCGAGTCCATTGTGGTTACCGCAACCGGTAGCCCCACTCCCCAGCCGCAGACCAGCGAGGCCACCAGCGTGATCGGACCGTCCGACCTGGCGCTGCGCGACGACATGACGAGCGCTCTGCGCCTGATGGCGGGAACGGTCGTTGTCCAGGACGGCCAGCTCGGCGCTCAAACCTCGTTGTTCATTCGCGGCGGCGATTCGGACTCCAACAAGATTCTTCTAGACGGGGTCAGCGTTGGCGATATGGGCGGGCAATTCGACTTCGGCCCGCTCTCGACCACCGCCGTCGAACGCGCCGAAGTCTATCGCGGCCCGGACTCGAGCCTCTACGGCGCCGACGCGGCCAGCGGCGTGGTCAGCCTCACTACTCCGCACGGAACCACCAGCTTTCCGTCGATTCTCTTCCAGGGCGATGCCGGCAATCTCTCCACTTCGCGCGAAGAGCTGGAAGTGGCCGGCGCGCACAACAAACTCGATTACCTGGGCGCCTTCAGTTGGCTTCAGACCGCCAACAATCTTCCCATGGACGAATACCACTTGGCTACCTCGGCGGCCAACGCCGGCTGGCAACTCAATGGGAGCACGCAGATTCGCGCAACGCTGCGCTATGGCGTCGATGCGACGGGCGTTCCCAGCACCTGGGACTTTTATCACATCAGCGACGACCGCAAAGAGGGCGATCAGGATTTGTATGGCGGGGGATCGCTCGAGAATCAGACCACCGCCAGTTTTCACAATCGATTCCAGTACGGCTTGACGCGCAAGCGCGAGCAATCGCGGCAATGGTATCCGGCGGGCGTCTGCATTCCGGCCGATACCTGCGACCTCCCACCCGGCACCCTGGGCGCCGGCAATTTCTATGGCCTCCCGGTCCTCATCCAAGGCGCCAACGGCTATAGCGCCATGGGGCCTGCTCTGCTGGACTACAGTACGGCAAACTACAGCGTCTATCCGAACCGGCTGGACCTGATCTCAAATCGCGACCAGTTTCTCTACCAGGGAGACTACCGGCTGACGCCGCATCTGATTTTGCTCGCCGGTTTCCAGTTTGAGAATGAGCGCGGCGCCGAGCGCGAGCCGGCGTATTTCATCAACGAGCAGAAGAGCCGCACCAACTACGACTCTATCTTTGGCGCGCACGGAGATTTCCTCAAGCAGCGGTTGTTTTATACGCTGGGCATGGACGCGATGCACTACTCGTTGATCGGCAATGGCATATCGCCGCACGCCGGCCTGGGCTTCTATGCGGTGCGTCCGCGCAGTGGCGTCTTCAGCGGAACGCGGCTCAACCTCAGCTTCTCGCAAGGCATACGCGAGCCCAAGCTGACCGATGAGATCGGCTCGCTCTACGATTTTCTGGAAGGCGAACCCGGCGGTCCCGCGACGATTCAGCAGTATCACATCTCCCCGATCGAAGGTCCGACGACCCGCACCTGGGAGGGCGGCGGCGAACAGGCCTTCTGGAGCGAGCGCATCGTCTTCCGCGCAACCTACTTCCACAATGAATTCGGCCGCGCCATCGAGGGAGTCGGCGCGGGACAGGTTCCCACCTTGCTGCCTGACCTGAGTCCGGTGCAACAAAACCAGCTCGAAAGCGTTCTCAACAGCGAAGACGCCTACTCGCTGGACCTCAATTCGCTCGCCTTTCGCGCACAGGGGATCGAAACCACAGTGGAGAGCGGCATCGGCAAGAACATCTTCTTCCGCGGCGGCTACACCTACTTGGATACAGTGGTGCAGCGGTCTTTTTCAAGCGACCAGGAGCAGGCCGGGGTCTATCCGGCCACCTTCAATGGAATTCCCGTGGGAGACTATTCGCCGCTCAAGGGCGCGCGGCCCTTCCGGCGTCCGCCTCACACGGGATTCTTCACCGCAAGTTATGCTGGCCCGAAAATCACCGGCGTCTTTACCTCAGCCTTTTCCAGCCGCAGCGACGACTCTACATTCCTGGGCGGCGAAGACATCAACCAATTGAATTCGCTGGTTTTGCCCAACCGCAATCTCGACTGGGGTTACGCCAAGCTGGACCTGGGCGCAAGTTACAAACTGCTTTCCTGGCTTAATATCTACGGCCAGGCGGAAAACCTCACCGGCAATCAGCACATCGCCCCCATCGGCTATCCCAGCCTTCCCTTCACCATCCGCACCGGCCTGCGCATCGAATGGACCAAAGCCAGCAGCCAGTAGAGGAATGTTGCCAAGGCGGGGAATGGAACTTCTTTAAGTTATTGACTCTATGGTGGACCTGATCGGGATCGAACCGATGACCTCTTCCATGCCATGGAAGCGCGCTCCCAGCTGCGCCACAGGCCCACATGCTGCAAGGGATGCAACGTTTCTATTGTCTCCGCTCAGGCGGGATTCGTCAAACACGGCTCTGCCCCAGCTACGAAGAACAGTCACCATAGCCTCGGCGGAATCTCACGCCGGGGGCGCCTGCCCTGCGGCAGGTTGCGGAGCAGGCGCCGGCGAAATTGGAGGGATTTCGGCGTCGATCACCAGGCCCGCCTGGCGCACCAGGCTGGTCACGGCGGCGGCGTTGAGCCGGGTGGCGTCATACTCCACGCGCAGTGTGCGCGCGGCGCGGTCAAATGTGAGCCTGCGAATGCCGTAGACCTCGCGCGTATCGGCCAGCGCAAAGGTCACAGCCTCCGTGGGCGGCGCGGCATACCGAAAGACAATCTCCACTGTGGTCATAGAGGAATGATAGCAAGATTTTACAGGCTTTTCAGGTAAGCGCGAATCTCGGGGCTGCCCCAGTCCTGCGCGCCGATGAACTTGCGCCGGATGATGCCCTGGCGGTCGATGGCGTAGGTCTCCGGCCACATCTCCGAGTGGAAAAGCCCGGCGGCCTTTTCGCCGGGGTCGCGAACCGTAATCAGGTCCACGTGGCGGCGGGCGATAAAGCGGCTGTATGCGTCCTGGTCTTCGTCGACGCTGACGGCGATAATGGCCAGATCGGGCTGGTCGTGGTGCAATTCGAGCAGCGATGGCATCTCTTCGATGCAGGGCGCGCACCAGGTGGCCCAAAAGCTAAGCAGCACCACGCGGCCCCGATAGCTGCCCAGATGAACCGTCGTCGCGCCATCCGAGACGGTGAAGTCCGGAGCTGCTTGGCCGGTCTGTGCCGGGTGAGCGCCCCGGTCGCAGCCGGGCGCAAGGGCCAAAAGCCCTAGAAAACCGAGAAAGAGGAACCGGGAGAGCCGCACATCCTTATAATAACGAGCGAAAGTCCCACAGCGAAAGGGCGAGAGCGAATGGGGAACGAGGAGCAACAGCAGACGACTGCGGTCGGAGAGGATGGGATCAAGCCGGCGGAGCCCAACCCGACGGCCAATAGCTCGTCCGCTGGCGCGTCTGCGTTGCCCGTTGGCTGGGGAACGGTCTTTTCCCAGCCCGAGCCGGTCGAGTTGATGGAGCTGACCGTCATCGTTCCGGCCCGCAACGAAGAAGATTGCCTGGCGGGCTGTCTTGAGTCGCTGGTCAGCCAGTCGGAAGAGATATTCACGCTCGGAGAGGACTGGGAACTGATCGTAGTGGATGATCACTCGACCGACCGCACGGCGGAGATAACCCGAGGCTTCGCCGGAGTGACGTTGATGGAGGCTGGAAAGCTGGAGCCAGGCTGGACCGGCAAAAATAACGCCGTCTGGACGGCTGCACGGCGGGCACGGGGACGCTGGCTGCTCTTCACCGACGCCGATACCCTCCACGAGCCGGGAAACTTGCGCCGCGCGATGCACGAAGCGGCCCGCCACAAAGCAGGCATGTTGAGCTATTCGCCGCGCCAGATTGTGAGCGGCCTTTGGCAGAGGGCGCTGATGCCGCTGGTTTTCTGCGAACTGGCCCTGGCCTATCCGCCAGCCAAAGTCTCCGACCCCAACCAGACCATCGCCGCCGCCAACGGACAGTTCCTGCTCGTCGAGCGCGAGGCTTACCGGCGCCTCGGCGGCCACGCCAGCGTGGCAGACAGCGTGCTGGAAGACGTGGAACTGGCCTTCCGGGCCAAGCGCCGCCAGGTTGGCCTGCGCTTCCGCTATGCCGAAGATGCGGTCTCGACCCGCATGTACCGCTCGACGGCTGCGATGATCGAGGGCTGGACCAAGAACCTGGCGCTGCTCTTCGACAACTCGCTGGCGCTGGCCTTCTGGCGGGCGCTCGATATTCTGCTGCTGGCACTGTTGCCGATTCTTGCCTTAGAGCTGTGGAGCGCGCGTCTGAGCCCTCATGCGTTGCAGTGGCTGGGCGTAGGCTGGGCGCTGGGCCTGTTATGGGTGCGCAACCTCTTCCGCTTCTATGGCCGCGTGGCCAAGTCCAACTTTCCGTTGCTCGATTGCGCCCTCGCGCCGTTGGGGCTTCCGCTCTTTGTATGGCTGCTCTATCGCAGTTGGTTCCAGCACAGGATTCTGAAGTGCGTAACCTGGAAGGGCCGCGGCTACGCCGCGTAAATCGTTGCGCCCGGCCTTAGGGCTGCGACGGCGGCAGAGCGCCTTCCGGAGCCGCGCTGATCGGCGTGGGTGGCGCTTGCAGCGTATGCGCGCCCGTCTCGGCCGCGCGCAGCACATCGCTTGGCACAACTCCCAGCACCAGCGTCGCCAAAACAGCCAGCAGCAAAGCCGTACCAACCGCAACCCCCACTTGCGGCGCTGCCACCGCGGCGTCTTCGTCGTCCGGACGCTGCGCCGCCACCAGAGCCAGCCGCAGATAGTATGCGGCAGCCAGTCCTGAATTCAGCAGGCCGATGATCGCCAGCCAAATGGCCCCGCCGCCAATCGCCGTTGAGAACGAAACCAGCTTGCCAAAGAATCCGCCGGTGAAGGGAATACCCACCAGCGAAGCCAGAAAGAAGATCAGCAAACTCCCCAGGAACGGCGAGCGGTAGATGAGCCCGCGAAAATCGTCGATCAAAGGCAGCTTCTCGTTATAGCCGCTCACCAGCGTAATCACGGCAAAGATGCCCACATTCATTGCCGCATAAGCTGCGATGTAAAAGCTGGCCGCGGCAATGCCGCTGTTGCCGAGTCCCGCAAGGGCCGCCAGCAGATAGCCGGCATGGGCAATCGAAGAGTAGGCCAACATGCGCTTGACATTCCGCTGGCGCAGCGCCGCCAGGTTGCCCACGGTCATCGAAAGCACCGCGACCACCCACAGCAGAGGCGACCAAACCGGGCGCAGCGTGGGCAGCATCTCATAAACCACGCGCAACAGCAGCGCAAAGGCCGCCGCCTTGGGCGCGGTCGACATCAGCGCCACCACCGGCGAGGGCGCGCCCTCGTACACATCCGGCGTCCACACGTGGAAGGGCGCGGCCGAGACCTTGAACAATATCCCCACCAGCATCAGTCCCAGCCCCGCCAATATCAGCGAATGATTCCCGGCGGTTGGCACAAGCCTCGCAATCTCGTAGATCTGCGTCGTGCCGGTGGCCCCGAAGATCAACGCGATGCCGTAAAGCAAAAAGCCTGTGGCAAAGGAGCCGAGCAAGAAATACTTGATCGCGGCTTCCGGGCCGCGCGCCGTCTGCTTGCGATAGCCGGTCAGCACGTATGTGGCGATCGAAGAAATCTCCAGCGCGATGAAAACCAGCAGCAGTTCGACAGCCCCAGTCAGCAGGCACATGCCCACCGCGCCGAAGACGATCAGCGCGTAGAACTCGCCCTGATGATGGCTCTTCTCCGGCAAGGTGTCCATCGAAAGCAGCAGCGAAACCAGCACAATGCCGCAGATCAGCACGTGGAAGAAGACGGTAAAGGCGCTGGTTTCCACTGTGCCGGAGAAGCCGGTTCCCTCCGGCAGCGAAAGCTGCCACAGGCTGGCCCACAGCGCGAAGGTGGTTCCGATTGCAGCGAACCCTCCTAACCAGCGGCGCGACGACCGCGGGGGCAGGGAAGCGTCGAGCAGCATCACCAGCACGCCGGTCAGCGTCAGAATCACTTCGGGAAGGATGCGATAAATGTCGGGTACGGGATTCACCGCTGGCCCTCCCCATGCATTGAAGTGGACAACGATTGCGGAGGATGAACCCCCGTCTGAATCCCCGACAGCCAAAGCATCGGCGCCAGGCCCATCACCAGCATCAGCACGGCCAGCGGAGCCAGAACGGCTATCTGCCCCGCCCGCAAGTCATCGGGCGGCCTCGACGCAGTCAGCTTACCTTCCGGCCCATAGAAGAGCCGTTGCACCAGACCCAGCATATAGGCCGCGCCCAGAATCACGCCCAATGTAGCCGCAATCGCCCAGCCCTTGCTGACACCGGTAAATGTGCCGAGCAAAATCAGAAACTCGCCGATAAATCCGCCCAGGATCGGCAGCCCAATCATCCCCAGCGCGGCAAGCACAAAATACGTCGCCGTGCGCGGCAGCTTCGCGGCCAGCCCGCCGTAGGCGTCGATCTCGCTGCTGCGGTAGCTGTCGTAGAGCACGCCCAGCAGCAGGAAGAGCGCGCCATCCACCACTCCATGATTCAAAATCTGATAGACCGCGCCCTCCCAGCCCGTCAGCGCCAAGCCGTATATTCCCAGCGTAATCAGGCTCAGATGGCTCAGCGCGGCAAAGGCCATCAGCCGCCAGAAGTCGCGCTGCACCAGCGCCAGGCACGCTCCATAGAGAACGCCCACAACCGCCAGCCCCACCAGCACCGGAGCCATGGCCCGCGCCTGCACAGGGAAAAGCCCGATATGGAAGCGCAGCATCGAATACAGCCCCAGCTTGCCGGCCACCACCATCGCCAGAGCCACCGGCGCTTCGCTGAATGTATCCGCAACCCAGCCGTGCAGTGGAAAGACCGGAACCTTGACAGCAAAGGCAAACAGAAACGCCAGCGCTACCCAGAACAGAGGGCCAGCGGGAAGCACGCCGCTCACGATGTTGTACTGCAACGTCGTGAAATCGAAGCTGCCCGTCCGCTCGTAGAGCCATAGAATCGCCACCAGCAGCGGCGCTGAGGGAATGAAGGTGAAGAGGAAAAACTTCAGCGCGGCCTTCGGTCCGTCCTTGCGCCCATACATCGCAATCAGAATCGCCATCGGCACCAGCGACAGCTCCCAGAAGCCGTAGTAGAGCATCAAATCCAGCGACAAGAAAACGCCGAACATCGCCGTCTGCTGCACCAGAAACAGCGCGAAGAAGACCTTGCGCCGCGACTGAATCGCGTTCCAACTGGCCACCACGCCCACCGGAGCCAGCAAGCCAACCAGCACCACGAGCCACAGGCTCAGCCCATCCACGCCGAGGTGATAGAAGATCGCGGGCTTCTCGATCCACAGCCGGTTTACCGCAAACTGAAATCCGCTCTGCGTCTTGTCGTAGTGCGCCGGCAGATGGAGCGTGAGGCCAAAGGTGGCCAGCGTTGTCGCGAGCGCGATCCAGTTAGGCAGCTTCCATCGGTCCGGCGCAAGCGCCACCAGCACCGCCCCAGCCAGCGGAACCAGCAGGATCAGCGTAAGAATCGAGTTATTGATTTCGTTCATTCTCTCAATGCCCCGCCACGCCAGGATGAATTGCTGGAAGCGCGGCCAGCACCATTGTCCACGGAACCAGCAAAAACAGCAGCACCGCCGCCGCTCCCGCGGCCAGCCACGCCGCATACGACCGCAAATTGCCCGACTGCCAGCGTTGCAAAATCGCGCCCGTTAACAGCGCAATGCCGCCGAGCAGCCACGCCGCGCCGCCTACAATCCCCACATCCACAACCCATCCAAGAATGTACTTCGAGAAGCCCAACAGCGGTTTGACTACCGTCGCTCCGTAAAACTCGTCCACAAAATACTTGTTGGCCAGCAGCTTGTAGCCGCCCGGAAGAGCGCCAGCCAGGCGCGTCGCAACAGTCGACTTTTCGCGGTAGAACAGATAGGCTGCCAGCCAGCCCAGGAGCGCCACGCCAACGGCCACGGCGCTCAGCGTCAATTCAAGCTGCGCATTGCCCTCCGTCGCGCCTCGCGCCCCAAAGACCGGAGCCAGAAAACCGCTGAAGCGCTCCATGTTGACCCAACCGGCCGAGCGCTCAATGCCAATCCAGCCCCCGCTGATCGAGAGCAGCGCGAGAATCAACAGCGGCCCGCGCATCGACCACGGACTCTCATGCGCATGAACATCCTCGCTGCGCGGCTTGCCCCAGAAGGCCAGATACCACAGACGGAACATATAAAACGAGGTCAGCAGGGCTGTAACCACTCCCACAAACCACAATAATTTCCCATTCGGCCCTTGCAAAAACGCCGCATAGAGTATCGCGTCCTTTGAGAATAATCCCGCGAAGGGAGGAATCCCCGCGATAGCCAATACGCCCACCGTAGTTACCGCAAACGTAATTGGCAGCTTCTTCCACAGTCCGCCCATCTTGCGCAGATCCTGCTCACCGCCCAATCCGTGAATCACCGAACCTGCCGCAAGAAACAGCAGCGCCTTGAAGAACGCATGAGTAACTAAGTGGAAGATAGCCGCCGAGTAAGCCGCCACTCCGCAGCCCAGGAACATATAACCGAGCTGCGAGATCGTCGAATACGCCAGCACCCGCTTGATGTCGTTCTGCACCAGCGCAATCGTCGCGGCGAAGATAGCCGTCGCCGCGCCGACAATCGCCACCACCCCCAGCGCGAAAGGCGAATGATCGAACAAGACATGTGTCCGCGCGACCATGTAGACGCCTGCCGTGACCATCGTCGCCGCGTGAATCAGCGCGGAGACCGGCGTTGGCCCTTCCATCGCGTCCGGCAGCCAGATGTAGAGCGGCAACTGCGCGCTCTTGCCCGCCGCGCCCAGCATCAGGCAAAGCGTGATCATCGTCACCACGCCGCCCGTCCAGCCTGGGTCCTGGCCGAGCTTCGTCGCGATCTCCGTAAAGGTCAGCGTGCCGAAGTTAGCCACCAGCAGAAACATCGCAATCAGGAAGCCGAAGTCGCCGATGCGATTGACGATGAAGGCCTTCTTGCCCGCGTCCGCCGCCGACTTCTTCTGGAAGTAGAAGCCGATCAGCAGATACGACGCCAGTCCCACGCCCTCCCAGCCGACAAACATCACCAGCGCATTGCCCGCCAGCACCAGCACCGTCATGAAAAACAGAAATAGATTCAGGTAAGAGAAGTAACGCGCATAACCCTCGTCGTCGTTCATGTAGCCGACCGAGTAGACGTGAATCAGAAAGCCGACGCCGGTGACGACGAGCAGCATGACCAACGAAAGTTGGTCGAAAACAAAACTGAAGTCGATGTGCAGCGCGCCGATGCGAATCCAAGGCATTGGACAGGTCTCGACGTAAGGAAGAGAAATATAATGCCATGCATTGGCGCAATTTCCAGGCACGCATACGGGTGGAACAAGCGGATAGAGAGAGGCATACGCATCCAGCACAGCTACGAATGCAGCCAACGGCGCCAGCAGCGCAACCGTGCTCACGAGCCACTTAGGCAGCCGATTGCCCAGGATTCCGTTGATAAGGAATCCCACGAACGGCAGCAGCGGAATCAGCCAGAGATGAAGGTATCCGTTCATAGTTTCATCAGGTCGATGCGGTCGACGGCCAGGGTTGCGCGCGCGCGGAAGACGGCAATGATAATGGCCAATCCCACCGCGGCCTCCGCCGCGGCCACCATCATCACAAAGAAGACGAATATCTGCCCCTTCACCGCGTGCCACTGGTGCGCGAAGGTAACAAAGGAAAGATTCACCCCGTTGAGCATCAGCTCAATCGACATGAAGACAGTAATAAGATTGCGCTTGATAAGGAAGCCCACCACGCCCAGCGAAAACAGCGCAGCGCTCAGGAGCAGATACCACGAAAGCGGAACCTCTTGCGCGAGAAAAGAACTCATTTGCCGCCGGTCCTTTCTCCATCGCCGCCGTCGTGGCCGGCCATCGCCACCGCCCCCAAAATCGCGATCAGAATCAGCACCGAGGTCACCTCAAACGGCAACAGCAGCTTGGTGAAGAGCACCGCGCTCAACTCCTCAGTCGAAGTAATGCCCTCGCTCAGCCTGGCCACGCCCAGCCCCTGCGCGCGCAAAATCACCGTGGCAATCACAGCCAGGATCGCGACTACCGCGGGAAAGCCTACCCTCAGCGCCGCGCGGCTTCCCAGTGTGCGGTCTTCGCGCCCGGCATTGAGCAGCATCACCACAAAAGTGAAGAGCACCATGATCGCGCCGGCGTAAACGATCACCTGCGCGATCGCCAGAAACTCCGCGCCCAGCAATAGATACAGCACGGCCAGCGAGGTCATCACCACAATCAGCGACAGCGCGCTGTTGATGGGATGGCTCTGGAGGAGCAGGTTAATCGCTCCAGCCAGGCAGAATCCGGCAAACACAATAAACAGGATCAAATGCATCGTTCCGTCTCATCGGGGGCAAGCCCGATTGTAAATCACTGGTAGGCGAGCCAGAGGCTAGTCGCCACAATGTTCAGCATGGCCAGCGGCATCAGCCACTTCCATCCGAAGTTCATCAACTGGTCATAACGAAAGCGCGGCAGAGTTCCCCGCACCCAGACATACAAAAACAAAAAGCAGAAGACTTTGCTGACGAACCAGAAAAGCGAAAGCCCCGCGTTGACGAAGCCGTTCTCAAAAGGCCCAATCAGGTCGCCCATCGGGCTGGTCCAGCCGCCGAGAAAGAGCAGCGTGGCCACGCAGCCGACGGTGATCATGTTGGCATATTCGGCCATGAAAAACATGGCGAACTTCATCGAGCTGTACTCGGTGTGATAGCCGCCGGTCAGCTCGCTCTCGGCCTCCGGCAGATCGAAGGGCGAGCGATTGGTCTCAGCGTATGCCGCCATCAGATAAATGAAGAAGGCCACAAACTGCATTCCGCCGAAGATATTCCAGGTGGCCATTCCTTGCTTTGCCTGCTGCTCAACTATAACTCGCAAGTTAAGCGACCCGGCCCTCAGCACCACGCCCACCAGCGACAAGCCCAGCGCCAGCTCGTAACTCACCAACTGCGCCGAAGACCGCAGCGCGCCCAGCAGCGAATACTTGTTATTCGACGACCATCCAGCCAGAGCAATCCCATAGACGCCGATCGAAGTTACTCCCAGGATCACCAGCAGCCCGATGTTCACATCGGAAATCTGAAAGAGGCGTGGGCTGCCGACAATCGAAGTCGGCTCGCCGAAAGGCACCACCGAGATGGAAATCAGCGCGCAGCCCAGCGCGAGGATGGGAGCCAGCAGATAGAGCGGCTTATAGACGCCGGTCGGGATGATGTCCTCTTTGAGGAACGATTTGGCCCCATCCACCAGCGGCTGCAGGAGCCCGAACGGCCCCACGCGGTTCGGCCCCCAGCGGTTCTGAATGCGCCCCACCAGCTTGCGCTCCAGCAGCACCGTGTAGGCGACGCCCATGAGCATCACCACCGTCACCACGGCCACCTTCAGCAAGCTCCACAAAAAAAACCGCAAAATCGTCACTGGCCTTCAGCCTCTTATCTTCTTACCGCCGCTATTCTGAAACTCTCCAAACACCTTTTCATCCTGAGCGAGCAACGCGAGTCGAAGGGCCTGCGGTTGCTCTTCGTTCATCAATCCTGCAACACCTTCAGCCCGCCAAACCGCGCCTGATGCGATTTAAGTTCCTTCAGCGCCGCGCTGTGCTCGCCCAGCATCCCCGACGCAAACAGCCCGTCGTGCGCGGAAGAGATGAGTCCCGCCGCGCTCAGCGCCGCCACTGGCGCAAAGCCCGGCTCCGTTGCCACATCGTTCCCGCCAAACAGATTCACTCGATCCACGGCATACCCCGGAACCAGCCGTGCGATTTCGTCGAATACCGCCAGCGGATCGAAGGGGCTCAGCTTCGGCTCGAGGCCGTTCGCCGCCAGCCACACCGCATGGCGATCCGCCTCGCCGGCTTGCGCCCCGCGCGATTGCCCCAGGTCGCCCGTGACGCCGCCCTTGCCAAACGGCACCAACGTCTTCACGTCCACGCCCATCGCGCCGGCCAGCCGCACCAGAATCTCAAACTCCGGTTTCACGCCCGCGCGGTCGGCTGCCTTCTTCGCCAGTTGCACATCGCCAAACGTGTTAGTCACAGTGCCCGTCTTCTCATAGAGACTGGCCGCGGGCAACACCACATCGGCCAACGCCGCGGTCTCGGTGAGGAATAGATCCGCGACGATCACGAAGGTGTTCTTCAACGCAGCGCGATCCACTCCCAGCTTGGCCACAGGATCGGCTCCCACCACCAGCAATGCGCCGAGCTCGCCCTTCGCCGCTGAGTCCATCATCTCTCCCAGCGCCTTGCCCGGCGCCGCGGGCATCCCCGGATACTCGGTGGCAAATGCGCCAGCCGCCGTCACCGGCACATAGCCCGGCAGCAGGTCCGGCAACAGCCCCATATCCGCCGCGCCGCGCGAGTTCGAGCGATCGCCAAGGAAAGCAAAGCGAACAGATCTGGAACTGGGGCCGCGCTTCAATCCCCAGGCCACCAATTCCGTGATCTGCTTGCCGCTGAACTCCGCCCCAAAGACCACCAGCAGCGACTCCTCGGCTCGCACGGTTTTGGCGAAATCCGATTCGTTCTCCTCCAGATAAGTTGCCAGGGCCGGGTAGCCGTCCTTGGGCACCAGCATCGTACCCTTGGCCTGCCGCTCCAGCTTGATGCTCTTCGTGTTGGCCACGTAAAGCCGCGCCCGATTCAGCCGCACATTGGTGCGCAGATTCCATGCCAGCAGCGGATGCTCTTCGGTAGGATTGCCTCCGATCAACAGAATCGCCGGCGCGGTCGCAGTCTCGCGCAGTCTTGCCGCCTTGCCCTCGCTCCCGGCCAAAGCCCGCGCAAACGCCGCATAATCCGCCGTTCGCTCGTGGTCGATGTTGTTGGTCTGGAGCACGGTTCGCGCAAACTTCTGCAGCAAGTAATTCTCTTCGTTGGTCGTCTGGTTCGAGCCAACGACTCCGATTGCCGCGCCGCCCCGACTGTCGCGCACTTCCTTCAGCTTGCTCGCCGCCAGCCGCAGCGCGTGTTCCCAGGTGGCCTCTACCAGTTTGCCTTCTGCGTTGCGCACCAGCGGCTTGGTCAGCCGTTCCGCGCTATCGACAAAATCGAAGCCAAAGCGCCCCTTGGCGCAAAGAAAGTCGCCATTGATGCCGCTCTTGTCGCGGTTGTCGGCGCGCACAATTTCGGAGCCACCGTTCACCTGCCGTACGCCCAGCGTCACTTTGCAGCCATCGGCGCAATGCGTGCAAACCGTGGACACGTGGTTCATCTCCCAAGGCCGCGTCTTGTAGCGATAGCTGCCGCTCGTCAGCGCGCCCACCGGGCACACGTCGATGCACATGCCGCACTGCTCGCAGTCGAGATGATCGCGGCCATTGGGCACAATCGACGAATGAACGCCGCGGTTCTGCACGCCCAGCGCCCACACGTCCATCCCTTCGCCGCACATGCGGATGCAGCGGTAGCACAAGATGCAGCGCGGCCGGTCAAAGTAGACGGCTGGCGACCACTGCTGCTCTTCTCTGTGCTGCTTGGCCTCGGCATACAGGCTCTCGCCCGCGCCGTACTTGAAGGTCATGTCCTGCAACTCGCACTCGCCGCCCGCATCGCAGACCGGGCAGTCCAGCGGATGGTTGCCCAACAGCAACTCAATCGTAGCCTTGCGCGCCTGGGCAATCTCATCGGATTCAGTAATGAAGACCTGTCCCTCGGCGACGGTCGTCGTGCAGGCCGTCTGCAGCTTGGGCACCTTCTCCTGGCGCACCACGCACATCCGGCAGGCCGCCTGCAAGCTCAGCCCAGGGTAATAGCAGAACGCCGGAATCTCGATCCCCGCCTTGCGGCAAGCATCGATCAGCAGCGTCCCCGCCGGAGCCGTCAGCTTCTTCCCATCGACAATGAAATTAACGTCTGCCATTCGTGTCCAACGCCCCTACACCACTGCCAAATCAACGTGCTTAGCAAACCGACAAGCCTTCCCGCCCAAATGCTCCTCGAACTCCTTGCGAAACTTCTTCACGAATCCCAGCGTGGGCATCGCCGCCGCGTCGCCCAGCGGGCAAAACGTCCGCCCCATCATGTTCTCCGCAAGATACTGAATGTTGTCGATATCCTTGGCGACGCCAAATCCCGCATGAAAGCGTGTCAGCGACTTCTTGAGCCAATCCGTCCCCTCGCGGCAGGGAATGCACCACCCGCAGCTCTCATGCTGATAAAAACTGATCGTCCGCAGCGCAAATTCGACGATGCAGGTCTGATCGTCGATCACCACCACGCCGCCCGAGCCAAGCATCGATCCCGCCTTGCCCACCTGGTCGAAGTCCATCCCGATGTCGATCTCTTCAGGCAGCAGCACCGGAGTCGAAGAGCCGCCGGGAACGACCGCCTTCAGCCCGCGCCCGCCGCGCACCCCGCCGCCCACCTCATAAATCATCTTCTTCAGGTTGTAGCCCATCGGCAGTTCATAAACGCCGGGCCGTTCCACGTGGCCGCTGAGGCTGAAGAGGCGTGTGCCGCCGTTGCGCGGGGATCCGACCTCGGCAAAAGCCGCGCCGCCCAACGCGATCACATGCGGTACTGTCGCGATGGTTTCGGCGTTGTTGATCACGGTAGGCCCGCCATAGAGGCCGACCACGGCCGGGAACGGCGGCTTGATCCTCGGCACGCCGCGCTTGCCTTCCAGCGACTCCATCAGCGCGGATTCCTCGCCCACTTCGTACGCCCCCGCGCCGGTCTGCGTAATAATCTGAAACTCGGTCTCGCTGCCGAAGATGTGCGCGCCAAGAAAGCCCTTGGCATAGGCATCGGCCACAGCCTTCTCCATGATCTCCAGCAGATACCGGTACTCGCCGCGCAGATAGATGAATCCCAGCTTCGCGCCAATCGCCAGGCCGGCAATGATCGTGCCTTCGATCACCGCGTGCGGGTCATGCAAAAAGATCAGATGATCCTTGCAGGTCCCCGGCTCGCTCTCATCGCCATTCACCAGCACATACTTCGGCTTGGCGGACTGCTTGGGCACAAAAGACCACTTCAAGCCCGTCGGAAAGCCCGCGCCGCCGCGTCCGCGCAGGCCGCTGGCCTTCATCTCATTGATGATCCAGGCCGGATACGATTCTGGCCCTTGCTCCAGGCACTTCTTAGCCGACTCATAGCCGCCCAGCTCGACGTAACGCTCGATCTTCGCCGCGCCCAGGCCAAAGCGCTTGCTCACCAGTTTCACTTCATCGGGATGCGAGACCAGTCTAGGCATGGGGCGATCTCCCTTCCGCCTGGGCTTTCCGCCCCAGCGACGAAGATCCGTCGCCGGGGGCCCCGGCTTTGCCGCGATAGCCTGCCAGAATGCCCGGCACACGGTCGGGACTCAGTTCGTCGTGAAAGTCGTAGTTCACCTGAATCGCCGGAGCCCACGAGCACGCTCCGATGCACTCGACTTCTTCCAGAGAGAACGCTCCGTCGGCGGTAACTCCCTTGTGCCCGATGCCTAACTCCTCCTGAAACCGCTCGTAAAGCTCATAGGCTCCGCGTAACATGCAACTAATGTTCGTGCAGACCTGGATGTTATATCTCCCCGCAGGCTTGAAGCGCAGCATCGAGTAGTAAGTGGCCACGTTGCGAACCTCAAGCTCCGTGATCCCAATCCGCCCGGCCACTTCCGCAATCACCGCGTCGGACAAGTAGCCGATCTCATCCTGCGCGTAGAGCAGCATCGGCACCAGCGCCGAGCGGCGCAGCGGGTACTTGGCTGCCAGCGCGTCAAACCGCGCCGCCAACTTGGGCGAAAAGACGCTCATAGTTTCAAGACTCATTGCTGCGACTCCCGCATTAGATCCCGCGCCCACGCCTCCGCGGCCATATCCATCTCAACGTCCTCGCCAGAGCCTTCATCGCCGCGCAACTGTCCGGCCACCGTCAACTCCAACACTCCGCTCCGCCGATCTTCACGCCGCCAGCCTACCCTCGCGCCATCGCGGCGCAACTCCAACCAGCGTTCTCCGTGCCGCGCCAGTATCCGTTCCTCGTCCCACTCCACCGTCGCCTGCCGCTTGCCGTTCAGCCCGTGCAGCGCGGTGTAACTGCGCAGCAGCGAAGCCAGAGACACCCATAACTCGCTGTAGACAGCCGAGCCAGACTCATTCAAATCGGCCACGCAGAATACCCGAGATAATGGCGACTGCAATCTCCTCGGGACACAATCCTTCTTGCGGCAATCCCTCCGCATCCGCCGGGAGCAGCCCATTGCAGGACGCACCCATGTTGCAGAGATATTCCTTCCGCGACAGTTCGTATCCATTCGGAGGCCCGCTGATTGCGGCCGTCACTCGGTATCCTCCTCCCATGATCCTGAGTCCCACTTTGCAGTGCGAATCCATTCCGAAGGTAAGAAAAATCTCCTCTGAAAAGGCTGGCAAAAAATGCCGTTCCAGAGTCGCGGCCCCGCTCTTGCGGAGCTCGCGATTGGCTTTGGTCATCTCTTTTGCAACTTCTGCCTTCACTCTTCCAAAGAAGGCACTCGGGTCTGCTTTCCATTCTTTGTGGCTCTTGACGGCCAATCTGTTGGCCTCCTGCCTCCCTTTGGCCCGGACTGCAAGCTTCGCATACTTAAACATGATCCCCCCTTTTACCGGTCGATCTCCCCCAGCACAATATCGATCGACCCAACCACCGCCACCACATCGGCGAGCATCCTTCCAGCGCACATCGTCTCCAGCGCCTGCAATGTCGCAAACGACGGATTGCGGAAATGCACCCGATAGGGCTTGGCCGTCCCGTCCGAAACCACATAGTAGCCCATCTGCCCGCGCGGCGATTCAATCCCCTGATACACTTCGCCGGCCGGCACCGCAAACCCCTCGGTCACGATCTTGAAGTGATGAATCAGCGCCTCCATCTGCGTCTTCATCTTCTCGCGATCAGGCAGCACGATCTTGGGCGCGTCGGCTTTGATCGGCCCCTCCGGCATCCCATCCAGCGCCTGCTGGATGATCCCCACGCTCTCCCGCATCTCGATGAGCCGGACAAGATACCGCGACCAGCAGTCGCCCTCGGTCGCGATGGGCACCTTAAACTGAAACTTCTCATAGCCCGAGTAGGGCATATCGCGGCGGAGATCGAAATCCACCCCCGACCCGCGCATATTCGGCCCGGTCACGCCCAGCGCAATCGCATCCGCCGCCGATAGATAGCCGACGCCCTTCAGCCGATTCCTGAAAATCGGATTGCCCGTCAGCAAGTTCGCGTATTCGTCGATCTTTTCCGGGAAGCTCTTGATGAACCCCTGCACCCGATCGAAAAAATCCAGCGGAGGCTCCATCGAAAGCCCGCCGATGCGGAAGTAGCTGGTCATCATCCGCTGCCCGGACAAGCCCTCGAAGATCCTGAGAATCTCCTCCCGTTCGCGGAAGGTATAGAGGAAGACGGTCAGCGCGCCAATGTCCATGGCGTGCGTGCCCAGCCAGATCAGGTGCGAATTCAGCCGCGTCAGCTCCGCCAGCAGCACCCGCATCCATTGGGCCTTCTGGGGAATCTCCAGCGACAGCAGCTTCTCCACAGCCAGGCAATAACACAGGTTGTTGGCCATCGGGCTGAGGTAGTCGATGCGGTCGGTCAGCGGCACCACCTGCTGATAAAACTTCGCCTCGCAGGTCTTCTCGATGCCCGTGTGCAGGTAGCCGATCTCCGGGTAAAGCCGCACCACGATCTCGCCGTCGATCTCCACCACCAGCCGCAAAACTCCATGCATCGACGGGTGCTGCGGCCCCATATTCAGCACCATGTGCTGATCGCGCGCGCCCTCGGCCAAGGGAACTTCGAGGATGGGTGTGCCAATCGTATCCGTCATCAGCGGTACCCCTCCACCGGATAATCCTTGCGCAATGGGTGCCCCTGCCAGTCGTCCGGCATCATAATGCGGCGCAGGTTCGGATGCCCCTCGAAGCGCACTCCGAACAGGTCGAAGACCTCGCGCTCGTAAAAATTGGCCGCCGGCCACACCGCCGTAATCGATTCGACCGCCGGGCTTTCCCCGTCCACCAGCACGCGCAGCCGGATACGCTCCTTATAAATGTGCGAAACAATGTGGTAGCTCAGTTGAAACCGTGGCGCGGCGGGGTACCAATCGACCCCGGTCACGTCCTCAAAAAAGTTGTAGCCCGCCGCTTGAACCGTCGCGGCCGCCAAGCGAATCTCTTCGGGAGCGATGGTCAGGGTCAGCTCGCCCCGGTCAAACTTCGCGTCCACCAGAGCCTCGGCCTTCCAGGCGAGGATCGCCTTGACCGCCGGATGCTCGGCCATGCCTTCCAGAACCGCGGCCCTTCCCATTATCAGCGCTTCGCCCATGCTAGAGGTCCGCCTTGTCCTGGCTCCAGTTCAGGATGCCCTTGCGCACAATGTAGTAAAGCCCCACGGCCACAAAGCCCAGGTAGACCAGCATCTCCCAAAAGCCGAAAAACTGCGAGCCGGTTATGGCTGGCAGCTTGCGATAGATCACCGCCCACGGCATCATGAAAACAGCTTCAACGTCGAAGAGAATGAACAGCATGGCCACCATGTAAAAGCGCACGCTGAAGCGCGCGCGGGCATCGCCCGTGGCCACAATGCCACATTCATACGGGGCCAGCTTGGTGGCTGTATTGCGATGCCGCCCCACAAACCACGAGGCGATCACCATGCCCAGCCCAAGCCCAAACGCCGCAAGTATTTGCAGAAAGAGCGGAAGATATTGCCAGTGGTAGGGAGGGATCATCGCTTTCCAGTCTGGAGAATCTCCTAAAAATTGCACCCGGCTCATTGAAGCCGGTACTTTCATCAGCTTGACAGGTGCTGGTTTGAGCTTAGGTTTTCAGCCTCGTCCCGTCAAGGTAGCCCGGCGGCTATAGCAAAACCAGGGAAGACGTATCCCGGAACCAGTACACTCAAGTCGGCGCGACCAGCAGAGAGCGACGACCCTCAATGAAGCGAATCAGGCTACAGTTTCCCTGGTTTTGCTCTGGCAGACACTCCACTGCGTAATTCCGTAACGGCAGAAGGTAGCGCCGGCCTCTTGGCCGGCTGTAGCGCGGACGTCCCCGTCCGCGCTTGTCCATGAGCGATCACCGAATTATACAGCCCAACCACTAGCTTCGCTTCCTCCCAGCGCGGATTGTTGCGATCCCCCGCTCGCCCTCCGGGCATTGCTGTTGCCTGCTCGGATTCATCGAGGTGCGATTCATACTCCATTCTTCAACTCACGGTTATAGTGGGGGCAACCAAGGTGCTCCTGTGATCTGCATCACTTCAATTCCAAAACAGGCGAGCGATGATCAACTTGTCGTTTTTTGGGAAGACGGTACGTTCGTTACGCTCGTCATCTGATTAATCGGCACAAAGTGCCGAAGAAAAGGGTGAGGATAGTGAACATGGCAAGCACCGCCACGACCGGCTTCTCAATTCCGGCTCCCGCGCAGGCCGTTCCCGCCGCCGTTGTACGCACCAACCGCCGCCGCCGCATCACCCCCCAGGCCGGACACGCGCTTGAGATCCTCGGCCACGCTATCGAATACCTCACCGACGAATACGTGCATCAGGATCTCGCCCTCTCCTCAAGAAATGGGCAGTTGGAGGCCGTGCAGTTGCTCATGGCGCTCAACCGCCAAGTCTATTTCGAATGTCCCGAAGTGCCGACCTTCGCCGATCATTGCCGCGCATGGCTCCATCTTCACTCGGCGTAGAGAATCGCTGTGCCATCCCCAATCGGGCCGCATCAAGAATCCCTTGGCTAGCCCTCCCCCTTCCCGGTACAGTTGTACCTATGGCTCAAGCAACTTCCGCTTTCCCCTCCCTCAAATTCCTCCAGGACCGCTGGGATCCCGCTCTTGCCGCCACGCTCGATGAGCCGGAACTGCTCCGCTATCGCTCCAACCTGCTCGGCTCCGACCTGCGCATCACCAACTTTGCCGGCGGCAACACCAGCTCCAAGATCGCCGAAATCGACCCGCTCACCGGCGCGCCGGTCGAGGTTCTCTGGGTTAAGGGATCGGGCGGCGATCTGGGCAGCATCCGGCGCGCTGGCTTCGCCACCCTCTACCAGCAGAAATTCGTGGCCCTCGAAGACCGCTACCAGGGCATCGACGGCGAAGACGATATGGTCGCCATGTATCTCTCAGCCGCCTTCCGCGACAACCCCGTCGCCGCCTCCATCGACACCCCGCTGCACGGCTTTCTGCCCTTTCTCCACGTCGATCATCTCCATCCCGACTGGGGCATCGCGCTGGCCGCCTCGGCCAACGGAAAATCCAAAATGGATGAGTTTAACCGCGAATTCGGCCGTTCCCTTGTCTGGATGCCCTGGCTGCGCCCCGGTTTCGAGCTGGGCCTGAGAATGCGCCGCGTCGTTGCCGAAAATCCCGCCTGCGACGGCATCGTCCTCGGCGGCCACGGCCTCTTTACCTGGGGCGAGTCGCCCTATGCCTGCTACCGCAATACCCTCACCGTCATCGACCAGATCGGCCAGTTCATTGAGCGTCACGGAATCCACAAAGGCCTCACCCGCTTCGGCGGCAAAGCCATCCCCGCGCGTCCTGACCGCCAACAGCTCGCTCTGGAAATCGCCCCTTGCCTGCGTGGTCGCGTCAGCGCCCAGAAGCGCTACATCGCCAGCTTCAGCGACGCCCCCGACGTGCTCCAGTTCGTCAACTCAGCTCAGGGCAGGGAACTCGCCTTCCTCGGCACCAGTTGCCCCGACCACTTCATCCGCACCAAAATCCGTCCGCTCTACATTCCCTGGGCCGCCGGCGCCGGCCTTGCCGCCCTCAAGGAACAGATCGGCTCGTCCCTCGACGAATACCGCGAACAATACCGTGCCTACTACCACTCCTTCGCCACGCCCGATTCGCCCGCCCTGCGCGACACAAGCCCCACAGTCGTCCTCATTCCCGGACTCGGCATGTTCAGCTTCGGCAAGAACAAAACCGAAGCCCGCATCGTCGGCGAATTCTATACCAACGCCATCCACGTCATCGAAGGCGCTACCTTGCTGGCCGAAGGCGAGGTAAAGGGGACTCTCCCGCAATGCGGCGAAGACCTCGACCCCGCCAGCTTCAAGGTTTGCTCCAACTACGTTGCGCTGCCCGCCATCGAAGCCTTCCGCATCGAATACTGGGCCATGGAAGACGCCAAGCTGCGCCGCCAGCCGCCCGAGAAGGAACTCAGCCGCCGCATTGCTCTCGTCGTAGGCGACGGCAGCCCCGCTAGCGAAGCAGCCCTCAAGGCCGCAGCCCTCGACGCCGCCGCCCGTGGCGCTCACGTCGTCGTCGCCAGCCCCGACCAGGCCGCCGCCGTCCACATCGCCGAGGAACTGAAATCCGTCACTTCACCCGAGTTCGTCGCCACCGTCGCCGTCGATCTGAGCAGCCGCGAGTCCATCGTTCAGGCCCTCCGCGCCACCGTTCAAGCCTTTGGCGGCCTCGACATGCTCATCGACACGGCCGCCGCCCCCAGCCAATTGTTAGTCGCCGAAGCCGCCACCCTCTTCGCCGAACAGGGCCTCGAAGGCTCCGTCGTGCTCAACAGCACAAGTCCAGCCTTGTATCAGGGCACGACTTCAGTCGTGCCGTAAGTGCCCATAATAAGACGGGCTTCAGCCCCTGCGGAGATTTCTTTGGCACGTTGCATCAAAATAGAGGCAAATGATGCATCTCTAATCAAAATGCATCAGAAAAGGTAATCTTGCATACTTTTCTCGAAAAGTGCATCATAGTAGCATCATGGCCACTGCCGTAGCACCCGCAAAACGCACCAATCCCGGCTCTCGCTCTCGGCAAAAGCGCGCCGCAAAGAAGCCTGCGCCCCGCAGAACGACAGTCGCCCTTTCGGCTGAGTCGCAAGAGATCGTCGAACGCTTCAAGAGCGCCAGCGGCGCCTCCACCAGCGCCGCCATCGATCAAATCATCCAGCGCAGTGAGCCAAAGCCCTCCCGGCTCAAGGTGAGCGACATCGGCCTCTTGGTCCTCGATGTGCCCCCTAGAGAGGGACTCCACTTCACCCTCGAAGATATAAAACAGGCGGAAGACGATATGGACCGCGAGTATGTTGAGCGGTTGATACGGCAAAGGCGACAGCCCGCCCCCAAAGGAAACGGCGCAGGGCGGCGGAAATGACCTACCTGCTCGACGTAAACATTCTCCTGATCCTCCACGACCCGCACCATCAGGACTACAAGCTGGTCTCGCGATGGTTTACGCAGCCGTCAAGCAGACCCTTCGCCACCTGTCCCATTACGCAATCGGGGATGGTGCGGCTATTGCTCCAGGGAGTTACCGGATTAGACCCATTCGACATGCGGGAAGCGCGCGAAGCCCTGCTCCAATTCACTCAACTGCCGGGTCACGTGTATTGGCCGGACGATCCGAGCTATCTTGACGCTACCAAAGCGATCTTCGCCCGTGTGCAAGGCCACCGCCAAATCACCGACGCCTACCTGCTCGGACTCGCCATTCACAACAAAGGCAAGTTGGCGACTCTGGACCGTGGAATCCGCCATTTAGCCGGCAGAGAGTTCGCCGCCAGCGTTGAAGTCATCGAGCCGAACTTCACAGGCCGCGCAATGGCCCGGCGAATTTAGCCCTTACCCCACCGCCTGCACCGTCCCCTTGCCCACTAACTCCTCGACCCGCTCCACCCATCCCCGATCCGCCGTCACGCTCATCCCCTCCGGCTCCAGAATCACAGCAAACTCGCCCTTCTTTTCCAGATGCAGCATCACCTTGCCCGGCCCCGGCGCGGCGTCCCCCGCGCGCTTCAGTCCGGCAAGCATCTCCTCCGTCGCGCGGTCCAGATTGATGCGAATCCGCACCCCCGTTGGCAGCTTTACCTGCACCTCTTCCAGCGCCTGAATCGAACTCACCGCAATCTTCGGCGCTGCGTCCTCGTCGCCCGTCAGCGTCCCGCGCAGCAGAACGGGCGCTTGCATCTTCAACTGCTCGGCCAACCGCTCGTAATCGCGAGGAAAGCAAACCAGCTCGATCTTTCCCGTCGCATCCTCCAGCGCCCCCTGCGCGTAAAGTTTCGCATCCCGTTTGGTCTTCTGCACCCGCAGCCCCAGAATCATTCCCGCGACCTGTATCTCATCTCCCGAGTCCGACTGCCCGCCCCAGCGCCTCTCCGGAGGCTTGCGCTCCAGCGCCTCGGCCACGGGAATCACTCCCGTCAGATTCCGCAGCTTCTCCGCGTACTTATCTAGCGGATGCCCCGACACAAAGAACCCCAACACCTCTTTTTCATTCGCCAGCCGCTCGCTCTCTTCCCAGTCGGCAATCTTCGGCAACTCGTCCGCATCCCGCCCCGCCTTCGGCCCTTCGTCGAACAGCCCAAACAGCCCGCTCTGTCCCTGCGCCGCATCCTTTTGCGTCTTCTGCGCCCGCTCCATCGCCTTATCCACGGCTTTCATAAGCGCCGCTCGAGAACCCAGCGAGTCCAGCGCCCCAGCCTTGATCAGCGACTCGATCACCCGCTTGTTCATCACCCTCAGATCGACCTTCTCGCAAAACTCCCACAGGCTCTTGAAGCGCCCGCCCGCTTCCGCCCGCGCCTTCAAAATCGACTCAATCGCATTCCCGCCCACGTTCTTCACCGCCGCCAGCCCAAACCGGATCGCTTCGCCCTCCGCCTCAACAATCGGCGTAAACTGCGCGCCCGATGTCTGCACGTCCGGCGGAGCCACCCGTATCCCCATCTCCTTGCACTCGGCGATATACTTGACGACATTCTCAGGTTTGGAGGTCTCTGAAGTCAGCAGCGCCGCCATGAACTCCATCGGGTAATGCGTTTTCAAATAGGCCGTCTGGTAAGCCACCAGCGCGTATGCCGCCGAGTGCGACTTATTGAACCCGTACCCCGAGAACTTATCCATTTGCTCGAAGATCTCGCCCACAGGCGCCTTCTTCAGCCCCAGCGCTTCGGCGCCTTCCATGAACCGGTCCCGCTGCTGGGCCATCGCCGCGGCGTTCTTCTTCCCCATCGCCCGGCGCAGCAGGTCCGCCTCGCCCAGCGAATAGCTCGCCAGCACGTTCGCGATCCGCATCACCTGTTCCTGATAGACGATCACCCCCAGCGTGTCCTTCAAAATCGCCTCAAGCTCCGGCAGCATGTACTCCACCTTGCGCCGTCCCCACTTGCGCTCGATGAAGTCGTCGATCATGTCCATCGGACCCGGCCGGTAGAGCGCATTCAGCGCCGTCAGCTCCTCCACCGAATCCGGCTTGTACCGCCGCAAAACATCCCGCATCCCGGGCGATTCAAACTGAAAGATCCCCGATGTCAGCGCCGAGTGAAAGACCTTCTTGAAGGTCTCCTCGTCGTCCTGCGGAATCGCCTCGATGTCCACCTTCTCCCCACGGCTCCGTTCGATCAGCTTCAGGCAATCGTCGATCACCGTCAGCGTCGCCAGGCCCAGGAAGTCCATCTTCAGCAGGCCCATCTTCTCCACGGCCTTCATATCGTAGGCCGTCACAATTTCGTCGTTCTTCGTCTTGTTCAGCGGCACCAGTTCGGTCAGCGGACGCGGCGCAATCACCACCGCCGACGCATGAACCCCCGACCCGCGCACCAGCCCCTCCAGCTTCTTCGCCGTATCGATCAACTCGCGAATCTGCGCATCCGTCTCGTACACCTTGCGCAGCTCGTCCACGCCCTCCAGCGCCGCGTCGATCGTCATGCCCACCGTCGACGGAATCAGCTTCGCGATCCGGTCCACGTCGCCGTATGGCATATCCATCGCCCGCCCGCAATCCTTGATCGACGCCTTGGCCGCCATCGTATTGAACGTGATAATCTGCGCCACCTGCTCGCGCCCATACTTGCGCGTCACATAGTCGATCACCTCGCCCCGCCGGTTCTGGCAAAAGTCCACGTCGATATCCGGCATCGTCACCCGCTCCGGATTCAAGAACCGCTCAAACAGCAGCACGCACTGCATCGGATCGATGTTGGTAATCTCCATCGCATACGCCACCAGCGAACCGGTTGCCGACCCGCGTCCCGGGCCTACGGGTATGCCATGGTCCCGCGCATACTTGATGAAATCCCACACAATCAGGAAGTACCCCGAGTACTTCATCTGCTTGATGATGCCAATCTCATACTCCAGCCGCGCCTCATACTCCGCCGTGCTTGCCCGCCGCGCGCCGCGCAGCTCCAACTGCCGCACCGCCGTATCCAGCCGCTTCCTCAGCCCCGTCCGGCAAACCTCCTCGAAGTAGCTGTCGATCGTCTGTCCCTCCGGCACCGCAAACTCCGGAAACGGATTCTCCACCGGATGCAGCTTCAGATTGCACCGCTCGGCAATCTCCATCGTCCGCTGCAACACCGCCGGCGAATCCGCGAAAACCCGTCCCATCTCCTCCGCGCTCTTCACAAAAAACTGGTCCGAATCGAACCGGAACCGCTCCTTGTCGTGAATCTTCGCGCCCGTCTGCACACACAGCATCACGTCGTGCGCGTGCGAATCCTCCCCGCACAGATAATGCGAGTCGTTCGTCGCCACCATTGGGATATTTAACTCCCGCTCCAGACGGAACAGCGCCTCATGAATCTGCCGCTCCTGCTCCAGCCCCTGATCCTGAATCTCTAAATAGAAGTTGCCTTTGCCAAAAATATCCTCGTACTGCTGCGCCACGCCGCGCGCCTTCTCATATCGCCCGGCCATCAACTCCTCGCACAGCTCCCCCGAAAGGCACCCCGAAAACCCAATCAGGCCTTTTGAATTTTCGGCAAGATACCGCTTGCTCACCCGCGGCTTCCGATAAAACCCATGCAGCGAAGCCTCCGAGGTAATCCGCACCAGGTTGCGGTATCCCTCCTCGTCCTGCGCCAGCACCAGCAGGTGATTGTTCTCGTCGCCATCGCCCGCCGCCCTCTCGATCCGATGGTCCTCGTTCTTCGAGATATAGAGCTCGCACCCCAGGATCGGCTTGACCCCCGCCTTCTTCGCCGCGTCGAAGAAGTGTACGGCCCCATAGATATTCCCGTGGTCGGTCATCGCGACAGAGGTCTGCCCCAGCGCCGCCACCCGGTTAACCAGCTTGGTCAAGTCGCAAGCCCCATCCAGCAGCGAGTACTCCGTATGCAAATGCAAATGCGTAAATTCACTCATGGCTACCCTCGATTCTAGCCGCCGAGCGCAATCCGCAGCGTCTCGGATTAGCGGTTGAAATCCGGCCAACATGAGGAAAAAGTGATCAATTCCCCTGAAGCAAGCGGCACTCCCTCGGCGGGCCAGACTCATATTCGCAGCCTCTTCCACTGAAAGTGCCCCACGCGAATCATCCGCAGTATTAGGCATACAATCAAGGTGACCGAGTCGCGGCAAAGCGCGCAGCCACCACCCGCCCGATGAACGCGGCTTACGTGCAATGGAGCAAGAAGATGAGAAGTGAGCAGGTTATTACAGTGTTCGTATCTTCGCCTTCAGACCTCGATCAGGAAAATACTCGGCTGGAAGAGGTCGTCAAGGAGCTCAACTCCACTTGGAGCCGCAAGCTTGGCGTGCGGCTTGATCTTGTCCGATGGGCGACACACGGCTATCCGGGGATGGGAGAGGATGCCCAGGATGTTTTGAATCAAGAGCTTCCGGACGACTACGACATATTTGTGGGCGTTATGTGGGCGCGGTTCGGGACACCCACTGGGAGGGCACACTCAGGTACCGAGGAAGAATTTCTGCGCGCGTTGGCCCGATATCGCTCATCCCCTGAAAGCGTCAAGGTGATGTTCTATTTCAAGAACGCACCTTTAGCGCCAAACTCGATCGACGTGAGCCAACTGGAGCTTGTTCAGAAGTTCAAAAGATCCCTTGGAGATGAAGGCGCATTGTATTGGCACTTTGTCTCGCTTGAGGAGTTCGAGGGCTACATTCGAATTCATCTGTCAAGGTTGCTACAAGAATCGGGGGGCACCCGCAACCCGCGACCCCAGACGGCAATTGTCCCCGTAACCAGCGCAATCTCCAGGGAGGACGACGACGCAGGATTGATTGATCTGCTAGAACTCACGGAAGGATACTTTGCTGACCTTACCCAAACCCTCGAAAGAATGACCGCCGACTCGACCACCCTCGGGGCAAAGATGGTAGAACGAGGGGCAGAGATGGCCAGAGCGAGCGAAGCCGCAGACGGGAATATGGATCGGCAGCTTGCAAAGTTATTGATAGATCGCGCTGCCGACGATATGAATCGTTATGTCTCACGCACCCGATTCGAGCTTCCGCTCTTCAAGGAGGCACTCCGCAAAGGAACAGATACGGCAGTTCGGGTCGGGCTCATCTCAGTAGAGTTGGGCCAAGCTGATCGATCCGCCGCTCAAGCTACGAAAAAGGGGCTAACCCAACTTGCGGATACTCTCGGGGAAGTCCGCGGATCGATCGCCACCTTCAAGGCTACTGTCAAATCGCTACCAAGGTTGACATCTGTCCTGAATCGCGCAAAGCGGGACACGGCCGAGGTGATGGACGAGATGATAGATGTCATGGCGGAAGCGCGAGCCCTACTAGTAGAGGCGGCAAAGTCCGTAGAGGCACTGCTCACCAAAACCGACTCCCCAACGCTTGCTGCCCCAGATCTCGCCTTCGAGACCCCGGCGGGTGGCCCAAGTTCCCAGCAGCAAATTCCGAATTAAATCTGGGTGGCCAGGTCCCGCTTTTGGAACCGGGGAAACCACGAACCCCACCCCGCCCGCCGTGTCTTTAGCTTCTCCCGGCAGGGAGAACGCGAAAATAGCCCAGGCCGGGGTCCCATCGACGGGTCCATGTCGATGGGGTGGAGAGTGAAACCCTGGGTCAGCGTCCCCCCATCCACCCCGCCGTCCCGTAGGGCCGGCGCGAAACTTACTCCAGCTATTGCGCTTCCACCCTATCCCGGTGCATCCTTGACCATCACTTGAAAATACCGGAGGACGGTGCTACGCTTATGTGTGACTTAAATGTCACACGTGAGAGGCGGCCTGTGAACTCATTTGGAAGCCACGCCACGAGAGATTCTTGTTTGTCAGGACGAAGCCGGGCGAGAAGCGTTCACCGAATGGCTGAATGCTCTCGACGTTCCAACCAGAGCCCGTGTCCGCGTCCGTATTGATCGCCTTGAGGAGGGACTTTTCGGCGATGTGGAGCCGGTTGGCGAGGGCGTCTCGGAGCTGAGACTGGATTTTGGGCCCGGTTATCGGGTGTATTTCGGGCAGATAGGACGTCAAATCCATCTGCTCCTCGGCGGGTCGAAGCAAGGCCAGAGCGCGGATATCCGCCACGCAAAGAAGTTTTGGAGGGAACATGACAATTAAGACGAGTTCCTACCGCCAATCTCTCCTGACGGCCCTGCTGGACCCAACCGAGGCCTCGGCCTACCTGAACGCCGCTCTGGAAGACTCCCCGGAAGCCTTTCTCAAGGCTCTCAAGAACGTAGCCCAGGCTCGTCCCATGGCCCACGTAGCCAAGCAAGCCGGCGTCCAGAGAGAAACCCTCTATCGTGCCTTCTCCGAGCAGGGAAATCCCACCTTTGAGACTCTCTCCTCAGTTCTTGGCGCATTGGGAATGAAGCTCTCAATTGCCCCCAACGAAACGGAAGCGGCCATGGGCCTCACCACCGCCGCAAAGTAAACTGTCGCAAAGGCGGAATCCAGCCGATACCGGATGCCCCAGATCGGGATCTTCGGATCTGCGAATCCACGAACCCCTAGCACCACGAAGCGCGAGCGCCCGCCGCCGGCCCTCTTGACTCTCTTGGTACATTTCCGTGACCTATACAAAAAGCCGGATGTCCTACCCTTCGCGCCCTTTGCGACATGGGCGGGAAACCACGAACCTCAACGGCCCTACTCCCTACTCCTTGTTCCCTCGCACTCTAGTGTTCCCCCGGCGGCATCTTGCAGCAATCCCCGGCCGACACCGGCTCATTGGCTCCCGCATCCAGAACCACCTTCCATTGGCCGTCTGCGCCCTTGCGCCAGATTGTCATATAGCGCCCCGTCGTCGTCACCGGATTCCCGTTCGCATCCTTGCTGTGCCCCTCGAAGTGTCCCCAGGTCCACCCCACGTCGCCCGAGGGCCCCATCTCCGCCTCGGTCGGCGTCCAGGTCAGTTGATAGACCTTCGGATCCCAGTTGGCGGATTTGACAATCGCCACGCGCCCCACCAGCGGAGCCGCCCCGTTGCCCAGAGCAACCCCGTCCGCGGCAAACCAATCCGCAAATGCAGCTCCGCCCCGCGCCAGCACGTCCTTGGCAAAGCGCGCCTCCAGATCGTAGAGCACGATCTTTCCCGGCTTCATCGTCGGGTCGGTCAGAGGATTCGGAGGATTCGGCGCTGCCTGCGCCGTAGCATCCGGGAACCCCAATTGCCCTAATGCGCCTTGCGAAGCCAAGCCCAGCACCGCAGCCGCCAACGTCCAACAAAGAATCCCTCTCCACTTTTGAGACACGTTCTCCATCCTCCCGTACCGTTCAATGGTCCAACAAGCCAATCCTACAACGAGGGATTCGGGGCAAGCGCAGGATTGAGCGCGTCTTGCGGGAATCTCGCCGTTCGGCGGAAATCCGGAGTTGTCCCCTGGAGAGATAAATCCCGCTCGCCCCAGGTGGTATTTGCTCTCCATTTATCCCTCTCCAACTGCGCAAAAAAGTGCGCAATTTTGCTCTAAAATCCTCGTATATGATTGATCTAGGGAAATTGGAGTTCGGTAGTCCAATTGCTGGATGGCCAAAAAGTATCTATCCCCAGGAGGGATCCCCTGTGACCTGTTCCTGCTCAAGATTGACCTGTGCGCTGGCCTCGCTGACCTTTGCTCTTGGTTTGGCGACGATTGCGTCCGCCCAGAACCACAACCCCCTCATTACCGGGGCCATCAATAATGAGAATCGAGTGACCCTGGCCGGCAACACGCGCCCGGAGGCGATTGCGGCCAACGATCGCGGTCTTGTGGCCGCGTCCACGCCGATCGAGTCCCTGCAACTGGTTCTTCACCGTTCGCCCGCCAACGAGGCCGCCTTCGCTCAATACATCGTGGATCTGCATAATTCCAGGTCGGCCAGCTATCACAAGTGGCTAACCAACGCCGAGATCGGCGCCCAGTTCGGTCCCGCCCTAGCCGACATCAACAAGATCGAAGATTGGCTTACCGCGCAGGGCTTGGCTGTTCACGCCATCTCCCCGGACCGCATGGTCATCGAGTTTTCCGGCGAGGCAGGGCAGGTGAGCAAGGCCTTCGACGCTCCCCTCCACCACTTGGCCGTCAACGGTAAAGAGCATTTCGCCAACTACAACGATCCCAGCATCCCGGCCGCCCTGGCGCCGGTGGTGGCAGGGGTTGCCAAGCTGCACGACTTCATGCCCCACGCCATGAATCATCGCCGCATCGCGGACAGCCTTCCCGGCGTGAAGCGCAATGGCAATGCCGGAGGCGGCTCCAACTATCTCGGCGCCGCCGATCTGGCTACCATCTACAACTTCAATCCCCTCTTCCATGCGGGCATCACCGGCAAGGGGCAGACCATCGTCCTGATTGAAGACACCAACCAGTACAGCGTGGGCGACTGGACCACCTTCCGCAAGGTTCTCGGTCTCAGCCGCGCCTATCCCTACGCCACCCTGACGCAATCCAACCCGGCAGGCACAAACACCTGCGGGAACCCCGGAGTGGGCGAAATCGGCGGCGCGGGAGAGAGCGCCGGCGACGATGTTGAAGCAGCGATCGACATCGAGTGGGCCTCGGCAGCCGCTCCCAACGCGGCCATCGTGAACGCGGCCTGCGCCGATACCGCCCAGTTCGGCGGTTTCCTCGCCCTGGCCAACCTCCTTCAGGCCGCCAATCCTCCCACCGTGGTCAGCATCAGCTACGGCGACGCCGAGACCGACCTTGGAGCCGCCGAGAACCTTTACATCAACAACCTCTACCAATCCGCCGTCGCCGAGGGCGTCTCCGTTTTCGTCTCCTCCGGCGACGAAGATGCGGCCAGCTACGATAACGGCAACGTGTCGACCCACGGTATCGGCGTCAGCGGGTTTACCACGACTCCCTACAACATCTCGGTCGGCGGCACCGACTGGGGGTACACCGCTCTAGGCACCCCCGGCACCTACTTCAATGCGACCAACGGGGCCAACTTCCAATCCGCGGTCTCTTACATTCCTGAGATTCCCTGGAACGATTCCTGCGCCGGCAGCGCGGTCGCCACGTATATCGGCTTGCCGACCACCGGAACAAGCAGCCTCTGCAACTACGATGGCAGCGCGATTGCCAATGAATATGGGCTGCTGAACGCGGTCGGCGGCAGTGGCGGACCCAGCGCTTGCGCTACGGGCACCCCCGCTTCAAGTGGAATCGTCGGCGGAACCTGCGCCGGCTATGCCAAGCCCTCCTGGCAAAGCGTCTTCGGCAACCCGGCCGACGGTGTTCGCGATATCCCCGATGTCTCCCTGTTTGCGGCCAACGGCCTCTGGGGCAGCTACTATGCGGTCTGCATCTCCGATCCCACGGGCGGCTCCGGCTTCACTCCCTGCACCACCGACCCCTCCACCTGGGCTGGCTTCGGCGGCACCTCGGTCTCCAGCCCCATCTGGGCAGGTATCCAGGCCCTGGTGAACCAGAAGACCGGTCAAAGCTGGGGCAACTCCAACACCGTCCTCTATAGCCTCGCCGCTACCGAGTACGGCGCATCCGGCAATGCCGCCTGCAACTCCTCGCTCGGAAACGCCATCGGCGGGAGTTGTTACTTCAATGACGTCACCCAGGGCGATAACGTCGCCGCCTGCAAAGCCAAGAGCAGTGTCCTCACCAACTGCTACAGACCCGCGGGCACGTACGGGATTCTCTCCACCTCGAACGCCGTTGCGCAGCCGGCTTACAGCGCAGGCGCGGGTTGGGATTTCGCTTCCGGCATTGGCACCGCCAACGCCGCCAACATTGTCAACGCCTGGCCATAACCCAGCACCTGCTCCATACAAGGAAAACATCGAATGCGCAAATCCTTAAGCATCGTCGCACTTCTTTTCGTGGGTCTCCTTGGCGCTCAATCGGCCAAAGCCGATCCATGCAACGGCTTTGCCGCCAACCTGATTCAAAACTGCGCTTTTGGAACCGGCGACTTTACCGGCTGGTCCGGTACGGCCACTGCGGATGCCTTCAACTTTGTGGACCAGGGAGACCCACTGGCGATCGGGTCCACACCCTACAACGGTCTTGCCAACGAGGCCGCTCTGGGCTCCTCCACGGACGAAGACCTGTCGCAAACCTTCGCGACAACCGTCGGCCAGCAATACACCGTCCAGTTTGCCCTGTTGAACGACACCACGCCGGACATTGGATACATCAACGACTTCACCGCAACCTTCGGCGGTACAACCCTCTTCTCCGAGAGCAACGCCGCGGCCGATGGATACACCCTTTACAGCTTCGACATCGACGGAGCCAGTACCTCCACAACCCTGGACTTTACCTCGGAAAATTGGGAAGGCTACTTTGAACTCGACTCCGTCAGCGTTGCGGCGACGCCCGAGCCTGGCAGCCTTCTGTTGTTCGGCACCGGTCTTCTGGCTCTTGCCGGCGCGGCGCGCAGGCGTCTCTGCCGCTAACCGAAACACTGAAAACTTCTCCGCTTCAAAAAGCAAGCCGCCCCCAACGGGGCGGCTTGCTTTTTCTCTTCAAATCGCCTGCGCTTGCTTCTAGGTTACCCAAAGCATCTCTTCTTGCGGCGCTGGACCCTGCCGCCCTTCAACCCGTCTCACCCTCCCTCCCGCCAATCTGCCGCGTTGGTATACTATCGGTTGGCGAAGCTGGTTGAGAGGTCCCCGGTATCCGGAGGCTCTTTGCTCCACTGCCCGGACCTTTTTCGGGAGAAGGAAAACCATGGGAACACTGCTGGAGTCAATCCACTCGCCCGCCGATCTCAAGCGGCTGAACTTCGCGCAGATGACCGAGCTGGCGGAGGAGATTCGCGCGTTCCTCATTCAGACCCTCTCCAAGACCGGCGGCCACCTTGGCCCCAATCTCGGCGTCGTCGAACTCACCCTGGCCCTGCACACCGTCTTCAATACGCCCGAAGA
>Ga0187847_10000728_pt1 | contig 34027 bp, 30 predicted proteins | sample June2016WEW_4_10_FD_132458 | JGI IMG/M metagenome (GOLD analysis project Ga0187847, IMG submission 132458) | Peatland microbial communities from SPRUCE experiment site at the Marcell Experimental Forest, Minnesota, USA - June2016WEW_4_10 | ecosystem: Environmental > Terrestrial > Soil >...
CAATGTGTCACTCTGGAAGAGTCGGAAATTCACTCAATAGGCAGGTTCAAACCATGGCAAAGATTATCGGCATCGATCTCGGCACTACCAACTCGTGCGTCGCGGTTCTCGAAGGCGGCGAACCAAAAGTCATTGCGAATGAAGAGGGTGCGCGCACTACCCCCTCCATCGTCGCCTTCTCCAAGAGCGGCGAGCGCCTCGTCGGCCAGGTGGCCAAGCGCCAGGCCATCACCAACCCGGAGAACACCATCTTCTCCATCAAGCGCTTCATGGGCCGCCGCTACAACGAAGTGAGCGACGAGCTGAAGATGGTGCCCTTCAAGGTGATCTCGCAAGGCGACCACGTGGACGTCGTGGCCCAGGGCAAGGAATACACCCCTCCCGAAATCTCCGCCATGATCCTGCAAAAGCTCAAGAAGTCCGCCGAAGCCTACCTGGGCGAGACCATCACCGAGGCGGTCATCACCGTTCCCGCCTACTTCAACGACGCGCAGCGCCAGGCCACCAAAGACGCCGGCAAGATCGCCGGCCTCGACGTCAAGCGCATCGTCAACGAGCCCACCGCGGCCGCGCTCGCCTACGGCCTCGACAAAAAGAAGGACGAGACCATTGCCGTCTACGACTTCGGCGGCGGCACCTTCGACATCTCCATTCTTGAGGTCGGCGAGGGCGTCATTGAGGTCAAGTCCACCAATGGCGACACCCACCTGGGAGGCGACAACCTCGACCAGCGCATCGTCGAGTGGCTGATCTCCGAATTCAAGCAGGAGCAGGGCCTCGACCTCGGCTCCAAGGGCAACGAGATGGCCCTCCAGCGCCTCAAGGACGCCGCCGAAAAGGCCAAGATCGAGCTCTCCACCACCATCGAAACCGAGATCAATCTGCCCTTCGTCACCGCCGACGCCACCGGCCCCAAGCATCTGGTTCGCAAGCTCACCCGCGCCAAGCTCGAGCAGTTGGTCGAAGACCTGCTCTTCCGCTCGCTCGATCCCTGCAAGAAGGCCATTGCCGACGCCGGCGTCAAAATCGAAGACATCGACGAAGTCGTCCTGGTCGGCGGCCAGACGCGCATGCCCAAGATTCAGGAGCTGGTCAAGACGCTCTTTGGCCGCGAGCCGCATCGCGGCGTCAACCCCGACGAAGTAGTCGCCATCGGCGCGGCGGTGCAGGCCGGCGTGCTGGCCGGCGAGGTCAAGGACCTGCTGCTCCTGGACGTGACGCCGCTGACCCTGGCCATCGAGACACTGGGCGGCGTGGCGACGCCGATGATCCAGCGCAACACCACCATCCCCACCAAGAAGACCGAGACCTTCTCGACCGCCGCAGACTCGCAGACCGAGGTCGAGGTCCACGTGTTGCAAGGCGAACGCCCGCTGGCCGCTCAGAACCGCACCCTGGGCAAGTTCAAGCTGGGCGGCATCATGCCGGCCCCGCGCGGCGTCCCGCAAATCGAAGTGACCTTCGACATCGACGCCAACGGCATCCTCAACGTCAACGCCAAAGACAACGCCACCGGCAAGGACACGCGCATCACCATCACCTCCAGCTCCGGCCTCAGCAAGGACGAGGTCGAGAAGATGGCCAAGGAAGCCGAGGCCCACGCCAGCGAGGATAAAGAGAAGCGCGAGGAGATTGACGCCCGCAACTCGCTCGACGGCATGGTCTACAACATCGACAAGATGCTCAAGGAGTCGAGCGACAAGATGCAGGGCCCCGAAGCCGCTCCGGTCAAGGGCGATGTCGAGACGGTGCTCGCCGAAAGCAAAAAGATGCTCGAAGGCACGCCAACCTCCGCCGAGCTGAAAGCCCAGCAAGAGCGCCTCACCCAGGCCAGCCACAAGCTAGCCGAGATCGTCTACAAGGCCACTGCGGCAGCGGCAGCCGCGCAAGGCGGCGCATCCGGCACCGCCGGCGAAGCCCAACCCGAGCCCAAGAAAGACGAAGGCGTAATCGACGCCGAGTATGTCGACGTCGAAGACAAAAAGTAAGCACCTGTGGTGCGGCAGCCCCGCCTTCGGCGGAAAGACAACAAATCGGGGTGGGCGATGTCTATTGCCCTCTCCGAGTTTTTTCTAAACCGAATACGATTTGTATTGAAATGACGAATATTGGTTGACTAATATTCGTCTGGGAGCTATTAGATATGATCGACAAATTCTATTGCGATTGCGGTCCAGTTCGGAAGATTGTGTCTGTACTCAGAACAGGGTATGTGGTAACGGATCAAATTCCCGATTGTCCAAATTGTCATAAAAAAATGAAAGTTATAAATTTGAACGTCTCAACATCAGGAGGAAAGCAAGTTGGTAGAAAACCCACTCCTAGAACCAAATCAAATGGACGAAGGAAAAAACCGCGAAATTCCAGCAATCGTAATAGTAGTAGTAGATAAAGCCGGATGCCACATCCTTCCGCGATCTGTGCGGAAGGGTGGGAACCAAGAAACCGAATTAGCCGCCTTGTATCAGGGCACGACACCTCGACAATCTCAGGCCAGACTTTCAGGCGTGCCGAAAAGCGCCATAAAACCACGGGCTTAAGCAGCATTCTCTGCCCAATGGCTACGCACACTTCCCTTGCCATCCCCATCATGGTCGGATTATGATGAGCAGCTGATTCTGCCTATAGTAAGGATGGGCCTCCTGTTCTTAAAGTATATGCAGTGATCCGCAAAAAATGATCCACGAAATCCCAAGAGGTGCTTTATGCTGAAATTACACCGTCACGCCGGATGGTTCGTTGTCGTGCTGATGACCCTGCACATGGCCGTTGCGTTATCGGCCCAAAGCAAAGGTATCGACCCGACTCAGCTTGCAAAGGCCAAAGCGGGCGATGCTGAATCCCAGTTGCTCGTTGGACGGGCATACGAAAAAAAGCAGAACTATACTCAGGCAGCATTTTGGATTCGCAAGGCAGCGGAAAGCGGTAATGCAGAAGCGCAATACAAATTAGGGTATCTTTACAGAGCGGGACACGGTGTTCCGCAGAATAACAAACTAGCGGCTGTCTGGTGGCGCAAGGCAGCGGACCAAGGGAATGCAAATGCACAAACCAGCCTTGGTCTTGCGTACATAAACGGGGATGGTGTGCCAACTGACTTTGCAGAGGCGGCATTCTGGTTACAAAGATCTGCTGAACAGGGTGACGCGCATGGGCAGGCTTTACTCTCTATGCTGTATGAAGTCGGATGGGGAGTGCCCCAGGATGACGCGCTGGCCGTGTTTTGGGTTCGCAAGGCAGCAGAGCAAGGAGATTTAGCAGCACAAGAACACCTTTTACTATTGTTAAAGAAATGATACTGCCCCATGCCCCATCCATCCGCGATCTTTGCGGATGGGTGGGAACCATGAACCCCAATCAGCCGCTTTGTATCAGGGCACGACTTCAGTCGTGCCGCAAAAGCCGCATAAAACGACGGGCTTTAGCCCCTGAGGGATGTTTTTCCTGGCTTGACCAAGCGCTCGATTGAAGAGCCGCCCCCATCCTTTTCACGCCCATTGTGAAAAGAGTGGGATACCACGAACCCAAACCCGCCGAAGAGAACACCCCCGTCGTGCGCGATGCGTCATCGCCATTGCGGCGGGAGCGTAAAGAAAACATTGATTTGAGTCCCCACCTCGACAGGTTCGCCATCCAAGGCATAAGGCCTGTAGACCCATTGCTTCACCGCGTCCAGCGCGGCTTGCTGCAACATCGGTGGTCCGCTGATGACGCGCAGGTTTTCAACTCGACCATCCTGGCCGATCATTGCCTGCAAAACAACCATCCCCTGGATCCCAGCCGCCTTCGCGATAGGAGGATATACGGGATCGACCTTCTTCAAGATAAGCTTCGCCATTACTCCGCCAGACACCGTTACTCCGCCAGAGATGTTGATCCTCCTCGGCTTTGGCGGTGCCGCGTCGGCGGGCGGAACAAAGATTGCCTCGTCGATGGTGTCAAGCGCCTCAAGAATATCGATATGGGCGGTCAGAGTCGTCTTCTCCTCTTGAACAAACGCCAAATCTCCTGCGATGAAACGTCCCTGGAAGCGAAGGATGCGGTTGTGTAGATTCTGCGTTCCCGGCGAGATAGCGTCGATGCGGAGGATCGGTTGATCGATGTCGATGCACCAGGCAGCGCCGAAGGCGTTCCCGCCTTCATCTTTCATCTTCAGGCAAGTCAACTTGACGCCACCCACCGTCTGCTTCTGGGCAGCGAATCTCTCCCTCTCAATGGCCTTGACATCCGGCAGTGGCGAGATGAGCTTGACGCGTACGAGGATAGCGTAAAGCACTTGGTCCTGTGAGCCGGAACGCAGGTCGCCTTTGTCGGTACCGTAGTCGGTCTGAGTGAAGGCAGCCCCGGTAAAGGTGCGCTTGTACTTCGTCGGGCTGACCCAGAACTCCTCATAGGTTCCCTGATCCTTGACGTTTCCCTCGCCATCAAGCAGTTGATAGGTAGCCTTCACGTGCCAGGGCTTCACGTCGTCCCCGGTCAGCCCGTTGCTCTTTGCGGCCAGCAGCATCAATTCCTTCGGGTCGCTGGGCATGGCGGCGGCGGGCGCGTCTTTGGCGGTGGCCGTCGCTGTGGCTGTAGCTTGGGCTTCGGTCGGGGCTGCGGCTGGGGTTGCGTTCTGAGCGAATGCCGGCAGGCATATTGCGCCGTGAGCCAAAAGCAAGGCGATGCGGCAAGAGAGCGTTCTCACGAAGATAGTTTTTCGCATACCCGCATCATAATACCGCCGCCTGAATTCCGCATACCTGTGGTTCTTGCAATACGTGGGTCTTTGGGTGCCCATCCTTTTCCCGCCCTTTGTGAAAAGGGTGCGATACCACGAAACCAAACCCGCCGAAGAGAGCACGCACCGCAGTGCGCGACCCATCATCGCCCGCCCCCGCTTCATCTCTCCAATCAGTCGTCTCTGTCCCTTGGGTTACCCAGCGTAAAGACCACGTCGACCTGAGTCCTCACCTCGACGGGTTCGCCATCCAGCAGATCAGGCCTGTAGACCCACTGCTTCACAGCGTCAAGTACTGTTTGATGGAGCTGGTACGGCCCGCTGACGACATGCGGATCGTGGATGTTCCCATCCACCCCGATGATGGCCTGAAGAACAACGGTCCCCGAGATGCCACGAGCCTTGGCGACGAACGGATAGCCGGGGAAAACCCGCTTGATCAGGTATCCATTAGCCACACCGCCAGAAAGGTTGATTCTCCTCGGCTTTGGACGCGAATGCCCAACGTTCTAGACTCCGCCGACCCGGCAAGAGTTTTGGACGCTAAAATCCGCAAGAGTCGCGAGAGGGATGCTTTTGCTTTGTCTTCCCTGGCTGCCAAGGGTAGGCGGACTTTCGCCCCACGGGAATGCGCTGTCAAGGGGCCTGGGCGAAGACCTCTGGACGCCATATTGAACGAAATTGCGGCATGGCTTGGAGGAAACGATGCTCGATGTACTCTCGAAGGGAGTCGGTGAGGCCCTGTCTTCGGCGGGTGGCCGAGGTCTGACTAGCGGGAGATGGGGTGCTCCAGGTGCAGGCGGATCACATCGGGCCCGGCGGCGGCGCTGCGCCCCTGTGTTGGGCCGCACACTTTTCTCTTGCGCATCTCTGCTACCATGGGAATAATTGCAGATTTTGCCGCCCGACAGGCTGATTGCTTGCTCCGAAGCGCACGAGCGCGGGGCGGACGGAACCAGGCTAGAACAGAAGCAGGACCAAAGCAGCGCAAGACAGATCCCAATCCAGAAGGAGAATCCGTATGCCATTAGTCTCCATGCGGCAACTACTCGACGAGGCCGCCAAGGGCGGTTACGGCGTCGGCGCATTCAACGTCAACGATATGGAACAGATTCAGGCCATCATGATGGCGGCCAAGGAAACCAAATCGCCGGTCATCGTGCAGGCCAGCCGCGGCGCGCGCCAGTTCGCCGAGGATCTCTACCTTTTCAGGCTGATCCAGGCGGCGGCCGAGCTTAATCCCGAGATCCCCATCGCCATGCACCAGGATCACGGCAACAGCTTCGATACCTGCAAGAGCGCCATCGAACTGGGCTACACCAGCGTGATGATGGACGGCTCGCTCAAGGAAGACGGAAAGACTCCGGCATCCTTCGAGGAGAACGTCGAAGTGACCCGGCGCGTGGTCGATTATGCGCATGAGCGGGGCGTGACGGTGGAGGGCGAGATCGGCGTGCTGGGCGGCGTGGAAGACGGCCACGGCGCGGGCGGCTCGGGCCTGGAACACATCACCGACCCCGATCAGGCGGTCGAGTTTGCCGAGCTGACCGGCGTGGACGCGCTGGCCATCGCCATCGGCACCAGCCACGGCGCTTATAAGTTTACCAAGAAGCCCGACGGCTCGGTGCTGAAGATGGACGTGCTCATCGCGATTCACAAGCGCCTGCCCAACACGCATCTCGTGATGCACGGCAGCTCGTCGGTGCCCAAGGACTTGCAAGATATCGTCAACCAGTATGGCGGCAAGCTGAAGGAGACCTGGGGCGTGCCTGTCGAGGAGATTCAACTCGGCATTCGCAACGGCGTGCGCAAGATCAACGTGGACACCGACAACCGTCTGGCTATCACCGGGGCGATTCGCAAGGTCTTTGCGGAGACGCCGGAGAAGTTCGATCCGCGCGACTACCTGAAGCCGGCCCGCGAGGCCATGAAGAAGGTTGTCGCCCAGCGCATGGTGCAGTTTGGCCAGGCCGGACACGCCGGCGACTACGCGCCCATTGCGATTGCCGAGATCGCCAAGGGCTACGCCGACGGCTCCCTTACAACCCAGCCGCTGGTCGCCGCGCGGTAACCGTGGCAGGCTTTAGCGCACCAAGACAAGGGCCACTCCGCGGTTGCGGAGTGGCCCTTGTCCGCAGGTTGGCGCCCTCTACCAAGACCTCGGTGCAAACTACTTCGACAACCGCGCCAAAGGCAAGCAAGTCCTGCGTCTCGTCAACCGCCTGCAAAACATCGGATTCGACGTTCAATTCAAGCCCATAGCTGCTTAACCGTGGGCCTGTTTCTTGTTAGCCGTTGGGTATCATCATTTCTTGGCTCTTGGGGGTCTGCTGCGCCTCTGCGCGCATGATTGAGAGGGTGATAATCTGCGCCAATCCCGATTCCCTATTCCTTAGTCCCTAGTCTCTGAAATGCGGTACGCAGGCCTTGAATGCCAAGGGGGCTTGCTGGCGGCAAGGAAGCCTGCCTTGGTTGGCTGCGGATGGGTTCGTCGCTTTCCATTCCAGCCACAAAAACCTTTCGCCGGAGATTCAGCCTTTTTGGCTTCCCCCAGGCAGCCCTTTTGTGGCACACTTGCACACATGGGAAGCAAAGACAAAGGCAGGAAAGAAGTCAAGAAGGCGCCCAAGCCGAAGCCTAAACCGGAACCCGCCCAAAGGCGCGAAGGGTTCACGCCGGCCCCGCCCAAGTAAGACAGTAACCACCCACCGCCTCCGGCGCTCCGCGCAACTGACGCGGAAAGGCTCTCTCTGTCCTCGGGGAAAGTCTTTTTGCGTCCACAGCCCTATGCGGTTTTCCGCACCCTTTGGATGATGGGTCCGGCGTTGGCCCTACCTCGCCCGCGCCGACGTCTGCGCCGCTGGCGGATCTGTCGGCCGGTCGAGGCGGGGCTATCTTGTACACGCCAAAAGCCCTCCGCGAGGGAGGGCTTTTGGCGTGTGAATCCCTTTCGAGCCGCGGCTTACGCCACCACTTCAATGCCCATGGAGCGGGCGGTGCCGCGGATGCTCTTCATGGCCGTCTCGACGGAGGCGGCGTTGAGGTCGGGCATCTTCTGCGTGGCGATCTCGCGCACCTGCTTCTCGGTTACCTTGCCGATCTTTTCCTTGTTGGGCGTGCCCGAGCCCTTGGCGACCCCGGCGGCCTTCATCAGCAAAACCGCGGCCGGCGGCGTCTTGGTGATGAAGCTGAAGCTGCGGTCGGCATAGACCGAGATGACGACCGGAATGACCAGCCCTTCCATCTCCTTGGTTGAGGTGCGCGCGTTGAACTGCTTGCAGAACTCCATGATGTTGACTTGCGCCTGGCCCAGCGCGGGGCCGACCGGCGGCGCCGGCGTAGCCTTGCCGGCAACGATCTGGAGCTTGACGTAACCCGTAATTTTCTTCGGAGGTGCCATTGGTTCCTCTGGAACCAGCTATTAGCTCCTAGCTTCTAGCTTTTAGCTGGACGTTTCCTGTTCAATTTTGGTGTTGCCGCCCAAGCGTTCGCTCGCAACCGGCGGCCGCTAGGCGGGCACAACCGGCTAGAAGCTGCAAGCTAATAGCTAAAAGCTGCAACTACTCAATCTTTTCGACCTTGCCGAACTCCAGCTCGACCGGGGTGGAGCGTCCGAAGATGGTCACCATTACCTTCATCGTCTCGCGATCTTCGTTGATCTCATCCACCACGCCGTTGAAGTTGGCAAAAGGCCCATCGGTAATGCGGACCTGTTCGCTCTTTTCAAATTTGATCTTGAGCCGAGGCTTGTCTTTGGAGGTCTCGGAACGGAAGAGGATGCCGCTCACTTCCTCCTCGGAGAGCGCCACCGGCTTGTCGCCCGTGCCCAGAAAACCCGTCACCTTGGGCGTATCTTTCATGACGTGCCAAAGGTTGTTGTCCAGATCCATCTCGACCAGCACATAGCCGGGCAGAAAGACCCGCTCCACGGTGCGCTTCTTGCCGTTGACGATTTCGGTAACCGGCTCGGTGGGAATCATCACTCGGCCCACCTTGTCGCCCAGCCCGAAGGCCTCGACACGGCTGGCGATCGACTCCTTGACCTTGCGCTCAAAGCCCGAGTAGGCGTGCAGGATGTACCAGCGGAAGCGCTCATTGCGCTCCGGCAGCGGCTGCGCCTCGGTGTCCGCCTGCGCGGCGGCTTGTTCAGCTTGCCCGGTTTGTGCTAACTCTTTACCCATCTGTCGCTCTCGATTCGCGGACGCGGTCACGGCTAAAACCCGCCCAGCTTGCCCAGCAACGCATGGAGGCCGTTCTGGAAGATGAAGTCCACCACGAAGAAGAACACGCCAAAGATGAACACCGCAATGATCACCACCGTTGTCGTGGCTTTCACTTCCTTCCACGACGGCGTAACCACCTTGCGCATCTCAGCGCGCACATCGCTCAGAAAGCTCGTGAATTCCTTCCACTGCCCAACCGCGCTGCCGGAAAACTTCGTCAGAGGATTCTCACCCGGACGCTTCGCCGGCGGCTGCCGCACTTCGCCGTTTACTAATGCTGCCTTTGTTGCCATGCTTCCCGTTCCTTCGCGTCCGGCGTCGGCCAGCCGCATCCTAACTTAATCTGGCAGGGGCGGAGGGATTCGAACCCCCAAGTTCGGTTTTGGAGACCGACAGTTTAGCCGTTGAGCTTACGCCCCTAAAAACAGCCTCTAGCTGCTAGCTTTTAGCTTCTAGCTCGTTCCTGGAAGTGCGAAAACCTTGGCCTTCCGTTAGAAAAAGCTAGAAGCTAGTGGCTAGAAGCTGAAAGCTGCTTTACTTCGTTTCCTTGTGCGGCTGGTGCTTGCGGCAGCGGTTACAGAACTTCTTGAACTCCAGACGGCCTGTGGTCGTCTTCTTGTTCTTCGTCGTCGTGTAATTCCGCTCCTTGCACTCAGTGCACTGCAATGTTACGATTTCCCGCATTTCCAAATCCCTCTTAGTGAACCAGTGAAGAAGTGAACAAGTGAAAGAGTGAAAAAACACGCGCTCCTCTTGTTCACTTCTTCACTCCTTCACTGTCTTTCCTTCACTCATTCACTTTTTCACTCGTTCACTTGCTACTTCACAATCTCCGAAACCGTGCCCGCGCCCACCGTCCGGCCGCCTTCGCGGATCGCAAAACGCAAGCCCTTTTCCAGAGCCACCGGCGTGATCAGCTCCACCTGCAACTGAACGTTGTCGCCCGGCATCACCATCTCCACGCCCTCGGGCAGCTCCGCCACCCCCGTCACGTCCGTCGTGCGGAAGTAAAACTGCGGCCGGTAGCCCTTGAAAAACGGCGTATGACGACCGCCCTCTTCCTTGCTCAGCACGTACACTTCGCCCTTGAAGACCGTGTGCGGCGTGATCGATCCCGGCTTGGCCAGCACCATCCCGCGCTCCACGTCTTCCTTCGGAATGCCGCGCAGCAGCAGGCCCGCGTTGTCGCCCGCCATGCCCTCGTCCAACTGCTTCTTGAACATCTCGACGCCCGTCACCACCGTCTTGCGCGTCTCGCGGAAGCCGACGATCTCCGTGTCCTCGCCCACCTTCACCTTGCCGCGCTCGATGCGGCCCGTCACCACCGTGCCGCGGCCCGAGATCGAGAAGATGTCCTCGATCGGCATCAGGAAGGGCTTGTCCACCGCGCGATCCGGCCGCGGAACAAAGCTATCCACCGCCGCCATCAGCTCGTCGATCTTGGCTTCCCACTCCGGCTCGCCGTTCAGCGCGCCCAAAGCCGAGCCGCGAATCACCGGAACGTCGTCGCCGGGGAACTGGTACTTGGAGAGCAGCTCGCGCACCTCCATCTCCACCAGGTCGATCAGCTCCGCATCCTCGACCGCGTCGCACTTGTTCAAAAAGACCAGCACGCAGGGAACGCCCACCTGGCGCGCCAGCAGCACGTGCTCCTTGGTCTGCGGCATCGGCCCGTCGGTGGCCGCGACCACCAGAATCGCTCCGTCCATCTGCGCCGCGCCGGTAATCATGTTCTTGATGTAGTCGGCGTGGCCGGGGCAATCGACGTGCGCATAATGCCGGTTGGCCGTCTCGTACTCCACGTGCGCCGTGGCGATGGTGATACCCCGCTCCCGCTCTTCCGGCGCGTTGTCGATCGAGTCGAAGGAGCGGAACTTGTTCTTTGGGTTGTGCTTCTGCAAAACCTTGGTGATGGCCGCCGTCAGCGTCGTCTTGCCGTGGTCAATATGACCAATAGTTCCCACGTTCACGTGCGGCTTGCTGCGATCAAACTTTTCCTTGCCCATAAAAGTCCCGACTCCCTTTCATAGCTTTTACTGCCCGTTTCAACTCGGGGCGCCGGCTATCCGGCTCCAGCCCCAAAACAGTTTTCAGTATTCAGTTCTCAGTTTTCAGTTTCACCCTACTCACTGTCATCATCCGGGCTGACAACTGACAACTGATCACTGACATCTCGTGTCACTTCCCCTGCGCCCTGCCGATAATCTCGTCGGCAATCATGCGCGGCGCTTCCTCATACCGCGCGAACTGCATCGAATACGACGCCCTGCCCTGCGTGGACGAGCGAATCTCGTTCACATAGCCGAACATCTCCTTGAGCGGCACAATCGCCTTGATCACCTGCGAGCCGGCCATGTGCTCCATCCCCTCGATGCGCCCGCGGCGCGAGTTGATGTCGCCGATGATCACGCCCATATGTTCCTCGGGGACCGTGACCTCGACGGCCATCACCGGTTCGAGCAGCACCGGGCTGGCCTTGCGCGCGGCTTCCTTGAACGCGATGGAGCCGGCGAACTTGAAGGCCATTTCGTTGGAATCCACTTCGTGGTAGCTGCCGTCGTAGAGCGTCACCTTCACGTCCACGATGGGGTAGCCCGCCAGGATGCCCAATTCGAGCGCACCCTGCACGCCCTGATCGATGGGCTTGATGTACTCTTTGGGCACCGAGCCGGCCTTGATCGCGTTGATAAACTCGTAGCCTGCGCCCGGCTCGTTGGGCTCGACGCGCAGCTTGCAGTGGCCGTAGTTGCCCGAGCCGCCGGTCTGCCGAATGTACTTGCCCTCAGCCTCCGCCTTCTTGCGCAGCGTCTCGCGGAAGGCCACCTTGGGCTCGCCCACATTGGCTTCGACCTTGTGCTCGCGCCTCATGCGGTCCACGAGAATTTCCAGATGCAGTTCGCCCATGCCGCTGATGATCGTCTGCCCGGAATCTTCGTCCGTCCGCACCTTGAAGGTAGGGTCCTCGTCGGCCAGCCGCGCCAGCGCCACGCCCATCTTCTCCTGGTCAGCCTTGGTCTTGGGCTCGATGGCCACCGAGATCACCGTATCCGGAAACACGATCGCGCCCAGAGCGATGGGATGATGCGGCGCGCACAGCGTGTCGCCGGTCTTCAGCTCCTTCATGCCCACGCAGGCGCAGATGTCGCCGGCCATGATTTCGTTCACATCCTCGCGCTTGTTGGCGTGCATCTTCACCAGGCGTCCAATGCGCTCCGTCTTGCCTGTGCGCGGATTGAGCACCGTGTCGCCGGTCTTCAGCGAACCTGAATAGACCCGCACGAAGCCCAGCTTGCCGAAGGGATCGTTGATAATCTTGAAGGCCAGGGCCGCAAGCGGCTCGCTGTCGTCCGGCTTGCGCACAACTGTCTGCGTGAGATGGTCGGGATCGATGCCCTCGACCGGAGGCTTGTCGAGCGGGCTGGGCAGGTAATCGATGACCGCGTCCAGCAGCGTCTGTACGCCTTTGTTCTTGAAGGCGCTTCCGCAAATCACCGGGAAGACCCTCAGATCGATAGTGGCCTGGCGAATGCCGGCCTTCAGCTCGGCGATCGTCGGCGTTTCGCCTTCGAGAAACTTCTCCAGCAGCACGTCGTCGGTCTCGGCGATAACCTCGATCAACTGCAGCCGGAAGGCCTCGGCCTTTTTTTGCAGCGCGGCGGGAATCGGCTCGATGGAGAACTCAGCGCCCATGGTCTCGTCATGCCATACGATGGCCCGCATCTCTATCAGATCGATAACGCCCTTGAAATTGGCTTCCGCGCCGATGGGAATCTGAAGAGCGACCGTCCGCGCGCCCAGCCGCTTGCGGATAGTGTCCAGAACGTGCTCGAAGTCGGCTCCGTTCTTGTCCATCTTGTTGACGAAGCAGATGCGCGGCACCTTGTACTTGTCGCCCTGCCGCCACACGGTCTCCGTCTGCGGCTGCACGCCGGATACGGAATCGAACAATGCGACCGCGCCGTCCAGCACACGCAAGCTCCGCTCCACCTCGGCGGTGAAGTCCACATGGCCGGGCGTATCAATAATGTTAATGCGGTAGTCGCGCCATGTGCAGGTGGTGGCGGCTGAAGTAATCGTAATGCCGCGCTCCTGCTCCTGCTCCATGTAGTCCATGGTCGCAGTGCCCTCATGCACCTCGCCGATGCGGTGCGTGATGCCCGTATAAAAAAGGATGCGCTCTGTCGCTGTCGTCTTTCCGGCGTCGATGTGCGCCATGATTCCGATGTTCCGGCAACGATTCAGAGGTATGGTGCGAGCCACGGCATTATCCCTTGCGAGCGCTTCCGGCCCGCGGTTCTGACTAGCTGCTAGCTTTCAGATCCTAGCCCCTAGCTTGTCTTTGCGAGGCCGCTCATGGCGGCCCCAAATCTTGGCATCTTCAACGGCCACAAGCTAGCAGCTAAAAGCTAGAAGCTAGAGGCTAAATCCCTACCAGCGGTAGTGAGCAAAGGCCTTGTTCGCCTCGGCCATGCGGTGTACATCTTCCTTCTTCTTCATCGCCGCGCCGCGCCCGTTGGCCGCGTCCAGCAGCTCGTTGCCCAGCTTGTCGGTCATGCCCTTCTCGCCGCGATTGCGCCCATAGGTGATCAGCCAGCGGATGGCCAGCGACGTGCGCCGGTCGGGATTGACCTCGATCGGCACCTGATAGTTGGCGCCGCCCACGCGCCGGGTCTTCACCTCGAGCAGCGGCTTGCAGTTCTCAACCGCCTTCTTGAAGAGCTTCAGAGCGTCGTCGCCCCCGCCCTTCTCTTCGAGCGTCTTCATCGCCTCATAGAAGATGCCCTGGGCCGTCGACTTCTTGCCGCCCCACATCATCGAGTTGACAAACTTGGTGACCAGCGTCGATCCGTAAACCGGGTCCGGCGCAACTTCCCGCTTCGCTATGTGCCCTTTTCTCGGCATAATCCTCAAAATCCTCGCGCTTCAAGCGCTGCTTCTCTTGCCCAAGTCCGGGTTCCATCAACCGCCCCGGAACCGCTTTCAGTGGTGAGTGATTCGTGACCAGCTTCAAGCCATTTGCGATTCACTGATTCACTTTTCACTCATTCACTTCTTCACTCATTCACTTCTTCTACTTCTTCTTCGCCGGCGCCGCTCCGCCCTTGGCGCGCTTGGCCCCGTACTTCGACCGGCTCTGCTTGCGGTTGGCCACGCCCACCGAATCCAATGTGCCGCGCACCACGTGATATCGCACGCCCGGCAGATCCTTCACGCGGCCGCCGCGGATCAGCACAATCGAGTGCTCCTGCAGGTTGTGGCCGATGCCGGGAATATAAGTGGTGACCTCGATCCCGTTCGTCAGCCGCACGCGGGCGACCTTGCGCAGGGCCGAGTTCGGCTTCTTGGGCGTCTGCGTCTTTACCTGAATGCACACGCCGCGCCGCTGCGGCGAGGCCTGCAATGCCGGCGACGCCGTCTTGTAACGGGGGGCCGTGCGCCCCTTGCGGACAAGCTGATTAAAAGTAGGCAAACTGAATCTCCTTACCCCGTCAAAAACCCCGCCAACCCAATGTTGGCCAATCCAGCTTCAAACAGCCGCGCACAGACCCCTGAGGCCTCCCGCTGCGATCGCACGCGACTTGCCAGCCATCGCGCACACGCACGGAAGCCCTGGTTTGCTGCTTCGCGTCTGCCTTCGTTCCAAACTCAGACGAAAACCGGGACGGTGGCCGGGCGTTTTCCCGCTCTGCGCGGGCAAAGCCAACTCCGTTTCACCGGTTCCGGCCCGCATAGCCCTCCAAGGTGGAGAACGCGCGAGCGCCGTAGCGATGTGTTCCTGCCCCTCGCAAGAAAGGAGCGATTCCTGGAACCTGTCTGGCCGGCCAACCGCGCCTGGCCATGGGGATCAGCACTGCCAAAACCTGCCTGGCCGGACTGCCCATCCGCCCAAGCCCGTTCAGACACACGGACAGAGGCGTTCTTGCGGAACCTTTTAACAATACCAGAAAATTTGCCGCCGGGTCAATTTTTTCTGGCCCGGCGGCAGGATTTCTGCACGAACGGCCCCAAAAGCGCAATTTACGGCTCGATGTACGCCCCTGCGTTCGCCACTGATTGCACGGTTCCGTTGGGCGGAGTTGTTTGGAAAGCAGAGCCTTGCTGAATCTCCGCAGACCAGACGACGAGTGTGCCTGACGGCGCGGGAGCAATGAATCCCGTCAGTCCCGAAAGGTCGGGAATCGTTATCGATGTGGCCCCACTCTGATAGCTCGCTGTTGCCCTCATCTGAATTTGTTGGCCCGATAGGATCCCCAGAGTCCATGTGATTGTGGCCTCTTGCACAACAGACGGCTTTCCTGAAAAACCCGTATAGCTGAAACTGAATGTAGGCAAGGCGGCTGCTGTTGGTCCGGGATAGGACCATGGCGCGGGAAAGGTGAATGTTTGCGGGCCGCCGCTCGCCGTAGCCATACTGGCTGAAACCGTCCCGCCCGCGGCACCGCCGGAGGCTGAAGTATCGAAGGTGTAGTAGTCGCCGCTTTGCACCGCCCCAGTCGGCATGGCCGGATATTGCGTTGCCGGGGTCACCATGGGAAACGCCTCGAGCTCCAGCTCCTGTCCATCAGAGGTGAAGAAATCGACAACAGGAGGATCGAAGGGTGAGGAGCCGGCGGGTAGATTATCGTAAGTAATCGTTTGCGTTACTGTCTCATCGCTGGCCGCGAAGACCACAGGATTGCCTCCGTTCAACGCGCCGGGAACCGTCTGGGAGCGCAGAATCCTGACAGCGAGCGGGTATTCCCCGGTGGAATCGTACACAACCACGAAAACATCGTAAGTTCCGGCTGTCATCTGATCGCTGAAACTCAGAGTGTCACCGGACCATGGCTGAGCGTATGTATAGTCGGATCCCCATACTACATCGACCTCACTGGCGCCCGGAATGGCGGACGCGTTGACCTGCAACGTCGCCAAGCCACTCTGGGGCGCAGTCCAGTTGTTACAAATCTCGGTGAACGATGTGCCGTCCTCAATGCTCGCGTCAATAACATTCTCAATACTGGAAATCGAGGTGGGACAGACGTAGGCCACCGAGTAATTCGTCGTCCCGCTGGGAATACTCAAGGTCAATGCGCCGGATTGCAACGAAGCCTGCGTGTACGCGCCTGTGCCGATCTGCGTGGCCACCGCCGTTGGAGTGCCACCGGTAAACGTATAGGTCACCGTCGTCGAACTGCCTCCGCCGCCGGTACCTCCGCCAGTGCCACCGCCGCCACCTGAGCCGCCGTTCGACCCTCCGCCGCAACCCGCCAGACACACCATCACAACAGCGCAGAATGGAAGACGAGAAATCCGTATAGACATCCCACACTCCTTCCGCCAGCTTAGACGCCAAGTTCCCTTGGAAATTGATCTAAAGCGAGATTTTAACAGATAGCTGCATCGAGGGCGCGCAATACCGCGCCATTGGCCGTCTCACTTGGGAGGGATTGCCACAGGCATCTGACGATCCATATATATTGAGGCGCGCCCTGCAACCAGCGCCAAGTCGAACCAGCCTTTGCTGGCCAAGCCAGATGACAATCCCAGGCTCCGTTCCCGAAGCCTGGGAATTCACAAGCCCAATCTCAATCCCCGCAATAAATCAGTTGATCCCCTGCAGCTTCCAGGCGCCTCCATCCAGCGCAAAGGTAGCCACATGCTTCTTGCTCAGCCAGTTGCCGGGGCCGTCGGCCATCACCCGCAAATCGCTCGGTACGCCGTCCAGGTTGACCATTTCCACGAACGCAACGCTCTTTGTCCCGTCCACATTGTCTTGCGGATCGCTCACAACGTGTGCCTTCGAGTGGTTGGCCGCCACGGTCACCACCGCAAACGTATAGTTCTTGTCGCCGGCGTTTTCCGGATGCCACTGGATCACATCGCCGCCCTTTTGCAGCGTGAGCACCTTCTTGCCCTCGGGGGTCAGCGTGAAGTCGCCCCAGAATCTGTTGTAGACCTTGGTCCTCTCCCAATACTTGGCCGCCACGCCCCGCGCCAGCCCTTCCTCATCCACCGCAATGATCGCTCCCGCCGCCGGCGTCTGGTCATACTTCGCCTGGATCATGGCCTGCGCCTGTGCCTGCGTCAACTCCGGGACAGACTTGCAGCCGCTCAACCACATTCCCGCGCCCATCAAACCCAAGGTCCCCAAAACTAGCATCTTCGCTGCGTTCATCGCTTTCCCTCCGTAGCTCTTGCAAAGTAGTTCAATTTTGCTTACCCCCGCCATTTTTCTCCTACTATCCGCTTGTGTCAATGGGGTTGATAGTGACCTTGCTCACACTCCACCGATTTTCACCCAGAATCGACAAGAATTTGCTGGCAATCCTTCTGGAAGATCCTTCTCGCCGAACCGCCTTCGGGCCTCCTCGCAAACTTTTGAGCGCAAACCGCCCGCCCTGCGTTAGCATCAAACCACGTTTCGTTTCTTCCCTTTAAGGAAACGTACCCATGCGCCTTGGTTCCGCTCTTCGTCGGTTCGCCTCTCTCGCCGTGGTCGCCTGCGCGGCCGGGCTGCCCGCCCAGTCCTTCGACCTGGACCGCGGCCGCGAGCCGGTCGTCTCGCTCGACGGGCTCTGGCGCTTTCATCCAGGCGACTCACCAGTCTCGCCTGAATCGCAAACAGCAGGTCAAACAGCGGAACTCTGGGCCTCTCCCACCTTCGATGACTCCGGTTGGCCGCTGCTCGATAGCGGCAAGTCCTGGGCCGCGCAAGGCTATCCGGGGATGAGCGGCTACGGCTGGTACCGGTTTACGATCAGGGTTCCGGCCGGTGAAAAGCCCGCCTCGCTTCTGTTGGCCCCCATCCTGACCTCCTTCCGGGTCTACGTGGATGGCCAACTCGCCGGCGGATCAGGCCGAATGCCTCCCTCGCTGATCCCCTCCACGGAAGTCCGCTACCATCTTTTCCCTCTCACCCTCTCTGGCAGCACTTCGCCGCGCACCGTCCAAGTTGCCATTCGCGTCTGGCATTCGCCGCTCTGGGCAAGCTATGTCGGCGGAGGGCCCCACAGCGCCGGCCATCTGGCAGGCGATCCCGCTCTGCTGGCCGTCGAGCAGCAGCATCTTCAGATCGCCCGCAACATCCGCTTTGTCGACGCCTATTCCTACAGCATCACCGCCGCCCTGGTCGGATTCGCCATCTTCTGCCTGTTTCTCATTCGCCATGCGGAGCGCGAGTATCTATGGTTCTCCCTCATCTTGCTGGCTCAGGCGGCGGACAATGCTCTGTCTGTCGCCCAGGCAATCTACTCCTCCCTTCCCGTGCCTCTCTTCGACCTGCTCGACGGCATCTTCGCTGCCGTCACGCTCGTCGCGGCGCTCTGCTTCTTCTCGCGCATTCTCCAAGCCCGCGCCAAAATGATCAGCAGCGTCTGCCTGGCCCTCGCCATCTTCAGCCCTCTTCCGGCCGTCTTTTACTGGCCGGGCTGGTTCTCGGCGCCGGCCTCGGGAGCGATTCAACTCATCTGCCTCCTCCCCGCCGTGGTGTGGATTCTCAGCGTGCTGGTCGATCGCGCCGTGCGCGGCAATCTCGACGCCCGCCTGCTGCTCCTGCCCACGTTCCTCGACTTCGGCTACTACCTGGCCGACAATCTGGCCATCCTGCTCAATCAGGCGGGATGGACCCAGCTGCCGCATGTCCTCGAAGTTCCACTTCCCTTGCCGCCCTTCACCATGCACACCGGCATTCTCCTCCATCTGCTCTTCCTGCTTGCGATGGTGGTCTTCCTCGTCCTGCGGTTTACGCGGGCGCGCCGCAACGAAGCGTGGCTGGCCGGCGAATTCGAGGCCGCCCGCCAGGTCCAGCAGGTTCTGCTGCCCGACGCGATGGATCAGTGCCCCGGCTTCAAAGTCGAATGGATCTACCAGCCCGCCGACCAGGTGGGCGGCGACTTCTTCCAGCAGATCGCCGACGGCCATGGAGGCATCATGCTCGTCGTCGGCGACGTCAGCGGCAAGGGCCTGCCCGCCGCCATGCTGGTCTCGGTCCTCGTAGGCGCCATCCGCGCCGAGGCCGCCCACGGCTCCGATCCGGCCGCTCTGCTGCGCTCGCTCAACGACCGCGTCATGGGCCGTTCGCACGGCGGATTCACCACCTGCCTCGCCGCGCACATCACCGCCGACGGCCGGCTCACCGTAGCCAACGCCGGCCACCTGCCGCCCTATCTCAATGGAGAAGAAATCGCTGTCTCCGGCTCCCTTCCGCTCGGCATCGTGCCCCATGCGCAGTATGAAACCGTCACGTTCGCGCTCCTGCCCGGCGACCGCCTCACCTTTGTCTCCGACGGCGTAGTCGAGGCCCAATCCAACTCCCCCTCCAAATCCTCATCCAAAACATCTGAACTCTTCGGCTTCGACCGCACCCGCCAGATCAGCCGCCAGCCCGCCGCCCAGATCGCCAAAGCCGCCCGCGCCTTCGGCCAATCGGACGATATCACCGTAGTGACAGTAGAGTTCTCCGCCGCAGCCGTCGCGCCGGTCGGCGCTCATTCTTGATTCGCGGGTGCTCGATTGGCTGCGCTCCAAAGGCGAAGGCCACCTTGTCAGCTGGCTCTCAATCGAGCGTTTTTATTTCGGGCGACGTCAAGTGGCCTGCAGCATTCGCCGTAAGGCTTGCCGCTCCAGCACCAACACTGATCTCCACGCTTGATTGTGGCTAGATGTTCTGCCGGACCCGACGGCGCGCAAGGGCCAGGCCAGAAACCATCCCAGTAAATATCACGCGAGAGCAGCGTGTCGATTTCCGAGACATCTTCCTGCGGCTTCCTCTTGTATACGAATTGGCGCGTGCCTACTACTCCAGGGCGGAATAATTGCCGAGTACGAAGCCAGATCATGTACTTGGCCAGATAGGTTGCAGCTTGGTCTAAGAACTGCTCCAGACGATCACTGTCGCTTCCGTATTTGAAGAGGCTCCCTGAATAAATGCAAAGAGCAGGTTGCCATCGCCCATCGATCCAAACAGACTTGTCCGTGCGTATGTGAGGGCTCAGGCTGAATCGAGGAATCATTTTCGGGCCGATCAGGAATGCCCTTGGATGCTCCGTTCCTTCGAATTCGAGGACCATAATTGTGAATGGCATTGCCATCTCAAGCAGGAAATCTTCGAATGGGTGCTTCCGTATGTGCGAGGATTCCACAGAGAGGCGACCGCCTGAAATCTGGAGCGGGATGTTTGCATCAATCGCGCGTAGAATGTCGCAGGCGGTTTGGTCGTCCGAAAAGGGTCGGATGAAACCGTGATACGCCTTGCGGGCACCGCTCCCTTCAGGAACGTCGCACACTGTGAACTGCGTGTAGTCGGGGAACTCAGGCGCCGCCCCCGACGGCGCCTGATATGAGAGCGAATCCGCGAGGGCGGCCATCTAGCACCACCAAACGCTGCCATGCGAGCGTGCCGGGATCACCGTCCGAGGCGGCACGATGACGTTGTGCTTGGCAGGGCAGTCCGGCAACCAGTCGAGGTTGTTAGGCCGCTCGCCGTCTGGCTTGGTCTTCAGGAACTTTTCTCCCAGGCGCGTTTCGACGACAATCTCCGCGACGTGGCCATCCGGGCGATCGGAGTAGAAGGTATCTCCGCGGTTCTCGATGCGGTCGATCACTTCCGCTTCGCTGAAATTGTGGAAGGTGTTGCCCGGCCCGTAGCAGCCAAGGCTGACGATGTGCTCATGCTTCTCGCGCTTTTGGGTGCACGAAACACTGTATCTCGACATGGGTAGACCTCCTTGGTCCAGTTGGTCCGCCAATTCGAGATGGTTCTTGCCGATCCCGATCATGTGCGACATAATCGGGTAGGATACTATCCGGTAAGAGCGGGTAGCGGGCGGATGTTCGCCACCAGCCGGTTGTGGCTCCAACCACAACCGGCTTCATCATTTAATGTCCAAGAGACCTCTCATACGTCCCAATGCGGTACGTTGCAGCTTCTAGGGAGACGCCAAAAGTTTCAGTCAGCGCAAACGCGCTTACCCTGCCGAGACGTGCAAACAACCTTTCAACTCCTTCAGCTGGCATCAGGAGCGCACTTCCGAACGCATTGGCCTGCCATTCCGTATCCTCGCAGGCCTGATGAGGGTTGCGTTCGCGATGAAATGCAACTTGAGATGACAGGTTCATGCCGCCAAGACGAATGATCTGGTCGGTGTGCAGGCAGGCGTGGCCGCACTCGTGCGCGACGGTTGATCGCGCTCTGACCTTGTCATCCTGTAGCGACCCATATGTTCGCTCGGAAAGCACCAATTCAAGAACGCCTAAATCATTGTTCCAGCGAGTCAGCCCCTCCTGCGGGCATTCCTCAACTGCCTCGTAGAGCCTGATGTTTCCTGCTCGACATTCCACGGTCATTTCCGGAACGATCTGGTCGAAGAACTTCAATGCATCAAACTGGTCGAGCGGGCCAAGTCCGAGCAGTTTCCGCAATTCGACCGCTGTCTGTTCGATCGAATGGTAGCTATGCTTTCGGTCGGCACGAATGCCTGTCAGATGCTGCGTCATGGTTGCTCCGTACTAAAACATCTCCTGCTGCTTTTTTGTTGCGATCACAAGGATGTCATCGAGTTCCTTGTCAGAGAATCCTCCACGTGCAAGCTCGACTAGCGCTTGGACCTGTTTGTCGCTTGCAGATGCCGGATCCCATTCGATCATCCTTTTCTCCGTCCAAGCAGTCGTTATTAGCTTCTTGAGATCGAGTTCAAGCACTCGAGACAGCGCCGGCAGTCGTTCCATTGTGAAAGGTGGCCGTTTGCAACGCTCTACCTCGGATACGTAAACCGCAGATACGCCCAACGCATCGGCGACGTCCTGCAGTGATTTGTTCAGCCTTCTTCGACTCGCTCTGATGAGTTCTCCGAAGGACTCACCGATCATGGTGCCTCCTCTCCGGTCTTACTTGGGGTCAAACTTAACTACTAGCCTCTGACTTTAAGGCTGTAGCCTCAGAAAGTCAAGAGCATTTAGAGAATTCGCTCAGAATTCGCAAATTACCCCATCCGTCATCCACGAAAGCCATCGTCCGCGACTCAATTCAACGACAAAATGGCAGTCCCGGGAGCCCGAGGCCGGGTGCCCCATCCTTGCGCCTTTTTTCTGCCGCAAGTGTGAGATACCACAAACCCCAACCCGTTTTGCATATAATTTCCATCCACTCCCGCACAATGAGAATGACGGTCGCACTCCGGCCGGAAAAAGGAGAATTGGAATGACCCTTGAATCGAGCAATGTGTCGAGCGCCGTCCCGGAAAACACCGCTATTGCGCGCTGCATGAATGCCTGGAAAACCGCCTACCGGGCAGTAATCGCAAACGGAAAAAGCAGCTGCTTCGCCGTTCGCGAGGCCGCCCCAGCCTATCGCAATGCCATGCCTCCACTCACCGAACAGGAAAACATCGGCAATTTCGTCGCCTGTGTCGCCCGCGGCATGTTGATCGGCGCAATCGAGGGAAAGGACGGCACCAGGCTCCTCTACGCCGCCCAGGTCGCGCTCGCCACAGTCCGCCGCCAACCCTCACCGCCCAAAGCAGCCTGACCCCCTCCCCCCCTTTTTATATTTTCAAAACCTTGCAGGTAATTAACTCGACAATAGGCAAGACCGCCCAATATCCGGATTCTCAGACCTGGGAGACCACGAATCTCAACCGGTCAGCTTGTCCAGAAGCAAGGATGGCGCCGGGTGCCCCATCCTTGCTGTCATCCTGAGCGACCCTGAGCGCGGCGAAGGGGAGTCGAAAGCCTCCTGAGCGAAGCCGAAGGACCTGCGTCTGCTCTTATCCGTTGAGCAACGCCAAAGGGAACCTGCTTCTTGAAATTTCCGCCACAAGGGTGGGACACCACGAACCCCAGTCAGCCCAACTCGTCGGCTCAGGTGTAAACTTTTCCTTCGCGCGGAACTTTCGTTTTCCTCGCGCAACCAGGAAAAGACCATGCGCAAATCCGCCTTCGTTCTCTCTCTCGCACTCGCCTCCGTCCTCGCCCCGCTCAGCTACGCCCAGACCGCGCCCGCCCCCGCCAAGCGCCCCATGACGTTTGACGACTTGATGCGGATGAAGCGCCTCGGCGCAACCGCCGTCTCCCCCGACGGCAAGTGGCTGGCCTATGCCGTCACCATCGTCAGCCTCGACCAGAACACCAAGACACCGGAGCTGTGGTTGCAGCCCATTGCCGGTGGCGATCCTCATAAGCTCGAAGTCGGCCAGCCCGGCGACACCGGCCCCGCGTTCGCCCCTGACGGCAAGCACATTCTCTTTCTCTCCAGCCGCGAATTGGCCTCGCAGCAAGTTTGGATCGCCGATTTCGACTCCGCCACGGGCGTCACCGCCAATCCCCGCCGCTTCACAACCATCTGGGGCGGAGCCGACAATGCTCTCTGGTCGCCCGACTCTCAATCCATCCTCTTCACCGCAACCGTCTATCCCGACTGCCCGCCGATCGTCACCGGCGACTTTGCCACCGGGGTCCCCACGGACAGGTCTTCGTCCGTGGGGTGGTCCACCGGCAACAACTGCAACATGGACCGCGACGTGGCACTCCGAGACAGCCCGGTCAAGGCCCAGATCTTCACGCATCTGCTCTATCGCCATTGGGACCACTACACCGGCGACAAGCGCTCGCATCTCTTCCTCGCGGCCGTCTCCAACGGCTTTGTCCGCGATCTCAATCCCAGCAACCCCCACGATGTTCCGCCCTTTTCGCTCGAAGGCGCCGGCTGCGGCTGCGCCTTTGCCCCCGATTCCAAAGAACTGGCCTTCACCGACAACCCTGACCCGGAGCAGGCCACCAGCATCAGCGCCAAGATCTTCACGCTCGACCTGACCAGCCCCGCAGCGAAGCCCGTAGCCGTCAGCACGTCGCTCGGCGGCAACTTCAACCCCGCCTACTCGCCCGACGGCAAGTACCTCGCCTGGCGCTCCGAAGCCCGCGCCGGCTACGAAAGCGACAAGTTCCGGCTGGTTCTCTACGACCGTGCCGCGAAGACGATCAGGGATTTGTTGCCGAAGTTTGATCGCTGGGTTGAGGAGTTTGCGTGGGCGCCAAACTCGAAAAGGATTTACTTCGCGTCTGGGGACCATGGAGAAGTACCAGTATTTCGCGTAGATTTGGGCACGGCCACCGAGGCGGCACAGGTAACGTGGAAGGGTGAGTTCTCTGATATTCACGTTCTGGAAGATAATAATTCGATTCTCTCTGCCAGGGTCTCAGTCGAAGTGCCTGCTGAAATTGTCGAACTGCGCACAAACACTATGAGTCCACCGCCCGCGCCTGAGTCCATAGAGCCGGGATTTGTCTATATTCCCGATTCGGACCCTTGGTGGCCCGGAAACACAGGACTGCGTGCTTGGGAAAGTGTTCGGGAAGGGATCACCCATCTGAACGACGCCCTTCTCGCTCAGCTCGACCTGCCGAAGATGGAGGATTTCTGGTTCACCGCCGCCGACGGCACCAAAGTCCAGGGCTTCCTCATCCGTCCCCCAGCCTTCGACCCCACCAAGAAATACCCCGTCAAGCTCCTCATCCACGGCGGCCCGCAAGGCGCATGGGGCGACTCCTGGAGCTACCGCTGGAACGCCGAACTCTTTGCCGCCAACAGCTATGTCGTCGTCCAAATCAATCCCCGCGGCTCGACCGGCTACGGCCAGGCCTTTGTCGATGGCGTCAACGGCGATTGGGGCGGCAAGCCCTTCACCGACCTGATGACCGGCCTCGACTACGCCGAGCAGCATTACCCCTTCATCGACAAATCCCGCGAATGCGCCCTCGGCGCAAGCTACGGCGGCTTCATGGCCAACTGGATCCTTGGCCACACCAACCGCTTCCGCTGCATCGTCAGCCACGACGGCATGTTCAACCCCGAATCGGCTTACGGGTCTACAGAAGAGTTATGGTTCAACGAGTGGGAGTTCAAAGGCAAGCCCTGGGACTACTACGGCAAGCCCGACTCCGAAAACCCCTACCGCCGCTGGTCCCCCGCGCTCTCCGCCAAAAACTTCAAGACCCCCACCCTCGTCATCCATGGCCAGCTCGACTACCGCCTCGACGTCAGCGAGGGCTTCCAGCTCTTCACCACCCTCCAGCGCCTCAAAGTCCCCAGCAAGATGCTCTACTTCCCCGACGAGGGCCACTGGGTTCTCAAGCCGCAAAACTCCCGCCTCTGGTACAAAACCGTCAACGACTGGGTAGATCAATGGACGAAAGACAGCCATTAGCCGCTGACCGTCAGCTCTTATGTATCCCCTGATTGAGTCGATGATATGAATGGGATCGACTGATGACTTGAAAGGGCACGACTTTAGTCGTGCCGGGAACGTTGCAAGCTCAGCGCGAGCTTAGCCCCTGAGGGAACTCTAGCCGTGAAGCACTACATTCAATAGAGATTTGTGGACGTGAATGCCGCCGTTATAGTCGATAAATCCCAGCTTGCGAAAGCGATTCATAAAGAAGCTCACCCGCGACCGGGTCGTCCCCACCATCTCCGCCAGCGTCTCCTGCGAGATCTTTGGAATCAGTGCCGGGTCGCGCCGGGCCTCCGGCGAAAGGGCTTCGTCGCCTGGGTGGTCATCCGGCTTGCCAAACTCCGCCATCAGCAGCAGGATCCGCGCCAGGCGCATCTCGCTGGAATTGAAGAGCTGATCCACCAGGTCGGCCTGAGTCCTCATGCTGCGGGCCAGCAGAAACTTCAGAAACAGGTCGCTCAAGGCGTGTTCCTCGTGCATCACGCGGATCATCTCGGCGCGTTCGATCTTCAGCGCGATGCACTGTGTGATAGCCCTCGCCGTCGCCATCCGCAACCCCGGCACGCCCGCCATCGACTCCTCGCCCACAAACTCGCCCGCCGCGAGCAAAGCGATCGTTGCCTCCTTGCCTCCGCTGGAGATCACCGTGAGCTTCGCGCGCCCGCTTTGCAGGTAGTAGACGCAATCGGCCGCATCGCCCTGCGAGAAAAGAATGTCCTTGGGCTTGAACTGGACAATCTTCCGCCCCAACCCGGCCTGCGCCAGGAAGACTGCCGGATCGAACTGCATTGGCTTCAGATCCGTCATCGAAACGCCGCGTTCCCCTCTGCGACCCGGCTTGAGGCCTTTCCGTAGAGTTACCGAAGGACACCGCCTTTCTCATCCCAAGCTGGTACTCGCTGTAACTCAGATTCTCGCTCAAATCCGCTTCGCCGGACGCGGAATTCTGGTTATTTTCGCTCTGGCCATCCTCGTTCGATTCTAAAATATCAAAAGTCATTTCAATCCTGCAAAATGCATCGGCAACGCGACTCCCCTTCGCCGTCCTCCAGAGCAGCCCAATTCCCCGGGGCAAGTTAAAGCTGCGATGAACCCCACGCCCGGCCTACCGGCAAAGATTGGGCGCCTCATCCTTTCCGCTTCCTTGGCGAAAAGTTAACTTGTTGTCTGAGATGCCAGGCGTGTCGATAGAAACGATTTGCTTGCTCATAAGCCTCCCTGGGCGATAGGATGAGCTTCAGCAGCCGTCCCTGTCCGCGTCCACGGACTCGACTCTTGCCGCCGGCCTTGAACATGCAGGCTCAATAGGCCTTCGATTCTCCACGGCGAAAAGATAGAGGGACGGCGGCCGATCTTTTCAACAGGCTCAGCTCGCGCTGGCCCTGGGGTGGGAACGCCCTCTCCGCCAAAGCGTGACCCTATCCTCACGCCTCATCTCGAAACATACAAGGGTGGGAAACCACGAACCACATCCAGAAAGCAGCAGATGAGAGCAGAATGACGGTGCTCCAAGAAAACCTCGACCGGCTGGAAGAAGCGATCTCGCTGGCCTGCCGCCGCGCCGCCCGCTCGCGTACCGAGATCGAGTTGATGGCCGTCTCCAAGACCTATCCGGCGGCCACAATGGCCGAGGCTGCCGCACTCGGCCTCACCCTCTTCGGTGAAAACCGCGTGCAGGAGTTCGCAAGCAAGGCGGCTGAACTCGACCCTCTGCGCCAGCGCGCCGCCAACCCCATTCGCATCCATCTGATCGGCCACCTGCAATCGAACAAGGCGTTGCGAGCCGTGGAGCTCTTCGACGCAATCGACTCGCTGGATTCCCTGCGCCTGGCCGAGCGCCTCAATGAAGCGGCGGGCAAGCTGGGCAAATGCCTGCCGGTTCTCATCGAGGTCAAGCTCAGCCCCGAAGAGACCAAAGCCGGCTTGGACCCTGACTCCGCCGAGGCAACGCAACTGCTCGAGCGGCTGCCGGCTCTAGCTCATTTGCAGCTTCGCGGACTGATGACGATCGCACCCTTTGATGTACCCGAGGACGAGACCCGCGCCTGTTTCCGCAGCCTGCGGCAGTGGCGCGACCGTTGGGCCGCGGCGCATCCCAGGCTTTCGCTCGACGTGCTCTCGATGGGCATGAGCGACGACTTTGGGCTGGCGATTGAAGAGGGCGCGACCCGCATCCGCATCGGCACGGCCCTGTTCGGCCCTCGCTCGGCCTCTCAAACCTCGGAGCGCGACTGATGCTGCGCGCTGCCGCAACCGGCATCACCTTGGCTGTTCGCGCCCAGCCGGGAGCGCGGAAGACAGCCATCACCGGCGTCTACGGCGAGGGAGCGGCGCTACAACTCAAGATTGCCGTCCATGCCCCTCCCATCGAAGGCCGCGCCAACCAGGCGCTCATCGCGTTTCTCGCCGAAACCTTTGCCGTGCCAAAGAATGCTGTCGTGCTCACCACCGGCGAGTTATCGCGCAGCAAAGTCTTCCTGCTGTGTGGCGTTTCTATCTCTGAGGCAGCAGCAAAACTCGCCCCATGGGCCGCAACAACCTGATGTCGATCCATCCTCAGCCTTTCAACACCTGATCGACCGTCAGAATATCCACCAGCCCGTGGCATCCGTAGATCGCCGCAAGTACGCGCTCTGCGGGGTAGCTTCGCCGCAGCTCGGCAACTCGCTCCGTCCCCGCCCGATAAGCCGGCAGATACATCCGGCCCAGCAGAGGATGCCGCCCCCACGCGCCCGAGAGCTTGCCGGCGCGTTCCTCGGTCACCAGAAAATCCCGCCGCAGCGTTGCCGCAACCTCCGCCTGCTCGCGTCCTTCGCCCCAGGTCAGATACGACGATTGGTTCTTGGCATCATCCTGCAACAGCGCCAGCAGCACGCCGATCTGCAAGTCCTCGTCCTGCAACTGGTCCACTTCGGTGACGCCATGCGCGATCAGAATCGCATTGTTGGCGACCCCCTCGAACAGCGTAGCCGCGCGCGTATTCATCGTCAGCACCGTAGCCTCAAAGCCAGCCTTTCCGCGAACGTACAAGTCCTGCAAGTAGGCAAAGGTCGTCACGTGTCCCGGCACAACCTCGTGGCTCACCAGTTGTTCAAATTCAGGATACGAAATCCGCAGCGAAGCATTGATCTCGTAATTCGCTTCGTATTGCGGCGAGCCGTCGGCGTTGCGCGCCCGCCCAATATAATTCATCGAACCGGAGAACCATGCGTCCTTGATCGGCGTGAATTCGATGTTCGCCCTCGGCACCCGCGCAAGTTCCGGGGGAAGCCAGGGCAGCAGATTCTTCGCGCTCAGGTTGTCAAAATGCGCGATCACCGCCGCGCCCAGCGCCCGCACCGAGGCCATCGGGATCACGCGACCCCGCCGCCACGCATCCACCGCCTCCAGCAACCCGCCTGAGACTGTATACCCTGCGCGGCCCAGCAATTCGCCGACACGTTCTCGCTTTGCCTCCGGCCTCGACGGCTCAGGCGGCTTTCCCGTCGACGCCTCCACCGATCGCGCGTATGGCACCGGATCGCCCTTGCCGACGACCTCCATGGCCAGGTCCAGCATCGTCTCCAGGCAAACCGCCAGCCCGGTCAGATAAGGCTGACGCAGCCCGCCTATTTTCCCTGCCTCTTCGCGCACACCGGCGATGGCCTGCGATAGATTCACTGCGCGCAGGTACTCTTCCGCCGCCTCCCGATTCTCGGCCGACACGCCGCCGGATGCCCGCAGCCGCGCCGCTGCCGCATGCGTGTAGGCCACCGGCAGCGGCTCATCGGAGAACCACGAATCGGCAATGAAGCGCCCCGTGCCCGAAGCGCACATCACGTCGCCGCCCCAAAGCGTGTCAATCCCCAGCACGGCGTCTGCGACATGCCTTCCTGCTTGGTCCATCAAATCTCCTTCTCCCTTTTCAATGCGCCGAACCAGAGATACAGGCAAAGTCCAACAAACATCAGCGCGGAAACGCATTGCGAGACGGGATCGTAATCGTAAAACGGCGTCTTGATCAGATCCTCGCGGTACCAGGGGAAGAGCCGCAGCGCAGCGCCCAGCACGCCGCCCAGAGCGCCGCCCGCCATCAGTCCCGAAGCAATGATCACGCCGCGCTCGCGAATCCCCTTGCCCTGCTCGCCTCCCGCCTTTGCCGATCGCTTATTCAGAAAATGCGACAGGAATCCGCCAACCAGAGCCGGCGTGTTCAGTTCCAGCGGCAGATACATTCCCAGCGCAAAGATCAGCGAAGGCTGGCCGAGCATCTCCAGCACCAGCGTGATCATCGCCCCCACTCCAAAGAGCAGATACGCGATCGGCTGATGGCTCATGAATCCCTCAACGAGAGCCTTCATGATCGAAGCCTGCGGCGAGGCCAGCACAGGCCGCAAGTCTCCGGCCGCTGCTTCGCCAAACTGAAACGTGTGCGCCAGCATCACAATCGTCAATCCCGCCGCAATCGCCGATGCAATCACGCCGACAAACTTCATCTTCTCCTGCGCCGCCGGAGTCGAGCCGAGCCAATAGCCGACCTTCAGGTCGGTGATCGTCTGCCCTGAGATCGACAGCGCCGTGCACACCATGCCGGCAATCGCCATCACAAAGAACATGCCCGTCGTACCCGAAAGGCCAAAGCGCAGCAGCACTGCCGAAGAGATGATGATCGTCAGCATCGTCATCCCCGAAACCGGATTCCGCGCCGTGGTTGCAATCGCGTTCGCGGCCACCGAGGTGAAGAAAAACGAGAAGAGCAGCGTCAACACGAGGCCCACTGACAGTATGCTAATCGAGACCGGAAAATGCCCCAGAAAGGCCGCCACCGCAATGGCGCCTAGCACCGCGCCCAACAGCAGCACCATCACCGGCAGGTCTCGGTCGGTGCGTTCTGTCTTAACCGCCTCGCCATGGCGGAAGGTGCCGAGCGCAATGCCAAACGATCCGGCCACCACGCGCAGCGATTTCAGGATGCCGACGATGCCGGCCGTGGCGATGGCCCCTACGCCGATGAAGCGCGCATAGTTGCGATAGATATCCACCGCGGTCATGTGCGAGATGGGCATCGACGCCGGATACACCGCGACATCGATATGGCTGCCGATGAACCAGATCAGCGGCACAAGAACAAAATTGGAAAGCACGCCTCCGGCGCAAAGAATCATCGAACTGCGCAGGCCCATCACATAGCCGAGACCCAGAATGAAGCCGATGGCGTCGAACTTGAAGACCATCCGCGCCCGGTCGGCAAGCGTGTGCATCAATGGCACGAATTGAAAATCCACATACTCTTTCCACACTTGAAATGTGGTGACAAAAAGGTCGTAAATGCCCGCAATCGCGGTCGCCTGCAGCAACAGCTCGGCCTGCGAGCCGCCCTTCTCTCCGGTGACCAGCACTTCGGTGATCGCCGTCGCCTCGGGGTACGGCAGCAGGCCATGCATCTCGCGCACAAAGTAGCGACGCAGCGGAATCAGAAAGAGAACGCCAAGACATCCGCCCGCCAGGCAGATGAAGATGGTCTCCACCGGATGAGGATCGAGATGCAGGATGTAGAGCGCCGGAAGCGTGAAGATCGCGCCGGCAACCACGCCGCCGGCCGCGCCGCCGATGCCCGTGATGATCACATTCTCCAGCAGGCTCGACCGCCGCCCGTAGACCCGCGCCAGTCCGATGGCCAGAATGGAGATCGGAATCGCCGCCTCCATCACCTGCCCGACCTTCAGCCCCGAGTACGCCGAAGCGACCGTGAAGACGACGCACAGCACGACGCCCCAGGCGATTGATCGGAATGTGAGTTCCGGCAGCTTCGCCTCGGCGGGCACCACAGGCCGGTACGATTCGCCACTCTTCAAGGGCTGGCTGGCATTTTCCGGAAGAGACTTCCATTCGCTTTCGCTCATCGACGAATGATACCCCACCCAAACGCCTTTTCTTCCAGCTCTTTTTGGCTTCGGATGGACCCTCTCTGGTATCGTGTTGACAGGTCGATTATCCCACCCGCGATCTCGGCGGCTCAATCGGACGAGCCAGCGCAAAGCGGGTAGCGCGGATGAAAGACATGGGTTATATTCTTTGTTGTCAATGGATGCGGGAGTAGTTCAGTGGCAGAACGTCAGCTTCCCAAGCTGAATGTCGCCGGTTCGATCCCGGTCTCCCGCTCCAAAAGGATCAAAAGAACCCATCACTTCCGCGCTGAAACTGGGAAGGCTTTCTCACAGCCGATTGATGAGCGAAGCGATGCACGCCGCGCCGAATCCGTTGTCGATATTGACCACCGAGACATTCGGCGAACAGGTGTTCAACATTCCAAGCAGCGCGGCAACGCCACCGAAAGAAGCTCCGTAACCGACGCTGGTGGGAACGGCGAGAACCGGCGCGTTGACCAGGCCGCCAACGACAGTCGGCAGCGCGCCCTCCATGCCGGCGCAGACGATCAGCACACGCGCCGATTGCAAGGAGCTTTTCTGCGCCAGCAGACGGTGAATACCGGCCACGCCGACATCGGCGATCAGCTCGACCGTATTGCCCATGAGGCGCGCGGTCACCACGGCCTCTTCGGCCACCGGCAGATCGCTCGTGCCGGCGCAGACCACGGCGATCGTTCCCTTGCCCGGTTTGGCCGGAGCCTGGGTCAGCGTGATCGCACGGGCTGTCTCATGGAACTCGGCGCGCGACTCTACGGCATTAACAGCCTCGAACATCTCGCGCGAGGCGCGCGTGGCCAGCACGTTGCCTCCAGCCTGCGCCATGCGGGCAAAGATATGCGCGACCTGCGCGGCCGTCTTGCCGGCGGCAAAAATCACTTCCGGCATACCGGTGCGCAGCGAGCGGTGATGGTCGAGCTTGGCAAAGCCGAGATCCTCGAAGGGCATGCCCTTCAGCCGTTCGAGAGCATCATTAACTTCGATCCGGCCCTCGTGGACTTCGTTGAGAAGGTTCTCGATTGCGCCGCGATCCATCAGCGATTCTCCTTTTGAGCAGCCGCATAGGCCTGCATGGCTTGCTCCATCACCTGCTTGAGAGGGACCGCGTTCTCCGCGGCAATCTTGCGGCAATCCTCAAACTCCGGCGCGGCGTTGGCGATTGCGCCGTTGGGAAGGCGGGCGATCTTGATGCGCACGCTGCCCCAACTGGTTTCGACATCAACGAACTCGCGGGCAAGCGCGACCTTGTTTTCCAGCCGCCAGCGCAGGCCGATGGTGGTGGTCTCGCGGAAGAGCACGTCGTTGAGCGCGTGTACGAGATCGGGACGGCAGAGAACCGTAACCTGAACGCCCGCGCGGCCCTTCTTCATCTGCACCGCAGCGCGATAGACATCCCATGCGCCGGCTTCGAGCAGTTTCTCGCTGACGTAAGCGAGCAACTGCGGATTGCAGTCGTCGATCACCGTTTCAATGACCGCGATGGAGCCGTTTGCCGCTTCGGAGGTCTCTTCGCCCACCAGCAGGCGCAGAAGATTTGGCTGGCCCGGCGTCTCGCGTCCGCCCGCGCCATAGCCAGTCTGAACGACGCGCATCGGCGGCAGCTGCGCGTAGGAGACATCGAGCATCCGCAGCAGCGCAGCGCCGGTCGGGGTGACGCGCTCCATCGGTTCGCCGGCCGCGTAGATGGGAGCATTGCCCAGCAAAGCCAGGGTTGCGGGCGCGGGAACGGGGAGTGTGCCGTGCTGGCAGACGACGGTTCCGCTGCCCACGTTGAGCGGCGACGAAAGCCAGCGGGCAACGCCGAGCGCCTCAGCGCCCACAGCGGCGCAAACAATATCGACGATGGTGTCCACCGCGCCCACCTCGTGAAAATGCACCTCTTCGATGGGCACAGAGTGGATGGCCGCTTCAACCTCGCCTAGCTGTTGGAAGGCGCGCGCCGAGCGCTGCTTCACTGTCTCACAGAGCGGCGCGGCGGCGATGATCTTGAGAATTGCCGAAAGAGATCGATGAGCGGAATGTTTGTGCGTGTGCGGATGCTCATGCGAATGTTCATGCGCTGGGTGCGGGTGCGAGCCGTGGGAATGTTCGGTCTCCCTGGCCAGCTCTTCCGGCGCAATCACGTCCACCTTGGTTGCGGCCAGGCCGCCGCGGCTTACCTTGCGCATCTCCAGGCGCGCGCCCACGCCGAGCGCGGCCGCTGCTTCTTCAAGACAGTTGAAGGGAACGCCCGCATCCACCAGGGCGCCCAGCAGCATGTCGCCGCTGATGCCGGAAAAGCACTCCAGATAACCAATACGCATCGCAGTGTGATTCTAAACCGTTGGCTATGCGCCTCGCCTGGAGAGCACTTCGACCGGCAATACGACATTCATTGCCCCGGAGCGAAAGCCCTGGCAGTCGAGCGTGACGTATTGAAAGCCGGCCAGCTTGAGGGCGGCGGTGATGGCGTCCAGCATCTCCATGGTGAGGGCGCGCGGCAGTTCGGCGCGCGCAATCTCCACGCGGGCCAGTTCGCCATGATGGCGAACGCGCAACTCGCGAAAGCCCAACTGACGCAAGCTGTCTTCCGCGCGCTCCACTTGTTCCAGCACCTCGCGGGTCACGGCGCGGCCATATTCGACGCGCGAGGAGAGGCAGGGCGCCGCGGGGCGATCCCAGAGCGGATAGCCGGCGGCCTTGGCCAGGGCGCGGATTTCCAGCTTTGTCAGCCCGGCCTCGGCCAACGGCGCGAGCACAGCGTGCTCCTCGGCCGCGCGTTGTCCGGGGCGATAGTCTCTGGTGTCGTCGGCGTTCATTCCGTAGGCGATGCGGTCGAAGCCCAGTTTCGGACCCAGCGCGTTCATCGCCTCGAAGAGGGTGTCTTTGCAGTGGAAGCAGCGGTTGGCGTCGTTGCGCTGGTACTCGGGCCGCTCCAGTTCTTCGGTGACGATCACGCGCAGCGGGATCGATTGCGCCCCCGCAAAGGCG